>Ga0066685_10001199_pt1 | contig 10920 bp, 8 predicted proteins | sample GraSoiAngelo_134_FD_62305 | JGI IMG/M metagenome (GOLD analysis project Ga0066685, IMG submission 62305) | Grasslands soil microbial communities from the Angelo Coastal Reserve, California, USA - 14_0929_05_30cm | ecosystem: Environmental > Terrestrial > Soil > Grasslands | place: USA...
TGGGTGAAGCGGAGCAGGTGGACGCAGTTTTTATGAGCACCGGGTTCTTCGAGCAGCTAGGCGTAAATCCAGTGCTCGGGCGTGCGTTTGCGCCGGGCGAGGATCGTATCGGAGCGGCACCGACGGTAATGATCACCGGTGGATTCTGGAAGCGCAAACTCGGATCGGCGCAGGACATTTTGGGGAAGAGCCTCACGCTGGATGGAAGGGGCTACACAATCATCGGCATAATTCCCGCCTCGTTTGATCTCCTGGGGAGTCTGCGTACACCAGAGATGTATGTGCCGATCGGGCAGTGGAGCAATCCGCTTTTGATGAACCGGGCTGCGGGGCTCGGCATCGGTGGAATCGGGCGCTTGAAACCGGGCGTCACGGTTCAACAGGCGCGCGCGGACATGGAACGCGTGACACAAAATTTGGCGGCGGCGTATCCGGAGACCGACAAAGGCATCGGGGCTGCGGTGATTCCATTACGGAAGTGGCTGCTCGGATCGGTTGAGCCATTCCTGCTGGTGCTTTTCGGAGCCGTGGGTTTTGTATTGCTGATTGCGTGCGTGAACGTGGCGAATCTGCTGCTGGCGCGCTCGACGGGGCGGGCGCACGAATTTGCAATCCGTGCGGCTCTGGGAGCTGGGCAAGGGCGAATCGTGCGGCAACTTCTAACGGAGAGCATGCTGCTGGCAGTTATTGGCGGAGGTCTTGGCGTGCTCTTAGCAGCCGCCGGGACACGGGCTGCGCTGGGCGTGCTGCCAACCACGCTGCTGCGGGCGACAGATGTAGTGGTGGACGGGCGGGTTCTGCTTTTTGCGGGCTCTATATCGTTGCTCGCGGGAATTTGCTTCGGCTTGGTGCCGGCGCTGAAAACAAGGAAACCCGGCGTGCATGAAACACTTAAAGAAGGCGGGCGCGGAGGAAGCGGAGCGCGTCACCGGGCGCAGGGTGCGCTGGTTGCCGCGGAGATGGCGTTGGCACTCGTGTTGTTAATCGGAGCGGGTTTGATGGTGCGCACGCTGGCGGCGCTCTGGAATGTGAATCCAGGCTTCGAAGCGAACAAGGTTATGACGTTCGGATTTTCCCTTCCGCCGTCGATGAGAAATGCGAGTCCGGAAGCCATCCGGGCCAAGCTCCGCGAAGTCCACGACAAATTTCAGGCCGCGCCGGGCGTGCAAGGGGTTGCGTTCTCCTGGGGCGCGACACCTTTACAGGGAGATGATGAATGGCTTTTCTGGATAGATGGCCAGCCGAAACCTGCCAGCGAAAGCGAAATGAATTGGGCCATTGATTATGTCGTTGACTACGACTACCTAAGAATCATGGGCATCCCGCTTAAGAGCGGCCGCTTCTTTACCGCGCAAGACGATGAGCACGCGGCTCGCGTGGCCGTGGTCGACGAAGTTTTAGCGAACCAATTCTTCGCGGGGCAGAGTGCCATCGGCAAGCACCTGCATCTAAGCGGTGGCGAAATCCTGGAGATCGTAGGCGTCGTGGGACACGTGAAACAGTGGGGCCTCGATACCGACGACAAAGAAACGCTGCGGGCACAACTCTACACTCCATTCATGCAACTTCCCGCCAAGGGGATTGGGGGAGGTGCCGGTGTGGTGGTGCGTTCGGATCAACCGGCGGCGGTTTTTCAGTCTATCCGCCAGGCGAACAACCAGATGAGCAGTGAGCAGGTCGTATTCGGCGCGCAAACGATGAGCGAAGTGATTGCGAGTTCCTTGGCGGAGCGGCGGTTTTCGATGATCTTGTTCGGCATTTTCGCGGGGCTGGCGCTGCTGCTGGCAAGCATCGGGATTTACGGAGTGGTGTCCTATCTCGCGGGCCAGCGAACACATGAGATTGGCATTCGGATGGCGCTCGGCGCAAAACAGACCGACGTGTTGCGTATGGTTCTGGGCGCGGGCATGAAGATGACGGTCATTGGAATCTTCATTGGGCTGTTGGCTGCACTTGGGCTCACCCGTCTGATGGCCAATCTGCTCTTTGGCGTAAGCGCGACGGATCCGCTGACCTTTGTGGGAGTTGGCACGATTTTGGCCATCGTGGCGTTGGCCGCGTGTCATGTGCCGGCGCGGCGGGCGACGCGAGTGGATCCGGTGGTGGCGCTCCGGTATGAGTGAGAAAAATAAGTAAAGAAATAACGACGAATGATTTTAGAGTGCGCGATGCGCGGCCTCACTGGAGCGCCGCATCCTTCGGACTTCGCTTAAAGCAAAATGGTGTACCCCTCCTTCCTCTTGGCACCCCTCAATGACCGAAAAAACGCTATGTTGTTGATACATAAGGGCCTAAGCTCAACCTAACCGCAAGCCTCAAATCCTGTCTAATGAATCGGATGCAACCGAGCGCCGATAGCACCCAGGCCATCGCCGACAGCGACGCCATCGCCGTGGAGCGCACGCTCGCGGGCGATCGCGATGCCTATCGTGTTCTGGTTGAGCGGCACAGCCACAACGTCTTCCGGCTAGCGTACCGCATGACCGGGAACCGGCACGATGCCGAAGAGGTGGTGCAGGAGGCCTTTTTGCGCGGGTACCAAAAGCTGGGGCAGTTTGCGGCGCGAGCGAATTTCGGGACGTGGGTGTATCGAATCGCGGCGAATTACGCGATTGACCGCATGCGTCAACGTCAGAAGGAAGAATCGCGGCGGGAAGCGCCGAGAGTGGGAGACCCGGACGGAATGGAAAACGATCCTTTGAATCGTGTCAAAGATGAGGCACCAACGCCGGAACGATTGACGCAGAGCATCGAGCTGCAAAAACAGATGGAACAAGCGCTCGCTGCTCTTTCCGACGCGGAGCGGACCGCATTTGTGATGCGGCATTGGGAAGGTTGCGGGATCGAAGAAATAGCGGAAGTCTTGAAGTCCAATTCAAATGCGACGAAGAACACCGTCTTTCGAGCGGTACAGAAACTGCGGCACGCGTTGCAGCCCCTTGTGGAAACAAGAGCGCAAGCCCGCGCGATGGGAACGGAATCATGAAACACATGAAGGAAGAAGAGTTGATTGCGTATCGTGAGAGAGTCGCCGAACAGCGAGCGGCAATTTCGGAGCATCTGGCGGCCTGCGAGCAGTGCCGCGTGGAGTTGGAACGCATCGAGGCGGTGCTCGCGGCGCTGGATACTCTGCCAGTGCCGGATCCGGGAGCGGATTACGGGCGGCAGGTCTGGAAGGAGATTGCACCACGGCTGGAAGAAAAACGGGGGCGGTGGTGGCGAGTCTGGCTCGAACCTAGGCGGCTCGCAGCGGCGGGCGCGGTTATGGCTCTGATTATCGCGGCGTTTGTCGCCGGGCGGTTCATACCGCGAGACAAGGCTCCCGACAACATCGTAAACAAGGAACTTGTGCGGGAGCGCGTTTTAGTCGTGGCCGTGGGCGAACACCTGGGCCACTCCGAGCGGATGTTGATCGAGCTTTCGAACGAGGCGCCGAACGACCCAAAGCAGAAAGAAGTGGACATCTCGGCCGAGCAGCGGCGTGCGGAGGATTTGCTGCAAGAAAACAGGTTGTACCGGCAGACCGCGCTGCAAGAGGGAGATGCAGGTCTCGCCAGCGTGCTAGACGAACTGGAGCGCGTGCTGCTGGACGTGGCGCACAGCCCGGGGGAAGTCACGCCGGCGCAACTGGAAACGATTCGCAAGAAGATCGAGGTACGAGGAATTTTGTTCAAAGTTCGGGTGGTCAGCAAGGAACTGCAACAACGGCAAGAGGCAACCAAGCCCGCGCCGGCTCAAGACGAATCCACGAAAAGAGAGAGGAACAAAGTATGACCATGGGAAATTCGATTCGAAAGACAAGCACGGCCTGGCTCGCCATTGCTGCGCTCTTGCTGGCGCCCGCCGCTACGCGCGCGCGCGGACTCGGAGCCATTCCTTTGCAATCTGCGGGTTCTCAGCAAGACGCACAGGATGCCCAGGATAAGGAACAGGAAAAGCGCGAACGCGAGCAAGGAGCGAAAGAACTGGAAGACGAAAAACGCGAGCGGGAACAGGAAGCCCGGGAACGGGAGCAGGAGAAAATCGAGCGGCTGCAAGAATTGTATGACGACGGTCGTGAAGATCTAGACGAAGACCACTACGACAGGGCGGCGGCGAAATTCAAACAATTGGCGGACATGAACGGTCCCCAATCCGACGCGGCTCTTTACTGGAAGGCATACGCGGAAAACCGGCTGGGCAAGCGCGATACAGCGCTAGCGACGATCGCCGACCTCAAACGGCGCTTTCCCCAGAGCCGCTGGCAAAAGGACGCCGGCGCCCTTGAAATAGAAGTGCGTCAGTCGACCGGCCAACCTGGAAAGCCAGCTGACCAGAGCGACGAAGAATTGAAATTACTGGTGATCCAAGGGCTAATGAACAGCGATTCCGAGCGCGCTTTGCCTCTGCTCGAAAAAGTGATCAATGGTTCCGCTTCCCCAAAGGAAAAATCCAAGGCCCTGTTCGTGCTGGCGCAAAGCGGGTCGCCGCAAGCACGCGAAATTCTGGGCAGAATCGCACGAGGGCAGACCAACCCGGACCTACAGCGTAAGGCGGTTGAATACCTGGGACTCTTTGGTGGTTCTGAAGCGCGGAAGACGCTGGCCGACGTTTACGCGTCAAGCGGCGATGCTTCGGTGAAGCACGCCATACTCCGCAGCTACATGATCGGTGGCGACCACGAGCGCCTTTTTTCCGCCGCCAAGAGCGAGAAGGACGAGTCGTTACGCCGTGAAGCCATCCGGCAGCTGGGCCTGGTTCATGGCACGAGCGAATTGGAGCAGTTGTATAAGACAGAAACTTCGCCGGACGTCCGGCGAGAAATTCTTCAGGCATTCTTTCTGGCGGGCGATTCGGGAAGGCTTATGCAGGCGGCGCAGGGTGAAAAAGATGTGGAATTGCGCCGTGCGGCGATTCGAAACCTTGGGCTGATCCATTCGGACGATTCGGGAAAGGTGCTTCAAGAGATCTATAGCAAGGAAACAGACCACGAGGTCAAAGCAGAGGTACTGAATGCGTATTTCCTTCAGGGAAATGCGAAAGCACTGGTGGCCATCGCGCGAAGCGAGAAAGACCCGGAGCTTAAGAAGACAGCGGTTTCCAAATTGTCGCTGATGCATTCCAAGGAAGGCACCGATTACCTGATGGAACTGCTGCAAAAGTAAGGGGGAACGATGCGAGAAGAACGGATTGTTTTAACGATACCGGGAGTACTCACGCTCGCGATGATCCTCGCGGGAATTAGCAGTGCCGCCGTGCAACTGGCAAATGGCCGTGCACTGCCCCGGCCGGGGCAAACCAGCTCCGCAACCGCACAAGCGGCGGAAGCTCCGCGTATTGAAAATGCGAAGCTGGAGACGCGGGCCGTCGGCGCTAGTCTCGATGAGACTATTCGCGAGCTCGCAAACGGTGCGGAAAAAGCGGAGTGGGTCGGCTACCGCGTCGACCAGGTAGCCGGAAATCGTGAAGCCTGCTGCAACAACAATTGGAATGACGGCAATTGCGGGACCTGCTGGCTGGAAAAAGAAAATGGCGGGACGACCAACGCGACCCCCAAGGATGGAAACGTCAAATTAGAAGGCTCCCGTCAACTCGTCGTGCTCTATCGCCTGGGAGCCAAGCAGGTGGTGAAGATTCGCGTTGCATCAGACGACTGCACGCTGGATGCGGGCGGGCTACCCTTCGTTTGGCTGACGGGAGTGAAACCGACGGATAGCGTGGCACTGCTCGCAAATTATGTTCGCAGTTCTGATTTCGATGATCACGGGGATCGCGGGCTCGGCAATGGGGCGTTGACGGCAATCGCTTTGCATGCGGACGCATCGGCCGACCGTGCGCTCGAATCTTTCGTGACGCCGGAGCAGCGCGAAGGCTTGCGCAGACAAGCTGCCTTCTGGATGGGCGCGGCGCGGGGCAAGGCTGGATTGATCGCTTTGCAGCACATGGCGAAGACCGATCCGAGTTCAGACGTGCGCGCTCACGTAGCTTTTGCACTCTCCGTGAGCCACGAACCCGGCGCGCTGGATGAAATGATCCGCATGGCGCACGATGACACCAGCTCGCACGTGCGAGGACAGGCGCTTTTCTGGCTGGCGCAAAAAGTGGGAAAGAAAGCTGTTGGCACGATCACCGGAGCGATCGAGAATGACCCGGACACGGATGTAAAGAAAAAAGCCGTCTTTGCGCTTAGCCAATTGCCCAAGGATGAAGGCGTGCCGAAGCTAATCGATGTGGCGCAGAACAATCGGAATCCGGCAGTGCGGAAGCAGGCCATGTTCTGGTTGGGCCAATCGAATGATCCGCGCGCGCTGCAGTTTTTTGAGAAAGTGCTGACGCAGTGAAGCGCTAGCGCAACAGATCTTCGAGCTGCACTCGCGCATCAGTCTTCGAATCGCGATATTTCACGATGACCGCGGCTTGTAGTGAGAGTCCCCATCTTGTGCCGGTGGGATGCGAGACGGCGCGCGAGCCAGGCACGACGATCGCTTCTTCCGGAATAATTAGCGGCTCGGTCTCGCTCGCTGTGTAGACCGTGTCGCGAACAAGATCGTAAACCGGGATGGAGCGATTCAGGATCGTGCCGGTACCCAAAACAGCGCGGCGTTTCACGACCGTTCCTTCATAAACGCCGGAATTTCCGCCCACCAGGACTTCGTCCTCGATAATTACCGGCAACGCGCCGACCGGTTCGAGAACGCCGCCGACCTGCGCTCCCGCTGAAATGTGGCAATTACGGCCGACCTGCGCGCAACTCCCCACCAGCGCGTGCGAATCGATCATCGTGCCTTCGCCCACATAAGCGCCAACATTTACGAACATCGGTGGCATGCAAATCACTCCGCGACCGATGTAACTGCCATCGCGAATGCTGGAGCCGCCAGGAACGATGCGCACGCCGTCGGAAGCTGTAAATGGGCGAACGGGATACGTGGACTTGTCAAAGAAAGGCTGCTTCGCCGTGTCGATGGACATATCGGCAATGGCGCCCATTCGAAAGCCGAGGAGAATTCCCTTCTTCACCCACGCGTTTGCGCGCCAGCCGGATTTCGTGGAAGCATCAGGTTCGGCAGCGCGAATTTCTCCGTGATTCAATGCCGCTTTGAAATCGCGGAAAAGCCATTGATGTTCCTCTTCGTAGTGAGCCGGAGCTTCGTCAAACAATCGTTCAACTTGCGATGGCAGCATGAACCCTCTCGACGGAAGGCGAGCCCGTAGCGCGGTCAATTAGTCGGAGCGATTCGAGCACCGCCCGGATGCGCGCCTGATTCTCCGCCTTCGGAGCCACGAGTGGCAAGCGCCATACCGGTTTGAGCAGGCCCATCTCCGCCATCGCTGCTTTCACGGGGATGGGATTCGATTCCGCGAAGTTTATTTCCATGAGCGGATGATAGCGGCGGTGAATCGCGCGCGCACCAGAAAAGTCTCCCTGGAGGGCGAGCCGCGTCAACTGAGACATCTCCGCGGGAATTTCGTTGGACACGACCGAGATGACTCCGCGTCCGCCAAGCGCAATGAGCGGAAGCGCGATGGCGTCGTCGCCGGAGACGACGATAAAGTCCTCCGGCACGGTATTGAGGATCGCGGCCATTTGGGAAACGTTGCCCGAAGCTTCCTTGATGCCAACGATATTTTCAATTTGCGCCAGCCGTCTCACCGTAGCAGGCTCGATGTTCACTCCGGTGCGGCCCTGCACGCTGTAGACAATGATGGGCAGCGAAACGGCTTCGGCAATAGCGCGATAGTGCTGGAAAAGGCCTTCTTGCGTCGGCTTATTGTAGTAGGGCGTGACGGAGAGAATGCCATCCACGCCAAGACCAGTGAGCTCGCGCCCGAGTGCGATCACTTCGGCGGTGTTGTAGCCTCCGGCACCAGCGAGGACTGGGACCTTTCCCTTAGCGGCCTCGACAGTGATCTGAACGACACGCAGATGTTCTTCGTGCGTAAGCGTGGGGCTCTCGCCTGTCGTGCCGCATGGCACAAGAAAGTCGATGCCCCCGTCGATTTGCCGCTTGACCAAACCCCGCAATGTGGCTTCGTCCAGCGAACCATCGTGTCGAAACGGAGTGACAAGTGCCGTGCCGGTTCCTGTAAACATGATGCTGCTCCTTCCTTCTTCCTCAGCCCAATTCGCCGAGAATCTCGCGAAATTCGAAAACGCCTTTCTTGCCGGCGACCCAACGCGCCGCTCGGAGCGCGCCACGCGCAAAACCTTCACGGCTCCGCGCCGTATGCCGCAGCGTGATGGTGTCCGCGGCCGAATCGAAGCCAATCTCATGCGTACCGGGATTCGCACCGGCGCGGTTGGCGGTCAGTGTTAAAGCCCGGTCGTAGCCCGCGCCGCGGATTTCTTCCGCGAGCTTCTTGAGGGTGCCGGAAGGCGCATCCCTCTTCGCCGAATGATGAATCTCCCAGCCCCACGCTTCGTATTCGGGGTACTTCGCAAAAAACGCCGCAGCGCGCGCGACAGTTTGCAGAAACACATTGACGCCCACGGAAAAATTGGCGCTGTAGACAAGACCCGTCGCGGCCGAGAGGATCGCCTCGTGCACGGCAGGAAGATGCTCGAACCAGCCTGTCGTCCCGGAGACCGTGTTGACGCCCAGAGCAGCAAGGCGGCGCAGATTATCCGGCGCGGAATCAGGCGTAGTGAACTCTACCGCGGCATCTACGCCGCCCAACGAGTCTCGGTTGATCCCGGCATCGTGTAGATTGTTTTCGCGTGTGAATTTGGCGCGCACCTCGAAGCCGTATTCGGGCGCGAGTTGCTCGATAAGGCGACCCATCCTTCCGTAACCAACGATAGCGAGGCCAATGCTCATGCTCCGCTCCGGCCGGTCGTGAGGAGTTGCGACACCATGCGCGCGTAAATATCCACCGCATCGGATAATTCCCTCTTGGAGATGCGCTCCTCCGCGGTGTGCGCGACGTGAATGCTGCCGGGCCCGATGAGGAAGGGCTGCCCCCAGGTACCCTCGAAACTGGGAATGTCCGTCGTAAAGGCAACAACAGTGGTTGGCAAACCATCGAGCTTCGCCAATTGCACGGCTGGCGTGTAGAAAACTTCGCTCACCACCGCGCGGCCAGCAGCTGCAGCGGAGACCGCTTCGCGAATCTTTGCCGGATCGCCAACCGTGCGAAACATGATTTCCGCTTCAGCCAGATCGGCGACAACGTTCGGCGCGCGGCCGCCATCGATGGTGCCGATATTCAAGGTGCTACCTCCGAGCAAGGAGTCTTCCGGCAGCGGAATTTGCCGAATGTCGTGGAGAACCTCGAGCAGCGTGTGAATAGCGGAATGGCCCAGTTCTGGATAAGCAGAGTGCGCGAGTTTTCCATGCGTGGTGATTTCGTAGCGCAGCGCGCCTTTCGATCCGAGCGCGAGATGGTTCTCTGTGGGCTCGCCATTGATAAGGAATCGCGAGCCGCGGGGAGTTGCGGCGGCAGCTCTTGCCCCGGCGCTGTTGCGTTCTTCGCCGACAACGAAAAGCGATCCGAAATTGCGCGTGCCCGCAGCGAGGAGTTTTTCCACCGCAGCGATCATCGCAGCGATGATGCCCTTGGCATCGCAGGAACCGCGGCCCCAGATGAAATCGCCGTCCTCGTGCGAACCAAAGAACGGTGGCACGGTATCCATGTGCGTGGAAAGCGTCACAGCGGGCTCACCCCAGAACGCGAAGATATTGTCCCGATTGGGTTCGGCGAGAATGCGTTCGACCTGCCCGTTGTGCCGTGCCGTAAGGGTCGACAAATGCGCGAAGAGGTAGTCGCTCACATTTTTTTCGTGGCCGGTGGTCGACTCGATGTCCACAAGTGCGCGCGTTAGCTCGAAAAGATCCATTCGAATCAATCAATTCTGGATGAGTGCAACGAAAGGAAGGAACCGCGAGGATACAAATCGAGGCTGCTGCCTCTCGATAGCGCTTCATCCCTATGAACGGATGACAGTGAACAGGCCTTGGACCTGCTCCCCAACCACCGCGGTTTCAGCTACCGCTGCGATTTCGGCGGACAACACCTACCACAACCAGATTGCCCCTTTCGCGCGAGCCTCCGAAGCTGATCGGAATTGCCGGCCCGGCTACTCATGGCTTCCGCACCTCTACCAAGAAAAAACTAGAATAGAAGACCGATGGAAATGTGTCAATCAAACTTTGCTGGTCAAAATGTCGGCGCGCATAAGGGCTGACTGCTACGCTGGCCTAGCAAAATGACAAGTAGAAACAGACAGCGGCAGGGGCCGGATCAAACATAGCCAGCACTGGAACGCCGCTCATGAGCGACCGCCTCGAGAAGTTGCTCTGCATAGAGCAATTCACCGGTTGGAAGCGATAGTTTGGGCCGTACTTGCTTGGCGATCTGATCCGCCATACTAAATCGTACGTCGGCAGGCAGCGAATTCCGCCGGTTTAGGAACGCCTCGATCAGCGCGAACTCCTCTGGACTTAGCCGCTCGGATCCGTAGGTGGTTGCAGGCGCCGCTTGACCGGCCTGTGGTGATTGCCAAACCGGCTTGGCATCCACCAGCGATTTCTCATGAACCACAATCGTGCCCGCAACGAAATCGCCGAGCCGTTTGTTATGACGGCTTAGCAGCACGCTGCCAATTCCGACCGCGTAAAACGCGGGCAACTGGTCAACGATACGCATCAGGTTGCGGCCGACAGCCTCCGATGGTGTAATCGGCCGGCCCGAATCCTTGATGACGCGAAGACCTTCCTTCCTTTTCCCCGGCGTCTGACCGTTCCAAATGACTTCAAAAATGCCGAAGTACCCAAAATAAAGCACGAAATAGGCAAGCACTATCAGGGCCACAACCCAAATCCCAGTCTTCGCCGAGCTAGGCATAGCTACGCCCGCGACCACCATGATCACGAATAGGCCAATCCCTAGCAGGATTTGGATCAACGTATCGAAGGCCAAGGCAAGAAAGCGGCTGCCGAT
>Ga0066685_10001200_pt1 | contig 10919 bp, 8 predicted proteins | sample GraSoiAngelo_134_FD_62305 | JGI IMG/M metagenome (GOLD analysis project Ga0066685, IMG submission 62305) | Grasslands soil microbial communities from the Angelo Coastal Reserve, California, USA - 14_0929_05_30cm | ecosystem: Environmental > Terrestrial > Soil > Grasslands | place: USA...
CGCCCTGCAGCGGCGCGGGGGCCTTCTCGGTGCGGATCGCGAACTTCTTCGCCATGATGGTCTCCCTGACTACCAGAGGGTGGCGGGCATGGGCAGCCCCTCGAAGTCGGATGCGGGCAATGGCGCGGGCGGCGTCAGTCCGAGATCGACGGTCATGGCGTGAAGCTGACGCAGGTGGTGGGCCGCATGCCACGTGGTCCACTCGAGGAGCGCCTGACCAGACCGCGGCCCGTAGTAGCCCCCGATCACGCGCGCGTACTCGCGCGGCGCGGCGCCCTCGAACCACCCCGAGACTCGCCCACGCACGAGGGCCCCGTAGCGAGCGATGGCCGGACCGTCGACGAGATCCGGTGGCGCGGGCTCGCGCAGCCACGCCTCCGGCAATGCGCCCATGTCCATTCCGTCCACATAGGCCAGGCCCACCCTGAAGAGGTGGAAGGCAAGGTCGCGGACGGTGCGGTCACGCTCCGGCGGCTTGTAGTCGAGCGCGCGCGAGGGGAGGGATGCCACCAGGCGCTCGGCGTTCGCGAGGATGCGATCGAGTCGCGCGCCCAGCTCGAGGGCGGGCAGCGGAGGCGTCATCGGCCGCTCTCCGGCCTGCTGGAGAGAAAGACGTGAAGCGCGCGCCGGTCGGCAACCGCGAGGTCGAGGAGACCGTCACCGTCGAGGTCCGCCACGACGAGGTTGGACTGGATGGGCCCGCCGAGCTGGAGCGCCCATCGCTCTTCCCACCGAGTTCCGGAGAGCTCGAGGGCCGCGAGGACCTCGCGGCTCTGACGGGGCAGGATGATCTGGAGCCGCCCGCTGCCGCTCATGTTGGCGATGGCCGCCTGGTCCTGGTTGCGAGAGCCGACCGCGTGCGACGAGTACCCGAGGGCCTTGGCGGAGGGGATGAGGGCGGCGGCGCGCCGGTTGTAGGCCACGAGGACGCCGGTCAGATGCGGGGTGTTCACCGCGATGAGCTCGGGGATGCCGTCACCCGAGAGGTCCGCGGCGCCGATCACGTGCACCCAACGATTCTTCTGCCCGAAGGCGGGACCTTCCGCCAGGAATTCCAGGCTGGCATCGCGCCAGCCAAGCACGAGGATCGAGGAGCCCTGGCGCGGTGCGCTCTTGACCGCGACCACGCCCGGCCGGCGGCCCTCGCCGATCGGCACGACCATGGGGATCAGGTCTTCCAGCACGGCAGGTTCCGGGACCACGTAGCGCCCGCGGACCGAGAGCGCGTTCGAGCCCACGGCGATGACGGTCACGGACGTCGCCTCGAGCTTGTCGCCGAGGGCGCCGTGAGGGTAGCGGTCCGTGGGGTCGGTCAACACGAGAGCGTGAAGCTCGCCCGAGCCGTCCAGGCCACCGAGAGTGATCCGCGCGTCGGGCAGGGCCCGGACCTCCGCGCGCGCGACCACTCGAGGCGCCGACAGCAGCCCGCCGATCAGGACAACCGCTCCATCGGCCGCCACGGCAACGAGATCGTCCCAGCCCTTGCCGTCCAGCACCACCGGCACCGGGAAGGTCAGCCGGGACAGCGGAGCGCCCACGTCGAAGGCCCGCAGGGCGCCGTCCTGCCACACGAGGAGCAGCCCCTCGCGCGAGACGCACACGATCCCCGGGCGGCCGTCGCCCAGCGACACCGCCACGGGCGGGCCGTCGGGGCTGGCCGCGTCCCCGTAGCGGCCGATGACGGCAAGGCTCGTCTGGGCGATCTCGAAGATCCAGAGGGTGCCGTTGGCGTCGACGGCCGCGAGCCTCTTCGGCGGCATCGAGACTACCCAGCGGAACGGCGCCTCCGCCGGCGTCGAGATGACGACCACGCGGGGAAAGGTTCCCTGCCCCGCCGCGACACGGTTGGCGGAGGCCGACCCGTAGGAGAACCGCCAGGCCAGCGCGGGCGCAGCAAGAGCCAGGACGAGAAGCGAGGCCAGGAGAGAGCGGGCGAGCACGCTCCTAGCGGCCGTGGAAGGCGACGGACTGCTTCTTCGCGAACGCCGCCACGCCGTTACGGAAATCCTCCGTGTGGCCGCTCTGGGCGATGGCCTGGGCCTCGAGCTCCATCTGCGTCTCCAGGCTCTCCTGGGTGGACTGGTGGAAAAGAAGCTTGGCGCGGCCGAAGGCGAGCGTCGGCCCCTGGGCGAGCTCGCGCGCGAGCGTGCCCACCGCTCCGGAGAACTCCGCGTCCGGATGCACGCGGTTCACGAGTCCCCATTCCATGGCCTCCCGCGCCGAGAGCACCCGGTTGGTGTAGTGGAGCTCGAGCGAGCGCCGGAGACCGATGAGCCGGGGAAGAAAGTAGGACGACGAGCCGTCGGGGGAGGCGGCGATCTTGGAGTACGCCATGGTGAACCTCGCCGACTCGGCCGCGACCACGAGGTCGCCGGCCAGGGCCAGGCTCATGCCTCCGCCCGCGGCGATTCCATTCACGGCCATGATCACGGGCTTGGCCGTTCGGGCAAGGCGCGAGACCGAGCCGTGGAGGTAGGTCGTGAGCTCCTTGATGAGGACGCCGATGCGGTCCGGGTTGTCGTTGAAGTCCTTGACGTCACCGCCCGCGCAGAAGGCCTTGCCCGCGCCGGTGATCACGATGCAGCGGACGGCCTGGTCCTCGTCGGCCTCGAGGGTGGCGTGGAAGAGCTCGCGGCCGAGCGCGAGGTTGAGGGCATTGTAGGCATCGGGGCGGTTGAGCGTGATGGTGGCGATCGCCTCCGTGACCTCGTAGCGGATCGTCTCATAGCCCATAGCTGTTCTCCTCTCGTTACGGGCGCTCGCCCACTCGATGCAGCTTCAGCAAATTCGTCGTCCCCGTCACCCACATGGGGCCGCCCGAGATGATGACGAGCACGTCGCCGTTGCGCACGGTGCCGTCCTCGAGCAGAGTGCTCTCGACCTCCTGCAGCATCTCGTCCGTGGTGTCCACCTTGCGGACGAGGCGGGCGCGCACCCCCCAGTAGAGCCCCAGCCGCCGCTGGATCTCGGTGAATGGGGTGAGGGCGACCACCGGCACGTGAGGCCGCTCCGAGGAGATGAGGCGCGCGCTGAAGCCCGACTGGGTGAAGGCGACGATGGCCTTGGCCCTGAGCACCTCGGCGGCGCGGCAGGCGGCCTCCGCCACGGCCTCCGAGAAACCGTAGGCCTCGGGGCGGGGCGCGGGCAGCGCGGTCCGCGGCAGCTCGCGCTCGATGCGGGTAGCCACGCGCGACATGACCTCCACGGCCTCCACGGGATGCTGACCGGAGGCGGTCTCGGCGGAGAGCATGATGGCGTCCGCGCCCTCGAAGATGGCCGTGGCCACATCCGATACCTCGGCGCGGGTGGGCCGCAGGTACGTGACCATGGACTCGAGCATCTGGGTCGCCACGATGACGGGCACCTTGGCCAGCCGCGCCTGCCGGATGACGTCGCGCTGGATGATCGGCACCTCCTCCAGCGGCACCTCGACGCCGAGGTCACCGCGGGCGACCATGACGGCGTCCACGAGGGCCAGGATACCGGGGAGGTTGGAGACCACCTCGGCTCGCTCGAGCTTGGCGATGATGGGGACGCTCGCCCCGCGATCGAGGAGGAATTTGCGGACCTCTTGGATGTCGGCGGCCGAGCGCACGAACGACACCGCGACGTAGTCGACGCCATGGGCGACCCCGAAGCGGAGATCCTCGCGGTCCTTGTCGGTGAGACACGACACGGGCAGCGGGATCCCGGGGAGGGCCACGCCCTTGTGGTCGGAGACGACACCGCCCGCGATGACGCGGCACACGGCGGAATCGACGTCCGCCCGCTCCACGGCCAGCTGGATGGTGCCATCGTCCATCCACAGCTGATCGCCGGGCTTGAGGGCGGCGATCAGATCCGGATGGTCGAGCGAGGCGCGCTCGGAGGTGCCCAGCACCGGCTTGGCGGTAAGGGTAAAGAGCTCCCCCGTCATGAGCATGGCGCGCCCGCCGATGAAATTTCCGAGCCTGACCTTGGGCCCCTGGAGATCCTGGATGATGGTCACCGGCCGGCCCCAGTCGGTCTCGCCCTCACGAATGGCGCGGATGACGGCGGCATGCTCCTCGTGGGTGCCGTGGGAGAAATTCAAGCGCGCCACATCCATGCCCGCCTCCACGAGCTTGCGCAGGGTGGCGGGGTTCCGGCTCGCCGGCCCGATGGTGCAGATGATGCGCGTGCGCCGAGTCATCTCAGCCATTTTTCACTCAGCCCTCGCCTCGCCGCTGACTCACTCAGCTCTCGCCTCAGGGCTGCGCCCTTCAGCTCGAACTGCCACGCCTGCGGCTCGTCGACAGCGTCTCAGCTCGAAAATCAAGTCAGCCCTCGCCTCAGGGCTTCGCCCTTCAGCTCGAACTTCATCATCTCAGCCCTCGCCTCAGGGCTTCGCCCTTCAGCTCGAAGTGCCACGCAGGGCCTTCTGGAGGATCTGGCCGGTGAAGGACTTGCCGGCCTGGCCGCGAACGTCCTCGGGCGTGCCGACGGCGACCACCCGGCCACCGTCGTTTCCCCCCTCGGGCCCGAGGTCGATGATCCAGTCGGCCGTCTTGATCACGTCGACGTTGTGCTCGATGATGACCACGGTATTGCCCTGCTCCACGAGCTGGTTGAGGACCTCCAGGAGCCGTCGGATGTCGGCGAAGTGCAGCCCCGTCGTGGGCTCGTCCAGGATGTAGAGCGTCCGGCCCGTGGCGCGGCGACTCAGCTCGGTGGCGAGCTTGACCCGCTGGGCCTCGCCCCCCGACAGGGTGGTCGCGGACTGGCCGAGGCGAATATAGTCGAGCCCCACGTCGTGGAGCGTGCGGAGCTTCTGCTTGATGGCGGGCACGGGCTCGAAAAACAAGAGCGCCTCCGCCACCGTCATCGCGAGGATCTCCGCGATGTTCTTACCCTTGTAGCGCACCTCGAGCGTCTCGCGGTTGTAACGCTTCGCCTTGCAGACCTCGCAGGTGACGTAGACGTCCGGCAGGAAGTGCATCTCGATCTTGACGAGCCCGTCGCCTTGACAGGCCTCGCAGCGTCCACCCTTGACGTTGAACGAGAAGCGGCCGGGCTGATACCCGCGCATCCGCGCGTCGGAGGTCCGGGCCATGAGCGTCCGGATCAGGGTGAAGACACCGGTATACGTGGCGGGGTTGGAGCGCGGGGTGCGCCCGATCGGGGACTGGTCGATGTCGATGACCTTGTCGAGGTGCTGGGCGCCCTCGATGCGGTCGTGCTCGCCGGGGCGATCCTGGGCGCGGTGAAGCATCTGGGCGAGGGCCCGGTACAGGATGTCGTTGACCAGGGTGGACTTGCCCGAGCCCGAGACGCCCGTCACCGCCGTGAAGGTCCCCAGCGGGATCTTCACGGCCATGCCCTTGAGGTTGTGCTCGCGCGGGTTGTGGATGATCACGTGCTTGCCGTTGGGGGACCGCCGCGCCGCTGGCACGGCGATCTTCTCGACGCCCGAGAGGAACTTGCCCGTGAGGGAGGCGGGATGCGCGGCGATCTCGCCCGGCGTGCCCACGGCCACGACGTGCCCGCCCAGCTCTCCCGCCCCCGGACCCAGGTCGACCACGAAGTCCGCCGCGCGGATCGTCTCCTCGTCGTGCTCGACCACGAGCACCGTGTTGCCGAGGTCGCGCAGGCGCTTGAGGGTGTCGAGCAGTCGCGTGTTGTCGCGCTGGTGAAGCCCGATGCTGGGCTCGTCGAGGATGTACAGGACCCCCACCAGGCTCGAGCCGATCTGGGTGGCGAGCCGGATCCGCTGCCCCTCGCCCCCCGACAACGTCGCGGCCGGACGGTCGAGGGTGAGGTACTCGAGACCGACGTGGGCGAGAAAGCCCAGGCGCTCCCGGATCTCCTTGAGCACGCGACGGGCGATCTGCGCGTCCCGCTCCGAGAGGGTCAGGGTGTCGAAGAACTGCCGCGCGGCCTTGATGGGGAAGCGCACGACGTCCGCGATGGACCGCCCCGCGATCTTGACGGCCAGCGTCTCCGGCCGGAGGCGCGAGCCCTTGCACGTGGGGCAGTCGCGCAGGGCCATGTAGTGCTCCAGCTCTTGCCGGATCTCCGGGGACAGCGTCTCCTTGTAGCGCCGCTCGAGGATGGCCACGGCGCCCTCGAAGCCGTCGCCCGGCTCGCCGTGCAAGATGATGTCGCGGGTCTTCCTGGGCAGCTTTCCCCAGGGGGTCTCGAGATCGAACTTGTAACGCCGGGCCAGGACCTGGAGCGTTTGCTTGAAGGTCGAGCCGCCCGTGCCCGCCCACGGCACCAGCGCGCCTTCCTTGAGCGAGCGGTGGGCGTTCGGCGCCACGAGGGCGGGATCGATCTCGTAGCGCGACCCGATGCCGCCGCAATCGGCGCAGGCCCCGTAGGGATTGTTGAAGGAGAACATGCGGGGTGACACCTCGGGAAAGGACACGCCACAGGCCGCGCAGGCCAGCCGCTCCGAGAAGAGGTGCGAGGGCCCCTCCACGGCCTCCACCTGCACCACGCCGTCGGCGAGACGGAGCGCCGTCTCCAGCGAATCGTTGAGCCGCGATCCCAGGTTGTCGCGGATGACCAGGCGGTCGACCACGACCTCGATGGTGTGCTTCTTGGCCTTGGCGAGCTCGATCTCCTCCGAGAGCTCGCGGAACTGGCCGTTCACGCGCACGCGCACATAGCCCTGGCGCCGGAGGTCGAAGAAGAGCTTGCGGTACTCGCCCTTGCGCCCGCGCACCACGGGGGCGAGCACGAGGAGGCGCGTGCCCCCCGGCAGCCCCATGACCCGGTCCACCATCTGCTGGACCGTCTGGGCGGAGATGACGGCCCCGCAGCTCGGGCAGTGCGGCACCCCGATCCGGGCAAAGAGCACGCGCAGGTAGTCGTAGATCTCCGTCACCGTCCCCACCGTCGAGCGCGGATTCTTCGAGGTGGTCTTCTGCTCGATCGAGATGGCGGGAGAAAGGCCCTCGATGGAGTCGACGTCGGGCTTCTCCATCTGCTCGAGGAATTGCCGCGCATAGGCGGAGAGGGACTCGACGTAGCGACGCTGCCCCTCGGCGTAGATGGTGTCGAAGGCGAGGGAGGACTTACCCGAGCCCGAGAGCCCCGTCAGGACCACGAGCTGGTCGCGGGGAATCTCGAGATCGATGGACTTGAGGTTGTGCTCGCGCGCGCCGCGGATGACTATCCGGTCATTGGCCATGGACGTCCCATTCTAGCTCGTGCCGGCGCGGCGGGCGAGCCAGAGCACGAGCGCCCCGGCCGGGGCGGCGACGACGACGGGAAAGGCCAAGACGAGGCTGGGCCAGCCGTCGCCTGTCCCTACCCCCGCCCCCGATGCTGCCCACTGTCCGATGAGCGTCAGCGTCGCGAAGACGCCGAGCCCGACGAGGCCGGCGGCGATCCCCACCGCGGGGCGGCTCTCGGATGACGCCCAGAGAAGAGGCGGCCCGAGCGCGGATCCCGCGACCCCGAGCGCCCACAGGGTGAGCAGCCAGGGATCGGCGGGCCACAGGCTCGCCAGGGCCGCCGCCCCAAGGATGGCCGACCAGAGCCCGAGATCGTGGCCGATCTCACCACCCCCCGTGACGTCGAGCGCGCCGAGCCGCTCGCGCAGGGCCACTGTCGACGCGAGAAAGCTCAAGAGTCCAGCAAGGGGAAGGAGCGCGGGAAGCACCCGATGGCCCGCGGCAGCGCTCGAGGCCAGGGGCGGCGGACGCAAGAGGCGCTCGATGCTGACCCCGCCGAGAAAGATATCCGGAGCTCCGAGCGCGCAGTAGATCGCCCAGGCGAGACCCCAGGCAAAGGTGGCGAGGAGGCAGGCTCCGCAGAGCCCCATCTGACGCCGCGACAGGCTGCTCGTGATCCCGAAGCCCAGGAGGGCGGAAGCGCCGGCGACGACCGTGACGAGAAGCCCCACGCGACGCCACCCTTCGCCACGGCGGCCGTCGGCCCAGGCGATCCCGGAGCGCGGCGCTCCCGGCACCGCCTTGCCTGCCTCGAAGCGGAGTCGCGCGCCCGGCGGCCAGGTCACCTCGTCTCCCGGGCGCACCACGATGGACTGCCCCGCCTGCAGCTCCCAGTCCGTGTCCGACACGCGAGCACCGTCCCGGGCGCGCACGTGGAGCGTGGCGGGCGTGACCGCGATCACGCGGTGCTCTTCCTCGAAGAGGAGCGCGTTCTGCCCACGGGCGGAGCGGACCTCGCGCCCTTCCGTCACCCACGGGCTGGCCGCCGGGAAGCGGAAGGTCGGCTGCGAGGCCAGTCGCTCCCAGGCGCCGAGCGGGCCCAGATGGGCGTCGCGGGCAAGCACGCCCAGGGGCAGCAGCGCGGCCACGAAGGCGATGCCGAGGAGCCATGGCAGCAGGCGCCCTGCTCTGCGCCAGAGCACGAGAAGCCACGCTCCACCCGCCGCGGCGGCAATGCCCTGCCACCGGGGCACGCCGATCCAGGCCGCCGCGTCGGCGGCGAGCGCGAGATTGGCCCACAGCATGAGCCCAATCACGAGCAGCAAGACGACGACGGGGAAAAGCGTGTCCCGCCCCCCCGGCACCGCGCGGGCCCCGCCTCCGGAGCGCAGGATGAACAAGGGGGCGACCGCGAAGAGGAGGCCGGCCCAGAGACCATCCGGCCCGCCGTCCACGACGAGCGTGGGCACGGCGAGCCATGCCACCGGGGTCAGCCAAACGGCCAGGACGCGGGCCGTGGTCAACGGTGCAGCACCACCGCCACCAGCCACGCCAGCGCGGGGGCGACGAAGGCGCCATACCACCAGAGCAGCGAGACTCCCGCGACCCGGATCGTTCCCGCGTCCGACGGGAGAGCCGCGATGATCGGAAAGCCGGCCAGCAAGAGGAGGAGCAGGGCCGAGCGTGCGGGTCTCACGGCAGGCCGCATTATAGCGAATCGGGTTAGAATGACCGAGGCCCTGAACCCATCCAGGAGAGGATATGACCGAGCGAATTCAACATGTCATGGTGGTTACGGCGCACCCCGACGACTCCGAGTTCGGGGCGGGCGGCACCGTGGCCGCCCTCACGCGCGAAGGCAAGAGCGTCACGTACTGCATTCTCACGAACGGCAACAAGGGCTCGAGCGACCGCGGCATGACGCCGGAGCGCCTCGTCAAGATCCGCGAGGAGGAGCAGCGCAACGCCGCGAGGGTGCTGGGGGTGGAGACGATAGACTTCCTGGGCTTCCCCGATTGCGAGCTCGAGAACACCCGGGAGACGCGCCTGGCCGTGACGGGCGCCATCCGGCGTCACCGGCCGGACCTGATCATCTGCCAGAATCCCAACCGCACGAAGAACTTCGGCGTGTCGCACCGGGACCACCGCGTGGCCGCCGACATCGTGCTGGACTGCGTGTATCCGCTCGCGAGGGACCACATGGCCTTCCCCGAGCTCCTGGCCCAGGGCCTGGAGCCCCACAAGGTCAAGGAAGTGCACACGATGTGGTGGGACGATCCCGAGATCGTGGTCGACATCTCGGAGACCATCGACCTCAAGATCAAGGCTCTCCTGTGTCATGTCAGCCAGATGAAGGACGTGGCGGCCATGGAGAAGCGCGTCCGCGAGCGCAATGCCGAGCTCGGCAAGGGCAAGGGCTTTGCCTTCGCCGAGACCTTCGATCGCGTCGTGATCGATCGCTAGCGGGCGCTGACGCGAAGGCTGGGTCGAACTGAGTTGCCCTCACCGCGGAGGACATCCCGGATGGCCGAGTAGATGGCAACCACGCTCGTGGAGCTTCTGGGGCAGCGGGTCGCGACGGAGCCGGACGCCCCCTATTTCCACGTCTACGACGAGACGGTGACCTACGGCGCGCTCTGGCGCGAGAGCGCGCGGTACGCGGCGGGGCTCCGCCGGGCCGGCATCGACCAGGGCGACAAGGTGTGCCTCGTCTATCCCACCTGCAAGGAGTTCTTCTTCACGTTCCTGGGCCTCCTGCGCATGGGGGCCGTGCCCGTGCCGATCTACCCGACGCTCGGCGTCGAGGCCACCGCCAACGTGTTCCGGGACTCCGAGGCCAAGGCCGTCGCCACCATCGGCTGGTTCCGCAAGGACGTCGAGGAAAGCCAGGCGGGGGCGAGCAACCTCCGTCATGTCCTCGAGCCCCAGGATCTCGAGGTCGACGATGCGTCGCCCGCCTTTCCCGCGGTCACCGAGGATGACGTCGCCTTCATCCAGTACACGTCGGGAAGCACGGGCCTTCCGCGCGGGGTGGTCCTGAGTCATGCCAATGTCACGCGGACGGTGGCCTTCATGGCCGAGGCCGCCCAGCTCACCCGCGACGATGTCGTCGTCTCGTGGCTGCCCCTCTATCACGACATGGGGCTGATCGGCTGCGCCTTCACGCCGCCCTCCATCGGCGCCCCCCTCTGGCTCCTGCCCCCCGACCTCAAGAACCCGAGGGTCTGGCTCGAGCTCGTGACCAAAGTGCGCGCGACCTTCACGGTCTCGCCGGACTTCGGCTACCGGAACTGTGTGCGGAATATCGGCGACACCTCGGGCATCGACCTCTCGTCCCTCAAGCAGGCGCTTTCCGGCGCCGAGCCCGTCCGCCTCAGCACCATCCAGGCCTTCGAGGAGAAGTTCGGCGCCGAGAACCTCATCACGCCCTGCTATGGCCTGGCCGAAGCCACCCTGGCCGTGGCCATCTGGCCGCGCAAGACGCCCGTCCGTCTCGACTCCTCCGGAAAATTCCTCTCGGTGGGGCCGCCCTGCCGTGGCGTCTCTGTCAAGATCACCACCGAGGCGGGCGAGGCGCCCACGGGCACCGAGGGGGAGATCAGCGTCAGGAGCCCCGGCGTCATGCAGGGCTACCACCGGAACCCCGAGGCGACGCGGCAGGTGCTGGGGCCCGACGGCTGGCTGCGCACGGGCGATCTCGGCTTCCTCGATCGCGAGGGCTTTCTCTTCATCACGGGCCGCGTCAAGGACCTCATCATCCTGGCCGGCGAGAACCTCGTG
>Ga0066685_10001201_pt1 | contig 10912 bp, 6 predicted proteins | sample GraSoiAngelo_134_FD_62305 | JGI IMG/M metagenome (GOLD analysis project Ga0066685, IMG submission 62305) | Grasslands soil microbial communities from the Angelo Coastal Reserve, California, USA - 14_0929_05_30cm | ecosystem: Environmental > Terrestrial > Soil > Grasslands | place: USA...
TCGTCGATGACCTGAGCAGCGGGCATCTCGACAACATTCGGCAGCACCTCGGCACCGGCAAGGTCGATTTTCTGCACGCCGATTTGCGGGAACCGGGTGTAACCCGTGCGGCCATGCAGGGCGTCGACACCGTTTTCCATCTCGCCGCGGATCATGGCGGGCGTGGCTACGTGGACCTTCACCAAGCCGGCCCGGCATCGAATTTTTTTCTGGACGGCCTGGTCTTCGCGGAAGCCCTCAAAGCCAAAGTGAAAAAAGTGGTGTTTGCTTCTTCCGGCTGCGTCTATCCGAATTTTATGCAATCGGACACCAAGAAAGAGCTCTACCTCACGGAAGACCTCACCAAAGGTCCGAACGATGCCGACAATACTTACGGCTGGGCCAAGTTGATGGGCGAACTTACGCTACAGGCTTATGCGAAGGAACATGGCATGGGCGCGGCTTCCTGCCGCTACTTCACGGTGTATGGCCCGCGCGGAGTGGAGAATCATGCCGTCATCGCCATGATCGCGCGCGCTTTCCTGGGGCAGAACCCGTTCGAAGTGTGGGGCGACGGCACGCAGATCCGCAACTGGACCTACATTGAGGACATCGTCGAGGGTACGATTCTCGCCGGAGAGAAAATCAGCGACGGCACCGCGATCAACCTTGGAACGATGGAACGTATCCGCGTGATCGATTGCGCCAAAATGGTGTGCGAATTCACCGGTCACAAAGCGGAGATCAAACTGCGCCGGGATATGCCCACCGGCCCGCTCAACCGCGTTGCAGACAATTCTCTCGCCAAGAAACTTCTCGGGTGGGAACCCAAGGTTCTCTTCCGCGAGGGCCTCAAGCGCACGATCCAGTGGTACTACGCCACCCGCGACAAAGAGGAAGTGAAGCGCATCTTCTCGCGCATGCTCACGGAGCGTTGAGCCAGCGCCCTCCAAACAAACTGCGCACTTGCGGGATTATCGCGATTGAAGCGAAACTAAAATCGCAGTATGGTGTTAGGGCTGCGCGGCCATCTGTTGGCTCGATTTGGGAACCGGATCCCCAATCCAGTGAGGGTTACGCGAGAGGCCGGGCGCACCAGTCTGCGCTAAGTTCGGCTCACCTGATAAACGAGGTTGCATGGCTGCTGGCCTGCTAGCTTTTTTCATTGCACTATGTGCGTCGTTGGCGCTGGTGGTTCCGGTGCGCGCCCTTGCGCTGCGCGTTGGGATGGTTGATCTGCCGGGACCGCGCAAAGTTCATCTCACGCCGATCCCGCTTCTGGGTGGCCTGGCGATGTACGCGGCAGTGGTGATGGCGGCGCTCTTGGCCTTCAACGGACCGGCACGCGCCCAGATCGTGGGCATCCTGATCGGTGCGACGCTCGTCGCGGGTGTCGGCATCCTCGACGACCGCGGGCTTCTCCACAATCAAATCAAATTGTTTGTGGGCATGCCACTGGCGGCGGCGATCCTGCTGGTCAGCGGAATTCGCGCGCAGGTTTTCGGCGTGCTACTGGGCGGACGCGGGGGGGATTTTCTGGACGCGCTGCTCACGGTTGTTTGGGTCGTGGGGATTACCGCCTCATTCAGCATCCTCGATCACATGGACGGTTTGTGCGCCGGCGTCGCAGCCATGGCGTCTGCCTTTTTCGCGATGCTCGCGTACCTGAACGGCCAGACCCTCGTTACCACTCTGGCTGCCGCCGTTCTCGGCGCGGCTACCGGGTTTCTCCGCTGGAATTTCAAGCCCGCGAAGATTTTCATGGGCGATGGCGGCGCGATGTTTCTCGGATACCTGATGGCCACGCTGGGCTTAAAGCTGCGGCTCGAGAACTCCAATCATTTGTCCTCGTGGCTTGCGCCGATTCTGATCCTGGGCGTGACGATTTTCGACACTACCTTGGTCACGATTTCCCGCTCGCGGCGCGGGCTATTGCCTTTCGCCACGCCAGGTAAGGACCACGCCGCACACCGCCTTTCCAATCTTGGCCTAGGGCACCGCGGCGCCGTTCTCACGCTCTATCTGCTCGGCGCCATCGGCGGCGGTACAGCCGTACTCGTCAGTTATCTTTCAGCGCGACTGGCCGTCTTGGTTGGGGCAGTAGCCCTCAGCATCATTTTTGCCGGTGTCGTGTATCTTGAGCGCGCGCCTTATGAACGCCAGACACGTAAGACCTCCTCGACTTCTTAAGATAACGCCTGGTTCGAAAACATCGTTTATCGCTGGTTTTGAGAACTCTCCGCGTGTTGGCCCTCGGTAGTGGATTCGGTATACTTACCGGGCGCTCTCTCACTTATAGTTCAAGCAGCCCCCACGGGTCGAGCGGGAAGCAGGTAAATTTCTTGGCGTAGGATCTCTGCTGAGCAGAATCCTCGGGGGAACGCACGTCCTTGGGAAGCACGGAGACTGTGGGAAAGATAGAAGCACGGCCTCAACGGGACGACCGGGAGGTTATTGTTGTTGGCGGCTCCGCTGCGGGACTCTTCACCGCCGCTAGCGTGGCCCGCGGCGGCCGGCGTGTGCGCGTGCTGGAATCAAAACCACAATTCGAACCGGCGCGGCGCACGTTGATCGTCACGGATCACTTCCGCCACCAAATGGGAGCTTCCGCCCGCGAAAGCATCATCAACGAGATTCGCCGTTTCGAGCTTTTCACTGATGGCCGTTCGGCGCAAGTGGCGTTGACCAAGCCCGATCTTATCATTGAGCGTTCGCGCCTGATTCCGGCGCTGGCTCGCGAGGCTGAACAAGCTGGGGCCACGTTATCATTCGACACGCGTTTCCTGGGAATCGGGCCGAATGCGCGCGGCTTGCGGCTAGAGGTCGAGTCCGGCGGCAAGCGCGAGGAGTTGCATGCAGATAGCGTGGTTGGCGCAGACGGCGCAGCGAGCCGCGTGGCGCGAGCTTCCGGCTGGCCCCCGATCGAGACCGTGCCGCTCGTTCAAGCCATCGTCCGCCTGCCGAAAGACTGCCCTCCCGATACGACCCGCGTGTGGTTCGTGCCGGATGATACGCCTTACTTTTACTGGTTAATTCCCGAATCGGCGGAACGCGGCGCGCTGGGCTTGATCGGCGAGCACGGCAGCGACACAAAGCGTTGCTTCGAACGCTTCCTCGAAAAAAAGCATATGGAACCGCTCGAATGGCAAGGCGCTCGCATCCCGGTCTATCGCGGCTGGGTGCCGGTGCGGCGGCAAATCGGGAATGGCGAGGTTTATCTGGTGGGGGACGCAGCGGCGCAGGTCAAGGTTTCCACCGTGGGAGGAATCGTTACCGGTTTTCGCGGCGCGCTCGGCGTTGCGCAAGCTCTATTGCAGAATGGCAAAAGCCACGAGCTTACGGCGTTGCGACGTGAATTGGGAACCCACTGGCTGATCCGCCGCGCGCTGCACCACTTTGAGCAAAAGGATTATTCACAACTGGTGGATCTTTTAGATGCGTCGACGCGGCAATCGCTCGGCGAAATCAACCGCGATGAATCCACTCGTTTATTGTGGAACGTGGTGCGCCGCCAGCCGCGCCTGGTGCTTCTCGGTCTGCGCGGCTTGTTGATGGGAAAAGAGGCGAAAAGTTAGCTCCTGCCGAGGCTTTCGAATCCACTAGTCTAAACGAGAATTACAGGAAACCAGGCGCGGATGGCAACAACTTTCGATGAAACGCTTTGTTCTCCTTATCAGATCATTCACAATAAGCGTTTGAGATCTCGTTTCGCCAAGGGCCCTGCCCTTCGATGCTCATCATAGGGAGAGTTCGTCTTGCGTCTTTCAGTCATCGGTTGTGGGTACGTGGGTCTCGTCACCGGGGCTTGTCTCGCCGAGGCGGGGCACGACGTGGTTTGCACGGATATCGATCGCGAGCGCATCGCCAAGCTGAATGCAGGCGGCGTCCCGATCTACGAACATCATCTCGATCGGATCCTGGCGTCCGCTCACAAGGCCGGACGGATCTCCTACACGGCCGATGCCGGTGACGCCATCCGTGCAGGAGACGCCATCTTCATCTGCGTGGGTACGCCGCCAAAGGATTCCGGTGAAGCCGATCTATCGGCCATCGACAACGTAGCTCGCCAAATCGCCGCCGAAGCGAAAACGTCCAAACTTGTCGTCGAGAAAAGCACCGTCCCCGCGCGCACGGGGCTCGAACTCAGCCGCGCCCTCTCCGCCTATTCCAAGAACAGCAACGTAAAGCACCGCGTCGCCTCCAACCCCGAATTTCTTCGCGAAGGCACCGCCGTCTATGATTTTTTTCACCCCGACCGCATCGTTGTCGGCGTCGAGGATCCCTCCGCTGCCGCCGAACTCCGCGAAATCTACCGCCCCATTCTCGAGAAAAGTTTCCGCTGCCCGGTACACAACGGAACCTGCCCCCCGGGCCACAAAGCCGAATTCCTCGTCACCACCATCAACAGCGCCGAACTTATCAAGCACGCCTCGAATTCGTTCCTCGCGCTGAAAATCAGCTACGCCAACGTCATCGCCGATCTTTGCGAAAAAATCGGCGCAAACGTCGAGGAAGTCACACATGCGATGGGACTCGACGCGCGCATCGGCGGACAATTCCTCAAGGCCGGGCTTGGCTATGGTGGTTTCTGTTTTCCAAAGGACGTGCAAGCCTTCATCCATTTGTCTTCCAAGGTTGGCGTGGACTTTGACATATTGAAAGCCACCGAGCGCGTCAACAAGGAACGGATTGACCGATTTTTTGAAAAGATCCATCAAGCGCTATGGGTTGTGAAGGGTAAGCGGGTGGCTGTGCTCGGACTGGCCTTCAAGCCCAACACGGACGATATCCGCTTCGCTCCTGCGCTGGAAGTCGTCAAGCGCCTGCTGGAAGAAGGCGCGGTCGTGCATGCCACAGATCCGGAAGGGATGCCACGCACCAAGGTCCTCTTTCCCCAGGTGCATTACCATGAAGACGCCTACCAGGCTTTGCAGGACGCCGATGCCGCACTCATTTGCACCGAGTGGGATGTGTTCCGCAAGCTCGACTGGGATCGCGCCGGAAACGTCATGGCGCGCAAACTGGTAATCGACGGAAGAAATCTCTATACGCCCCAGGCCATGCGCGAAAAGGGCTTCGAATACTGCTCCTTTGGCCGCGAGTAATTCTTGCGTTCGACCGTGGAAATAGCATATTTCCGTTCCAATTTTGCAGCTACGGCACTTCCATTTTCTACTTTCACTTTTCTATTTTCTTAATTCCTCTGAAAGACTCTTGAAATACGCCAGTGTCAGCTTCAGGCCCTCTTCTAGGCCCACGTTGGGCTCCCACTTCAGGATACGCTTTGCCTTGGAAATATCCGGGCAGCGGCGTTTCGGATCGTCCTGCGGCAACGCCTCAAAAACGATGGGCGGCGCTTTCTCAAAATGCCTGCGGATGTGCTCGGCGAACTCCAGAATGGTGATCTCCTGCGGATTACCCACGTTTGTCGGCAGATGTTCGTTCGACATCATCAGCCGGTAGATTCCTTCGATCAGGTCGGCGACGTAGCAGAAGCTTCGCGTCTGCTTTCCATCCCCATAAATCGTAAGCGGCTTCCCGCTAAGCGCTTGATACACAAAATTGGGCAGCGCGCGCCCGTCATTCAGCCGCATCCGCGGTCCATAGGTATTGAAGATTCGCACGATATGTGTGTCCACCTTGTGATACCGGTGATATGCCATGGTCATCGCTTCGGAAAAGCGCTTGGCTTCGTCGTAAACGCCGCGCGGCCCGATGGGATTTACGTTCCCCCAATACTCTTCGTGTTGCGGAGAAACTTCCGGATCTCCATAGCATTCGCTCGTGGAAGCCAGAAAAAACTTAGCATTCTTCGCTAGCGCCAGGTCCAGCGCGTTCTTTGTCCCGACGGAGCCCACCATCATCGTCTCAATGGGGTGCTTCAGATAGTCGGGCGGGCTCGCCGGCGAAGCGAAGTGCAGCACGTAACCCACTTTTCCCGCCACCTTCAGAGGCTTGCTCACGTCCGCCTTCTGAAACTTGAATTTTTTATTCTTGGCCAGATGGCTCAGGTTGCTCTTGGCACCGGTGATGAAATTGTCCAGCGCCAGCACTTCCCACCCTTCTGCGAGCAACTTGTCGCAAAGATGCGACCCCAGAAATCCCGCTCCACCCGTCACCACGGCGCGCATGCACCCTCCCCCGAAAAATCAATTGCACAGTGTAACGTGAGCGCGCTGGAACATCCAATCGTCTGAACTTCGAGAAGTGGCCGGTCTCCACTAATTAGGAACCCTGAGGCGTTTGCGGACCTCTTAAGCCTTACTGTGCTTGCGCGCGCCCTTTCCACTGGCCGCCGCGGCCGTGCCAGTAGCGGACCTCGGAAATACAGGAAGCGTAACCGTAGTACACGGCAGCGATCGGCAGGGCGAGAGCCCATGGCCAGGACACGGAGTAGAACCGCACCGTGACGCCGAACGTTACGGTCATCAAACAAATGGCGGTGCTGGCGAGAAACCAGGCGGGATCTTCGCCGGCGAGGAAAGAAAACCAGGGCAAGAGAAACGTAACGAACAAGCCGGCCAGGGCGGCGACGAGGAGCAAGAATGAGTAGTGGAGCTGAGTAAAGGCGGTGCGGGCGATCATGTTTCGAATTTCGACGAAGCTGCCGTAGCCGCGCACGCTGACGCTTGCGCGGGTGAGGCCCATCCAGATTTTCCCGCCGCTCCACTTCACCGCTCGCGCGAGCGCGCAATCATCGATGACTTCGCTCCCGATTACGGCAACTCCACCGAGGCGTTCTAGCGCTTCGCGGCGCAGCAAAATGCAGCCGCCCGCCGCACCGGCGGTGCGAGCTTTCGGGTCGGCGATCCATCGCGGCGGATAAAGCATCAGGAAAAAATAGAGAAATGGCGGAATCAGCAAGCGTCCAGCAAATGTATTCGCTTGAAGCAATACCATCAATGAAGTGAGATCGAGCGCGTCTCTCTCAGCGCGGAAAACCAGGCGGCGCAACGTATCCGGCGGGTGCTCGATATCCGCATCGGTGAACCAGAAAAACTCCGGCGCACGCCAGGAAGTTGCTCGAACACCTTCGTGGAGCGCCCAGAGTTTTCCGGTCCAGTCCGGCGGAAGATCGGCGGCCAGATGAATCGAGACTCGCTCTTCAGCGCCGGAAAGTTGTGCCGCGTTCCGAGCGAGCGCCGCAGTGCCGTCCCCGCTGTGGTCATCCACAACAATGATGTGAAACTCTCCGGGATAATCCTGTTTGGCGAGAGAGCTAACGGTTCGCGCGATGGTTTCGGCTTCATTGCGGGCGGGAACGATAGCGACTATGCTAGGCCAGCTTGTGCGAGGTTGTGGTTGGGTGTCATCTTCCCTTAGTTGCCAGAAATTGCCGCGCGCGAGAAAAAGATAAACCCAGATCGCCAGAGGAATTGCAGCGAGCAGAGTCGGCGTAAGAGGCACGCGCTATTCTGCAATAAGCCGGGAACGAAACGCTATGCCAGATCTGCCGCGCGAATGGGCAGCCGCCGGATGGGCTTGCCAGTAGCCGCGAAAATCGCGTTGCACACCGCCGGAGCGATCGGCGGCGTGCCGGGCTCGCCGACACCGCCGGGTGGTTCGTTGCTCGGCACGACATGAACTTCAACCTTCGGCATTTCATTCAGCCGGAGCATTTCGTAATCATGGAAATTGCTTTGCTGGACGCGGCCATTCGCAATTGTGATTTGGCCCTTCAGAGCGGCCGTCAAGCCGAAGACGATTCCACCTTCCATCTGCGCCGCAATGGTATCGGGATTCACGTAGCGGCCGCAGTCCACCGCGCAGACCACGCGATGAACGCGCACTTCACCGGAGCTGCGGTTGACGCTGACTTCCGCGACTTCCGCGACGTAACTCCCGAAAGATTCGACGACCGCGATTCCGCGCGTGCGGCCTGCGGGCACAGGCTTTCCCCAACCAGCTTTCTCCGCGGCAACCTCCAGCACGCCACGATGACGCGGCGCGTTGGCCAGCAGCTTGCGGCGAAACTCGAACGGATCTTTGCCGCCAGCCCTTGCCAGCTCTTCCACAAAACATTCTGTGATGTAGCCGTTGTGCGAATTGCCCACCGAGCGCCAGAAGCCCACGGGCACGCCTGCTTCCGTCAGTGCGTACTCGACCAGAAAATTGGGAATGCCGTACTTGCTGTTGGCCTGGCCTTCCACGGAAGATTCATCGATGCCGTTCTTCACAGAGCCAGGGAAAAAGCGGGACATGATCGAAGGGCCGACGATGCGGCTCTTCCACGCAACGGGCCAGCCGTCCGCATCCAATCCTGCGACCAGCTTGGTGTAAGCCGCAGGCCGGTAAAAATCGTTCTGGATGTCGTCTTCGCGGGACCACGTGACCTGCACGGGCGCGCCGGTCCCTTTCGAAATCTCGACCGCTTCGGTAATGAAATCCTGTTCGGCGCGACGGCCAAAGCCGCCGCCGAGGTACGTGGTGTAAACGCGCACCTGCTCCGGTTTCAGGCCGGTGATCTTCGCGCCGGTCATTTGTACAAACGTTTGGAATTGGGTGGGGGCGTAGATGTCGCATCGATCCGTTCGAACATCCGCGGCGCAATTCATGGGTTCCATGGTGGCATGCGCGAGAAAAGGAACTTCGTAAGCGGCTTCGACTTTCTTGGCCGCGCTCGCGAGCGCCGCGTCGGCGTCACCATCTTTGCGAGCGATGGCGCCAGGCTTTTCCGCAGCGGCTAGATAGAGTTTTCGAATGGCATCGCTGGAATTGGAAGCGTTCGCGCCCTCGTCCCAGGTGATTTGCAGCGCGCGGCGGCCTTCCATCGCAGACCAGGTGTTGTCTGCGACCACGGCCACGCCCGAAGAAATCTGCAGAATGTGCTTCACGCCCCGAACGGTTTTCGCTTTCGAATCGTCGAAGCTCTTCACCTTTCCGCCAAAAACAGGACAGCGCGCCACCACCGCATGTTGGATATTTGGCAGGCGCACGTCGATGCCGAATCCGGCTTTGCCGTTCACTTTCGAGGGCGTATCGAGACGCTTCGTGGGCTTGCCGATGTATTTGTAGTTTTTCGGATCCTTCAGCGCTGGATTGGCAGGCACGGTCAGTTTCGCAGCTCGTTCCACCAACGCCCCGTAACCCAATCGCTTGTTCGTGGCGTTGTGCACCACGGCACCGTTTTCGACGTGACACGCAGACGGCTCCACGTACCACTGATGAGCGGCAGCGGTAATCAGCATCTCGCGCGCAGCCGCGCCGGCTTTCGTCAGCGGCCCCCATGACGCGCGCACGCTCGTGCTTCCACCTGTGCCTTGAACTCCAAAGAGTGGGTTGAAGTACGGTGGCGCGGCGGGTGCGAACTCCGTCTTCACTTTTTTCCAATCGAACTCGAGTTCTTCCGCGAGCAACATAGCAAGCGAAGTCACGACGCCCTGTCCCATCTCGGACTTATCAATGAAGAGCGTCACGCTGTCGTCTGGCGCGATCCGCACCCAAGCATTCAGCGCCGCGGATTCAGCTGGCGGCGTCGTTGCCGACAGTGCTTCGAATTTTCCGGGAAGGTAGAAACCGATGACGAGGGCGGATCCTCCCACGGCAGACCTTTTCAGAAACTCGCGGCGCAACATCACATCGGAAGATAACACGCGTGTTCCTCCTGAGAAATTCGTCGCGAAATTTCCGAGCCTTGCAAATGGTATGAGCTAGGCTAAATCTTCGGATCGAATGGGCAAACGCCGGATACGCTTGCCGGTTCCCGCGAAAATCGCGTTGCACACCGCCGGGGCAACCACCGGCAATCCGGGCTCGCCGATTCCGGTTGGCTCTTCCTTACTCATGACCACGTGAACTTCCGTTTTCGGAGTCTCGTTCATGCGGGGCATCTCATAATCGTTGAAATTCGATTGCTCCACACGGCCTCCCTTGATGGTGATGGCATCGTGCAAAGCGGCGGACAGACCGTAGATGGCAGCACTTTCAACTTGCGCGCGGACGCCCTCCGGATTGATCGGGCGGCCGCAATCCACCGCGTAAACGATGCGATGCACCTTCATGGCGCCATCTTTCACGCTGACTTCGGCGACAGCGGCGGTGTAGCTTTCGAACGAATAATAGCCGGCGATCCCGCGAGAAACTCCCTTGGGGAGCGGCTTGCCCCAACCCGCTTTTTCCGCGGCAAGGCGCAACACACCCTTGAGACGGGCGGTGTCGAGAGGCTTGTTCTCCTTGGGGTTGGTGAAATCGGGTATTTTGCGATCCTCTCCAATGTGGCGCAGGCGAAATTCGAGCGGGTCGGCTCCGGCGGCCACGGCAAGCTCGTCCATAAACGACTCGACCACGAAGCCGCTGCTGGAGTGCTCGACGGAGCGCCACCAAGCGCGCGGCACCGACGATTTTGCGAGCGTGTATTCGACACGGTAATTCGGCGTCTGATAGGGAATGAACGCAGCTGTGGCAAACTCGGATTTTTCTGGGTTTTCTTCGCCTTTGGGATTCCACATCGCTTCGATGGACGTGGAAGTCTGGAAATGCTTCCAGGCTGCGACGCTGCCCTTGGCGTCAAGCGCACCTGAAAAATGGTGATAAGAGGCAGGACGGTAGAAGCCATGCTGCATATCGTCGTCGCGGGTCCAAAAGACCATGACCGGCTTGCCGGAAACTCTCGCCACTTGCGCTGCTTCCATAACGAAGTCTGCCTGATAGCGACGGCCAAAGCCGCCGCCCATCAGGGTAGTATGCACGATCACTTTCTCGGGGGGCAGTTTTGCAACCCCAGCGATAACCTCCTGCGCCCATTGCGGCGCCTGAGTCGGCACCCATGCTTCAGCCCCGTCGGGCCGGATATGCACCGTACAGTTCATGGGCTCCATGGTGGCGTGAGGCGCAAAAGGAAGTTCGTAAATGGCCTCCATTTTTTTGGCGGCACTGGCAAACACGGTATCGGCGTCGCCTTCGTTGCGGACCACTTTGCCCGGCTTGGCAGCGT
>Ga0066685_10001204_pt1 | contig 10907 bp, 6 predicted proteins | sample GraSoiAngelo_134_FD_62305 | JGI IMG/M metagenome (GOLD analysis project Ga0066685, IMG submission 62305) | Grasslands soil microbial communities from the Angelo Coastal Reserve, California, USA - 14_0929_05_30cm | ecosystem: Environmental > Terrestrial > Soil > Grasslands | place: USA...
GAAGGAAGGCGCGGTCGCCGACGTGATGAGCCGCCACGGGCTGGGCGACGTCGCCGATGCCCGAAGCCCGGCGGAGATCGCGAGCGCGGTCCACGCCATGTACCTGCGATGGAAGGCGACGGGGAAGCCGCTGGGGGCGAGTGGTCGCGGCCGAGACGAGTTCGATGTGACCCGATTGGCCGGCGTGCTCGCCGAGCACATGCGTCGGCTCCGCAGCGCTCGGGTCCCCTAGCCGGTCGCTCACCCCCGATACGACCATGCGATCGCTACGCCTCATCGTCGAAGAGCGCGCCGGCATCCGCCGCGTGGCGGAGCCAGTGACCGCGGGAATTCCGTTCCCCAAGGGGCTCCTGCGCTCGGTCGGACAGCTCGACCTCCATGATGCCGGTGGCCGTCGAGTCCCGCTGCAGGCCGGGACCCTCGCTCGGTGGAGCGACGGCAGCGTGAAGTGGGCGTTGCTCGACTTCCAGGCGTTCGCCGAGCCCCGCTCGACCACCGCCTACGAGCTCGGTGTCGCCCCCCACGAGTGCGCGGAGAACGATGACGCGGGGATCTCGATCGAGCGGTCCGCGGACCGGCTCGTTGTCGATACTCACGCCGCCGTGTTCGTCCTCGATGCCCGGCGGTTCAGACCGTTCGAGCGCGTGCTCGTCGGCGGGGCCGACGTCCTGCGCGACGGCACGACCGAGACGCGGCTGATCGACGACCAGGGGCGGCGATATACCGCGGACATCGCCCACCTGGCGGTGGAGACGGAAGGGCGGCTCCGGACCACGGTTCTCGCTCGCGGCTGGTTCCGTGACTCGACGCAAGGGCCGTCCGCCGAGTTCACCGCCCGGATCGGATTCTTTCGCGGCAGCGGCACGGCGGAGATTCGATTCACGATTCGCAATCCACGCGCGGCCGAGCATCGCGGTGGGTTCTGGGATCTCGGGGATCCGGGATCGATCTATCTCCGGGAGCTCTCGATCGCGCTGGGCATCGCGTCGTCTGGCGCCGCACGCGTCGCGTGGCTCGACGAGCCCGGTGCGGCGCTCGAGGGCGACGTTCGCGAGGAGCTCGAGATCTACCAGGACTCCAGTGGCGGGGAGAACTGGCGAAGCGCCAACCACGTGAACCGTGACGGCCTCGTCATGAACAGCTTTCGAGGCTACCGAGTCGTGGTCGACGGCGCAGCGCGGAAACAGGGGCTGCGCGCCACCCCGGTCGTGACGGTGCGGGACGGCGAGCACAGCCTCACGGCCGCCGTCGAGGGCTTCTGGCAGAACTTCCCCAAGGCCGTCTCGGTGAAGTCGGGGGTGATGACGATCGGTCTGTTCCCCGCCCAGTATCGCGACGTCCACGAGCTGCAGGGAGGGGAGCAGAAGACCCACGTCGTGCTGCTCGATTTTGGCCCGAGCTCGATCGAGCCGCCGCTCCGATGGGCTCACGACCGGCTGGTGCCGAGGGCGACGCCCGAGTGGTACGCGCAGACCGGCGCGGTAGCGTACCTCACCCCGATCGCCAACCCGGCGATCGCGTCGCGAGCGCTGGGTGAGGCCGATGATCTCGTGCGGACGGCCGTGACGGGACCGGAGTGTTTCTTCGCGCGGCGCGAGATCGTCGACGAGTACGGCTGGCGGCATTTCGGCGACATGTACGCCGATCACGAGGCGGTGGACCACACGGGGCCCGAGCCGCTGGTCGCGCACTACAACAACCAGTACGACGTGGTGCACGGGGCCGCCGTCCAGTACATGAGGTCGGGAGACCGGCGGTGGTTCGATCTCATGCGGGATCTGGCGCGGCACGTCATCGACATCGACATCTACCACACGGATCGCGACCGGCCGGCGTTCAACGGCGGAATGTTCTGGCACACCGAGCACTACAAGGGCGCGGCGACCTGCACGCACCGGAGCTACTCGCGGGCGAACGTCGGCGACCGGGATCCCAACTGGTGCGGGGGAGGCCCGTCGAGCGAGCACAACTACACGAGCGGGCTCCTGGCCTATCACTGCCTCACTGGAGACCCCCTCGGAGCGGAGGCCGTTCAGGGTCTCGCCGAATGGGTGATGGGAATCGACGACGGACGTCGGCGCCGGGGCGGGTGGCTCGATCGGCGTTGTACGGGCTTCGCGAGCCAGACGGTTAGCCGGGAGTATCACGGGCCCGGGCGCGGCTGCGGCAACTCGATCAACGCGCTCATCGACGGCTATGGGGTGACCGGCGATCGGCGCTTCCTCGGCAAAGCGGAAACCTTGATACGCCGGTCGATCCATCCGCGGGACGACATCCGCGAGCGGTCGCTCGAGGACGTCGAACATCGCTGGTCGTATACGGTCTTCCTGCAGACCCTCGGGAAGTACTTGGATATGAAGACGGAAATGGGCGAGCTCGACTCGACGTTCTCCTACGCGCGCGAGAGCCTCCTCCACTATGCTCGATGGATGGTGCAGCACGAGGTGCCGTACAAGGTGGTCCTCGATCGCGTGGAGATCCCGACAGAGACCTGGCCCGCTCAGGATGTGCGGAAGGCCAACGTCCTGGCGTTCGCGGCGAAGTACGCGGACAAGCACGACGCGGCGGCGCTCGCCGAGCGGGCGGATTTCTTCTTCAGGACGTGCGTCGCGGATCTCGGGTCGTTCGAGACTGCACGACTCACACGCCCGATCGTCATCATGATGACCAACGCCTACATACACGGGTCGAGCGAGTGGCGCGGGGATCCGATCAGTCGACGCAGCGGACCGTCCGAAGACTTTGGCCGACCCCGGACGTTCGTTCCCCAGTTCGCGGAGCTGCACCGCCTGCGGGCCGGTCTGGGAAGCCTGGCCGCCCGGCTGCGCGCCGCCGTCGAGCGGCGCGCGAGCGCCCCGCAAGCGGCCGCGCGGGGGGACGACGCGTGATCCGTCTTCTCGAGCTGCGCAACACCTACAAATGGGGGGGTGGTCCCGACAAGACCATCTTGCTCTCGGCCGAGCGTCACGATCCCAAACGCGTGTCGGTCGACGTCGCGTACATCCGCGACGAGTCGGACCGTGAGTTCCAGATCGGCGCGACGGCTCGGGCTCGCGGGTTGACCTTTCTTGAAATTCCGGAGCGGGGCAAGCTCGACTTGCGGGTGGTGCGCGCGATCCGCGACATCGTCCGGGAGCGTCGCATCGACATCATCCACGGTCATGACTACAAGAGCGATTTCTTCGCCTATCTCGTCGGGCGATCACTCGGGCGCCGGCGACCCGCTCTCGTGTCGACGGCTCACGCCTGGGTCATCGTGGGTCGGCGAGGCGAGCTCTATCGACGTCTCGATCTCTTCTTGATGAAACGGTTCGATCAGCTGATCGCCGTGTCGCACGCGACCAAGGCGGAGATGGTCGCGGCGGGTGTGCCGGCCGACCGGATCGCCGTCGTGCACAACGCGATCGATACGGACGCGTGGTCTTCTGAGCGCGCCGGCGGTCGCCTCCGGACGGAGTGGGGTCTTCCGGAGGGTGCCCCGGTGATCGGATACGTGGGTCGCATCATGCCGGAGAAAGACCTCGAGACGTGGCTACGCGCCGCCGCCGCGGCGGGCGCGCGCGTCCCGGAAGCCCGGTTCGTGCTGGTCGGTGACGGTCGAGATGGCCAGACCGAGCAGCAGCTCAAGGAGCTCGCCCGCACGCTGGGCATCGGCGCGCGCACCGTATTCGCGGGCTATCGCAAGGACCTGCTGTCCGTCTACGCGACCTTCGACGTGTTCATGATGTCCTCGCTGCGGGAAGGCCTGCCCAACAGCATCCTCGAGGCGATGGCGTTGGGACTGCCCGTCGTCACCAGTGACGTCGCTGGGGCCAAAGAGCTGGTCGCCGACGGCGTCACCGGCTTCGTGCGGCCGCAGCGGGACGCCGCCGCGCTCGCCGCCGCCGTCACGAACCTCGTCGTTGACACGGACCTCCGCGCCCGGATGGGCGCCGCGGGCCGGCGACGCGTCGAGAGCAACTTCTCCTTCACAGGTCGGTTGACCCGGGTCGAAGACCTCTACGAGAGGGTCGTCGAGGCCAGGCAGGCACGGCGACCCGATTCCGGCCGTCGAGCGGTGCTGGAAGGCCTCGAGTGAGCCAGGAGGCTCAATAGCGATGTGTGGAATCGTCGGCAAGCTCTATTTCGATCGCGAGCACCGTGTCTCGGAGGCCGAGCTGCAGACCATGGCCGACACGATCGCGCACCGCGGGCCCGATGGTGAGGCGGTGTGGACCGACGGCAACGTCGGACTCGGCCACCGGCGGCTGGCCATCATCGATCTTCGAGCCATCGCCGCACAGCCGATGTCGAACGAAGATGGATCCGTCTGGATCACGTTCAACGGAGAGATCTACAACTTCAAGCAGCTGCGCGAGGACCTCGAGGCCAAGGGACACGTATTCCGAACCAACAGCGACACGGAGGCGATCGTCCACGCCTGGGAGGAATACGGTCGCGCGTGCGTGGAGCGGTTGCGGGGCATGTTCGCCTTCGCCATCTGGGACGCTCGCCGGCGAACCCTGTTCCTGGCGCGAGACCGCGTTGGGAAGAAGCCGCTGTTCTACTTCGCCGGCTCGGATCGGTTCCTGTTCGCCTCCGAAATCAAGGCGATCCTTTCGGATCCCCACGTCCCGGTCGAGCCCGACCCGATCGCGCTCGACCACTTCCTGGCGCTGCAGTACATTCCGGCCCCGCAAACGGCGTTCCGCGGGATTCGCAAGCTCCCGGCGGCGCACTGGATGGAAGTGCGTGACGGTCGGGTCGAGATCGGCCGGTATTGGAAGCTCCGCTACGCCCCCAAGCGCCGCGTGTCGTGGCCCGATGCGCTCGCCGAGCTCCGGTGGCACATCGCCGAAGCGGTGCGGCTACGGCTCATGAGCGATGTCCCGCTCGGAGCCTTCTTGAGCGGCGGCATCGACTCGAGCGCCGTTGTCGCCCACATGTCGCGCGCGCTCGATCGCCCGGTCCGAACGTTTTCCGTGGGCTTCGACGAGGCCAGCTTCGACGAGCGTCCGTTCGCGCGGATGGTCGCCAATCGTTACGGCACCGACCACACGGAGCTCGTCGTCCGACCGGCGGTCCTGGACATCCTGCCCCGTCTGGTCTGGCACTATGACGAACCGTTCGGCGACTCGTCCGCGGTTCCGAGCTATGCGATCGCCGAGCTGACGCGGCGCCACGTGACCGTCGTGCTCAACGGGGACGGGGGCGACGAGAACTTCGCTGGATACGATCGGTACGTGGTCAATCGGCGCGCCCACCGGGGCGACAGGGTGCCGGCGGGTCTGCGGCGAGGCGCGGCGGCCCTGATCCGATGCCTGCCGCCGTCCTCTCGACAACGGGCGCCGTGGCGGAAGCTCTCGTCGGTGGCGGAGGCGATGGCCCAGGCTCCCGAGCGCCGCTATGCGCGGTGGATCGGGCATCTCTCGCCGGACGAGCGGCAAGATCTGTACACGACCTCCTTCCAGGAGAGCGTCGAGGGCAGCGATCCGGAGCAGCTCTTCGTCGAGGCGTTCGGGCGGAGCGACGCCGACGACTGGACGGACGCCACCTTGGACACGGACGTCGGCCTCTACCTCGCCGACGACCTGCTGGTGAAGATGGACCGGGCGACGATGGCCAGCTCGCTCGAGGCGCGCTCTCCCCTCCTCGACCACGTCCTGATGGAGTACGTGGCAAGCCTCCCGCCCACATTCAAGCTGTCGGGCGGTCAGAAAAAACGGATCTTCAAGGCTGCCCTGCGCGGTGACGTGCCGGATGCGATCCTTGACCGACCCAAGATGGGGTTCGGCGCCCCGATCTCCAGCTGGTTCCGGAACGAGCTCCGCGAAATGGCGCAAGATCTTCTCCTCTCGCCTCGGGCGGTACAGCGCGCGTATTTCCGTCCCGCTGTCGTGGGACGCCTGCTGGACGAGCACATCAGTGGCCAAGCTGACCACGGCGAGGACCTGTGGGACCTGCTCGTCCTCGAAGTGTGGCACCAGACCTTCATCGACAAGGGCCCGAGGGTGAGCGTCCCTCACGGCCCCGTGCCTTCGGCGGTCTGAGGGGGGCGCGAGCGATGCTCAACCCTGCGGCCGGCGACTACGTGACCGGCGACCCAGCGAAGCCGGCCAGGCTCGTCGTGGTCGTGGACACCGAGGAGGAGTTCGACTGGTCCACCAAATTCTCCCGGCACAACACATCCGTCCGTGCGATGCGCAGCATCGGTCGCCTTCAGGCGGTGTTCGACGAATACCAGATCACCCCGGTCTACGTCGTCGACTATCCGATCGTCTCTCAGCCGGAGGGCTATGGTCCGCTGCAGGAGATTCATCGCGATGGGCGCTGCCTGATCGGCTCGCACCTGCATCCGTGGGTGAATCCGCCATTCACCGAACCCGTGTCCACGTGGACGAGCTTTCCGGGGAACCTCGACAGGGAGCTCGAGTCCGCCAAGCTCCGCGCGCTCAGCGAGCTCATCGGGGAGCGGTTCGGGACGGCGCCGACGATCTACAAAGCCGGCCGATACGGTGTCGGGCGCAACACCGCGGCGATTCTGGAGGCGCAGGGATACGCCGTCGATCTCAGCGTCTGCCCACGGATGGATTACTCGGGCGAAGGCGGCCCGGATTTCAGCGCGTTCGGCCCGCGCCCCTACTGGTTCGGGCAGCGACCGCGTCTCCTCGAGCTGCCGCTGACCGTGGGGTTCTCGGGCGCGCTGCGCCGCTGGGGGGCCGTGACTCATCGCGCCCTGTCGCATCCACGCCTGGCGCCCGTCCACGCGATCGGCGTCCTGGCGAGGCTTCGGCTGCTGGACAAAGTGTGGCTGTCGCCGGAGGGATATCACGCGTCGGAGCTCCGGCGCCTCGGCCGCGCCCTGTGGCGTGACGGGCTGCGCGTCTTCTCGTTCGCGCTCCACAGTCCGTCGGCCGAGCCCGGTCACACGCCCTATGTGCGATCGACGCACGAGCTGGCGGAGTTACTGGACCGCTGTCGACGCGTGTTCGATCTGATGCTGGGCGAGCTCGGCGCCAGGCCGAGCACCCCACTCGAGCTCAGGCGGGAATGGAACGACCTTCCCGAGCAAGGATCCGCGGAGGTGTCATGAAAATTCTGGCGATTTCCCCACTGGACAAGGACTCCACCGTTTCGATTGTCGACGAGGGCCGGGTGCTCTTCGCGGCCGGCGAGGAGCGCTTCACCCGCGTGAAGCTCCAGGACGGATTCCCGAGCGAGGCGCTGCAAGCGGCGCTGGACTACACCGGACTGAAGCCCGAGGAGATGGACCTCGTCGTGTACCCGTTCCTCGACTGGCAGCAGGAGACCGAGCTCTTCACCAGGAACCTCGCGAATGAGGAGCGCCTTCTGGATTCCGAGCCATTCGGCACGATGCAGGATCAGATCGAGGCCGCGCTCGCGAGGGTCCCGGTGCGCACGGAGCCGATCCCGGGCCTGCTCGACCCGAACGAGAAGATGGACAAGCGCTTCGCGCATCGGGCCTTCTACCGACTCGCCGGATCGGAAGGAGTCCTCTCACGCAATCTCGCCAAGAAGGGCTCGCGCGACTGGTCCCGGGAGACGGCGAGCTATCACAAGAGCTGGCAGGAGGAGCTCGAGGCCCATCTGAGCGATCTGGGCCTGCTCAACAAGCTGAAGCGAGTCGAGCATCACCAGGCCCACGCCGCGGGGGCCTTCTACGCCAGCGGCTTCGACCGGGCGCTGATCGTCACGCTCGACGGATACGGCTCGGGACTGGCGGGCTCGGTGAGCGTCGGCGAAGGGACGCGGATCAGACGGCTGAACACGGTCGAGTATCCGCATTCGCTAGGGACGTTCTACGAGAGCGTCACGTCGTCGCTGGGGTTCAAGCCGAGCCGACACGAGGGAAAGATCGTGGGGCTGGCCGCGTACGGCGATCCCGAGATCCTGCTCGAGCTCGTCCTGGGCCGGTTCCGGCGCGAGCCGGGGAGCTTCCGGGTCGTCGAGAGCAACAACATCTACTTCTCCCGGTACCTGGCGACCCTGTTCCCGAAGATCGACGTGGCCGCGGTATATCAACGGACCCTCGAGATCGTCGCGGCCGAATACGTCCGGCACTACGTCCAGCAGTCGGGCCTCGACACCCTCGTGCTCTCGGGCGGTGTGATGGCGAATGTGAAGCTGAACCAGCGTCTCTTCGAGATCCCCGGCGTTCGGCGGATTTTCATCTACCCCAACATGGGGGACGGCGGGGCCGGAACCGGGGCGGCGCTGCTGCTGAGCCGCGAGTCGCGGCGAGAGGCGAAGGGGTACGAGACGGTCTATCTCGGGCCCGACTACTCGGACACGCTGATCGCCGAGGCCCTGCGCGCCGCGGGCCTGGAGTTCGAGCGTGTGGTGCCGATCGAGCCGACGGTCGCTCGCCTGATCCACGAGGGCCAGGTCGTGGCGCGCTTCGACGGCCGGATGGAGTACGGACCGCGCGCGCTCGGAAACCGGTCGATTCTCTACCGCGCGACCGAGCCCGAGGTCAATCAGTGGCTCAACCAGCGCCTGGGAAGGACGGAATTCATGCCGTTCGCACCGGCGACGCTGTTCGAGGAGCGTCACCGCTGCTACGAGTCGATCGAGGGCGCCGACTACGCGGCCCGCTTCATGACCGTCACGTTCAACTGCACCGACTTCATGCGAAAGGTCTGCCCGGCCGCGGTGCACGTGGACGGCACGGCGCGCCCCCAGCTGGTCCGCGACGACACCAATCCGAGCTTCCACGGGATCCTCACCGAGTACTACCGGCTGAGCGGAATCCCATCGATCATCAATACCAGCTTCAACATGCACGAGGAGCCCATCGTCAATTCGCCGGGGGATGCGATCCGCGCGTTCCTGCAGGGCAACCTGGACTATCTGGCGATCGGAGATTTCCTGGTGCGCCATCCCACCAAGGGCGCCCGACGGTGACCAGGCCGACGGCGATGGAGGAGGCGAACCGCCCGGCCTCGGCCGCGAACGCGGACCGTCCGCGCGTGTCATTCGTGATCCCCGTGCTGAACGGCGAGACGTACCTGCCGCGGTGCCTCGACGCGATCCGACGGCTCGGGCTGGAAACCGGCTATGAGGTCCTCGCCATCGACAATGGATCGACCGACAGCACCCTCGCCATCTTGAAATCGGCCCGCGTGCCGTACTCGGTGTTTCCAGGCATCAGCGTCGGCGCGCTGCGCAACCGCGGGGCCCGCCTGGCCCGCGGCGAGTACCTGGCCTTCGTGGATTCCGACGTGGAGGTGGGCGAAGGGTGGTTGCGCGAGGGCCTGGCCGCTCTGCACGCCGACGGGGTCGTGGCCGCCGGCTGCTTCCCGAGTGTCCCGCGAGATGCGACGTGGGTGCAGCGCGTCTGGGACTTGCACCAGCGGGCGCAGCGACCCGAGCGCGCGTCGAAGCCCGTGGCATGGCTCTCGTCGATGAACATGATCGTTCGACGCAACGCCTTCCTCACCGTGGGCGGCTTCGCGGAAAACCTGGAGACCGCGGAGGACGTCGACCTGTGCTATCGCCTCGGCGCGCTCGGACGGAACATGTACAGCCCGGCGATGGACGCCGTTCACTGGGGAGAAGCTCGCGACCTCCGTCGCTTCTGGCGAAAGGAAGTCTGGCGCGGGAAGGGGAATCTCCGCGGTTTGAAGTCGCACGGGCTCAGGTGGGACGAGTTGCCGAGCGTGATGTATCCGCTCTATGTCCTCGCGATGGCGTGCTGCCTGGCGGTCGGCGTCGCGGTCGATCTGTGGCGCGGAACGCTGGGCGTCGTCCCGGCCGCGACGGCCGCCCTGGCCTTACCGGCCTGCATCCTGGCGACGAGCGCGGCGTGGCAATCCCAGAGGTTCGCCCTCTTCCCGCACTTCGCGCTGCTCTATGCGCTCTATGGGTTCGCGCGCGCCCGCGCCGTGCTGTCGAGCTCGCCGTGGAGCGGCGAAGGCCCACGGCACCGATGAGCGAGGCATGAGGCCGATTACGGTCGGCCACACCATCTGGTCGCTCAGTGACGGAGGGATGGAGCGCGGGCTCCTGAACGTCGTCAATCGGGCCGATGAGACGAGGTTCCGTCACGTGATCCTGTGTCTGGGCGAAGCCGGGCCTCTCGCGAGCCGCGTGAGCGCGTCGAGCTGCCGGGTCGTCGAGCTGAGGAAGCGCTCCGGCAACGACGTGATGCTCCCGTTCAGGATCGCGGCCTGGGCCAGGCGGCTCCACGTCGACATCCTGCATGCGCGAGGCTGGCCGACCCTCGTCGAGACCGCGGTGGCGGGCTACGCCGCGCGAATCCCCCGGACGGTGTACGGCTTTCACGGGAAAACGGCGGCGGAGCTTGGACGAAAGAGCGCTCGGCGACGCCTGGCGGAGATGACCATCCCGCGCCTCTACGACGCGATCGTCACGCTCACCGACAGCATGAAGGCCGACCTGACGCGCACGTGTCGTCTCGATGCCGCCCGCGTGCGCGTCATTCCGAATGGCGTCGACGGCGAGGTGTTTCGACCCATCGACCGGCGCGCCGAGCTTCGCGCGGAGTTCGGGCTGCCCCGCGACGTCCTGATCCTGGGCACCGTCGGGCGCCTCGACCCGGTGAAGAATCACGGCGTCATCATCCGGGCGCTGGCGCGGCTACGGGCGCGCGGAACTGACGCCTTTCTGCTCCTGATCGGTGAAGGCCCGGAGCGTCCCCGGCTCGAACGCGAAATCCGGGAGTCGGGTCTGGCCGGCCAGGTGCGCCTGTTCGGCCACACCGATCGAGTGCGGGATGTCCTCAATTGCCTGGATATCTACGTTCAGGCGTCGCTCTACGAGGGCTTCAGCAATACCGTCCTGGAAGCGATGGCGTGCGGGTTGCCGGTGGTCGCGACACGCACCGGCGGAACCGTGGATCTGTTGCGAGACGGGCACGAGGGATACCTGTTCGAGCCGGATGACGA
>Ga0066685_10001206_pt1 | contig 10903 bp, 8 predicted proteins | sample GraSoiAngelo_134_FD_62305 | JGI IMG/M metagenome (GOLD analysis project Ga0066685, IMG submission 62305) | Grasslands soil microbial communities from the Angelo Coastal Reserve, California, USA - 14_0929_05_30cm | ecosystem: Environmental > Terrestrial > Soil > Grasslands | place: USA...
CCGAGGCGGCGTGAGACAGGTCACCGAATCGCTGTAGCTGACACTCTGACAGGGCGTAACTTGCACGGGACGGCACCCGCCGCGCCACTCCCGCCTATATTGCGGCATGCACGACGCGCTGTACTTCTCCGATCACCACCTGCAGGTGCGGGACATGGTGCGCGATTTCGCGCAAACCGTGGTGAAACCCAGCGCGCGGGCCTACGATCTCGACAGCCGCTTCCCCTGGGACAACGTGAAACGCATGGCCGAACTGGGCCTGTTCGGCATCCCGTGGCCCGAGGAGCTCGGGGGCGCGGGGATGGATTACCTCTCCTACATCACGGTGATCCACGAGCTGGCGAAGGTGGACGCGAGCCATGCCATCACGGTCAGCGCGCATACGACCCTCGGCACCTCGCCCATCGTGGACTTCGGGACCGACGACCAGAAGCACCGTTACATCCCCCTGCTCGCGCAGGGCCGGGTGCTGGCCGGCTTTGGGCTCACCGAGCCCGGCGCCGGATCGGACGCGGGCGGCACCAAGACGGCGGCCGTTGACAAGGGCGATCACTACGTCCTCAACGGCTCGAAGATCTTCATTACTCACGCCGGCGTGGGGGAGGTCTTTGTCGTCACGGCGCGGACCGATCCCAAAGCTCAGAAGACCCACGGCATCACCGCCTTCATCGTGACCAAGGACACCACCGATCTCAACGAGGCGGCACGCGTCGGGGTCGGGCACGCGCCCGAGCTCGCAAAGATGGGCGGCATTCACGCGGGAAAAAAAGAAGACAAACTCGGCTGGCGGGCCTCCGACACGCGGGAGCTGATCTTCGCGGACGCGATGGTCCCCAAGGAAAACGTGCTCGGCACCGTGGGGAGCGGATTCCCGCAGATGTTGCACACTTTGGACGGCGGGCGCATCGGCATCGGGGCGCTGGCCCTGGGAATCGCCGAGGGGGCGCTGGAGGAGTGTCTCGCCTACACCAGTCAACGCAAGCAGTTCGGTCGGGTGATCGCCACCTACCAGGGCGTGCACTTCGCCCTCGCCGACATGGCGACGGAGATCGAGGCCGCGAAGCATCTCGTCTACCACGCCGCGTGGCTCAAACAGCACGGTCACCCGTTCAAGCGGGAGGCCGCGATGGCGAAGCTCTACGCCTCCGAGCTGGCGATGCGCGCGACGATCAAAGCCGTGCAGCTGCACGGCGGCTACGGCTACACCACGGAGTACCCGGTCGAGCGCATGATGCGCGACGCCAAGATCTGCGAGATCGGGGAAGGCACGAGCGAGATCCAACGCATCGTGATCGCGCGGCAGCTGCTCGGGGATCTCATAGACTGACGGAGAAGGAAGGAGAAGGGCGGAGAATGCCGTGAGGCGTCCTAACCGCGGGGTGTCGACCGCTTTCCTACAGCGACGTAAAGCTTCCAGGTCATAGCCCGAGCCCTGCCGTGAGCGTTTCGAAGATCGCCATACATCTGGTCTTCCAGAAGGCCTATCTCCCAAGAGAATCGTAGGATGTAACCGACTTCCGAGAGCGAGCCCAAGGCGATATCTAGGAAACGCCGAAACTCCAGAGCCCCACGTTTGGCCGAGCCTTCCACGATGTTAGCGGGTGCGGAGAACGCGGCTCGCCGTGCTTGCGAAGTCAGTCCAAATCGCTCGTCTTTCGGAAATGCTCGCGTGGCCGCATACACCATCTTGGCGAGCACGTGACACTCCCGCCACGCAACGAGGCGTTCGTAGTGATCCACAGCAACAAGATGGCGGCGGATTCCTGATACACAAACCAAACAACCGCACACTGTAGCGGATTCTCGCACGAGGCCCCTTCTCCGTCGTCCTCCGTCCTCCTCCATCCTTCTCCGTCCGGTGTCACAGCTCCGGCGGCTTGTAGGGCGCTGGCTCGAGGGTCTTCTCCTCAGGGTGGGCGAGCTCCTTGTGCAGGTGCTCGAGCAATTCCAGCTGGCGCTGCTGCATGTGCCACAGCTCGTGCCACTGCTTGTAGCGCAGCCCGTCCATCTTGTCGTGCAGGTCGCGGATTTCCACCTCCGCCATCAGGTTGATCTGGTAGTCCTGCGTCGCCTGCAACCGGTCCTTCTCGGCCTGGCGGTTCTGGCTCATCATGATCACCGGCGCCTGCAGCGCGGCCAGCGCCGAGAGCGCGAGGTTCAAGAGGATGAACGGATAGGGATCGAACGGCCGGCGCAGCAGCACCCAGCTGTTGAGCGCCATCCAGATGAGCAGGATCCCCCCGAAGATCCCGATGAATGTCCAGCTGCCGCCGAACTTCGCCACGCGGTCGGCGACGCGCTCGCCCAGCGTCATGGCCGCCTCGTATTCCTGCTGGACCATGCGGCTGACACGCCCGCGCCGCGCGATCTGCGTGACCAGCGATTTCTCCATCTCCGAGATCTTCTCGTACTCCTTCTCGAGATACCCCAGAAACTTCTTCGCCCGGAACTGCTCGTGGCAGTGAGGGCAGATGCCGCGCTTCGCATCCCACTCCGGGCGGTCGCGTTTGATGATGTCGAGAATCTGGTTTTCCAGCTTCTGCGGGGAGATGAGCTTGCGACCGTCGACCGGCGTCCCGCACAGCGAGCAGTTGAACTTGGGCATGAGCGGCCTCTCTGGGGTCGGCACAACAATACGCGTGCGCCTGGTAACTCTCAAGCGCGCTTGGTGTTATCGGCCGATCTTCAGAGCAGCGTGCCTCGCAGCATCAGCGCGGCGATCGTGAAGTAAATGACGATGCCGGTGACGTCGACCAGCGTGGCGACGAACGGGGCCGACGCGCTGGCGGGGTCGAAGCCCAGGCGGCGCAGCAGGAACGGCAGCATCGAGCCGGTGAGCGAGCCGAAGGTGACGACGCCGACGAGGGCAGTCCCCACGGTGGCGGCGACGCGGACGTGGTGGACGCCGTAGTCGTACCAGCCGAGCGCCTGCCAGGAGAGAATGCGCACCACGCCGATCAGCCCGAGGATAGCGCCGAGGGCGAGGCCCGACGGCAGCTCGCGCAGCGCCACCCGCCACCAGTCGCGCAGCGTGACCTCGCGCAGGGCCATCGCGCGGATGATGAGGGAGGTGGCCTGAGAGCCGGAGTTGCCCCCCGAGCTGATGATCAGCGGGATGAACAGCGCGAGCACGACCGCCTGCGCGATCTCATGCTCGAAGTGACTCATCGCGCTGGCGGTGAACATCTCCGAGATGAACAGCGCGCACAACCAGCCGGCGCGCTTCCTGATCATCGTGCCGAGGCCGATCTCCGTGTACGGCGCGTCGAGCGCCTCCATACCACCGAACTTCTGGACGTCTTCGGTCAGCTCGCTGGTGAGCGCGTCGATGACGTCGTCCACCGTGACGATCCCCATGACCTGGCCGGAAGCGTTGACCACCGGCACGGCGAGCAGGTCGTACTTGGCGATGATCCGCGCCACCTCCTCCCGATCGGTCAGCGGCCCGACGGTGATGGGAGGCCGCGGCTCACCGACGTCGGCGACGCGCATCTGCTTGTCCGCGACGACCAGCTCACGCAACGACTCGACGTGTACCAGGCGCCGATCCTGGGGATCGTGCACGTACACGGCGTACACGGTCTCCTTCGCCTCGCCGACGTTGTGGATGTGGTGCAGGGCCTGCTCGACCGTCCAATTGGCCGGAACGGTGACGAACTCGGTCGTCATGAGGCCCCCGGCGGTTTCAGCCGGATAGCGCAGCAGCAGTTTCAGGCGCTCCCGGGTCGGCTGGTCGAGCTGTTTCAGGTAGCGGGCGCGGTCCGCTTCCGAGAGCGTGCGGAACAGATCCGCCTGCTGGTCCGGGGACATCGCGTCGATGAGCGCCGCCGCCGTGGCGTCGTCGATGTGGCTGAGAATCGCGTGGCGGTTTTCGAGCTCGGGCTCGTTGAACACCGCGAGCGCGACGTCGAACGGCAGCGCGCACAGCACGACGGCCGCGGCCTCGGGCCGGACGTCGCGCAGCAGCTCGGCCAGATCGACGCTGCGCAGCCCGGCGATGGCTTCGGCGAACTCGAGAGGGTCGCCGGCCAGGAGGTAGAGGAGCTCTGGGGTGAGATCGGTCGCGAGTTCCGCCATCGCGATACCCTGGTGACTGAGGTGAGCGGTGAATCGCAGGGACGTGCTTCAAGCTATGGGGCGCGGTGCATTGACGTAACTCCCAAGTGCTCCTAGATTTATCGATGTTATGATGCGGACTATGGCCCTGCCCGTCATCCGTGCCGGTCTCTCGGCGGCTCTGCCGGGCCAGCGGGTCCCCCGTCACTCATCCGTTGTCCACACCGGAACCAGTTTCTGCTGGACCGTACTAGGCGCCCCGCGCGGCTGTTGGCCGACCGGGGCCAGAGGTGATTGCTTTGAAGCGCGAGATTCTCATCAGCGGCAGCCCGCGGGAGACGCGCGTGGCGATTCTGGAGGACGACCGCCTTGTTGAGTTGCTGGTCGACCGCCCCGACGCCCGCCGCTCCGTGGGCGACATCTACCTCGGCAAGGTCGAAGCCGTCTTGCCGGGCATCCAGGCGGCGTTCGTCGATATCGGGGCGGAAAAGAGCGCCTTCCTCCACGCCTCGGACCTGATCGCCTCGGACGAAGACGAAGACCCGGCCGAGCGCGAAGGCGACGACGACGACAACGGCGACAACGGGACCGCGCACCACGAGCGCGGCCGTGGCCGTCGCGCCCTCCCCGACATCGGGGACGAGTTGAAACGCGGGCAGACCAAGCTCGTCCAAGTCATCAAAGAGCCGATCGGCACCAAGGGCTCCCGCGTCACCGCCCAGATCTCCCTCGCCGGCCGCTTCCTGGTCTACATGCCGTTCGCCGAGAAAGTCGGTGTCTCCCGCAAGATCGAGAGCCGCGACCTGCGCACCCGGCTGCGCGACATGGTGGGCGGGCTGGTGCCCAAGGATGCAGGCGGCTGGATCATTCGCACCGTCGCCGACGATCTGACCGAAGAGGTGTGCAAGCGGGAAATCGACCACCTCGTGGGCCTGTGGAAGAAGGTCAAACGGCGCTCGGGCTCGGTGCGCGCCCCCGCGCTGCTGCAGCGCGAGACCAGCCTCACACGCGGCATCGTGCGAGATCTGTTCAGCGACAAGGTGGACTCGCTGCTCGTCGACTCGAAGCTGCTGTTCAACGAGATCGCGTCGTACCTGAAGCAGATCGACCCATCGTTGCAGGGGCGTGTGAAGCTCTACGAAGCGGAAGACCCGCTGTTCGACGAGTACGACATCGAAGGAGAGATCCGCGGGCTGTTCGCTCAACGGGTGGAACTGCCCACCGGCGGCTACATCATCATCCAGCCGACCGAGGCGTTGACCTCGATCGACGTCAACACCGGCCGCTACACGGGGAAGAAGGATCCCGAAGGCACGATCCTCAAGACCAACCTCGAGGCGGCACGTGAGGTGGCGCGGCAGCTGCGGCTGCGCGACATCGGCGGGATCATCGTCGTGGACTTCATCGACATGGAGTCGCGCGGCAACCGCGACAAGGTGCTGCAGGAGCTGCGTACCCACCTGGGGCGGGACCGGGCGCGGACACGGGCGTTCGCCGTCTCCGAGCTCGGCCTGATCGAGATGACCCGCCAGCGGGTGCGTCCGTCCCTGTGGCAGTCGATGACGGCCGAGTGCCCGACGTGCACCGGTACGGGCCGGGTGTTTCGACCCGAGGTCGTGGTGCGGCGCATGGAGCGCTCGCTCAAGCGGGCCAGCGCCGATCACAAGGAGCGCCAACTCGCCGTGCGGCTCCACCCCGAGGTCGCCCTGTACCTGCTGGAGCAGGAGCCGAACTTCCTGCGGCAACTGGAAAAGCAGACCGGCCTCGAGCTCGAGGTGCGCGACGACCCGATGATGCGCCTGGACGAATTCCGGATGATGGCCAAGCCGGCGGGGCGCGACGTGACGGAGCAGTATGCGGTGGCGTGAAGCCGGGATCGGGGATGCGGGATGGGTGATGGGTTGGGCCGCATCCCGCATCTCCCATCCCCCACCCCGCTTGACCGAATCCCGTGCTGCAATTAGAGTTCCGGCCCTATGACCTACGCCGTTTTCACGACCGGTGGCCAGCAGTTCAAGGCCGAGCCTGGGCGCACCGTCCAGGTGCCGCTGCTCCCCGCGGAGCCCGGCAAGACGGTCACCTTCGATCACGTCCTGCTGGTCAGCGACGGCAAGAAGGTGCATGCGGGTCAGCCGCTCGTGCGTGGCGCCAAGGTGACTGCGGAGGTGGTGCGGCACGGCAAGGGCAAGAAGATCCGCATCTTCCGGTTTGCGCGCCGCGCCGGGTACCGGCGCAAGGCCGGGCACCGGCAGGATTTCACCGAGATCAAGATCCAAGACGTGAAGGTCGGGTGACCCATGGCGCATAAGAAAGGGGTCGGCTCTTCCCGCAACGGCCGTGACTCGGGCCCGAAGTACCTCGGCGTCAAGCGCTTCGGGGGCGAGGCGGTGCGCGCGGGTCACATCCTCGTGCGGCAACGGGGCACGAAGTTCCATCCGGGCAAGAACGTGGGTCGCGGCAGCGACGACACGCTATTTGCTCTGATCGACGGCGTCGTCAAGTTCGAGCACAAGGACAAGAGGCGGTTTCGGGTGAGTGTGTACGCCGCGGCGAACTAAGGGGGCACGGGCGGCATAGGGGGCAGGGGCGGCAGTCAAAGCTTGCCGCCTTTTTTTGTGCCCATGAGGAGTGTTTAAGGTGACACGCCCGGAGCGCGGAGCCTGCAGACTTGGCCGTGGCCCCCTACGAGCGGTTCCAGGCCTGGCAATTATCCTACCAGCTTGTTCTCAAGGTATACTCGGCACAGACGCCTTTCCGAAGCATGAGCTCTATGGCCTGACTTCTCAAGCCAGGCGCGCCGCATTCTCTGTAACCCTGAACATCGCCGAGGGATCAGCAAAGCGGGGCGACGGAGAGTTCCGACGCTATCTCGACTCCAATCACGATTGGGACGTTCTGGAGCGCCTGCGCAATCACGCAGGTGCATTGACATGGCTGTTGTATAAAGCGGTCAGCAAGCGAAAGCGGCAGGAGCCGTAATCCACTGCTGCCGCCCTTGCCGCCTGTTCACCCCTGGTGCCCTAGTACTTAGGTGGCAGTTGCCGGTACCGCTCGAGCAGCTCCGTCTGGCGGCTGCGCAGCGGAACCTCCCGGCCCCGGATGATCACGTGCTCGACGCCGGTCGAGAACTCGAACGGGTCGCCGGACCAGACCACCACATTCGCCACCTTGCCGACGTCAAGCGCGCCGTAGCGGTCCGCCACGCCGAACACTTCGGCGGGCGCCAGCGTCACCGCGCGCAGCGCCTGCTCCCACGTCATGCCGTAAGACACCGCGTTGCCGGCCTGCTGGCGCAGGTTGCGCGCGTTGTGCGTGTCCGTCTCCAGGAGGGCGACCTTCACGCCCGCCCGGGCGAGCACCGCGGCGTTCTCATATCGCACGCCGAGCGCGTCGTAGGACGGGATGTTGTCGAGCGGCTCGACGAGCACCGGGACGCCGGCCCGGGCGATTGCCTCCGCGATCTCCCAGCCTTCCTGGGCCCCGGCGAGGATGACCTTCAGGCGGAACTCCCGCCCGAAGCGCAGGACCGTTTCGATGTCGCTGCGGCGGTTGGCCACGGCGATGAGGGGCAGTTGCCCGCGGAGCACCGGCAGCAGGGCCTCGAGATCCGCCGCCGACGCTGAGAGCGGCTGCATCGCGCCGCGGTTGTAGTCCGCCCGGCGGCGGGAATACTCCAGGGCGTCGTTGAACACGCGCCGCAACCGCTCCGCCACGCCGGCGCGCGAGCCGCCGCCCTCATCTTTCGCGTTCTCGTCGAAGTTGGCCACGACGCCGATCGGTGACTTCACAAGCATCTGCTCGATCGTGGCGCCGTCGAGGTCGATGAGCACCGCCTGACCGCTGATGAGGTGCCCCTGCGGCGCCGCGAGCACGGTGGTGATCCCCTCCATCCGCGTCACGGGGATGAGCGTCGAGGCCGGGTTGATCCCTTCGGCCACGTTGAACGACGCGGCGATGGTGTCGCCCTGGAGGTACATCTCACGCGTCCCGCCCACCCGGCCGATTTCGACGAGGCCCATCTGGGTGCCCCCGTCGATGAAACCGGGCGTTACCCATTTGCCCGTCGCGTCGATCCGCGTGGCGTCCGCCGGAATCGTCACGTTGGGGCCGACGGCCACGACGCGCCCGTTCTGGATGAGCACCGTGGCGTGCTCGAGCTTGGGGCCGGAGACGGGGTAGACCGTTCCGCCCGTGATCGCGATGGTCTGGGCGAGGAGGAAGGCGATCATCGGTCGGTCCCGGGCGCGGGCACCTGGCCCAATTCGAAATCGGTGCGCGGCTGATGCTTGGGATCGTTGCGGTCGTAGACCAGCCAGCCGTCGTTGTAGACCTGGAGTGCCTTGCTGTAAACCGAGAACGGGTCGCCCGACCACACGACGACGTCCGCCATCTTGCCGGGCTCGAGCGTGCCCACGATCGAGTCGAGACCGAGCGCCCACGCCGGGTTGGCCGTGACCCAGCGAATCGCCTGGTCGCGCGTAATGGGAATCCCCGCGCGAATCCCCGCGTTCATCGCCTTGCCGGCCTCCTGATTCAACCGCTGGATGCCGCTGGGGCTGTCGGAATGGATGAGCGGACGCCCGCCGGCCTGTTGGTTGAGCGCGGCGTTCTGTTGCACGCCGTCCATGGCTTCTTCTTTGAATCCCCACCAGTCAGCCCACACCGAGACCGACACGTTCTCGCGCGCCAGGAGGTCGGCGATCTTGTACGACTCGACCGCGTGATGGAACGAGCGGATGTGAAAGCCGAATTCGTGCGCGAGGTCCATCATCTGCGCCATTTCGTCGGCGCGATAGCAGTGCATCTGCACGAAGATGTTCCCCCGCAAGACTTCGGCGAGCGACTCGAGCCGCAGATCGCGCGCGGGCGGGTCGCCCTGATGATCCTTACGCCATTTGTCCCAGCGCTGCCGGTACTGCTCGGCCTGGATGAACGCGCTGCGGTAGCCCGCCATGTTGCCCATGCGGGTCGAGGGTCCGCGGCTGCGATACACCCCTTTGGGGTTCTCGCCGCACGCCATCTTCAGCCCGTAATGCGCGCCGGGAAACTTCATCTCCTGCACCGTGCGCGCGGGAATGAGCTTCAGGATAGCGCTGCGGCCGCCGATCAGGTTGGCCGAGCCGGGCAGCGCCTGAATGGTTGTGATGCCGCCCGCGATCGCCAGCGGGATCTGCGGGTCCTGCGGCCAGAACGAGTGCTCGGCCCACACCTCGGCGGTCACGGGGTTCGTGGCTTCATTGCCGTCCGATTCCGCCTCGGTCCCCGGCGCCGCGTACACGCCGAGGTGCGAGTGATCATCGATCAGACCGGGGGTCACGAACTTCCCGGTGGCGTCGACGACGACGGCGTCCGGCGGCGCCTGGACCGTGGCTCCCACGGCGACGATGCGCCCGTCCCGGAACAGGATCGAGCCGTTGGGAATCTCCTGACCGGCGGCAGTCAGGATGGTCGCGTTGCGGATCAGCACCGGAGGATTGGGGTGGCGCTGATACGTGGACGGATACTGCGCCCGGTCGACGGAGCTCGACTCTGCGGACGCGCGCGTTTGGGCCGGCGCCTGGCTCGGCGCGGGTGGCGCCGCTGCCGGGGCCGGAGCCGGCGCGGGGCGCCGCGCCGGGCGAGCGCCGCCCGACGCGCAGCCAAGCACTGCGATGCATAGTACGCCGAGCATTGCCTGCCTCATGGATGACGTGCCTCCTCCGGGAATTCGGTCCGACCGTCCGACGGTCCCGCCGTCCGGCTATTTCACGAGTTCGAACACCAGCGGTGCGCCGACCGGTTCGATCCGCAGCAGGCGGCGCGGCAGGTCCCGCGTCACGTGCATCACCACCGGGAGCTGCAGGCCCGAGAGCTCGAGGCGATACGCCGGGAACGTCCCGGCGGGAACAGTGATGTTCTCGACCCCGGCGACCTTCACGGTCAGCAGTTTCGTCACCCCTTCGCCGGACGAAAACACGTTCATCGTGAACGTCTTGCCATCCGCCAGGGGCAGGGCGGGGAGGATCACGTGCAGCTGGTTGTCGTCGATCGTTCCCGGGGCGACCGTCGTGTCCACCAGCACCGTCTTCGGCGTCCCCTCGCGCTGCGGGGTCACCGCCCGACCCTTGACCCGGCCGTTCGCGTACGTGAGATGCACTTCGGCCGGCTGCATGCCGGCGGTGCCCGTCTGCTCCACCTGTAACGGGGCGAACGTCGCGGGATCGAGCACCACGGTCGTCCGCTGCTGCAGGAACGGGCCGAGGACGGTATGCTCCGCAAACACCAGCGAATCGGCGGTGCGCCGCAGCGATGTCACCTGCGATCCCATGACGTTGCCCTGCACCAGGGCCTGGAAGCTGTCGCTGCGGCTGAAGAATTGGCTCGCGTCGAGAATGAGCGGCCCGGCTTTGGGATGGAGATCCTCGGGCCTGAGCGACTTGCCGTCCACGTCCGCGAGGCGCACGGGCGCGATCGCCGCGAGCCTGTCGTACAACTTCTCCGCATCGCCGACGACCACGATGGTCAGCGCGTTACGACGATAGATCCGTTGCGCCGCCGCGCGGGCGCTGAGCGGCGTGACCGCCGCCAGCCGCTCGCGGTACAGCTGCAAGTAATCGGCCGGCAGCCCCAGCAACTTCGCCTGGGTGACAACCTGGGCGATCTGTTGTGGCGTCTCGATCGTGAGCGGGAAGGAGCCCACCAGGAAGCTCTGGGCGTTGCGCAGCTCGGAGTCCGGGATCGCCTCGGTGCGGATGCGGTCGATCTGGTGCAGCATTTCGGCGAGCGCACTGTCGGCCACTTCGGTGCGACCCTCGAACGTCCCCAGCCAGAAGCCGACGCCGCGGTTGCGCTGCAACCCCGCGTAGGC
>Ga0066685_10001207_pt1 | contig 10900 bp, 11 predicted proteins | sample GraSoiAngelo_134_FD_62305 | JGI IMG/M metagenome (GOLD analysis project Ga0066685, IMG submission 62305) | Grasslands soil microbial communities from the Angelo Coastal Reserve, California, USA - 14_0929_05_30cm | ecosystem: Environmental > Terrestrial > Soil > Grasslands | place: USA...
ACAGCTTCACGCCGTCGATCGCACGGAGGCCCGCGATCAGATCCTCGGCCAGCTCGCGGGCCCGGGCGTGGATGGCGGCCCGCCCCAGCCGCGTCTGGAAACGCAGCGCCTCGCCCAGGGCCATGATCGCGGGCTCGTCGCGCTGGCCGAAGCTCTCGAACGTCTTGGACAGGCCGACCGAGCCCGGATACGCGCTGACGATGCTGGGCCAGATCCGCGACTGCGCGCTCTGGTTCACGTAGAGGACGCCGACCTCCTTCGGCCCGCACGGCCACTTGTGCCCGCTGCTCGCGTAGAAGTCGGGCTGCATGTCGGCCAGATCGACCTCCATCAGCCCCAGCGACTGCGCGCCGTCCACGAGCGTGAGCACGCCGCGCTCGCGGGCGCGGCGGCACAGCTCCTTCGCGGGGAAGAGGTCGCCCACCGTGCTCGTGAGGTGCGTGAAGCCGAGCACCTTCGTGCGGTCGTTCATCTCGCGGGTGAAAGCGTCCAGGTAGTACTCGGCGCCCGGATGAGGGTTCACCTGGTCGACGATTTTGACCGTGTAGCCGAAGCGCTTGGCCTTGATCTTCCAGGCGTCGAGGTTGCTCGGATGGTTGTCCGAGAAGAGCAGGACCTCGTCACCCGGCTTCAGGTCCAGGCCGCTCGAGACCAGGTTGCTTGCCTCGCTCGTGTTGCGCGCGAGGACGATCTCCTCCGGCGTGACGCGCAGGAACTCGGCCAGCAGCCTGCGCGTGGCCTCCTTGCCCTCGCCCATCTTGACGCGGTTGGGAAACGACGGATCGCGGTCCATGTCGCGGGTGACGGCGACGAGGGCGTCGATGACCGGGGCCGGCGAGGGACAGAGGTTGGCCGCGTTCATCACTCCGAGGTCGGCGGGCATCAGGAACTGCGCCCGCACCGAGCGCCAGTAGCTCTCGGACGCGCCCGCGGGCGCCGGAGCCACGACCTGGGGCCGCGCCTCGGCTCCCGCCGCGCGGGCGAGCAGCGTCCCGACCCCGGCGATGCCCAGCCGGCCGGCGAACTGCCGGCGGCTCAACCCTGACTCCACCACTTCCGAGCTTCGCGTCATGAGTCCTCCGTTCAGCGGGCGAGCGCCTCCTCGAGGACATGCCCGTCCGGGCGCAACACGGTTCCCGGCAGGCCGAGCAGGCGCAGGACGGTGGGGGCCACGTCCACTATGCAGGCCTTGCCGCCCGCCACGCCTCGGGCCACCCCGGCTCCGGAAAAGACGAGCGGGATGCGCATGTCGCTCGGCCGATGGGTGCCGTGCTGCCCGGGCTGCGGGAAGTTCAGCGCGGCGTCGTCGTCCAGGTCCACCATCAGGTCCGGCGAGCGCCCCGCAAAGTACGAGTGCAGGCTGGAGAGCGAGAGGTCGCAGCGGGCCGGCGCCGGCTCGCAGTAGATCGACTCCACCCAGGGCTCGTGACGCAACCGCGTCACCGCCTCGGCGATCCTCGACTTGTCGCGGATGTACACGCCCATGCTCGCCCCCCCGGTGTTGGTGACGAAGTGCTCGATGCCGCGCGCCGCGAGCGGCTCGAGCGTGTGGCGTTCGTCTTCGCCGCCGCTCGGCCGCGTCGCGTCGACCGCGGGCGCGATCAGGCGCGTCGGATCGACGTCGCTGAAGCCGTGGTCCGCGGAGAACACGAACGCGCTGCGCTCCAGGATGCCGAGCCGGCCCAGCTCCGCCTTCAGCTCTCCCACCAGCCCGTCGATGAACTCGATCGTGTGCATGTATTGCGGCGCCTCGGGTCCCCACGTGTGGGCCACGTAGTCGGGGGAGCCGAGGTTGATCACGACGAGGTTCGGCCTGTGCTCGCGCACGAGGGCGAGCGTCTGATCCAGGAGGTCGCGCGAGAGCCGCTCCTTGTACCACAGCGCGAGCTCGACGCTGCCGCCCGAGTCGGGGAAATACCGCGCGGCGTAGGCCGTCTTGTCCAGGGTCTGCTTGCCGTTGATCGTCCAGGTGGCGCCCCTAGCGCCGACCAGCTCGTAGCCCTTCATGGCCGCGTAGATCGAGGTCAGGCCGGCGGCGGTCGCCTCTTCGAAGAACGTCGGCCGCGCCACCAGGGCCTGGGCCGCGACGGGATCGTTGTCGCCCGTCTCGAGGTTCTTCCAGCTCGCGTCCTTGATCTCGTCGCCGCCCACGATGCCGTGGCTGCCGGGATACGCGCCGGTGGGCAGGCTGACGAAGGCCACGCGCGTCTGGGAGGGATACGTGGTCTCCGCCTGCAGGAACGTAGTCCCCGCCGCCGCGAGGCCGTGGATCACCGGCGCCCGCGCCCGGCGCAGGAAGTCCGGCCGGGTCCCGTCCATCATGACGATGAAGACGTGATCGGCGGGGCGCGCGGCGGGCGCGGCGGCGAGCAGGGCCGTAGCGGCCAGGGCGGGCAGGCTCATCTTGGATCGTGCCTCGAGGGAAGGGCGGATCTTATCACCCTATACTTCGCGCATGACGGAAGAGCCCGACCCGCGCCGGTTGCGCGCCTGGCTCACGTGGGCCACGGTGGCGACCCTGGGCCTCGTCCTCGTGCTGTACGCCGCCGCCCGCTGGTGGCGGTAGCGCCGCTTCAATCACGAATGCGGCACGCTCCGCTGCGCGCGCCGAACACCGGCGCCGCAAGAATTGCTCGGCGCGGCGTCGTTCCTGACGTCCGTTCTCTGGGGCCTCTGCGCTCCCTCTGCGGCCTTTGCGTGGAAAGGCGACGCGCTGAACGCCGCCTAGCGCTTCGGGGCGGGCTTCTTGGCCGCGGCGGCGCGGGCCTCGCGCAGGCGCATCTTGCGCCGCTTGTCCTTCCGCTTCCGCCTCCGGCGCAGCTCCTTCATCCGCTCGATCATTCGATCTCCTTCTCCCCCGCCTCCGCGGCGGCCTCTTCGATGGACCTGCGGGCCTCGGCCACGCGCCGCCGGATGATCCGCAGGTACGCGCGGGGAACCCTTTGCAGCAGGACCAGCAGCTCCCCCAGGCTCGGCTTCACGTTGCCGGTGGCCCCGTTGTCGGCGTAGACGAGGTTGACCACCCTTCCCTTGACCAGCACCGGGAACACCGCGGCGTTGGTCGTCGGCTTCTTGCCGAGGACCTTGATGAAGCGCTGGTTCTGCTCGTCGGGCCCCAGCCGGCCCATGAACATCGTCTTGTCCCGGGTCACGGTCTGGAAGACCGAGGGCTCGTCGAGCGGGAAGCGGAGCTGGTGGGCCAGCTCGCGGTCGACGCCCTCGCCCGCGCCCGTCCACCCCAGCACCCACGGCTCCCGCACGATGAAGAACAGCACGCGGCGGAAGAAGTGGCGGCAGAGAGCCATGAGCGCCTCCACCACCTCGTCGCGGGTGGCCGCCCCGTCGATCCGGACGGCGGCCGTCTCCGCGTCGGGCGCGTCCTCGGGCAGGACCCGCGGCCGGTGGGTGTCGTTGAAGCGCCAGCGCTCGTCGACGCCATAGTAGTCGCGCAGGAGCTGGATCATGCGGAGCTCGGGCACGACCAGCGGCCGCACGATGTAGCCGAGCGTGAAGCCCACCTTGGCCACCGCGCCGTGGTCGCTCGGGTCGATCATCATGAGGAAGAGCGTCTTGCCGCGAAGCTGGTAGGGAAATACCTTGTGCTTGGCGGCCATCGCCCGCGGGATGAGGGCCACGGTCTCCGGCCGGACCTCGCGCAGATCCACCGGCATCGCCGCCACCCCGTGCGCCTTGGCCAGCGCCTCCTGCAGCTTCTCCTCGGTGATGAAGCCCAGCTCGTAGAGGCTCGTGCCCAGCCGCCCTCCGTAGAGCACCTGGTGCTGGATCGCCTCCTGGAGCTGGCGCTCGGTCACGATTCCCCGGTCTCTCAGGATGCGGCCCAGGATCGGCAACGCGAGACCCCCGCAAAGCCGGCTATTCTAGCTGGTTTGGGGTATCATCCCATCACCGCGCCCGCGCTCCCGGCGCCATTGCGCTCGACGCCATGCCCCTCCGGCTCAAAAGCCTCAAGACCCGCACGGCCGTCGCGATCGCCTCCGTGGTCGTGGTGACCCTGCTGATCAACGCGGTCTACCTGATCCTCAAGAAGCGGTCCGAGCTGCGCGGGGACATCGAGCAGCAGAGCAAGACCTTCGCCGAGCTGACCAAGCAGCGGCTCTCGAACGGTTGGGACGAGAACCACGACGAGAAGGACTTCTACAAGTTCCGCGGGCTCGTCCGGGACGTCATGCGCCTCAACGCCGACGTCGAGCGCATCCTCATCGCGGACACCAACGGGCGCGTCCTCTTCGACTCCTCCGAGCTGGACGAGCTGGATCCCCGCCGGCAGGTCCCGCCCGCCGACCGCTGGATCCAGGAGCCGGCGCGGCTGGCCGCCATCCAGGGCCTGGAGACGCGCGTGCTGCCCGCGCGGGACTCAAGAGGCGATCCCGGGTTCGAGATCGTGGCGCCCTACTTCAAGGAATGGGGCGTGCACAAGCTCTCGTTCCTCTACGTCGTGTCCTACAAGTCGCTCCGGCCGAAGATCGCCGGCGTGACCTTCACGATCGGTGTCCTGACCCTCCTCTCGACCGTGGCCATGGCGTTCGTGGCCGCGGCCCTCGCCCGCCGCATCACGCGCCCGGTGCAGGAGCTGACCGAGGGCGCGATGGACATCGCCAAGGGCCACTTCGACCGCCGGCTCGCGATCTACTCGCCCGAAGCCGAGCTGCGCATCCTCGCCGAGGCCTTCAACCACATGACGGAGAGGCTCAAGGAGAACGTGGAGCAGCTCGAGGAGTCGAACGTGAAGCTCGGCGCCGCCAACGAGGAGCTGAAGGAGCTGGACCGGCTGAAGTCCGACCTCCTCGCCAACGTGAGCCACGAGCTGCGCACGCCGCTCACCGCCATCAAGGGCTATACCGACTACATCCTGGAGCGGAAGCTCGGCCCCATCAGCGAGAAGCAGGAGAAGGGGCTGATCGTCGTCCAGCGCAACCTGGACCGGCTCTCCAAGTCCATCAACGCCCTGCTCGACTTCTCGCGGATGGACGTGGGCAGGATCTCGCTCAACATCCAGCCGTTCCTGTTCGCGCCGCTCGTCGACCAGATCCACACGTCGCTGCGGTCCGAGCTGGAGAAGAAGCGCCTCTCCTTCCGCGCCGAGCTGGAGCCGGAGCTGCCCGCCATCATCGCCGACCGCGAGAAGGTGTCGGCGGTGCTGGAGAACCTGATCATCAACGCGATCAAGTTCACCCCCGAGGGCGGGAGCATCGCGGTGAGCGCGGCGCGCGTGCCGGGCGCGGCCCGGCCCTCGGCCGAGATCCGCGTCGCCGACACGGGGGTCGGCATCCCGCCCGACCAGATCGGCAAGGTGTTCAACCGGTTCCACCAGGTGGACGGCTCCAGCACGCGCCGCTTCGGCGGAGTCGGCCTCGGCCTCGCCATCGTGAAGAGCATCCTCGAGGCCCACGGCGCCACCATCGAGGTGGAGAGCCAGCCCGGACGCGGCAGCGCGTTCCGTTTCGTGCTGCCGGCCCTCGAGAAACAGGAGGCGCCGGCGCGGGAGGAGCGCCCGCGGGGGGTCGCGGAGAGCGGCCTCGTGCTGGTCCTGGCCGAAGACTCCGCCGCCCTCGCGCAGGTACGGGCGGCGCTCGAGGCAGACGGCCTCGCCGTCGTCGGCGCGTCCAACGCCTCCGAGGCGACCACCCTCGTCGCCGAGCGGCGGCCGGAAGCGGTCCTCGTGGACGTCGGGCCGCCCGCACCCGAGGGATGGGAGCTGCTCCGCCGCCTGTGCCAGCAGGGCACGACCCGCGATCTGCCGGTGGTGGCCTACGCGGAAGCCGAGGCGGGCCTGCGCGTCTTCCGCCTCGGACCGGGAGAGTGCCTGGCGCCGTCCTTCGATGCGCCCGCGGTGGTCGCCTCGGCCCGCCGGCTCCTCGCCGGCTCCATCGGCGAGCCCACCGTGCTGCTGCTGGACGGCGAGCCGGAGACGGCGGCGCGGATCCGCGATACCCTGATGGGGGCCGGCTGCCGCGTGGTCGCCGTGCGCGATCGCGCGCAGGCGCGCGAATCGCTCCGGGCCGCGCCGCCCGACCTGGTGGTCGTCCACGCGGGGGCGACCCTCGCGGGCCTGGAGGCCCTGGCCGAGCTGGGCCCGGGCGAAACGCTGAGGGCGCCGGTCCTGCTCCTCGGCGGACGCGAGGACGCGCACGCGAGGGGGCGGACGTCGCGGCGGCGCACGGGACGGATACTCGACCCGCGGCCCCTGCTGGCCGAGGTCCGCCGTCACGTCTCCCGGGAGAGCGCCGAGGCGAATCGAGCGAGCCTATGAGGAAGAAGATCCTGGTCGTGGACGACGAGGACGACATCCTCCACTTCCTGGAGCTGGTGCTGCGGGAGAAGGGCTACGACGTCAGCACCGCGTCCGGAGGCCACGAGGCGCTGACCAAGGCGCAGCTCGAGCGCCCCCACCTGATCCTGCTCGACATCATGATGCCGCAGATGGACGGCTGGGAGGTGCTGAAGCTGCTGCGCGTGGACGAGGAGACGGCCGAGATCCCGGTGGCGATGCTGTCGGCACGGACCGAGGCCAAGGACCGCGTGCAGGGGCTGCAGGAAGGGGCGATCGACTACATCTGCAAGCCGTTTTCCCTCCAGGACCTGCTCGTGAAGATCGAGACGATCTTCGAGCAGGTGACCAAGCGGTGACCCGCTTCCCATGAAGGACCCGCGCCCGCAGGAGGCGGATTACTTCCGCCTGCGGGCGGAATGGCTCCGCTTCAAGAACCACGTCTTCGACGCCAACACCGAGCTGCCCACCCTGGCCGCGGTGATGGACGACGTGCGGCGGCTTATGGAGGAGCGGGGCAGCCTCGGAATCGTGTACCTCGACCTGGCCGCCGAGACGGGGGCGGAGGCGGCGCGCGGCTGGCAGGCGTACGACGAGCTGCTGCGGGCCTTCGCGCGCGCGCTGCTCTCGCTGAAGGGCGAGGGCGGTCCGCTCTCCCCCACCGACATCGTGGCCGTGGCCAGCGTCCGGAGCGACAAGTTCCTGGTCTTCATGCGGGCGGGAGAGCCGGGCGGCGTCGACTCCGCGTCCATGGACGCCCGCGCGCGGCGGCTCTCGGAGCGGCTCAACGAAGCGCTCCCCCGCTTCCTGCCCGCCGCGCGTCACGCGCCCGTCCCGTTCCACGAGGGCCACGCGGTCATGTTCCGCGACCCCATGCTGCGGGCCGAGCGCTCGATGCACCGCGCGCTCGACGAGGCCATGTTCATGAGCCTGACGCAGCGCACGCGGGAGGATGACCGCCGCCTGCAGGGCCTGGACGAGATCATCGGCGAGGAGGACGTGGTGACGCTCTACCAGCCCATCGTCGACCTGCAGACCCTCGACGTGCTGGGGCACGAGGTCTTCACGCGCGGACCCGCCGGCGGCCCCTTCGAGGACGCCGAGCGGCTGTTCGCGCTCGCCGAGCGCACGGGTCGGCTGCTGGACCTCGAGCGGCTCTGCCGCAACCGCGCGCTCGACTCCGCTCCCCGCCACCTGCGGCCGGGGACGAAGCTCTTCCTCAACACCTCGGCTCCCGCCCTCGCCGACCCGGCGGTGTCGGGCGAGGCCTTCGTGCGCCTCGTCGAGCAGCAGGGCCTCGACCATGCGGACGTCGTCCTCGAGATCACGGAGCGCGTGGCGCTCGAGGAGCGCCAGACCTTCCGGGACACGCTGCGCCGGCTGAAGCGCGAGGGCTTCGGCATCGCCATCGACGACATGGGCTCCGGCTACTCGAGCCTCAAGGCCCTGGTGGAGGTCGAGCCCGACTACCTGAAGTTCGACATCTCGCTCGTCCGCGACATCGACCGCAGCCTCATCAAGCGCAGCCTGCTCGAGACGCTCGTCGATCTCTCGTCCAGGATCGGGGCCAAGGTCATCGCGGAGGGGATCGAAATGGAGCCAGAATTGGCCACCTTGCGCGAAATGGGAGTCCCCCTGGGCCAGGGCCGGTTCCTCGGCCCGCCGGTCCTCGTCACCTTCGAAGAGACCACCGCCTCGTGAACGATCCCGTCCCGCCCTACCACGAGCACCTGCCGGAGCTCGCGAAGGAGCTGACCGAGCGGGGCAGCCAGGGAATGATCGTCATCGACGCCTCGCCGCTGGAGGTAATCGAGGAGCAGTACGGCAGCGACGCCTTCGGGGAGGTGCGCCAGCGGCTGTTCAAGATCCTCCGCGAGCAGAGGGGGAAGGAGTACCGCAACGAGGACGTGCTGACCCTCGACCGCCCCGGGGGGCTGCGCTTCATCTTCTTCCTGGAGCGGAAGCGCCGGCGGTCGAACCCGACGACGATCGCGGACCTCAAGATCGTGCAGTCGCGCATGGCCTCCTCGCTCGTCCCCAACCTCGGCCGCGCCGCGTTCCCGTACTGCAAGACGCCGCCCCGCATCGAGGTGGGCTACGGGATGGCCGTCTACAACCCGCTCCTCCATCCCAGCCGCATCGCCCTGACCGCGTTCCGGGAGGCGCTGGAGATCGCCCGCCACCTGCGCGAGGCCGAACGGCTCCTCGCGCGCGAGCGGCTGCTCGACATCATCCTGCGCGAGCGCGTGGTCACCGCGTTCCAGCCGATCATGCGTCTGGGCCCCGACCGGACGGTCCTCGGCTTCGAGGCCTTGTCGCGGGGGCCGAAAGGGACGGGGCTGGAGCGGGCCGACGACCTCTTCGGCTCCGCGACCGAGCATCAGCTCCTGGTCGAGCTGGACCGCCTCTGCCGCCGGCGGGCGCTCCTCGCCTCCGGCCGCGTCCCCAGCAACGCCAAGCTCTTCATCAACACGCTGCCGGCCACGATCCGCGATCCCCAGTTCCGCGGGCGCCCGCTCATCGAGTTCCTCGACAAGGCGCAGGTCTCCCCCGACCGCATCGTCATCGAGATCACGGAGAAGCTCGTCATCGAGAACTACAACCTTTTCCGCGAGGCGATGGCCTACTTCACGGACCTGGGCATGTCCTTCGCCGTCGACGACGTGGGATCGGGCTACTCGGGTCTGGAGTCCATCGCGAGGCTGAAGCCCACGTTCCTGAAGATCGACATCGCCCTCATCCGCGACGTCCACGTGAGCCGGGTGAACCGGGCGATGTGCGAGGCCATCATCGCCATGGGCCACGGCATCGGGGCCGCGGTCATCGGCGAGGGGATCCAGGCCGAGGAGGAGGCCGCCACGTTGCTCGAGATGGGCGTCGACTGGGGACAGGGCTACCAGCTCGGCCGCCCGGACGCGCCGACGGAGTAGCGCGGTTCCCGCTGGGCTTTGGGCCTGAGCGCATCCAAGAACGGCACCTGGCCAGAACTGCTCTCGGCGCGCCTGGGCCTCAACGTCTCGAATCTCGCCCGGCCCGGAGCGAGGCTCGCTGATGGCGCGTCCCAGGCGCGTTCGATTCCCAGAGATTACGGCGTCACCCTCGTGCCGCGCTCCGTCCTTGCGGGAGCGCTTGCGTTGCCGGGCCACGCAAGCGACGGCGTGCACCTTTCGGCTCGGGGTCATTCCTGGCTGGCCCGACGCGTCAGCGAGATGTGGCTCGGAATCGGTCACGTCCTCCCGAAGAAGCGATTTGGTTGCGGCCCCCAGGCCGCGCTGTCAATCGAGCTTCTCGGCATCGAGCAACGCCGCGCCGGAGAAGAGCGGCACGGTGTCGGTAGCGAGTCCGGGGACGAAAGCGTCAGGCATCGGAACCTCCCTTGGCGGGGCCGCGAAGGGCGGCCCTCACCAAAGAGCGGCCGTCCGTAGCGGCCCCCAAAGGGGACATGACGCCCCAGACACGTGAACGTTCCCGTCTGTCACTCCTCCCGAGAAGAGTCGGCGAACCGGTACCCTCACCCCTTCCCCTCTCCCTTTTTCAGGGAGAGGGGTTAGCTTTACCGTGCACGTGGCCGTGCCCGTCCGTTGAACGCTCAGATCCCGAACTGGCGGAAGTGGTGGTTCGTGTGCCGGTACAACAGCCGATCCCAATCCCGCGTGGACATCCGGCCGAAGAGCGGATGGGGCGGGCAGCCCTCCTTCGGCTTGCAATCCCTGAACCTGAGGAGCAGGCCCTCGAGGGCCTTCACGTCCTCGTCGAGCGCGCGGGCTGCGTGGTGAACGCCTCGCGCGGGCCGCGCACCCCGTGCGGCCAGGGAAGGAGGTAGAGGAACAACTGCTTCATCGGAAACCGCGAGAACGGCTTCGCGCGCGGGATGCGGTTGGGATCCCGGGGCCGCGTGGGAATCTCCCCGAGCACGAGGCGCGCCACGTCGGTGACGTGGCCCAGCATCTGGCGGGCGTTCAACCGGCCCCACCGCGGCCGCGCGTCGGGGCTGAGCGTGCCCGCCCGGCCGACGAGCTCCTCGACGGTTCCCGCCTTCTTGATGCGTTTCACGGCTTGGGCCCGCGGCCCGCCCCGTCCGGCCCGCCGGCCTTGTCAGGCCCGCCTTCCTCGTCCTGCTCGACCGTGCCGCCCTTCTTCTGCTCGAGGACGTACTGCCGCTGCGGCTCCTCGATGGCCTGGAAGGCGGCCAGCCCTTCGGCCAGCCCGCGCATGAGCGCGTTGCCGATCACGGCGCCCGCGCCGCGCCGGAACATGGACTTCGCCCGGCCGGTCGACGCGGCCATGCTCAAGACGGCGAGCAGGATCAGCACGCCGCCGATCCAGAGACTCAGCGTTTCCAGCATCACCTAGACACCGCCGGCGATCGGGTCCGTCTCCCCGACCGCAAGGAACACGCAGCGGGCGCGGGCGAAGCGTACCTCGTCGCCGTGCCGCAGCTCACGCTCGGCGACCACCTCCCCGTTGACCCGCGTGAGGTTGGTCGAGCCGAGGTCGCACACCACGTAGGCGTCGCCGCGGCGCTCGATGCGGGCGTGGGCCCGCGAGACCAGCGGCTCGTCGACCCGTATCTCCGCCGTCTCGTCGCGCCCGACCAGCATCGGTGACGAC
>Ga0066685_10001209_pt1 | contig 10888 bp, 9 predicted proteins | sample GraSoiAngelo_134_FD_62305 | JGI IMG/M metagenome (GOLD analysis project Ga0066685, IMG submission 62305) | Grasslands soil microbial communities from the Angelo Coastal Reserve, California, USA - 14_0929_05_30cm | ecosystem: Environmental > Terrestrial > Soil > Grasslands | place: USA...
TACAGACATCGCTTTGCTGATTTGGCGCCGCGAGTTTAAGCGCCGTCGAGGCGACTGTCCATGAAACCAGCAATTTCGTTCGCAATGCTTTGCTTTCTTGTGCCTCTGTGCTTTGGGTCAGGGGCCGACACGAACAGAACGTGGCAGCCTTGGCGTATCGCACAGAACCAGGGAATCAATGTTCTTTTTTGTTACCTTCGCGTTCACAATGTGCCATGCGAATACTCCGATCTGATGAAAGAGCAGGTGCACGAAGTCGGCACAGGACCCTATTCAGCGAACACACTGGTGCATCTCGCCGCAAAGCGCGGGGTGAGCTTGCGCGTGGCTTCGCTGACGATGAAGGAATTCGAATCGTGCGAACGCCCCGTTATTACTTACATGACGAGTGACACGCCCGACGACGGCGCATTTTTACTCGTTATGAACTCTACGGACGCTGAGGTGTTTTATATCGCAGGCGCGGTGGCGTCGATCCATTCGATGTCACTCGAAGACTTTCGCCGAGTGTGGAGCGGGATCGCCCTGCTGGAATCTAAGGGGTGGGCAGTGGACTGGATTTTGTTCGGGCTGGCTTTGAGCGCGGCCTGGACTGTCACGATTGGCATCCGGTGGTGCATGGCCCAAAAGAAAGGGCTTAGATATGCGCACATCTATAGAACATGTGCGCCCGTTACGCTATTCTGTCTCGTCGCAGTATGGGCTGGCGAAGCAGCTACCCTTCCGGTGGAAGTGCGTGAACAACTCGAAAAACAACGGGCGGCGCTGAGGACAGTGTACTTCGAATTTGAGCAGACTACACTTCGTAATGACCGCGAGGTCACTTATACAAATACCGCATATTTCGAAGGAGACCGATTCCGTGTCAAGGCTCCAAGTGACGTATCCTTTGATGGCGAAATGATGTGGCTCGTCAGCACACACCCCCGGAATGTGCGTCCGCCATTCATTCTCAGGAAGACGAAAATTAGAAACACAACCGAAACAACTCCGTCATTTAATGAGCTGTATTGGCGCCTTCCATATTTCGAGGCAGCCGGCATTTATTTTCCGCCTTATCCGAAGGATGTTCGTACATTCGAGGCCCTGGAACCGATGGTACTGCGCTTCGTGGAAAACAGCGAGTCGATAGAGATCATGCCGGAGGGGGCGCACCTGCGTTTGCGTTTTTATGTGGATGACTGGGTGTTGCTCAACTCTCGCGAAATCGATCCGGTGATGTTTCGGAAGCAGATCGAAGGAATGCCCATTAGCCCGGAGCGCAAATCCTATGAGGTGAGCATTTTGCAAAAGACGCGCACTATGGTTCCAAAGCGAACCGTTTCCATGTTACTCGATTCAAACCATAGTTACGTTCCTTTGGAACGAGAGGACCGCTCTGCGGACGGGCAATTAATTGCGCGTTACGGTGTGCAGGAGTGGAAGTATTTTGCAGACGTGGCAATATGGTTGCCAGCTAAATGCGTTGTCTCATATTTTACTAGTCCGTTTGGGTTTGACACATTTTCAAAAGAGCCGGCGCAGACTATTCACATTAATTTGATGAACGCCGAGTTTGCCGCGAGAAAGACGGAGTTTGTGCTGATCAACACGGCCAAGTATCGAGTCGCCGGAAACGAAGTCCATGATGAAACAATCTCGAATATGGTGGATGGCATAAGACGCCCCGTCATCCTCACGGTGGCTGCAGACGGAAGTTTGCTAAATGACGGGACGCTTGCTGGGATCTCAGGAAACCGAAGGGTGTTCATCTTGATCCTGCTGCTCATTCTAGCAGCGCCTCCGCTTCTCTTCCTCCTCCGGCGCTCGAGGTCTCCCAAACAGTAACGGCATGCTTAAAACACCTCTACTGCTTTTCGTGGTCATTGCGACGCATTTGTCGGTTGCAGCTCAAGGTTTCAGGTCCGATGCCGAAAAGTTGGATTTGATTGAAAAGGCGGCACAACCTTGGAATGCGGTGCACCGGTGGCTTATCGAGTACGACTGCGTTATTCGCCCAAACCGGCAAAATTCCCATGTGCGTATGATTATGGCTATGGGAGCACCAGGTGAGTATTATAAGTTAAAGGCGAAAGGGTTTGCACATATACCGTGGCAAGCCGATCCGTTTACTGAGGAGTCCTTTATTCATGGAGGCGTCAGATGCATCCGGTGGCCGATCAACCGAATGTACAGAGAAATCCCGATGCAACCTGGGGACGAGATCGAAGGGACTATCAGCGGCGATATCTTGTGGAGGGTAGTTCCTGTCTGCCCGTTGACACAATACCGTCTGCTAACTCCTGGCGATCTGCAGGTGTCGCCGATCCTGGACCGTGCTCTCCGTTCAGCGCATTTCCGCCTTCTGGATGGCTCTGAGTCCGTAAACGGCGAAACCTGCCTTGTGTTCGTCCTTAATGCATCGAATGCAGTGAGGAAAACCTGGATCGCTACAAGATTAGGCCTGTGCGTGATGAAAGATGAGGATAGATATCCAAGTTCGAATGGGCTTGCTCGACGCTTAGTCGTTGACGAGATCGGTGAGGTGGCGCCTGGATTACGATTACCAGTTCGCTATCGGTTCCAGCGCTTTCGGGGTGGCACCAACGAAAATGATCCAGAAAGAGAGGTCAGTGTGCGTATTCTCCGGTGTTTGCTCAATGATGACGTTCCTGCCTCAACGTTTGTCCCCACTCACGCTGCTGGTTCGATTAAAGAAGTTCGAAAAGGCGAAGATGTCCAGGTGAGCCCGGGCGGTGAAGATTTGCTTTTGGACAGGGTTCAGTTCATGAAGAAGTATGCTCCGCCGACCAAAGCTTCGTCCGTTCAGGCTTATATGTGGGCTATCGCCGGTCTTACGTGCGGACTCGTTTTAGGTCTGCTCGTGTTCCAGCATAAGGGGCAGGCTACCAAAGCAAGGGTTCTGGCAAACAAGGTCACTGAACAAACCGTTGGATGAGCCAGGGGCCTGGTAGGACTCGCGAGCGGGCTTTGCGGGGGCTTTCTGCTTTTTCCAAAGAAGCAGGCGCCGTTCAATTGGGAGCAAAAGTGTGTGCCACTGTGGTTGGCGCGCCTGGTCTAAAGTAATGTGATGACTAGAAGCCATTTAATGAATGAGTTCGCGGGTCGAGATGCGCGCTTTGCGCTGCTGTATCGCGAAACTGTGGCGACGGACGTCTCGCGTGCCGTTGAGGGCGCGCGTCCCGCCGCTCGGATTGGCGTCCGGCTCATTCACGCCTCGCGCCGGCTCAACCCGCTGTTCCGCCGGGCAAGATGCGTCGGCTCTACGGCGGGTGGGACCCCCGCCGCTACAGGTTCACCTCCGAAGAAGCTTCACCCGCCAACCTTGGAGTCGCTTCGGAGCGGTGAACCGAAATGCGCTCGTAAAGGCGCGACAGCGTCTTGGAGTGCGGCAGTGCAAAACCTGACGGCCCGGACCATGGTTCATGGGAAGCACATCGGCTTTACTCTCATTGAACTGCTTGTCGTCATCGCGATTATCGCCGTTCTCGCAGGGTTGTTGCTTTCGGTGTTGGGAAGGGCGAAAGCCAAGGCGCAAGGGATCGCGTGCCTCAGCGAAATCAAGCAATTCGGCTTGGCTTGGATGATGTATACCGACGACTACAACGGTCGGTTGACGCCAAATCTCGGCGGCCAGCAGATCACCAACGGCCAGCGCTGGGTCCTCGGTTGGCTCAGTTCCGCTGGGCCGGATAACACCAACGATCTGTTTCTCAAGGAAAGCCTGCTGGCGCCTTACCTCCAAACGCTCCCTTTGTGGCGTTGCCCAGGGGACCGCAGCCAAGCTGCGGTCGGTGGCCGGCATTTGCCACGGGTGCGCAGTTTTTCCATGAACCATTTTCTAGGCCAGCCTTGGCCAAGCGATGGTTATACGGTCTATCGCACTATCGGCGACATTACCGAGCCGGGGCCCGCCAGCCTGTGGGTCTTTATGGACGAGAGACCCGAGTGCATCAACGACGCAACGTTCGCCGTCTCGCTTAAATTCGATCCGGCCCAAGCTGGCACATGGTCGCTCACCGATTTTCCCGGCACATATCACAACGGGGCCGCCAGCCTTGGATTTGCTGACGGGCATGTGGAGAGCAAAAAGTGGCTCGACGCCCGGACACGGCCCAAACTCCCGTATACTGTAGTTCTTGTGAATCCCACTCCCACACCGGGCAACCCGGACGCGCTTTGGCTTCAGGAACGCAGCACGCGGCGCGTGCCCAAAGGGCAACAGCAATGAGACGGAATGGGAGCGCAGCGGAGGATACCCGCCCTCTAAGTTGGTTGGAATGCTCGAGTCTATCAGTATCTTCCGAAAGTGTCGCGGGCCGCGCAAATTCTCCGGTTCGCGGCTGTGTGCGAAGCACGAGCCGCAGCACGTTGGAGCGTCCAAAGGTGTTGGATTCCCTCCAGCGTCCGCGGAGGTGCGTGGCCGCTGCGGCTGGTCCTGTGGACGCAACCGCGCTCCTTTGGTTTCGACTCCGCCGCGCTGAGCTGTATAGCGGATTTCCTATCCACCAAGGCCATGAGCATCCTACGCCGTCACATTTGCCAACACTCGGCCGACTGGAAGTCGGCGATTGGCTTACTCGCTCCCGCCCGCTTGGCCCTGCGGGCGTTGGCTTCGCTTGGCTCAGGCAATCCCTTTCGCCGTCTCCCGGACGGTCGGCAGGTTTGGAATCTGCGCTAGGTCGCGACGCGAATCCGGCGTTCCCAGGGACCTGTTCATGCCTTCCCTTTGTGGCGGGCACCCAAAGCAAGCCATTCGTGAACCCACAACGCGACCAGCAGCAGATTACGAGTGACCAGCGCCAACGTCTGGGCCAGCGTCAATCCAGTTACATATTCTGGCGACGGAAAGACAACTGGCGTGAGCACTGCAGCCAGCATGTAGAGCGCTCCTGCCGCTCTCCCGTTGTCGAGCACGACCAACGCAGCCAGCGGAGCAACCCAAAGCATAAATTGGGTGCTCAGCACCGGGCCGAACGTGACGAACGCCAGCACCGGGAGCCAGATTGTCTGGACCAACGCGCCGAACTTCAATTCATTCGCCACCCGCGCCGCCCGGCAGGATCGCCAGACGGAACAGACAACCAGAACGCCCCAGATGACTTTGCTAGCCACGGAAAGAGCGGCAGCTCCCGGCCCCTGAACCTCGAAGAAGTCAGCGACCCGGACCCATTCCATCGCCAGAATGCCCATCTTGTTCAGCAGCCAGAGCAGGGAGGCGTACAAAGATTCCACCTGCAATCCCCGTCCGGTGTGACTCAAGGCGAACTCCCACCAGGGAATCCACACGCCCAGAACCGCGAGTGGAAAGAAACTTGCGTAGAGGCCTCCGAGAAAACGTCGCGCTTTTTCCTGGCGCCAGGCCATGAACGCCAGGGCGGGCGCAAACAGCAGGGCGTACAACTTCGTGCCGCCCGCGATGCCGATCAGCAACCCGGCGGCAAACCACCGCGCGCATGGGACCAGCACCAGCGCGATGGTCGTTGTCGCGACCGCAAACACATCCAGTCGCTGGAAGTAGAGAAAATGTTGGAGCGCAGCCGCGACGCTGTAGAACGCGCAGGGCAACAGGCTCAACCAGCCAGTGACCAGTCGCGCTCCAGTACTCAAGAGGACCCCTTTCAACACGAGGTCGCAGACAAACACCTCCAACATAAACGCGATCCAGAAGCCGTCTACATTCCCGAAAACCCCAGGCAAAAACAGCCAGGCCAGCGCGTAGGGCGGGTAGGGGAAGTCCCGGTCGCGGTACGGGAGAGCTCCCTCATGGAGGCGCTCAATGGCGGAGTGGTAGAGGCGAATGTCGTCCTGAATAAAGCCCGGGAGATGGCAAAGCCAGAAGCCAACGCCGAGACTCAAGAGCAACCAGCGCGCAACACGGAGGGTTTGTTGCGAAGGGGGTTGAAGGTCGCGCATGGATTTGCTTTTCTCCGGCCAGCCAGACAAGCAAGAACGTTTACTCAAACACCTATGATGCTTGCAAGGGCAATGTCTAGCGAGGCGGGCTGGCGCTCCGCATGTCGTGCGCAGTCTCTGGGAGCAGCGCCGATGCGCCCGCCCGGAGAAAGAAAGTGTTGTTCATCCTGACTTAGATCGCAATGCCACGACATGAAATCGCTAAGCATTTTGGAAAACTTTGAATGGTGGCCGACGTTCCGGCGCTACGCGCAATTCTGCGTCGTGGGCACGAGCGGCCTGGCGGTGGACATGACGATTATATGGTTGCTGGCAGACCCGAAGATGTTGGACTGGAACCTGACGTTGAGCAAGGTGATCGCAGCGGAACTGGCGCTGATCAACAATTTCGTCTGGAACGAACTCTGGACGTTTCGCGAATTAACGGTCGCGCGGAAGCGTTGGTTTCAACGGGCGGCTCGTCTTTTCCGGTTTAATCTGATTTGCGTGGTGGGGATTGGCTTGAGCGTGCTGCTGCTGAATCTCCAGGTTTATTTGTTACACATGAACGTCTATCTGGCGAATTTTCTTTCCATCGTGGCGGTCAGCGTCTGGAATTTTCTCATGAATCTGAAATTTGGCTGGAAGCGTGGCGTCGAGCGCGACCGGGGCTCCCGACGGCGCGCTGAGGACAGCCCCCCTGACCTTGAGGTTCAGCCGGAGGAGAAAAGCGGAGCGGCCACGGCCGCGCGCCGACCGTAGCCGGCATGGTCGCGAACAGCAAAAACTGGCGGCGGGTTTTCCTCAGCCTGTTGCTGGTGAAGATCGTGTACCTGGGAGGCGTTTATCTGGCGGTCAGTTTTTGGCCGGACCTGGATGAGGAGAAGTATTTTGAAGTCATGCGTCATTGGCCGTTGGAGGGCGGACCGGTCTTTCCGGACAGCCACTTTGGCACGTGGGACGCAGCGCATTACCTTTATCTCAGCACAAGGGGATACACGAAGGGGACGAACTCATGCGCGTTTTATCCTCTATGGCCATTGGCCATGCGCGGCGGTTCCATTTTCACCGACGGTAGTGATTTGATTGCCGGGATGGTGCTGGCAAACCTGTTTTCGCTCGCCGCGTGGATTCTGTTTCATCGCGTTGTCTCGGCGCGTTTCGGAGAAACGGTGGCGTTGTGGGCCTTGGTGTTCTTGATCCTTTTTCCTGGCTCGCTGTTTTACCAATTCATCTACAGCGAACCGCTGTTTGTTCTTTTGGTGATGGTGTTGTGGCTGGGATTGGAGCGGGATCGTTTTGGACTGGCGTGGGCCGCGGCGTTTCTATTGCCATTATCGCGGCCGGTTGGAGTTTTCTGTGAATTACCAATTGCCTGGCATTTGCTGACGTACAAGCCGCTTCGTTCACTCGTGTGGTTTGAGAAATGTGCGTCCGAAAACGCAAAAGAAGAACAGCGCGTCAACAACCAGGTGGACGCAGAGAACAACTGGCGGTCTTACGGGCTGCTGACGGCGCCGCTGTTGGGCTGGTCGGTTTATTTTGCTTTGATGTGGAGCTGGACGGGAAACCCGTTGGAAGGGATCCAGGCGCAGAAGAATTGGGGAACGCATGCCATCAGCCATCTTTGGAACCTGCCCAGGTTTATCGTCGGTTTCTTTGAGCCGACCACCTGGCACGACTATGCAGGTTCGGTGTTGGACCGGTGCGCCTTTATGTTGCTCGTTTACAGTCTGCCGCTCATCTGGCGCCTAGGCAAAGACATGGTGCTGTGGACCTATGTGCTGGGGATCCTGCCGGCGATGAGCGGGACGTTCACTTCGTTTACCCGATACGAATCAGCAGCGTTTCCGCTCTTCATTGCGTTGGCGGTGTTTTTCACGAGCTTGAAGCGAAAGTGGCCGTTGGTCGTTTTCCTTGCCTTCAACGTCGTCCTGCATGGAATCTTGTTGTGGCGATTCGTGAACTTCCGCTGGGCGGGATGAACTGGCGCTCCAAAGCGCGCGTGTTGGACTGGGCGGTTCCGCTCGGGTTTGGGTTGGTTCTCTGCCTGATGGTGCCGTTGCGGACGGCGTTGGAATTCGGCGGGGACGAAGGCTACGAATTGACGAAAGCATTCCTGGTCAATCTGGGGCATCCGCTGTATCGGGAGGTGTGGAACGATCAGCCGCCGCTGCACACCGCACTGCTGGCGCTGCTGTTCCGAATATTCGGGCCGTCGGCGTGGGTGGGACGATTGTTAAGCGTGGGTTTTGCGATAGTGCTGGTGGGGGCGTTGTATCGGCTGGTAAGCCAGCAGTCGGGTCGGGTAGCGGGCTTGGTAGCCGTAGGATTGCTGGCGCCGTCGTCGTTTTTTCTGCAACTGAGCGTGTCGGTGATGATTGAGTTGCCGGCGATGGCGTTGGCGCTGGCGGCGGTGCGGGCGTGGTCTAATTACTTTGCGGGCAAGAGCAGACGCTGGCTGATCTTGTCAGGTGTGTTGTTTGGTTGCGCGTTGCAGGTGAAACTGACGGCGGCCATGTTTTTGCCGGCCCTGGCTGTCGAATATCTGGCGAGACGAATTGGAAGGAAGCAAGAGATCTGCGGCGTAAGACCGCAGTTTTTCTGGCGCAGACGTTGGGAACTGATAGCTTGGTGCGGCGCGGTAGTGGCGGCGTTTGGCGTGATCGCGGTTGCGTTTTATAATTGGGATTCGTTGCCCGTGTTTTGGGCGTCACATTTTTCAGCAGCCACCCAAAAGGCAGTTGCTTCGGATGGATACGGGTTCCAACCCGAGTCGCTGCTGAATGATGTTGCGCTATTGGCTCCGGCGGCGGTCGGCATTGCGCTGATTGGGTGGAACCGGCGATGGGACTTGTTATTTCCGATCCTGTTGCTGGCGACGGCGTTCGCGATTCATCTGTGGCACCGGCCGTATTGGGATTACTATGTATTGCACTTTGCCATTCCGCTGGCATGGCTGGGCGCGGCAGGAATCGTGGAATGGTTTCGAGCGATCTGGAAACAGGACCTTCGTGCTTCACTGGCGGCCAAACTGCGTGCGGGAATGGAATGGCTGGTTTGGTCAATGATCGTTTCTCTCGTGCTGACGCTGGCGCCGAAGAAAGCGTGGAATGAGTTGATGAGATTATCCGCATCCTCTCCGGCGCTCGAGGATCCGAGAGTGATGGGGTTGAAGAAACATGCTGCTCAGACGCATTGGGTGTTCACCACCCGTGTGATTTACGCATTTTGGGCCGGATTGCCAGTGCCGCCGGAACTGGCCGTGATTCCGTCGAAACGGATTTGGTCCCGGCAGATCGGCAAGGCGGAAATAATTGACTGTCTGGACAAATATCGTCCCGAAGTAATTTTAATTGGGTCGGATTGGGAAACGAAATTCGGATTATCCGAATACATGCAGGCGCATTATCAAGCTGATTCTGCCAACGGATTAGATGGGTTGTATCTTCGGAAGTGATGAATCGCATGCCCCGAACTTTGCGGGTCTCGCCAAAGCAGCTTTCGTGGAGTTCGCGCCCTTGCAACGCGGCAGGTGCGACATCTCTTGTATTGATCCGAACGCTTCAACACACGGGCCACCCACATCCAGTGACATCCTCGTCAACCTCGCAGCGTTTTCGCTGTTCACCAAAAATTCCCTGCTAACCGAGCAAGAAGCGCGACTGCATCCGGCTCTGTGAACAATTGTCCAATAGACCTGCTTGGAGAATATTCATACTATTCATACGACGCGGCGCAGGTAAGCAGCAGGATCCTCTGGCCAGCAATTCGTCCCATCAGTGGGACGGCCAAATCCCACCCCCGGACACAGATGGCATCGGCTTGCGAGTCTCGTTGGCCAGTAAGCCTTTCATTCTCTGCCTGTTGTGAAGTTCGTTGCCCTCGTTGGCTCATTGGCACACATAATGCAAAAGGAGTCAGATTCGATTGCATGCACCGCTCTTAACCATGCTCAGATTTATGCCGGAACGAAGGGAAGTGTGTCGCCGCTCCGAGCCTTGAGAATCATCGAAAATGTCTCAGACATCCCACCCGACATGCTTAACAATCTTCGCTACGCCTTCCGCCAACTGCTGAAGAACCCCGGCTTCACCGCCGTGGCCGTGCTCACGCTGGCGCTGGGCATCGGAGCGAATACGGCGATTTACAGCGTCGTCAACGCTGTGCTGCTCAATCCGCTGCCCGGACCGGCCACCGACCGGCTCATCCAGATCGCCGAGCGTCATTACATGCTAGGCGCGTTTGGCCAGAACATTGACAAGCCGGTCTTCCTTGGCGTGTCGCCTCCGGTGCTGGAAGTCGTGAGCGCAAATCAGAATTTCTTTGCCGACCTCGCCTGGGCCGACGGTCTCGCGCTGGAAAGGAAGACCGAAGATCTCATTGAGGAGGAATATGGCCACGTGGTTTCTCCGAATTTCTTTACGCTCTGGAACGTGCCGCCGCTGCTGGGGCGGACTTTTACGAAAGACGAGGCGGTGCCGCTCAACGAATATCAGAAGCCAGCACAAGACGCAGTCATCGTGCTGAGTTACGCCTGGTGGCACTCACTCTTTGGTGGCGACGCGAGTGTGATCGGCAGGACCATCGAAATGAGTGGACGCCACTTCACTGTCATTGGAGTGATGCCGCAGCATTTTCGGTTTCCGTGGGGTGGAACAAAATTCTGGGTTCCCGCCGAGCCGCTTCGTTTGCCGCCCGGCTGGATGAAGGCCTCGAGCATTGACCTGTTCGCGCGGCTTAAGCCCGGCGTCACGATTCAACAAACGGAAGCGATGCTCGACACCGTGGCGCGACCGCTGGCGAACGACCACACCTTCGACGAAACGTACGGCCGCGATTGGAGTCGCCTGCCCGGCGGGCTCGGCTTTTGGGTGCGTCCGGCGCGCGCACAGTTCACGGATCGCCGCGACGATTTGCAGCGCACCCTCTACGGCCTTCTTGCGGCGATTGGATTGGTGCTGCTCATCGTTTGCGCAAACGTGGCAAATCT
>Ga0066685_10001210_pt1 | contig 10885 bp, 5 predicted proteins | sample GraSoiAngelo_134_FD_62305 | JGI IMG/M metagenome (GOLD analysis project Ga0066685, IMG submission 62305) | Grasslands soil microbial communities from the Angelo Coastal Reserve, California, USA - 14_0929_05_30cm | ecosystem: Environmental > Terrestrial > Soil > Grasslands | place: USA...
GGGCCGGCAGCTGAGCGATGCGGAAGGCGACGAAGTCGCGGCTTCGTCCGGTCTCGACGAAGCGGCCGTCGGCCGCGAGGGTGGCGGCGTCGCGCTCGGCGGCGACCACCCGCGTGCCGGGAGGCAGCTCGGCCAGCGCCTCGACGTCGTCGGAGGTCGCCACGTCGCGGTCGAGGTAGTACACGAACCGTGCCCGTGTCCCCTCGTGTTTCAGGCGAAAGCCGATCACGGGCGTATCGGCCGGACCGAGGGCGGGCGCGAGCGCCAGGACGGCCTCGCCGGTGCCGGCGGGATGGAGCGCGCCCGGCCAGACGAGGACGGCGAGCCACGCGAGCCCGGCGAGGACGCCGATGGCGGGCGCGAGCCGGGCACCGAGCCACGGCGCGACGGCGAGCGCCGCCCACAGGGCGAGCGCGGGATGGAGGAGCATCAGGTAGCGAGGCGAATGCTTGCCGGCGAGCAGGAGGACGCCGTACGCCACCGCCGTCCACACGACGAGAAGGCGGACCGCAAGGCCCCGCTCGCCCGCGCGCCAGGTTCGCCAGCCCCCGATCGCCGCCAGCGGGAGCCACGGGAGCGTCGTGATGCAAAGGACGCGCACGTAGGTGGCGAGCGGCGGGTGGGCGCCCATCTTCTCCTCCACGTCGTAGAGGTAGCCGCGGACGAAGGCGCCGTCCCAGTGCGCGAGCTCGTAGACGTGCCACGGCAGCACGGCGACGAGGAAGGCGAGGCCGGCGGCGGCGAGCGCGCGCGGCCGCGGTCGTGATCCCGCAGGCGTCGCGAGCCAGAGCGCCGGAAGGATGGCCGCGGCCACGAGCGCCAGCGCGCCCTTGGCGAGGAAGGCGACGCCGAACCAGGCTCCCGCCCGCCAGAGACCCGTCCCGCCGTGCTCCCACGCCCGCACCGCGGCGAGGAGCCCGAGGAGGGCGGCGAGGAGCATCGTCGGATCGAGGAGCAGCGTGTTCGCGAACCGGACGAAGCCGGGCGTGAGGGCGAGGATGGCGCCCGCGGCGACGCCGACGCGCGGTCCGGCGAGAAACGCGCCGAGCCGCGCGAGCGCGAGGCAGGAGAGCACGCCCGGCACGGCGCCGACGAGCCGTGCGCTCCAGGTGGCGGCGCCGAACGTCGCGAAGGAGAGCGCGGTGAGCCAGACGACGAGCGGCGGCTTGTCGAAGAACGGCTCTCCGCCGAGGTAGAGCGTGCCCCAGTCTCCGCGGCGCAGCATCGCCTTGGCGAGGGCTGCGTAGATCACGGGGTCGCCGGTGAGGTCGCCCGCGGCGAGGCGCCCCGCGAGCAACGCCGTCGCCAGGGCCGCGAGTGCGAAGAGGGGGCCGAGTCGAAGGCCGGCGCCGGCGGGTGCACGCCTCAAGGCTCTCGTCCTCCTCAGGGCGCGCCGGGGCCATCCGCGTCCGCCCGGCGGACGGCGAGCAGCACGCTGCGCCGGTCGCTGTAGAGTGGGAGGAGGCGGCGGCCGCCGAGACGGCGAAGCTCCCGGAGGCGCGTCGGCGCCGCGACCAGGTAGAGGGGCGCGGGGTCGCGGAGGAGTGAGTGCAGGGCCGCGACGGGCCACAGCGTGGCGCTCGGGGCGAGACGCGCGTGCTCGGCGCGCACGTAGTTGCTGGTGAGCTCCCCGCCCGTGTCGCTGAGAAGTGGGACGGGGCGGCCGAGGTAGAAGGCGAGGCCGGGCTCGAAGGTCTCGAAGGCGACGACGCGCGCCGTCGGGTCGATGTGGCTGGCGAGCGCGCGCGCGGAGCGGGCCTCCGCGTAGGGCGTGAGCGGCCCGAGGAGCGTCAGGCCGAGCCCGGGTGCGAAGCAGGCGGCGCATGCGACGGCCGCCAGCGGCCGTCGGGGGCTCGTCAACGCCGCCAGCATTCCCCACCCGAGAAGAAGGAGACCGCAAGCGGCGAGCACGCGCGGCGTGAGGACGAAGAACTCCTGGCCCTCGATGTGCGGCGCGGCGATGGCCGCCGCGACGGCCACGAGGCCCGCGAGCAGGGCCGACCGGCCCGCAGCGGAGATGACGGCCGCGATGCGGGCGGGCGCCGCCGCAACGCCGATCGCCGCGAGGAGCGCCAGCGGCACGACGGCAGGGAGCACGTATTGCGCCCGCTTGGAGGCGGAGATGCTGAAGAGGAGCACGATGACCGCCGCCGCCCGCGCCGCAAAGCCGATGGCCGGCGCCTCCGGCCCGCCCTGCCGCCAGAGGCGGACGAGCGGTCCGGCCGAAGCGGCGAGCACGACCGTCCACGCGCCGAGCGCCCAGGGCAGGACGGTGGCGTAGAAGTAGACCGGCCCCGCGCGATGAAAGCGCGCCGGGGAGAGGAAGCGCAGGACGGTCTCGTCGACCAGGGCGTAGCGCAGGAAGCCGGGCTCGCGCGTCCCGGCGGCGACGAGCCACGGCACGACCGGGAGCGCCCCGGCGAGGATCGCGAGCGCGAGCGGCCCGGCGCGCGCGCGACTCGCGCCGCGGGGCAGGGCGCCACGCGCAGCCGCCCAGGCGAGCAATGGGACGGCGACGCCGACCGGGCCCTTGGTGAGCGCGGCGAGACCCATGGCGAGACCGGCCGCGGGCCACCAGCGCGCCGGCGGGCCATCGAGCCGGCCGCGCACGAGGCAGTAGAGCGCGGCGGTGACGAGCGCGGTGAGTGGTACGTCGAAGATCGCAAGTCTCCCGAAGACGAGCATGATCGGCGCCGTCGCCACGACGACGGCGGCCACCAGCGCCCGCGGGCGCCCGATCAGCGCCGCGCCGAGGGCCGCGGTCAGGGCGACCGTTGCGACCGCCCCGAGGGCCGCGGGCAGGCGCGCCGCCGTCTCGCCGACGCCGAGCAGCCGGAAGGCGCCCGCGACGAGCCAGAAGAACAGCACGGGCTTGTCGAGGTAGGGAAGCCCGTTGAAGTGCGGCACCGTCCAGTCACCGCCGGCCAGCATCTCGCGCGCGACCTCGGCGTTCCGCCCCTCGTCCGGGTCGAAGAGCGGCCAGGCACCGAGGCGCCAGGCGAAGAGGAGGACGAGGAGAGCCGGCCCGCCGAGGCGCGCGACCGTGCCGGCGAGGGGCTGGCCGATACGTGCGGGCTGCACCCTCAGGGCGTCACTTGCAGGTCACCGCGCTGCCGAGACCGTTGAACGTGCACGCCGGCCCCGGAGCGCCGGGGAACGCCGCCTCGCCGCACTGGCCCGTCCGCGCCGCCGGCGAGTCGATGACGAAGGTGGCTGAGAGCGGCAGGCCGTTCGGTGGCGCGGCGTACGAGCCGTTCCGTCCGACGGCCGCGAGCCGGATGACGGACGGTGTGGAGGCCACACTCTTCACGATGACCTTGATGATGCCCTGGATGCCGCCGAGACCGTTCTTGTACTGCCAGGCCGTGTGCGACGCGTTCACCTTCCATCCCGTCTGCGTCGCGTAGTTGTACGCGCCGCCCGGGATGAGAGCGTCGACGACGTTCTGGCCCGTCGAGTCGGCGACCAGGATCCGGACGCCCTTGGTCGCGGGATCGAGCGGCGGTGAGAAGGGATAGGCGAGCGTGATCTGCCCCTGGAGCTTCAGCCGGTCGTCGCCGGGGGGCGGGGTCACGTGGGACAGCCTCAGCTTCGCATCGGACACCGCGGTGCCGTTCGTGCACGGATCGCAGGCGTCGCCGAGCCCGTCACCGTCGCCATCGGCCTGATCCGCGTTCGCGTCCTGCGGGCAGTTGTCGCTCGTGTCGCACACCCCGTCGCCGTCTGCGTCGGGACAGGGCGGCAGCGTCGTGGTGGTCGTCGAGGTCGTGGTCGGCGGCGCGGTCGTGGTCGTGCTCGTGGTGGTCGTCGGCGGCGCGGTGGTGGTGGTCGTCGTCGACGTGGTCGTGGTTGGCGGCGCCGTGGTCGTGGACGTCGTGGTGCTCGTGGTCGAGGTCGACGTGCTGGTGGTCGTCGTGGTGGAGGTTGTGGTGGTGGTCGACGTGGTGGTGGTCGAGGTCAACGTGGTGGTGCTCGTGGTGGTCGTCGTGGTGGAGGTTGTGGTGGTAGTCGACGTTGTCGTGGTGCTCGTGGTCGTCGTGGTGAAGGTTGTGGTGGTAGTCGACGTTGTGGTGGTGGTGGTCGTCGTCGTAGTCGTCGTAGTCGTCGTTGTCGTGGTAGTCGTCGTCGTGGTCGTGGTGGTCGTGATGCTCGTCGTCGTGACCGGCGTCTTCGTGATGGTGAACGTGTCGAAGGTGTTGCCGAACTCATCGATGGCGTTCACCGTGAGCGTCGTGTCGAGCGAGAGGCGCACCGAGGTGTAGGAGAAGGTCGCGAAGCTGCAGAAGTTCGTGCCCGACGGACCGTTGGTGCAGTCGTTCGCGAGCCAGTAGCAGATGGTCTTGCTGCCTAAGAACGGCTGGCGGTAGGGCTGCCCGTTGCCGTCGATCTGGGCGCGGCCATCGAGCGTGGCACCGCCGCCGCCCGTCATGATGTAGGTGGTACCGAGACCGTCCTGACCCGATGAGCCGTTGGTCAGGTAGTCGTCGATGTACTTCGTCCGCTCGTAGATGTGGTCGTGTCCGTCGAACACGATGTCGACGCCGTACTGCTCGAAGAGCGGCCCCCACTGGTTGCGGACGTTCGGGTCGCTGCCGATCGAGGCGAGCCCGCTCGCGCACGAGTAGGGCGTCTGGTGCAGGAAGACGAACTTCCACTTCCGGGTCGTCGCCGCCAGGTCGCTCGCCAGCCAGGCGCGCTGCGTCGCGTTGGTGGGCGCGTTGGCGTCGAGCACGATGAAGTGGGCGTCGCCGTCGTCGAACGAGTAGTAGCGCTCCTGCTCGGTGCCGTTGCGCGGCACGGCGAACATCTTGATCTCAACCGAGTTCGCCCAGTTCGAGGCGCCGACATTGTTCACGTCGTGGTTGCCGAGCGTCGGGAAGAAGGTGACGCGCTTCATCGGGTTCGTGTAGTAAGCGAGCGCGTTGCTGTCCCAGTCGGACTGCGTGCCGTTCTGGTAGGCGTTGTCGCCGACCGTGACGATCATCTGCGGGTCGGCCGCGTCCTGGAGGTTGGAGACCGACTGCTCGTGGCTGCTGGCCTGGCCCCAGTCGCCGATCACCGTGAAGAAGAGGTCGGTCGGGTCGCTCGGGTCCTTCAGGGTCGTGAAGTAGGGACCCGACGCACCGGTGTCCTGCACGGTGAGGCCGTTGACCTTCAGGCGATAGTAGTACCGCGTGCCCGAGAAGAGACCACTCAGGCCGACGATGTGACAGGTGCCGGCCGAGCCGATCTCGCAGCTGCCCGCCTGTGCCACCGTCCGGCTGAAGCCGAGAGCAGGCGTGGGGCCGTACTCGACGGTGCTGTCGCCCGCGGTGTCCGTCCACCAGGCGATCGTCATGGTGCTGGTGAGCGCGTCCGGGTTCTCGATGATGGGACCGCGCGTGATCGTGACGGCCGAGGCTCGGCCCGAGACGACGAGCGCTGCGGCGAGCACGAGAAGGGTCTTCGCTCTTATCAAGCAGTCTCCCTCGAGAGGCCGGAGCCGGACATGAACGGATGTGCGCCGCTGGGGCGCGCGACCATACACCGGCGACCCGAGGGGAGGGAAGGCGAAAGGCGCACGCGGACGCATGACAGCGTGAAGGGCGCAAACCGGTCGCCGGCCAGCCAGTGCCGTGGGCCGATCGGCGTTGCGTCTTTTCCGCAAGCATGTCGGTCACCTGCGTGATCTTCCCGACGCAGCGTGCTGGCGTCACGTCCGGCGCCGTGACCGACCTTGCGCCGAGCCTCGCAGCGGCCTAATTTCCCGCGAGCCGGATCGGAGCTTCGAGCGACGCCCGCCGAGCCGGCGATGTGAGCAGACGAGCCGCGTGGCCATGGCGAAGCGGACGGAACGATCGGCCGAGCTTCAGGAGCCGCGGGTTCGTCGCGACCCCCACCGGGCGCCCGCCGCCCCCGATCCGCTGGAGACGCTCGCCCGTGACTGGGCGAACGACGCGCTGGCGGGCGCGGAGCTCTATCGGACGGTGGCGGAGACGGCGACGGACGCGATCGTCACGATCGACGAGAACAGCACGATCCTCTTTGCCAACCGGGCGGTCGAGCGGACTTTCGGCTACGCGCGAGAGGCGCTCATCGGACAGCCCTTGACGATCCTCATGCCCGAGGATCTGCGCCGGTGCCATCGCGACGCGATGCAGCGCTACCTCCGGACGGCCAGGAGGCAGGTCCCGTGGGAGGCCTTCGAGGTGCCCGGCCTGCACAAGGAGGGGCGCCCCATCCCGCTCGAGGTCTCGCTCGGCCACTTCACCCAGGGCGGCCGGCACTTCTTCACCGGCATCATGCGGGACCTGACCGCGCGCAAGCGGAGCGAGCGGCGCCTGGTCGTGCAGCATGCGGCGACGCGCATCCTGGCCGAGGCGGCGACGCTCGGCGACGCGACTCCACGCCTCCTCCAAGCCATCGCCGAGACGCTCGGATGGCAGGCGGGCGCGATCTGGACGGTCGACCGGCCGCGGCAGGCGCTCCGCTGCGTCGAGGTGTGGCACGCCCCCTCCGCTGCCGTGCGCGAGTTCGAGGCGATGTCGCGGCGCATCACACTGGCGCAGGGGGAGGGACTCCCGGGGCGCGTCTGGGCCACCGGCGAACCAGCCTGGGTCTGCGACGTCGCGGATGACGCCAACTTTCCGCGCGCGGCCACGGCACGCAGGGAGGGATTGCACGGCGCCTTCGCCTTCCCGATCCGGCTCGCAGGCGAGGTGCTCGGCGTCGTCGAGTTCTTCAGCCGCGAGATCGAGCAGCCCGACCCCGAGCTCCTGCAGATGACCGAGGCGATCGGCAGCCAGATCGGCCAGTTCATGGAGCGCCGGCGGGCGGAGGAGGCAGCGCGCGAGAGCCACGCGCTCGTGCAGGCGGTCATCGAGGGCGCGACCGACGCGGTCTTCGTGAAGGACGTCGAGGGACGCTATCTGATGATCAACTCGGCGGGCGCCGCAGCGCTCGGGCGGACCGTCGACGACGTCATCGGGAAGGACGACACCCAGCTGCTGCCCCCCGCGACGGCCGCCGCGCTCCAGGCCGACGACCGCACCGTCGTGACCTCGGGGAGCACCCGGACGTTCGAGGACGTCATCACCACCGCCGCCGGCGCGCGCACCTATCTCACCACCAAGGGCCCGTACCGCGACCCCGCCGGCAACGTCGTCGGCGTCATCGGCATCGGGCGGGACATCACCGAGCGGAGCGACCTCCTCGCCCGCGAGCAGGCGGCGCGGGCGGCGGCGGAGGCCGCCGAGCGGCGCGCCGCGTTCCTCGCCGAGGGAGAGCGGCTCCTGGCCTCCTCGCTCGACTTCGAGACGACGCTCTCGACCCTCGCGCGCCTGGCCGTGCCCGAGCTGGCCGACTGGTGCTCGGTGGACGTGCTCGAGGCCGACGGCTCCGTCCGGCGGATCACGGTGGCGCACGCGGATCCGGCGAAGGCGGAGATCGCACGCCAGCTCGAGGTGTATCCACCCGACCCGGCCGGCCGTCATCCCCGGACGCGCGTCCTACGCACCGGCCGCGCCGAGCTGATCCCCGAGATCACGGAGGCCGGCCTGGCGGGGGCGGCGGGCAACCCGGAGCACTTCGAAGTCATGCGTCAGCTCGGCTACCGCTCGTGCATGATCGTGCCGCTCGTCGCACGCGGGCGGTCGCTGGGCGCGATGACGTTCGTCACCGCGGAGTCGGGTCGCCGCTACGGCCCGGCGGACCTGGCGCTCGCCCAGGAGCTGGCCGCACGCGCCGCGCTGGCCGTCGACAATGCACGCCTCTACCGCGAGGCGCAGGAAGCGCTCGCGCAGGCCGAGCGCGCCAACCGCGCCAAGGACGAGTTCCTGGCCACGGTCTCGCACGAGCTGCGCACGCCGCTCGCGGCGGTGCTCCTGTGGACGCGGCTCATGGCCCGCGGCTCGCTCGATGACGCGAAGAAGGCGCGAGCCCTCGAGCTGATCGAGCGGAACGCGAAGCTCCAGGCGCAGCTCGTCGAGGATCTGCTCGACGTCTCGCGCATCATCAGCGGCAAGCTCCGCGTGGAGGTCCGGCCGATGGACCTCGCGGCCGCGGTGGACGCGGCGCTCGATGCGATCCGCCCCGCCGCCGACGCCAAGGCCATCCGCATCGAATCGTCCCTCGACCCGGCGGCGGCGTTCGTGGCGGGAGACCCGGCGCGGCTCCAGCAGGTGGTGTGGAACCTCCTGTCCAACGCCATCAAGTTCACGCCCAAGGGCGGATGCGTCGACGTCCGCCTCCGGCGGGCCGAGTCGCACGTCGAGCTCACCGTGAGCGATACGGGCGAGGGCATCAGCGCGGACTTCCTGCCGTACGTCTTCGAGCGGTTCCGACAGGCCGACAGCACGACCACGCGAGCGCACTCCGGCCTCGGCCTCGGGCTGGGCATCGTGCGCCACCTCGTGGAGCTGCACGGCGGGACGGTTCGGGCAGAGAGCGCCGGCCCCGGCCACGGCGCGACCTTCACCGTCTGCCTGCCTCTGCCGGCGGTGCGCGGGGCCTACGCCTGTCCCGAGCCGGCGGCCGCGGCCGAGGTCGCGCTCGACGAGCTCCCCGCGCTCGACGGTGTCCGCGTGCTCGTGGTCGACGATGAGCCGGATGCGCGCACGGCGCTGGCGCTGATCCTGCAGCAGCGGCAGGCGACCGTCACGGCCGTGGGCTCGGTCGCCGAGGCGATCGACGTGTTCGAGCACGAGCCGCCCGACGTGCTCCTGAGCGACATCGCGATGCCCGGCGAGGACGGGCTCACGCTCATTCGTCGCGTGCGCGGCCTGCCCCGCGGGCGCGGCGGGGGCGTGCCCGCGGCGGCGCTCACGGCCTACGCCTCGCGCGATGACCGCACGCGGGTGCTGCTCGCGGGATACCAGACGTATCTGATGAAGCCGGTCGATCCGGCCGAGCTGCTGGCGGTGATCGCCAACCTCGCCGGCCGGACCGGGACGGCCTGAGCGCGGTATGACGAGGACCCTGCGCACCGAGACGGCCGACGGGGTCCGTTCGATCGTCCTCTGCCGAGCCGGCGAGTACAACACGATCACGCCGGAGCTGCGCGACGAGCTGGCGCAGGCGATCGACGAGGCCGACGCCGACCGCGACGTCCACGTCATCCTGCTGCGCGCGGAGGGTCCGGCGTTCTGCGCCGGGTATGGGCTCGACTGGGCGATCGAGGCCGAGGCCGGGGAGCGCGCCGCCGCGCAGGCGGGATCGAGGCGCGTCTGGGACTCGGTTGCCGACCTGCAGATGATGGGCCGCTTCGTCGAGACCTACCTGAAGCTCTGGTACGCGCGGAAGCCGACGATCGCTGCCGTGCAGGGCTGGTGCATCGGCGGGGGCACGGACATGGTCCTCTGCGCCGACCTGATCGTCGCCGGCGAGGGCGCTCGCTTCGGGTATCCACCGTCTCGCGTCTGGGGTACACCGACCACCGCGATGTGGGTCTACCGGCTAGGGTTCGAGCGCGCGAAGCGCTACCTGCTGACGGGCGACGAGATCCCGGCGCGCAAGGCGGCCGAGATCGGACTCGTCCTCGAGGTGGTGCCCGACGCCGACCTCCAGGCGCATGCCTTCGCGCTCGCGCGCCGCATGGCGCAGGTGCCGGTGAGCCAGCTGGTCATGCTGAAGCTGCTCGTCAACCAGACGGCCGAGAACATGGGCCTCGCCGCGAGCCGGACGCTGGGCACGCTCTTCGACGGCGTCGCCCGCCACACGCAAGAGGGGCTCGACTTCGTCCGGCGCGCCGGGGAGGTGGGCTTCCGCCAAGCCGTGCGCGAGCGCGACGACCCGTTCGGCGACTACGGCAGCCGCAAGCGGTAGTCTGCCGCGGATGGCGCGGCGCGCGATCCTCGGCGATCTCTACCACCTTCTGCTGACGGCCTCATGGCCGCGGCTCCTGGGACTGCTGGCGCTCGCCTACGTCGCGGCAAACGCGCTCTTCGCGCTCGGCTACCTGCTCGAGCCCGGCGCGCTCGAGAATGCGCGGCCCGGGTCGTTCGCCGACGCCTTCTTCTTCAGCGTGCAGACCATGGCGACGATCGGCTACGGACGGATGGTGCCGCGGACGTTCCTGGCGAACGCCCTCGTCACGCTGGAGACCCTGACGGGACTCCTGGCGCTCGCCATGGTCACGGGCCTCGTCTTCGCGAAGTTCTCACGCCCGACGGCGCGCGTGCTCTTCAGCCGCGTGGCCGTCATCGGTCGCCGGGATGGTGCCCGCGCGTTCATGTTCCGCATGGCGAACGAGCGCGGCAACAACATCGCCGAGGCGCAGGTGCACGTGGCGCTCGCGCGCCAGGAAGTCACCGCGGAAGGCGAATCCGTCCGCCGCTTCCACGACCTCGAGCTCTCGCGGCGCCTGAATCCCATCTTCCCCAACACCTGGACGGTGATCCATCCGATCACGGAGGTGAGTCCCTTGCACGGCGCGACGGCGGACTCGCTCGCGACAAGCGAGGCGCGGATCGTCGTCTCGGTGATCGGCCTCGACGAGAGCTACGCACAGACCGTGCACGCGCGCCATTCGTACGCGGTGCAGGACATCGTCTGGAACGCCCGGTTCGCCGACGTCGTCGTGCGCGAGCCGGGCGGCGAGGTGCACATCGACTACGCGCGCTTCCACGATGTCGTGCCGGCGGATCGGGCGACGTCAGTGCGCCGCTCGGGCGCACCTTGACGCGCCCGCCGGTCTTGCGTCGGTGCTTCCGCGCGGCTACTTCACGGCGAACATGAGCCCGTCGATCGCGACCACGCTCTCGGACGTCAGCTTGCCGGACGTCGACGGGCGCGAGGTCCGGCTCGGGTCGTTCTGGGAGTCCGGGCCGGCGGTCCTCGTCTTCTTGCGGCACTACGGCTGAATCTTCTGCCGCGAGCACGTCGCGCAGTTGCGCGCGCACGAGGAGGC
>Ga0066685_10001216_pt1 | contig 10871 bp, 12 predicted proteins | sample GraSoiAngelo_134_FD_62305 | JGI IMG/M metagenome (GOLD analysis project Ga0066685, IMG submission 62305) | Grasslands soil microbial communities from the Angelo Coastal Reserve, California, USA - 14_0929_05_30cm | ecosystem: Environmental > Terrestrial > Soil > Grasslands | place: USA...
GAGATCCTGGCACCTTGGCTACGCAGTCCATCGGGGCCGAACATGCGATTGAGCACCAACGGCTGGTCCACAAAAGACCACGCGTGCGGGTGCTGGGCGTTCTGGCGGCCGAACTCGGCGAAGAATTGCCCGCCCTTGAGCTGCAGGTTCCAAGGCAATGAGGTCGTCAGCAAATACGTCTCCTCCAATTCGATACCCGTCTCGCCGTCTGAATTCAACTTGAGGACGATGTTGCTGAATCCCTTGAAGTACGGATCCACTGTTCCATCAAGCGCGAGCTCGGCATTGGGAATTGTGAAGCCGCGTACATGAGGATCGTGATCACCCCCCTGAAGCGAACCGACGTTCGGCTCGGAGGACCAGCCGAAGTCAGCGAGCCCGTCATAGCTGACGTTCATGTACGTCCCCCCCGCCCGCGCCACGGGCGCCGTCGAGGGCGATTGTTGAGCGGCCCGCGACGCAGCCGCGGACTCCTCGCCAGCGCTGGCCAAGCTGTCCACTCGCGCCTGTAGGGCTCGGACGGCAAAAGTGAGCGAGTCAAGTGCACCCTGCTGGCCCACCGCGGAAATATCCGGATTCACCGCCCCCGCGAGCGCGGGAGCGGTGGAAGTCGCGAGCAACATGTATGCAAGCATCAGTCGTTGAAGCATGTAGGCCTCCGGCGGTGCGTGGCAACGCGGGACAGACGGCACGGGCGCTGCCCCACATACGCCACCTGCCTGTGACGGTGCGGTCGGCGAGGAGGCGCAAGTGGAGGCGCGCTACGGACGCGCAGGCGCTGTGCGCGAAATTATGGAGGGGTTAGGCGAGGGGCGGAGCGCGACTTCGTAGGGTGCTTCTGGATTCGGAGTCCCAACCGCGATCGTCCGGCGCCGGGAGAAGATACGCCACTGCGGCTGGCGCCGCGTCATGAGGTGCGGCCGGAACCACCGTGGCCGGCGAATGCACGATCGTACAGAGGGCGCAGTCGTGGTTTTGGAGCGCGCCGTGGTGCTGGTGCACCTCGGCGAGACAAAGGGTGCCCAGGAGATAGAGGGCCAGCGCCGCCCGGAGGAACGGCGGGAACAGTCTCATTTGGAAGGTCGTCTTTCTCATTGTCTTAAGCCTCGGCAACCCTAGGCGATTCTTGACGATTCTCCGTGCGGGGCTTAGACCTGTCAACCCCGCAATCCGCGGGAGAGTTCCCCTGGGGTTACCCTTTCCTCGCCGCCCAGATCATCCCGAGACCCCAGACGATCAAAAGCACCGGCCAGTAGCGCACGATATCTCCGTGCAAGTAGCCAAACTCCCTTAGAAGCAGCATGACCCCGACCGCGATCAGAGTGAGTGGAAACACGAGGCTGTGCCTACCGACGCCCATTCAAGATCTCCTTCCCGGGAATACGCTCGATTTTGACGTGAAGAAGATTCCCGTCCGCGAAAATCTTCACCACGCGCCCGCGCCCTCGAGCGGCGTACACGAGTCCTTTGCCGCGCCCCTGTGTCTCCTTCACGAAATCCGACGGAAGGGTTCGCGCGGTGAGCGGGGAACGGACGAGAAGTTGTACGGGCACATCCTGCGCGATCCGAATGTGGGCTGTCGAGAGGGCCCCCCCGATGTGGATCTGATCGGGCCGTCCCGAGTCTCCAAGCTCGAGGTGGAGCGACGAGAGGACCGCGTCGAATCGACACCGCACCGGCATGAGGCGGGTGAGATCCGCGCGCATCCACGAGAATCGCCCGTGCCAATCCAACAACAGAGGCAGCGCCTCCGGAACCTGGACGTCCACCCCCCCGCCGGGCGGCGCCAAGCCAAGTCCGTCCAGCCGCTGCGGCCACTCGAGCGCGCCTGTTTTTCCTGAAGCGAAGAATCGGTACCCGCTGGCGGAATCTCCGGCGCTGTTCCGGACAGCGACGTAGAGCGTGCGCGATTTGGCCGGCGCCCCGATGAGGTCGAACCCCCCCGCGAACGTCCGGACGCGCACGGTGAGCGACCCCACCTTTGCCCTTCCCAGATCGATCGAAGCCACGCCCCGGGAGACCTTGGCTCCTTCGTGGCGCTGGATCATCCAAAAGACACCGACCGCGACGCCCCCCACGATCAAGATCGAGGCCAGACAGCCCAGGAATGGGTTTTTGAGCGCACCCGCCAGGAACGCGAGGCCGAATGCGATGAGGAGGACGGGCCAGAATCGAAGGAGAAAGCCGGGTGTGTCGGGGGGAACCAGGCCCAGCCGGATCGCGAGAAGGAGCACGCCGGCAACGAGGAGAAGTGTGCCGAAGGCAACCTTCCCGAAATTCATTCGGGAATCGGTATCACGGGATCAGGTGCGGAGGCAAGCACCGTCGAGCGGAGGTCGACCCATGAGGCAATATTTATTGAGACTAGGTCGCACGAGCAAATGTTGGCGCGAGCTTGGATCCAGCCTGCGTGGCTCGTGGTGGGCCCCCTTCGCTCACAATCTTTTGCTATTGAAATTACTCCACTCACACCGGATTCTACGCGCGCTAATCCGACCATTGTTGAAACCTTAGTCCCAGAAGTGAATCGCGACATGAGCCGCTGCGGGGGCCCGAGGGTTGGGGTACGGCGCGGGGAGGGAACCAGTGAGCGGTCTGAAACTCAGGATGGTGCTCGGGGTGACGATCGCGGTCCTCGTCGCGGGGCTGGCGGGGCGTACGACGCCGGCCCGAGGCGCGGACGGCGGCGAATCAGGGCGGCTCCAGTTCCACGGCTACGGGGAGATCCACTACAACAACCCTAAGATCGACACCATGTCGCCGGGTGCCGGGAACGAGCTCGATTTCCATCGCTTTGTCCTGGGCTGGGAGTACGAGTATTCGGACAAAGTGCGCGTGGAAGGGGAAATCGACTACGAGCACGCCGCCCGCGAGCTCGAGCTGGAAGAAGCCTACATCGAGTACGACCTCTCCCCCACCCTCGCGCTCCGAGTCGGAAGCCTCCTCATGCCGGTAGGGCCCCTGAACGAATTTCATGAACCCCCGCTCTACTACAGCGTCGAGCGTCCCTATGTGGAGCGCTTCATCATCCCGACGACCTGGCAGGAGAACGGTGCCGGCTTCGCGGGGCAGGCATGGAGGGGGAAAGCGAGCTACCGCGCGTACGTCACGGCGGGCCTGGACGCCACGAAGATCACCTCCCTTGGAGGACTCCACGACGTGAGCTCCAAGGGATCCGAATCCAAGGCGGACGATCTCGCCGGCGTCGGCCGCGTCGAGATCGCACCGGCCGCAGGGCTCAAGCTGGCCGGCTCGGCCTACTACGGCGGCGCCGACCAGCGGACCCCGGGGCTCGGGAAGGTAACCATGACCCTTCTCGGGGCCGACGCGCGGTATCGTCGCGCCGGATTCGACCTCCGCGGCGCCTATGCCCGCGTTGCCCTGGACGGAGCGGACAGAGTGAGCGCCTTTGTCGGGGGGACAGTCGGGTCCGCGATGCAGGGCTTTTATGTCGAGGCAGCGTATGATGTCCTTCGCCGGGACCGCACGGAGGGGTTGAGGTCGCTCGTCCTCTTCGGCCGGCATGAGGATTTCGACACGAACGAGGAGATTCCGGCGGGATTCGTCCGCGACCCCGCAGCCGAGCGGACTGTCTCGACCGCCGGCGTTTCGTATTATCCGATCGAAAAGGTCTCCTTCAAGGCCGACTTGGAGCATTGGAAAGACGGCGCCGACAGGAAGCTCAATCGCGTGAATCTCGGCGCGGCGTTCATGTTTTAGCGGGAGGTCCCGGTGATCCGTGTTCGTCTCGGCCGCTCCGTTTGGATCGGCGCCATCGCGGCGATCGTCTCGATCGCGCCCATCTCCACGGCGGGCCCCCGCGCCCCCGAAGCCCCGACACCTTTCGCGCGCGTCTATCTCGCGCTTCGGGGGTGCACCTCGTGCTCCCACTGTCGGACGACAATTCGGCAAATGGCGCGCGCGGGCTCGAATGGAGGCCAGGCGCGCGTTTCGAGCGACGCGGTCGAAGTGCGGTACATGAAACCTGGCCTTGTTCCGCTCCGCGACGTGATCGGGCGCCTCGCGGAGAACCGCCTCCATGACCTGACCTTGATCGACGTTCTCTTCGAGGCGGAGGGAACGATCGGGACGACCTCAGCCGGGGCCACGACCTTCACGCTCAAGGGCACGGGACAAAGTTTCCCGCTCAACCTGGCTCCCTCTCTCCCGAGACCCGGCGGCGGCACGCCGGTGCGGTTGATCGCGGCCGTGGAAGGCTGGCGCGAGAAGGGCGGCCTCACGCTCGTCGCCCGCCAAGTGCACAGCACCACGTAAGTAGCGCTCCCCACTTAGCGGTTGACAACCCCGCCGGTTCCCCCGGAGAATTCCCGCCCATTCAATGACTTACACGGAGGGAGCATGGGTGAGCTGAAGGGGAAGTCCGCGCTCGTCACCGGAGGGACTCGCGGGATCGGCCGAGCCACGGCCCTGGCGCTCGCCGATATGGGCGCCGACGTCGCGATCAACTTCTTCCGCAGCCGCGAGTCCGCCAAGGCCACCGCTGAGGAAATCCAGAAGCGGGGCGTTAAGGCGCTGGCCGTCCGCGCGAACGTCGGGAACTCGGAGCAGATCCCCAAGATGTTCGAGGAAGTGAAGGGTGCCTTCGGCAAGCTGGACATCCTGGTCTCGAACGCTGCCCTCGGGCATTTCGGAAACGTGCTCGACGTGAACGACAAGATGTGGGACGTCGCGATGAGCACGAACGCGAAGGCGCTCCTCTACTGCTCGCAGGAAGCGGTGAAGATGATGCCGGAAGGCGGGAGGATCGTGGCGCTCACGTCCCTCGGGTCACACCGCTACATCCCCGGGTACGCGGCGATCGGGGTCTCGAAAGCCGCGATCGAGACGCTCGTGCGCTATCTCGCGTTCGAGCTGGGATCGCGAAAGATCAACGTGAACGCGGTCTCAGGAGGCTTCATCGATACCGATTCCCTGAAGATCTTCCCGTCCTACGACGAGATCATCCGCGAATCAACCCGCCGCACGCCTTTGGGCCGCGTGGGAACGCCTGAGGAAGTCGCGAACGTGGCGGCGTTCCTTTGCACCGGCCGCGCGTCGTGGGTCAGCGGCCAGGTGATCATCGTGGACGGAGGCTACACGCTGGGCTAGCGCCCAGCCCCGTTCGGATTCCCGGCTGCGGTCCCGAACTAGCGTCGAGGGGACCACCCACCGACCAGGCGCGTGCTGCCCAAGAATCGCGCGAGCTTTCCGTCGAAAAGCAGGACCCCCACGATTCCCATGTTTACGATCGAGGCGATGGTCACGGTTCGAATGATCGGGATGTCGCCACCGAACTCGGGCGGCCTGGTGATGAGATAGGCCAGCACCGAAAGCTCGTTCACGAGCGCAAACGCGATCCCCCAGCCTCGGGCGGCGCCGCGACCAAGCCAGAGCGCGGTCATGACGTAGAAGCTTCCGGCGGCCATCACGGCGGCGAACAGCGCGCTCTGGATCGCGAGATGGAGCATGTAGCCTTCGAGCTTCCCTTGGGATGTCTGCTGGACGATGTAAAAGGCGCCGCCGATCACGCCCCGGAACAGCTCCTCGAAGCCTTTGACGGCCCAGAGCGCCACCAGGACGTAAATCTGGATTGGCCGATTTACGGTGCCTCGCTGCTCCGCTAGGCTGTGCGGGCTCATTCGCGGGCGCACCCTGGTCGCTCACCCCGAGTCCACAACATGGTTCGCATCATACCATCATGTTGAGCGCGCTCCGCCGGGGGGCGCTCCTGCTGGCGCTCGTCTGCGCCGCCCTCCTTCCGCTCGTGGCGCTCAATCTCACCCATGTCGGGTCCTTTCATCTCAAACGCTTTCGAGAGCTGACCTGGATCCTCTACGGAGCGCTTGCCGTATTCGCACTCGCGCGCCGGGACCGGGCTTCGTTCGCGCGCGAGTGGTCCGGCCGCATGCACGCGATCCTCGAGCACCCCCGATTCTTTCCGGCGATGTCCGGGACCATGCTCGGCTTGTACGTGCTTGCGGCCTGGACGCAGCATCTCAGCTTCCACACCTTCTCCCACGACTTCTCGATGATCGACGAGGCCCTTCTGCCGCGTGCGGACCGGCCGCTCCTCTACTCGCCGGTCCTGGGCCGGAGTTTCCTCAGCGAGCATTTCTCTCCCATTCTGGTCCTGCTCGTTCCGATCCACGCGGTGATCCGGTCTCCGTATCTCCTCGTGGCGCTCCAGCCGGTCGCGCTTTGGGGAAGCGGCGTCTTGCTGCGGTCGATTCTCGCCCGGATCGGTGTCTCGTCCGCGACGGCGAACCTCGCGTGTCTCGTCTATTGGAATCACGCGGTCCAGATCGCGGCGCTTCTCTACCTGTTCCACATGGAGTGCTTCCTTCCCCTCTTCGCGTTCGCGATGGTGCTCCATTACAAGCGGGGATCCGTGTGGAAGTACGCGGCGGCCACGTGTCTCGCCCTCATGGTGAAGGAGGACGTGGGGCTCTATGTCGCGGCGTTCGGCCTCTACGCGGCGTTCGTGGACCGGAGGCGGACATGGGGATTACTAACAGCGGCCGCTGGTCTGGCTTGGACGGCGTTCGCACTCCGGGTCGCGATGCCGGCGGTCGGGGCAGGCGGAGGCGGGTACTCGTTTCTATCCCGCTGGAGCGCCTGGGGGGATGGAATCGGCGGGGTGGTCCTGGGATTCCTGACCCATCCCATCGACCTCGTGCGGGCCCTCGTGACGTGGACGTATCTCAAATTCTTCGCGGCGCTTCTCTTCACGCCGTTTCTCACGGGTGCCGGGTGGCTCCTATTCCTCGTCCCGTGGGTCGTCCCCGCCACGAGTGGTTTCATGCAGCAGGCGACGCTCGGGCTCTATTACGGGATTCCGCTCCTTGCGTTTTCCGCGGTGGCGGGTGTGTTCGGGCTCGTATCCGCAGCCTTTCGCCGCCTTGCCTCGTCGCGGCTCGCGCTCGGCGCGGCCTGCGCGGCCGTCGTGTTGAACGTCTCGCATCTGAGCTACCCGGAAATTCCGCGTGCCCGCGCGCGATTTCTACGCGACCTGGGAGCGGTTCCAGACACGGCCGCGGTGCAGGCCATGTCATGCTTTTACCCGGTCCTCGGGTATCGCCGCGAGAAATCTCTGATCCAAACCGGCTCCGAGGTGACGGCCGACTATGCCGTCCTACGCACCGACGGAACGCCATGGCCGCTTGGTCCCGGCGAAGCGCAGCAGATCGTGGACAGGGCGCTCGCTTCGGGACGCTACGAAAACCGGTCCTCGGTGAAGGATTTCTACATCCTGCGTCGGCTCAGACCGGCGCCCCCGCGGTGATGGTGGGTTTGTTCCGGACAGGGAAGTTGACCGAGTTCGCGATGAAGCAAATCGCGTGCGCCCGCTCGTGGAGCGCTCGGGCCTTTTCCGGATCCGAACCCGGCGCGATCGTGACTTTCGGGTGGAGCGTGACCTCCGTGAAGCGCACCACGCCGTCCACCTTGGCCATGGTGCCGTCGGTCTCGTCTTCATAGGTGACGACGTGGACGCCCGCGCGCGCGCAGAGCGCCAGGTAGCTCAGGCAATGACATGCTGAGAGCGCGGCCACAAGAAGATCCTCCGGATCATGGAGCGTCGGGTCACCGCGAAACACCGGAGCCGCCGAGCCGCGGAGGGAAGGCTTACCCTCGATGTCGACTCTATACTCCCGAGAATAGCCTTCGTAGCTCGTGGTGGATCCTCGCGCGGCCCCCGTCCACACGAGGCGGCACAGGAATCGATGCTTGTCCGACTGCGATTCGCTCATGCACGTTCCTCCCTTGTCCGCCGCTCATGCGGTTGCGGTCTCGGCGGTCGTGTACTCGTAGTTCAAGTCCATCGTTCGGGTGATTCTCCGTCTCAAGTCCCAATATCCCACCGCCGCGACGAGCGCCAAGCACCCGATCGGCGTCCAGAGGAGCATCGATCGGCCCGACGCCAAATCGAGCATGACGCCGCCGATCAGGGGACCGATCGACCACCCGAATGAATTGAATAAACCGTAGACACCCATGTATCTCCCTCTCAGCTGAACGGTCGAGAAGTTGGCAACCAGGTTCATCGACGCCGGGGTGGTTACGATTTCACCCATCGTTACGACGAACATCGACACGGCCAGGACCGGCATACCGTGCGCGAACCCCATCATCGCGTAGCCCAGAGCGTAAAGAATACTCCCCGCGACGAGCGCCGTGGTCATCCGATACGGAGTGAGAATGCGCACGACCGGGAATTGCAGGAACACCACCATGAGCCCGTTCAGAGTATACAGAGCGCCCAGCTCCAGCTTCGAGATCCCCGCCCACTGCACGGCGTAGACCGACAACGTGGAAATGAGCTGGGACATCACCGTGAAAAGGACGAGTGAGATGACGCAGTAACGGACGAACGTCGCGTCACGGAGCGCCTGCCCGAGCTCCTCGAACCCGAATCGCGCGAGGGGCGCGGTTCCCGTCGAAGAGGGGAGGAGAGTCGTCGCTTCCTGGACCTCCAGGGAGCGCGCGACGCGGTGCGGCAAGGTCTCTTCGACTTTGAACGCCATGAACAGCCCGGCCGCGAGCAGGACCCCGGCCGCGATCAGGAACAGCGTGGGGTACGAAAGCGCGGCGAGGAAGCCGCCGATGGCGGGCCCGATCGCCCAACCCAGGTTCCCGCCGATTCGCAAGATCGCGTAGTACTCGGCGCGGGCGGGTCCGGTGGCGATGTCGGCCACCATGGCGCCCGAAGGGGGCTCGAACGCGCGTCCCGCGAGCGCGCTGAGCGCGGTGATGAGGGAAAACCAGAAGATGGGCGCATGGACCAGGACGGCCACGCCGAATCCGACGAAGGCCGCCGAGCGGACTAGCTGCGATCCGACGATTACCGCCTTTCTTCCCAGGCGGTCCGTCAGCTCGCCTCCCACCACCTGCCCGACCGCGCCGGCGAGCGCAGCGAAGAAGAAGATGCCGCCTACGAGGCTCATCGGAACCCCGCGCTCCCCGTGGAGATAGAGGCTCAGGAACGGGATGACGATGGAGAACCCGGTGGACCCGAGGACGCGACCGAGGAATAGATGCAGGAGACGGCGGTCCCTCTGGAACAGGGCGCGTCGCGGAAAGACGTTGTCGAGCCAGCCTAGCATGTCTGGTAGATTTCGCGGGCCCGACGTGATCCGTTCGGTCACGGAGGCATGCGTGCAAAGCGCAGAATACCCGCCCGCGGGGAAGGTTTCCACCAGGAGGATCGAGCCATGATCGGTGAGTTCAAGGCATTCTTGTTGAAGCATGGGGTGATTGCGCTCGCGGTCGCGGTGGTGATCGGGGGGGCGGTCCAGAAGCTCGTCGCCGCCATCGTCGCCGATCTGATCATGCCGATCATCGGTGCCTTGACGCCTGGCGGCAACTGGAGGACCGCGACCATGTCGATCGGCCCGATCAAGCTGGGGTTGGGCGATTTTCTCGGAGCGGTGCTCGATTTTCTCATCATTGCCCTCGTGGTGTTCCTGATCGTGAAGACCCTGGTGCGGGAGCAGCCGGCGCCCGCCAAATAGCGCTATCATTCCGGGTTCCATGTCGAAATCGCCCGAAATCCGGATGGATGACCTGGCTCCAAGGCGGGTCGCCGCGCGTCCCGATGCCCTGTCGCATCATCGGGGTCAGGAGAAACTCATGCCGCTCGGCGAGGCGATCGAGCGCTTCGTGCATCCCGGAGCGGCGATCGTGCTGGGCACGTGCCTCGAGCAGATGATTCCCTTCGCGGCAACCCACGAGATCATCCGGCGTAGGATTGGGGATCTCTCCCTGATCGGCCCCGTATCGGACATCTGCTTCGACCAGCTCATCGGCGCCGGGCTCGCCCGGCGCGTCATGGGCGCCTGGGTGGGAAACGTGATGATGGGCTCGGCCTATTGCTTCCGGCGCGCGGTCGAGCGCGGCGAGCCGCGCCGCATCGACGTGGTCGAGTTCTCGAATTTCACCTTGGCGCTGGCCCTCCACGCCGCGGCGATCGGGGCGCCGTTCATCCCGACCCGTTCGGCGCTCGGGACCGACCTGGTCGCGCGGAATCCTTATCTCGAGCCGATCGCGAGTCCCCTCGGCGGAGAGCCGATCCTCGCCGTGCGGCCGCTGCACCCCGACACCGCGATCGTGCACGTGCAGCGCGCGGACGCGCACGGCAATGGAATCATGTGGGGGAGCCTTGGAATCACGCCCGACGCGGTTCGGGCGGCGCGCGCGGTGATCGTGACCGCCGAGGAGATCGTTGCCCCGGAGCAGATCCGGCGCGATCCGAATCGAGTCGTGATTCCGGGTCTCGTGGTTTCCGCGGTATGCGAAGCGCGCTTGGGGGCGCACCCTTCTCCCGTGCAGGGCTACTACCGGAGGGACCACGAGGCCTATTCGGAATACCACCGCGTGACCAAGACCGCGGATGGATATGGGCGCTGGCGTGCCGATTGGGTGGAGGGGGTCGAGGGTCTTGGCGGGTACTTGAGACGCCTCGGAAACGAGCGCGTCGCATCGTTGATTCCTATCGACCATCATTTCCCGGAACCGGTCGACTATGGCTACTGACGCGGCCGAGCGGACCGGGTCCCGGGTTCGTCCCATCGTGCGCATGATTCCGCGCGATCTGGCACCGCTCCAAGCGCTCTCAGCGGTCGAGCGGGAGCCGCACACCGTGTTTCTCGAGTCGCTCGGCGCCGTCGATGAGGGCGCGCGATGGACCATCCTCGCCTTCGATCCGGTTTGGCGGCTCGAGCTTCGCGCGGGGACGCTGTGGAGGCTGGCCGCCGGCGAGGCGGTCGCACAACCCGGGAGGCCGATGGAGGCGTTGGCCCGCATGTGGCCCGAGCGGTCCGACTATGACCGCGAGATAGCGCCCATCCCGGCTGGAGTCTCCGGCGGCGCGCGCC
>Ga0066685_10001231_pt1 | contig 10831 bp, 7 predicted proteins | sample GraSoiAngelo_134_FD_62305 | JGI IMG/M metagenome (GOLD analysis project Ga0066685, IMG submission 62305) | Grasslands soil microbial communities from the Angelo Coastal Reserve, California, USA - 14_0929_05_30cm | ecosystem: Environmental > Terrestrial > Soil > Grasslands | place: USA...
CCGATGCGGCGGTCACTTTTGTCGATCTTGATCACGCGGGCGGTGACTTCCTGGCCGACCTTGAGCACGTTCTTGATCTTATCGACACGCTCTTCGCTGACCTGGGAGATGTGCACGAGGCCATCAATGTCATGCTGCAGGCCGACGAACGCGCCGAAGCTCGCCAGCTTCGTGACTTTGCCGCTGACGAGATCACCGACCTTGTAATACTTGTCGATGTTCGTCCAGGGGTCTTCGGAAAGCTGTTTGACGCCGACCGAAATGCGCTGGTTGCTCTTGTCGATTTCCAGCACCACGGCCTCCACTTCGTCGCCTTTCTTGAGGACTTCCGACGGATGATTGATCTTCCGGGTCCAGGAGATGTCGGAGACGTGAATCATCCCGTCCAGACCCTCCTCCAGTTCGATGAAGGCGCCGTAGCTGGTGAGGTTGCGAATCCTGCCTTTGACGCGGGTGCCCGGCGGATATTTTTCCAACGCCTTGTCCCACGGATTGGCTTCGAGTTGGCGAACGCCGAGGGAAATCTTCTGTTCCTCGCGGTTGATGCCCAGCACAACGGCTTCGATGTCCTGGCCTTGCCTGAGCACATCGGACGGCTTGGCGATGCGTTTCGTCCAGGAAAGCTCGGTGACATGCACCAGGCCTTCGACGCCCGGCTCTAATTCCACGAAGGCGCCGTACGGCACGAGATTGACGACCCGGCCTTTGACCCGCGCGCCGACCGGATACTTGGTTTCGATGTTGTCCCATGGATTGGCCAGCTTCTGCTTGAGACCGAGGCTGACGCGCTCCTTCTCGCGATTGATGTCGAGCACGACCACGTCGATCTCCTGGCCGACCTTGAGGATCTCAGACGGATGTCCGATGCGGCCCCAGCTCATGTCGGTAATGTGCAGCAGGCCGTCGAGACCGTTGAGGTCGATGAACGCGCCGAAGTCGGTGATGTTCTTGACCGTGCCCTTGCGGATGTCCCCCGGCGTCATTTCGGCGAGCAGTTTCTGGCGGCGCTCGTTGCGTTCCTGCTCAATCAACTCCCGGCGGGACAGAACGATATTCTGGCGGTCCTGGTTGATTTTGACAACTTTGAAATCGTAGGTGTTGCCGACGTAACCCTGCAAATTTTTGGGCGGAATGATGTCAATCTGCGACGCCGGCAGGAAGGCCTCGACGCCGATGTTGACGAGCAGGCCGCCTTTGACAACGGCCTTGACCTTGCCGGCAATGGTGCCGCCTTCGTTGCAAATGGTCAGGATTTTGTCCCAATTCTTCTTGAACTCGGCCTTTTCCTTCGACAGGACGACCATCCCGTCCTTGTCTTCGAGTTTCTCAATCAGCACATCGATTGCGTCGCCGACCCTGACGGTCTTGATGTCTTCAAATTCGCTGGCGGGGACAGAACCTTCGCTCTTGTAACCAATGTCCACGAGGACCTCCTTGGGACGTACTTCAATGATGGTGCCCTTGACGATTTCGCCTGCGGCAAAGCGTTTGTCGCTCTGCTTCATGGCTTCTTCCATGGTAAGCATAGTGTATTATTTCGCGTTCATAGCCGGGAGACTTGGCGGGGCGAATGCGCCCAACGAAGCTCCATTGCCTAACGGACCAGACGTTGCGGTTGGCAACGGAGGTTAAAGGTCAGGTTGTTCGTTAACTTTTCGTTTCTCAGCCCCAACGAGCGTCCGCACACGCGGCGCTCAGGCAAACGGCGAAGATAGGCGCCTCCGGGCAGGATGCAAGGGTTAATTTTGTGGGGAAACCTCACGATTTGACTGCCCTCCGAGGGCCGCATCCGTCAGCGGAATTCCTCTGCTTTCCAGGCAAAACTGTCCAGCTCCTTCGCCACGACTAACAACCAAAGTCCGCGTGCCGGCGCGCAACCCGGCGATCCGCTCGTGGCCACCCGGACCATCGATTAATAGGGCCGTCGAGAGCGCGTCGGTTTCAGTGGCAGAGGGCAGAGCCACCGCCGCCAGCACCGCGCCTTCGACCGGCTCGCCTGTGCGCGGGTCGATCACATGACCATAAACCCTGCCGTTGGCCCGAAACGCTTTGCCCCAGACAGCGGAAACGGAAAGCGCTTCGTCTTTGAGCGGGACGATAGCCAGAATTTTTCCTGTCCCGCTCGCGTCGCTCAAACGGGCCGCGCCAGACGCGACGGCCTGCTCGGCGAAGTCAGGATGCGGCATGGCGACGTTCCAAACCTCCGCATCCGGCGGCGGGCCGATCGCGCAAACGGTGCTCGTGCCGCCGTGCAGAAGCCCGCTCGTCACGCCCGCTTCCCGGAGCAGTTCGGTGGCGCGTTCGAGGGCGTAACCTTTGCCAATCGCACCCAAATCGAGCATCACGCCGGCACGGGCGGCGCGGACGGTGAAATCATTTTCGTTCAATTCCAACAGGTGCATTCCTGCTTTCGACCGAGCATCGGCCACTTCCGCCGGCGACGGCAGTTTGCCCGCGCCGCGCATGAACCCCCAACAGCGCATCAGTGGCGCAATGGTGATGTCGAAAGCGCCCTCGGTTTCCCGGCTCAATCGCTGCGCGTGTTGCAGCAGGCGAAAGAGCGCCGGCTCGACGCGCACCGGGCCATGGCTGGCGCAGGCATTGATGTGACTGATTTCGCTCGTTGGATTGTAAAGGCTGAGCTGAGCGTCGAGACGCTCGATTTCGTCGAGCGCTTCTTCCGCCGCCGCGCGCAGCGACACCTCGTTCTCGCCGCAGAGAACAATCTCGAAACGCGTCGCCATGGCGTGGCGAGCCACTGCTACGGTGTGCATGAAACTACTGCGCAGAAAAATTTCGGGGTTTCGCAGGTCTTCCCCCGCAAAACCCCGTCCTGTTAAGCCGCCGGACAATTTATGACAACTCCAAGGTGCCGTAGGTGATCGCTTTGACTTCCTTGCCTGAGCCATCGGTGATTTTGCGCGTCTTCTCGTCGAACAGGCAGGTCATGTTCAGGCGCTGGGACATCTCAGCCAGGCTGATGACGGTCTGCGCCCGCACGGCCAGTTCAATGTCGGCGTTGGGCTTCTTGTTGGCGCGAATGCTGTCGAACCAGTTTTTCTCGTGAACGCCAACGTCCTCGTGCGGTTCGAGCCCATCCAACGGAAGAGGATCGATTTCCTCGGCGAATGGACGTTCCGGCACCAGATTCAATCTGTTGCCTGCGTCACCGATGCTTAAAGTGGCCTGGTGCCCGTAGATCACAAAGCCCGGGCTGGTGGCGCTGACGGTGCTGGAAACGATGGTCAGCGTGAGGCCGCTGGGGAATTCCGCGAGCAATTCGATGTGCTCCGGCACATCGCGCTCCAGAGCGCCGGGCGTGTTGCGGTCGGTGCCTACCGGCTTGGTTCCAGTGCACACGACCCGCTTTGGGAACTCCGGGCTGCCGGTCGCGAGCATCAGCGGCAGCAGGCGGTGCGGCACCAAATCACCCAACAAGCCGGTGCAGTACGGATAAAACTTGCGCCAACGGAAGAAATGGTCGGGATTAAACGGAACCTTCTTGTGAACCGGGCCGAGCCACATGTTCCAATTGACCGTTTCGGGTGTTGCGCCAGGGTCGATCTTGTAATTCCATTCGCCTTTGGGATTATTGCGGCAGTAGTAGCCCTGGCCCCAAACCAGTTTCCCGATCTTTCCGCCCTGGATCAGCTCCGCCGCCTTGTGCCAGGCCGCCGCCGAGCAACCTTGTGAGCCGACCTGAAAAACTTTTCCCGTCCGTTTGACCGTGTCATAGAGCTGGAAAGCTTCACCCAAGTAGCGCGTCATCGGCTTCTCGCAATAAACGTGTTTGCCGGCCTGCATCGCGTCGATGGCACACTGGGCGTGCCACGGGTCGTGCGTTGCGATCAGGACCGCGTCAATATCTTTTCGCTCCAGCAGCCTGCGGTAATCGTCGTAGCCGACAACGTCGCTGGTGCCGATCTCGCTCCTGGCATGCTCGTAGCGCGTCTTGTAAAGGTCGCAGACGGCGGCCTGTACGATGTTGTTCTCTGCGGCATGGCTCTTTTGGCTGCTGACGTGGGCCAGACCCATCGCCGGGCAGTCCGTCAACGACGGAGGGCCGCCAAGGCCGATGTAACCGACCGCGATCCGATCATTCGCTCCGATCACCCGTCCCGCAGAAGGCGCCGAGCTTTGACCGTAAACCGGCGTTTTGAACGGGTTCGTGGCGGCAACCACCGCGGCGGCTGTCGCGGCTTTTTTTATGAAATTCCGGCGCGTCTCCGCCCCGGCCAATGAAGGTCTGTTGTTCTGGTTCATAAAAACTTTCTATTGCACTGGTTAATGAGGTATCGGTCAGGCTACTCCAATTCATCCGACGGTCAACCCCCAACATTGCCCATTCCAGGATTGCTTTTCCCACATGAACCACGCAAATTCACACCACACGAGACCATGCCGAATCCCTGGACAGGAAAAGGAAATCCTTACACGCGCAAAGAAGTCCTTGAACGCCTTCGGACAACGCTTAAGAAAGGCCAGCCCATCATCGCCGCCGGCGCCGGCACCGGCATCAGCGCCAAGTTCATCGAACGCGGCGGGGCCGATCTTATCATTATTTACAATTCCGGACGTTTCCGCATGGCCGGCCACGGCTCCACGTGCGGTTTGATGGCTTACGGCGATGCCAACGCCGTGGCGATGGAAATCGGTCAGTTCGAGGTCTTGCCCATCGTCGGGGAAATCCCCGTCATCTGCGGCGTGCATGCCACCGACCCGCGCCGGCGCATGTGGCACTGGCTGCTTCAGATCAAGGACATGGGCTTCTCCGGCGTGAATAATTTTCCCACGCACTGCATCGTGGACGGATTGTTCCGCCAAATCCTCGAAGAAACAGGCATGAGCGTGAAAAAGGAATTCGAGATGGTCGCGCTCGCGCGCAAGATGGATTTGTTCTCCATCGTCTATGTCGCGACGCCAGCGGAAGCCAAAGCCATGGCCGAAGCGGGCGCCGACGTCATCATCGCCCATGTCGGCACGACGGTGGGCGGCAGCATCGGCGTGAAGGGGGCGGTGGTCACGATGGACGAAGCGGTGAAGCGCATCCAGCGAATCATCGGCGGCGCGCGCCCGGTGCGCAAAAACCTCATCTTTCTCTCCCACGGCGGCCCGATTGCCGCGCCCGAAGACGCTGCTTACATCAACAAACACACCGACTGCGTCGGCTTTGTCGGCGCGTCCAGTCTCGAACGCCTCGGTGTGGAAGAATCCCTGACCAACCTCACTCGCCGTTTCAAACGAATTCCAGTGCAGAAAACCGCGCTCAAAATTATCCAGTGGCGTTGAACTCCTTTTCAGACTGCGCATGAAAGCAATTCTCGCGGCCACTTTGGTTATCGCCGCGCTCACTCGCTTCGCGCTCCGCGCCGAGGCGCAAGAGTGGACCCGCTTCCGCGGACCGAACGGTACCGGCGTCAGCCACGCCCAAACCGTCCCTGCCAGGATCACCGACGCCGACATCAACTGGAAGGTCGAACTTCCCGGCACCGGACATTCCTCGCCCGTTCTCTGGAGCGACCACATCTTCCTCACCAGCACCGGCGACAAATCCGGCGGCATCTCCGTGCTCTGCCTCAGCGCGGAGGACGGAAAGCTCACCTGGCGCCGCGACTTTCCACTCACACCTTTCGCGCGGCATCAGTTCAACAGCTTCGCTTCCTCCACGCCCGCCGTGGACGCGGAGCGCATCTATGTCGTCTGGAACGAGCCGGAGCATTTTTTCCTCACCGCGCTCGACCATCTCGGCAAAACGATCTGGCAACGCGACTTCGGCCCCTTCGTTAGCCAGCACGGCTGCGGCATCTCCCCCATCGTTTACAGGGATCGGGTAATCCTGGGAAACTTTCAGGACGACCAGAAGTTCGTAAAGGACAGCCCGCACAGTGGCGAAAGTTTCATCGTTGCCGTGGACCCGAGGACGGGCAAGACACTCTGGCAAACGCCGCGCCGCAGCGCCGTCGTCGCCTACTCGACGCCCTGCGTGTTGGAGCCCAAAAGCGGCAAGCCCGCGATTATCTTCGACAGCCAGGCCGACGGCATCTCTGCGCTCGACCCCTCCACCGGCAAAGTGCTCTGGGAATACGAGCAGGCGTTCGACAAGCGAACGGTCAGCTCGCCTCTCATCGCCGGTGACATCATCCTAGGCTCCTGCGGCAGCGGCGGCGGCGGTAACTTTGTCACTGCCGTGAAAGCGGGCGATCCCGCCAGGGACAAACAACCCGAGCTGGCCTATCAGATGAAGAAGTCCGCGCCTTATGTGCCGACCGGCATCGTCATGGGCGACCTCGTCTGGCTCTGGAGCGATAGCGGCATCGTGACCTGTCTCCACGCGCCGACCGGCGAAATCCGTTACCAGGAGCGCGTCGGCGGCAACTACTTCGGCTCGCCCGTATGGGTGGATAGACGGCTCTTCTGCGTCTCCACGGCCGGCGAAATCGTCGCGTTGGAAGCGAGTGACAAGTTCAATGTGCTGCATCGCTACGCGCTGAACGAACTCTGTCACAGCACACCCGCCGTCGCCCTCGGCCGATTGTTTGTCCGCACCGAGAAACACCTCTGGAGCATCGGCGGCCAAAAGGAACCGGCGCGGTAAGGCGCGATCTCCCCACAGCCCGGCGGAGCCGCGCGCCACGGCCCGGGAACAGACTTCCTTTTGCACCCGATCTAGGCGGCTGGCCTCGGCAAAACCGCGCAGGGTTTGGGCCACCGGATTGAGCAGGCCGAACAGAAAGAGCGACAGATAATCCACTTCGACCAGGCGGCGGTTTGGATTTTGCCAGGAAGGGCCGGTCGGTTGCGGGCCGAAGACTTTTTCCAAATGCCGGCGAAAGGAGCGCAGGGGTTTCCACTGACCGAGGTCCTTCTCGCAGAGCCGCCCTGGCGCTGGTGGCGTTCTTGGCACGTGGCGATTGAGCCATTACGGTTCCAAAAGTACAAGTTACAATTGTGTGACCGCACCGTGGCGTTTCTATGAACTCAGCGCCTCTCATGCCGGACACAAATGGCGTCTCGCCCGTGCCACTACGCGCCGCGGAAAGCTTGCGCAAGTTGCGAAAACTTTAGGGATAATATTACGGAACCGTGCGTTTGCAGATTGACGCGCGATTCGCGTCCCGCTTCCATTTGCCGCATCAATCGAATGGACCATTCACGAAGGAACTTACGCCGCGCCGTCTTTTCCTTTCTTCGTTCAATTGTATTGGCCACGGCCATGCTCGTGATCACCTTTCGGCTCTTTGCTCAGGACAATTATGAAATTCAGGTTTATGGCTCGGAGACGGTTCCGGAGGGCAAGACAATGGTGGAGTTGCACAGCAACCTTACGTTGGACGGCCGGAAACAGGCGGAGAACGGCGTGCTGCCGACCGATCACGCGTTTCACGAGACACTGGAGATCACACACGGATTCACGCCGTGGTTTGAGACCGGATTTTACCTCTTTAGCAGCGCGCGATCAGGCGACGGCTGGCAGTGGGTGGGCGATCACATCCGGCCGCGCATCCGCGTCCCGGACGAGTGGCACTGGCCGGTTGGCGTCAGTCTGTCCGCAGAGATCGGCTACCAGCAGCGCAAGTTCTCGGAGGACACCTGGTCAGTGGAAATCCGCCCTATTATCGACAGGCAATGGGGCCGTTGGTACGCGTCTTTTAATCCCACGTTGGAAAAATCGCTCAAAGGACTGAACTCGGCGGCCGGTTTCGAGTTCGCACCGAACGCCAAAGTGAGTTATGACCTGACGAAAGTCGTCACCGTGGGCGTGGAATATTACGGTTCCCTGGGGCCGGTGACGCATTTCGACTCGGGAGGCGATCAGGAACACCTCGTCATGCCGGCGATCGATCTGAACTTCTCCTCTGACTGGGAATTGAACTTCGGCGTCGGCGTCGGCGTGACGCACAGCACGGACCATCTGATCCTCAAGCTGATCGTCGGACGGCGATTCTGATGAACCAGGTCGGCGTCAGGCGAGAAGCTCTTCCACCACTTCACCCGCCACGTCGGTCAGGCGGAAATCTCTTCCTTGGAAGCGGAACGTTAGCTTCGTGTGATCGAAGCCGAGCAGGTGCAGGATCGTGGCGTGCAGGTCGTGGACGTGCACTTTGTCCTTCACGACGTGGAAACCCAACTCATCTGTTTCGCCGATCGTGATGCCAGGCTTGATTCCGCCACCGGCCAGCCACATGGTGAACGCCTGCGGATGATGGTCACGACCCCATTTCCTGCCGAAGTCCGCGTTTGCCTCAACCATCGGTGTGCGACCGAATTCGCCGCCCCAGATCACCAGCGTCTCCTCCAGCAATCCGCGTTGCGCGAGGTCTTTGATGAGCGCGGCGCTCGCCTGGTCGGTCTTGCCCGCCTGGTCTTTTATACCCTTGACGACTTCGCTGTGGTGATCCCAACCCTCGTGAAACAATTGCACGAAACGCACGCCGCGTTCGATCAGACGGCGGGCCAGCAGACAATTCATCGCAAACGAGGGTTTGCCCGGCTCAGCGCCATACAGCTTCAGCGTCTCGGGCGATTCCCGGGAAACGTCCATCAACTCCGGCGCGCTGCTTTGCATCCGGAACGCCATCTCGAACGAATTGATCCGTGTGGCGATTTCCGGGTCGCCCATGGCGCTGAGATGCCGTTCATTGAGGTCCTTAACAAGGTCGAGCGTCCGACGCTGCATCTGGTTCGTGACACCGGCGGGGTTGGAGAGGAACAGGACCGGATCTCCCGATTTGCGGAACGGCACACCCTGATAAACCGTCGGCAGAAAGCCTCCGCCGTAAAGCGCAGCGCCGCCGCTGAGTCCGCCCGCGGAATTCAGCACGACGAAGCCCGGCAGATTCTGCGATTCACTGCCGAGGCCGTACAGCACCCACGAACCCATGCTCGGCCGCCCGAACTGCGTCGCGCCGGTCTGCATCAACACTTGGCCGGGCGCGTGATTGAAGGCGTCGGTGGTCATCGACTTCACGATGGCGATGTCATCCACGACTTCCGCGAGGTGCGGCATTGCCTCGGAAAGTTCCGCGCCGCACTGGCCGTGCCTGGCGAACTTGAACTCGCTCGCGAACAGCGCCGCGTCCGGTTTGATGAAGGCGTATTTCTGGCCCATCACAACTTCTTTCGGCACGGGCCTGCCGTTGTATTTGGCGAGACTCGGCTTGTAATCGAACAGATCGAGCTGGCTCGGCGCGCCGCCCATGAACAGGTAGATGACCCGCTCCGCCTTCGGCTTGAAATGCGGCTGCCTGGGCGCGAGGGGGTTTGAAGCAGCGGCCATCTTTTCACCGCCGAACACCTTCCCGGGGTCGAGCAACGATGCGAGTGCGATCGAGCCGAGTCCGACGCCGCACTGGCGGAGGAACCAGCGGCGGGTCACATATTTTGAGTATTCCGATCGAAGTTCGAAACTGAGGTTCATAACGGCTTTCTAATTTACTGGTTTTGGCAAATTCCGAAATTCGAATCCCCGAAGTCCGAAAGAACAGCGGCTCACTTGTTGCCTGGATTCGGGCTCCGGGAATTTGAACTTCGGATTTTTGTTCATGCGCTTTTTCGCCAGATAGATCCAAAGATGCGATTGAGTTCGCGCGCTTCTTTCCACAGGACTCGCGCTTCATCTCTCAAGTCAGGTTCGGAAGTGACAACCATGCGTAGCCAATACATGGCTTCCTTCGCTTCCTTACGACACGTGCCTATGCGATCCTTCCCGGAAACACCGTCGTCCGCTTCGCAATAATTGGCTCCGACGCTCGTTCCAGCGCCGACAAGCTGGTCAATCAGACGATTGTTGACCGGATTGAAAGGGACTTTCCTGGTAAATCGGATGACGGCTTCTCCAAAACGCGCCGTGCGCTCGCCAAGGTCGTAAAGATGACGCGGCGGTTCGTCGCGCAGTTCGCAGGCATCACCGTCTGCTGTCAATCCCCAGAAAGCCAGTTCGTCTATTCCCGGTTCGCCTTCAAACTCGGGCTGGACGGTGCGGTTCATTCGAGCTTCGGGGATTCGGATTTCGGACTTATTCTTTGGTAATCGTTTCATCGAGGTTTAAAATCGCGCGCGACACCATCGCCCAGGCGGCGACCTTGTGCAGGTTCACGTCGGGCGGCACTTTCCTGAGGTCGGCCACGGCAACGGCCAGCGCTGCCGAGGAACGGTTTTCAAAATAGTTGTATTGCTCGTCCTGGAAACTGAGAACCGATTTAAGCTCCGGCTCCGTTGGCGCGCGGCCGGTGCAGAGCCGGAACGCGTAAACGGCGCGGCTGCGGTCGTCCTTGCCGCCTTCCTGGAGCACGCGCAAACCCATCGCCTGCGCCGCCTCGACGAACGTCTTCTCGTTGAGAGTCGTGAGGGCCTGCAGCGGCGTGTCCGAGCGGACGCGGCGGGTGCAGGCGTTTTCGGCCGTCGGGGCGTCGAAGGCGATCAGCGACGGAAACGGCAAGGAGCGTTTCCAGAACGTGTACATGCCACGGCGATAGCGGTCCTCACCCGCGCTCTCCGGCCACGACAATCCCCCATAGACCGTGTCCCCGACGCTCGGGGGAATCGGCGGAAGCACACTCGGCCCGCCGATTTTGAGGTTCAGCAGCCCGCCCGCGGAGAGCGCAATGTCCTCAACGATTTCGGCTTCGACGCGAAATCGCGGGCCGCGGGCGAGCAGCCGGTTGTAAGGGTCTTTGGCCAGGAGCCCCGGCGGAACTCTCGATGCCTGCCGATAGCTGGCCGATTTAACGATCAAACGGTGCAACGATTTAACACTCCACCCCGAGTCCATAAATTCGCAGGCCAGCCAGTCGAGCAACTCCGGATGAGACGGTGTCTCGCAGCGCGTGCC
>Ga0066685_10001236_pt1 | contig 10809 bp, 10 predicted proteins | sample GraSoiAngelo_134_FD_62305 | JGI IMG/M metagenome (GOLD analysis project Ga0066685, IMG submission 62305) | Grasslands soil microbial communities from the Angelo Coastal Reserve, California, USA - 14_0929_05_30cm | ecosystem: Environmental > Terrestrial > Soil > Grasslands | place: USA...
TGACGCGCAGAATAGGACGGTCGACTGTTTTTTCCAGAGTGGAAATTGAGCGTATAGCTCATCGTGAAGATCTCGCGATCTCAAATCGCATGCCGCGATTCCGGATCAGGGCTTGTTCCGTGCGATTTTTCCGTCGCGCAGCGTATTTCGCAGAACGGAGAGGAACATCTTTTCGGTCAGCTTGCCCGTCTGAGTGTTCCGCGGACTAGGATGATAGCTGCACATGATTAATGGAATTCCGTCCCCAAGCCTCAACACTTTTCCATGGCCGAACTTTGCGGAGGATTGCGAGAGATTGTATTTGTTCCGAATCGTTCTCATTACTGCGTTGAAGGCGAACTGTCCCAGGCAGAGAATTGCCTTCAGATCTTTTAGCGAGTCTATTTCGCTGGCTAGATACCCAGAGCAGTTCGACGTCTCGTCCACAGATGGCTTGTTGTCCGGTGGAGCACACTTGACCGCGGCCGTCACATACGCGCCATTCAGTTTCAATCCATCGTCTGAGTTCTGTGAAGTGGGCTGATTTGCGAGACCCACTTTGTAGAGGGCTTGGTAGAGAAAGTCACCGCTTCGATCTCCCGTGAAGACCCGGCCCGTCCGGTTCCCACCATGCGCCGCGGGAGCCAGACCGAGAATCAACAGTTGAGCCCTCGGGTCTCCGAACCCTGGAACAGGTCTACCCCAATACTGCCAGCCTAAGAATTCTCTTCTCTTGGTCCGTGCGACCCCTTCTCGATAATCGACCAAGCGCGGACAGCGTCGACAGCTAACCACTTGGGCCTGGACTTTGAGTAGTAGACTCGTGGAGGACAGGATGGGACCCACTATTTCTTGGGTTGCTGGAATTTCCAAGCTTCAAGATTCTCATGAATAGCAGAGACCCACGCTAACGCTACTTGCTCCGGTATGGTTAGGAGAACCTTTCCGATATGCTTGCACAACTGACGGGTCTCAATAGCGCGTTCCCAATCGCCGCAATCGTGAACGATCGTCTTTGAGGCCATGTCCATTTTGAGTGTGTAGTCTCTGATCCTAGCGTCGATGGTTTTCAGGTCGGCCTCTTTGATCTTCACGTCTTCATCTGGAATCGTAAAGGATCTAGCAAGTCGTGTCTCGCCCATCGCTTCCCCTAGAAGGTCTACGAGCTTTGCTCGGTCTTCGCCTCCCCTAGTAAATTCTCCTAGCCCTACGGGTTTTTCCTTCGCCTGCTTTAGGTGGGTTCTCGCGCGCTTGAGCGCCTCCTCCTGCGCCGGAGTGAGTTTGTCCAGCATCTTCAGGATGCTGAGCGCGTTCTCGACTGCGTACCCGTGAAAGTGGTTGTTGAAGTAGCCGTACGTGGTTTTGACCGAGCCTTCGACCTCTTTCACCTTGGGCACCCAGTCGCTCAATTCCTTCTCGGTGTAGTGATAGTCGTACCAGGGTCGTTGACCACGCCCATGCCAGCGTATGTATGCAAAGTCGGCTGTCACATGCACTTCCGGCGGTAGTAGCGGCTCGTCTACAATTGTGTAGGCGACGTTGTATTTGGAGAGAATCTTCCAAGTCTCTTCTCGGAGCCAGGATTTGTGGCGGAATTCTAGGGCGTACTTGAAGCTGTGAGGTAAGAGTGAGAGGAATTCTTCGAGATGGTTAGAGTCATACTTGTATCTCGGAGGTAGTTGGATGAGTAGGCAACCTAGTTTGCCACTGTTGTTCAGTGGAAGCATCAGATTGGCAAATTTGTCTAGTTCTTCTTCGATCGGCTTTCCGAGTTCTTCTAGTCTCTCATGGGTTATGGTCTGTGGAAGTTTGGCGTTGAATACGAAGTTGCGTGGGGAGTATCTGTCCCATCCTATCACCATGCCTTCTTTCGGAAACGCGTAGAAGGTGGAATCTATCTCGACCGTCGGGAATATCTTGCTGTAGAATCCGAGCTTGCTCTCGGTTGAGGTAGGGTAGAATACGGCGACCCATTCAGCATATGACCAGCCGGAGGTTCCTAGGAGAAATCGGCCCGTGTTCGCCAACCTCTATCCTTAGTAACTGGAATGGAATGGATTCTTGAAGATATGTCTCAGCTACTCGTCGGAGCTGGCGGCTGGGCCTACTTCCAGGTTCCTGGATCAGCTAGCCTCGAAGCCTATTCTCAAGCCTTTGACTTCGTCGAACTGAACAGCAGCTATTACGAACTACCGGCCATTTCCTCAGCCTCTGAATGGCGAAAGAAAGTCTCAGACGAATTCACTTTCTCAGTAAGATGTCCCAGGACCATCGTTGATCATTATGGCCTAAACCTACTCCCGGGAGCTCTCTCGCTCCTCGAGAAACTCGGAGAAATTTGCAGGAAGCTTGAAGCAGTAGTTATGACACTTCTCGTAAAAACGGGCTCATCTATCAAAGAAAGCGAAATCGCCGCCAGGCTAAACGATTTTCTTGAAGCATTCAATTCGGATAAGACTGTCGTGGCCGTTGAATTCAGAGGAGTGAAACCCTCAGCGGAGGTTTTCGACGTTATGAAAGAGTCTGGAGCAATTCACTCTGTCGATCTCTCGAATAGCGAGCCTCGTTATGAGGGAAAAATGCTGTACAGTCGCCTGTTCGGGAAGGGCGAGGATAACATCTACGAATTTGACGACAGAGAGCTGAAGGAGATTGCCAAGAAAGCTTCGGCGCCAAGGTTCGAGAAAAGCATTCTCGCCTTCCACGGGGTCCGGATGTACCGGGACGCGGGTCGGGTGAAATCATTCATCGAGAAAGGATACTTTCCTAAGATAGGAGGCGGCGTCGGGATAGATTCGATCAGAGAGGTGTTGAGCGATGATGCCCAATTTCCCACCACAAGGTCCCGTCTCCTGAAGGATCAGGGATGGAAAGTCTTTCAAGACACCGACGAAGTAAGAAAGATCTCGACTGTTCTAGAGATACTGCCAGAGGGAGAATTCAACAGCTTAGAGGATCTGTTGGCCGAACTTCGAAGGCACTAAGGTCCAACTCCGCAGAGTCAGTAGTTTCGTTTCTCGACGGGAAGATTCTTTCGAGCAGACCATTCGTGCCACGACCCGATGTAGTTCTTGACATTTCCATATCCAAGTGACCGGAGGGCATAGTATGCGGCCGCGGCACGGGCTCCGCGATGACAGTAAGTAACTACATGTCGGTTCTTACTCAATCCTTTCTCCCTCAGAGAGCTTGCAATCTCGGATCTGGTTTTGAACCTCTTCCCGTCTTGGAGGAAATAGCTCCACTCAAGCCACCGAGCCCGGGGGATTCGCCCCTTGCGTGCGTCGCAGTCTCGTCCCTCTGTGCCTGTGAATTCCCGTTCACTCCGCACATCTAAGATCAGAGATGACCGACCTGTGCGAATCTCGTGTGCAGTCGCAAGGAGTTTTGAATTAGGCCTGATTCGGAAGGCCTTCGGCTCCGGTTTTGCGGGCGTGTGTTGAACCGGGAGGTGAGATCTGCGCCAAGCATTGAATCCTCCTTCGAGGAGAAAGACCTTGGACGTGCCTGCGTATTCGAGCATCCACCCGACCCGCGCAGCCCGGATTCCGAAGCCAGATTCATAGACGACAACGGTCTCCTTTCCCGCAAGTCCCATGTCTCCGAGTCGCTGAGCGAGATCGTTCTGGAATTGCCGCAGGCCCTTCCGGTCTGTTCCAGGAACGAAGTAATGGAACAGGTCTGCGTGTATTGCTCCGGGAATGTGGGATCTAACGTACGAGTTTCTTGATCTGGTGTCTAGGACTGCTAGGTTCTTCGAGTGTCGGTGATTGTTTAGCCAATCTGTGGTGACGCTGATTTTCAGTGTTTTCTCTTGTCCTCAACTATTCAGGCTTTAGGATCTGCACTTCGACTATTGCGAGCTGTTTGAATTTTTGTGCATCCTGTTCAGTCCCTACTATTAGTCCGTAGTGCATTGGTATGGCCACTTTGGGCTCTACCATTTTCACGGCTTGGGCTGCTTCTTCGGCCGTCATGACGTAGGTACCGCTTACAGGGAGGAGCGCCACATCTGGCTTCAGGCCTTTCATCTCTGGTATGGCGTCCGTATCGCCCGCATGGTAGACTCGGACAGCTTTGATCCCGACGATGTAGCCTGCCTTTCCATCCTCCTTCGGATGGAAGACCTTTCCAGGCTCTCGGAACTTGTTCAGATTGTAGGCAGGTACGACATCAATTGAGACATCTCCCAGTTTGAGCTTGTCCCCCGGCTTTACCGCCTTCACCTCTTTGACTTTGAGGCTCGACAGTTCTTTCTTTACGGCTGGAATGGTCACGACAGTCGTGTTTTCGTTGACGACCTTCTTTATGTCATCCATTGAGAGATGATCGTAGTGTTCATGGGTGATTAGCAGAATGTCTGCTTTGTCGGGGGTTGGACGGATCTTGAAGGGGTCGATGAATATCGTCTTCCCGTTCTTGATCTTGAAAGAGTCGTGTCCGAGCCAACTAATCTTTAGGCCGTGATATTCGTACAAGACCGAACGGTCTTGTCGTTCCTGCTGTTTTCAATAATTAAGTCTTGCAAGCAGGGTTTTTGTCTGCATTTTAAGTTCAAGAATACGCATAAATCGCTCCGAGTCCTCTAAACTAGTAAGTCGTCCATGCACGATGTAATAATCATCGGTTCAGGGTCCGCAGGGTATACCGCAGCCATCTACGCTTGCAGAGCTGGACGAAAGACGCTGATCCTAGCTGGATCGATTCCGGGCGGTCAGCTGATGATTACATCCGACGTTGAGAATTTCCCCGGCTTCCCAGAGGGGGTGCTGGGACCTGAGCTTATGGAGAAGCTGCGGCGGCAGGCGGAAAAGTTCGGACCGGAGATTGTCTATGATGATGTGTCATTCGTAGATTTCTCCTCAAGGCCCTTCAAGGTCTCAGCTGGGGGGAAGTCATACGAGGGAAAGAGCATGATTATCGCGACCGGTGCCAACGCCAAGTGGCTCGGACTGCCGTCCGAGACCAAGTTTAGAGGAAAGGGAGTCTCTAGCTGCGCTACGTGTGATGGGTTCTTCTTCAAAGGTAAGGACGTTGTTACCGTTGGGGGCGGGGATACTGCGATGGAGGAAGCTACTTTCCTGGCCAACATCACGAACAGCGTTACCGTTGTCCACCGGAGAGACGTATTGCGAGCTAGCAAGATAATGCAGGAGCGGGCCACCGCGAACCCAAAGATCCATTTCGTCTGGGATTCAACCGTGAAAGAAATTACTGGTGACGACAAGGTAACCGGTGTTCAGATACACAATCTGAAGAGTGGAAAGGACAGTCATGTGAAGGCTGAGGGCGTTTTCGTGGCAATAGGCTACGAGCCTAACACTGGATTTCTGAAGGGTAAGGTCGAGCTCGATTCTCAAGGATACGTTGCGACGAGAAAGGATACGGAGACAAGCGTTCCGGGGGTCTTTGCGGCGGGAGATGTGCGGGACCACAAATACAGGCAAGCCGTCACGGCTGCCTCGGATGGGTGCAAGGCTGCTATCGATGCAGACCGGTTCCTCGCGGAGCACCACAAGAGCTAGAGTCGTTGTGGCCCGTTGAAGTGCACGAAATGTGATCTGCAACTGGACTTCGTGGGCCGATACATTGTGCGAGAGGATTTTGAGGCCGGAGCTCCTGCACAGATTCGTGACATGGAGGTCTGGCAGTGCGATGTCTGCAAGACCTACTATGAAGCGAGTATGAGCGGTAAGCCTGTCCCAATAAGATTCATGCAGAGCCTCTTCAAACGACTAGAGTGAGACTCCCGCTAGTTGTACTTCTCGTCCAATATATTCTCGAGTCTTCGTCTCGGCTAGTTTCAAAAGCTCTATCAGACGTTTATTCACCGCCTCTGTCATCGACGTAGCAGACTTCATCCTCTCCCGAACTTCCAATTCTTCTTTTTTCGTCTCGTCAATCTTCGACAGCACGCCTCTCCTCTGCTTGTACATGTGTTTGCACTCAGCGTTGCGAAGAAGCTCGCGCCTCCGCGTCAGCAATTTTCGACCTTTCTCCTGCTTCTCTGTCAGACGAGTTGTGCCAATCAACTGGTTCAACTGGACTAAGACTCGACCGGTTTTTTTCGGCTTGAACTCCATCTTTCCAGAATCAATCGCCTTCTTCATGCTTTCCAATATCCTTGTCAAATACTCTCCCGTCGACTTCGAAAGGAAGCTCTTGTAGGGCGATTTGACAAACGCGGACAATGCTTCCCGCTCATCTGAGCCCAACGGGTACTCACCACGCTGAGCCAGATCTGCAAGCCTTCGCAGCGGTCTCTGAAGGTGCGCGAGGGTCTCGGCGCGGAACGCGCGACTCTCTTTACGAAGTTCCCTCTCGATCTCCAAGACTTCTCGAAGATTACTATTTGCCTCTAATTGGTCGACCTTAGAGGTCAGTTCTGACTCTGAACGGGCTAGTCGTTCCAGGTCTTTCTTTACTGAGCCCAGCTCCGCGAGCCTTTCGTCCAGTTCCCCTCGAGCTGTCTTGATGCTTTCAAGAATTCCGGTCATGGTTCTTGCCCTCTGGAGTTTTGAGCCCTCGCCGTCTAGGAATGAGGCGAGCCGTTCGCCGCTCTTTGCTATCCGATCCAACGTTCCGCCGAACGAGCGCATATCAAGAATGTAGAAGCCTGAAAGTTCTCTAGCGGTTGAGTCTCGAAGATCCCGAATCGACCGGCTCGCGACGGAAAGATTGTCCTTGACTATCTTGAGAGATTCCCAGTTCGTGTCGTTAGGGATCACTGCCTCCTTCACTCTAGCCGCTGCCTCGTGTGCACCATGCCCGATGAGACGTGCGGCTCGGTAAGACGCAGCGTCCTTCTTCGTCGCCATGTCCCTGTCTCCCTTCTTGGCCAAATCTTCATAGAAGCTCTCCGCCTCGCTAATAGCCCTCTTCGCCTCTTCGACCAGCTTGGCGGCCTTGGACCTGGTGGAGCGTAATTGGTTATCTAGTTCTTTGGAAACCCAAGGCCCGTACTCTTCAATCGTCAGTCTCAATTTCAGTTAACCGGAGGAGCCTACCTTATCTCCTCTCGTAGGTTAATGATTATCGTGTCTATAGTCTGCTCCGCCTTCTGTTTGCGGCGTACTAGATCGGCATTCAGAGACTCATAGAGATCCCTTGAGATTTTACCGCTACGATACTGGTTTCTGAGATCGGCGGATGTCGTCTTGATTACTGTGAGTTCCACTTCGGCCCGCTCAATCCGCTTTATCATATCTTGATAGCGGCCTTGCGCCGCGGCCAACTGATCTTCGACCGGCGCGAGTGCCCGGTCGATTTCAGTCATCCGACGATCCAACATCCGCCTTCGTTGCTTGTAATCATACCTGTTCAACGCGCCCCTCGCGAGGTCTTCTTCCATCTTGTCGGACTCAAGTCTCATAGACGATTTCTCGTCATACAACTCCACGAACTTGGTGATGAGCTGCGACGGCGCGCCGGCTATTGCTCCCGCAGCGCCAGGTCTACTCATAACTACAAAGACGCCGGCGGCCAAGGCAGCTTCGATAAGGCCGACCCAGCTAAGTGGGCCCAGACTCGCCCAGAAGGGATCCAGTTGATACGTCATAGAGAAGCCTAGGCTACTGGCCGGAGTGACCGGTGAGGCCAGAAGCGAGATCTGGTTGCCAGAAATCTGAGGCACCTGCCCCGAAAGCGAGTTTAGTCTGAATCCTGATGGGGTGATGATCGTTGTCTTGAGAGATGGGGCATAAAACTGCACATTGTTGAACAAGGCAAAGTTCACCGTAAAAATTCCAAGGGAACTAGAAGAAATATAGGTACTCGGAGAAAGCGCGTACGATATCTTAGCCCTGAACGACTGGTTAAAGGGTACAGAGCCGAAGCTAGGCGCAAACATCACCGTACTTGTGCCGTCCGAATTCACCGTGGGTGTGGAAGTCGTTTCAGGTTGGTCAATCTCGGGTCCGAGAACATAGTTTTCAGTGATGCCCGATACTCCTTTTGGCACCCTGAATGCGACCGAGGAAAGAGTCGGACCCAGATTTGTAACATTGTAACTGTCAGTCACTTGCAACGAGCCTGACGGGAAGATCTGAATTAGTCTATTCGCCGATACTGCTAGCACGTTTTGAGTTGCCGAAGAGGCGAACGTGACCTGCCAAACGGTGGTGTCGAAAAAGTTGAGCGGGGCAGAGTTGGGACAGTTATCGGAGCCGGTGCTAGGCCGTGTGCAGGTGAAGGTTCCGCTGGTGATAGTCTGGTTGACGGGGAGTGGAATCCTCGGAGACTGCCAGTCGCCAGTCTGAAGGGTCACCTTGGCGCTAGTAACGTTGTATGTACCGTCCACGAGCGGAAACGGGTTCGCTTCAAATGTGAAGCTGCTCAAACTTGGGCTATATGATAGAAGGCCAGTGAAGACTGTGGTCACGTTGAAGACGAATTTGGTCTCACTCGCCGGAAATTGAACATTGAGAGTAGTGTAGTTCTGCCCCGGTGTCGGGCCTTGCTTCGAGACTTGGAGGTTGACTCCTTGAGCTGTCGCTACCGCGAGCCGAAGGTCATCGCTCACACCGGCGGGGATGCCAATCGTGAGATGGGTAACAGGGACGGTACTTGTCAAGTTCACGTAGTCATTGACAGAAGTGACGCCCCAAGGGTTAGTTGTGATAGTTCGCTGGAACGACACAGCGCATGTCGACTTTTGGCAGTCCGTTGCCGCCGCTGCAGGGTGAGGCAGAAAGACTATGCTTAAACCGAGCAACAAAAGCATAGCGAAAAGCGCTCTCATCAGTTGAGACCATTAGCCGAGCTCGAATTTGTCGTGCGAGGCTTGACTTCCCTACTTATTAGTTGCTCCGATAGTTGAACGCCCGCGCAAGGGCTGTCGATGAAAAGCGTACTAGTAACGGGAGCTGGTGGAAGTGCGGGCCACAATGTGTGTTGGAGTCTCAGGGTCAGTATAGACGGGCGATCGCTAGTACTCAATGGCTCCGACGTAGACAGGACGAGTCTTGAGCTCAACATGTGGTTGGATCATTCGTTCCATCTTCCCGACGCTCATGATCGGAGCTATGTTTCCGCGCTGAACAGGATCGTCGAGCTAGAGAATATTGAGCTGGTCATGCCTCAGCCGGACCCGGAAGTTGAGCGAGTCTCAGCGGAGCGTGCGAGAATCCGGGCGCGAATATTTCTTCCCGACGCTCATACGGTTTCTACTTGTCTCGACAAGTTCGCCGCGCTGTCCCAATGGCACCGAGCTGGACTGCGAAGAGAGCCCGTACCGATCTCACATGATGATCCTTCAAACATCCGGAAGATCCATCGACTCGACTATCCATGTTGGATTCGTGGGCGGGAAGGCGCGGGCGGTTTACTCAGTTGTAAAGCGACCAGCGAAAGCATCGCGGAACACTGGGTCCGATTCCACTGGGACCAAGGAATCGACGCGGACTTCGTTGCGGAAGAATATCTTCCAGGAAGAGACTACTGCTTCATGTCTCTATGGAATAGTGGCGGTTTGGTTACTTCTATGGTTCGGGAGAGGCTGAGTTGGGTCGGCCATCGATTGGTGGGTGCCGGCGGGACATCCAAGCTTAACCGAGTCGTTCATTCGGAAATGGTCAACGGGAAGGCGTTAGACGCGATAAGAGCAGTTGCGAAGAAGCCTCACGGGGTTTTTTGTGTTGACCTCAAAGAGGACCCAGACGGTGTTCCTTGTCCGACTGAGATCAACTGCCGATTCACAACCAATGTCCACTACCTCGCGCTAGCCTCGATAAAACTCGGCCACCCGGAATGGAACTTTCCGTGGCTCGCAGCCAGATTGGCACTAAAGGAGGAGATACCTTACTGCGCCAAGACCGACGCGCTACCAGATGATTTATGGTTCACGAAGAATACGGACATGGGCTTTACAATGGTTCGAGGGAATCACTGGAAAGCGTCGGAAGTTTTCCGATAAAAGCTACTGTCTTGGTCGTCTCTGGAAGTAGCGCCTCACCTGGCGATCCCATATGAAAAGCCAAGCGACCGACAGGATGAGAGCGATGAGTCCTTTCATTCCTGCATCGAAAATTCGGCCAAGCGACAGGGTTGTATCCAGAAGGTTTAGTGGAGCGACCAATTTTGTGAGGATGCCAAATCCTATGAGGATTAGGCCCCACTGCGTTACAAAGACGACTAGCTCGTAGCCGACAGCGCGTTTGTTCATATCACGACTCCAGTTAGTAGGAGGGTGATTACAGCTAGACTCGTTGAGGTTAGGAAGAGCATCCATATGGTGGATACGATTTGATTCTCGGTGGCGGGACGACCTATGAGTAAAGTTCTGACCAAGGTTAGCGGCGCACGCGGATCTCCGGAATCAGCCAGCCTACCGTCCGGAAGGAGCTTTGTCGGCCTAGAAATCAATTCCCGATGTTCGGTGAAGCGTCGAATCCGGGAGAGAAAGAAAAATGAATTCTGAATGTTGGGAAAGATTGCAACTATGCTGGCGATCTCAGTTCTTCCTAGAATCGCAAGTGCTCCGACGGATGCTCCAATTGACAATTGGCCGACGTTTCCCGCAAATGCCACTGCGGGAAAACGGTTGTAGTATAGGAACCCTAGTAGCGAGAACATTAGACTGGCATAGAGAAAGATAGGCGTAGAACCCGCTCCGATGAGGATCGATCCGATAAGCAGGCCTCCTGCGACTATCGATATCCCTCCAGCCATCGAGCCGTTGAGAGGATCCAGCATATTGACCGTATTCGATGTTACAGAGACAGCGACGAGTATCGTGAGAGGATAGATTACCGGGAGGTGGTAGCCTCCGAATAATGGTACGTGGAGCGTTGAGTTATAGATCTGACCTGGAAACATAACGCCTAGTATCAA
>Ga0066685_10001245_pt1 | contig 10788 bp, 6 predicted proteins | sample GraSoiAngelo_134_FD_62305 | JGI IMG/M metagenome (GOLD analysis project Ga0066685, IMG submission 62305) | Grasslands soil microbial communities from the Angelo Coastal Reserve, California, USA - 14_0929_05_30cm | ecosystem: Environmental > Terrestrial > Soil > Grasslands | place: USA...
TCCTCCAGCGGCTTGGTCACGCTCGTTTCCATTTCTTCCGGCGACGCGCCGCGCAGAGTGGTGGTGGCGGTGATGATGGGCAGTTCGACGTTCGGGAACTGGTCCACGCCGATGCTCCGGAAAGAAAACCAGCCGAGCACGACGAAGAACAGATTGATCATCGTCGCAAAAACCGGCCGCGCGATGCAGAGGTCGGCGATGCCGAGGCCGCGCGTGGCTTGCGCAGAAACCCCGGAAGCGGGCGGGTGAGCTGGCGGCTCCGGGCTCATCGGGCGGGAGTTTTGGAAATGACGAATGACGAATGACGAATGATGAAAGAAGATAAAGCGAGCGACCCGTCAGCAGGGCCCGGTTCGGTTTTCGTGCTTCGGATTTCTTTGGTCATTCGGATTTCGGGCTTCGCCATTCTTTGACCGTGAGGCCATTGGCCTGGTTGTTTGCCAGCGCCGCCCTCACGCGCACCTTCACGCCCTCATGCAGTTTGCTCAAGCCGCTGATGGCGACGGCCTCGCCTGGTTTCAGCCCCGAGAAAACCTGCTGGCGGCCATCTTTGACCCGTCCCACCTCGACCTGGCGACTGTGCGCGACCCCGTTTTTTTCGACCACGAAAACCCGGGTCACACCGGCGAACGTGATGACCGCGTCGAGCGGCACGACCGGCGTGGGCACGTCGCGCGCGAGGATCAGTTGTCCCCGCGCGTACGTGCTGGCCTTGAGGCGGTGGTCGGCATTCTGAACCAGCGCGCCGAACGGAAAGGCCCGCGTGGACAGGTTCACCGAGGGGCTGATCAAATAGACTCTTCCTTCGAACGTCTGGTTCGTGCCGTAGGCGTCCACCCAAAAAATCACCTGCTGTTCCTTGATCACCTTGCCGGCGTAGCTTTCGGGCGCCTGCACAATGAATTTCAAAACGCTGTCATTCACCGCACGGAACATTGGCGCGCCGGCCTTCAGATAATCGCCCGCACTGGCGATGCGCTCGGCGATAGCGGCGTCGAAAGGCGCTTTGACGTGCGAACGCTGCAAATTCAGCCGCGCCACGGCGTTGGCGGCCTCGTCGGCCCTGACCTCCGCGCGTGCTTGCTCCGCGGCAGCGACGGCCGAGTCAAGATCGCTCTGGGAGGCGATATTGCTTTTGCGCAGCTCCTGAGCGCGTTTGAGATTCAATTCGGCATTGTCCGCATTGGCTTTTGCCTTCGCGAGGTTCGCTTCGGCCTGGTGAGCGAGCGCCTCGTAGGTCGTGGTGTCGATCAACGCCAGTTCCTCACCGGTCTTCACGCGGTCGCCGAAATCAACCAGTGTCTTTTCCACTTTGCCTTCGACTTCCGCCCCCAGCGTCGCTTCGTCTTTTGCGTAAAGGGTTCCCCAGATGTCCAACCACCGGTCCATCGGCATGACCTCAACCTCGGCAACGGTAATGGCCACGGCGTCGTCCGCCTCGTGCTTCGCGCCGCTGGCCGCCGGTTTCGAACAGGAAGCCAGCCACGGCAGCGCCGCCACCAAAATTCCGACGCTGTAACTCCAAGCCAGTCTGGGGAGCGCACGGCGCGGGCGTGCTCCCTGCAGCGGCCTGCCGCAAGGAAACCATCGGGCAACGGGAAAATCTGGCAGGTTCATTTGCTGGGCACCTGCTCCAGAGTCGCAGGCGCCGCGAGGGGTTTGCGTTGGAAACGCTCCGCGAGATCGCTGAACAGCGTATAGACCACCGGGATGACCAACAGCGTAAGAAATGTGCTCGTGAGCATCCCGCCGACGACGGCCACGCCCATCGGCCGGCGGCTTTCGGCGCCCGCGCCGAAACCGATGGCGATGGGAAGGATGCCTGCGATGGTCGAAAAGGCCGTCATGAGAATCGGCCGCAGCCGGACAGTGCCCGCCTGGAGCATCGCGTCGTGAGCGTTGACGCCTTTGGCACGTTGCTGATTGGCGAACTCAACGAGCAGGATGGAGTTCTTCGTCACCAGGCCGACGAGCAGCACCAGGCCGATCTGGCTGAACAAATTCAAATTCATCGCGGGGATGACCGGCAGCACGCCGATTTTGCCGCCGAAATTGAGCAGCCACAGCAAGCCAAACGCGCCGACCGCCGCAAGCGGCACCGCGAGAATGACAGTAAGTGGATGGATAAGGCTCTCGAACTGCGCGGCCAGCACCATGTAAACGATGATCAATGCCAGGATCAGCACGAGCCAGACTTCCTGGCCAGTATCGCGCAGGTCGCGCGATTCGCCCGACCAGGCGTAAAGGAACCCCGCCGGCAAATCGGTCCGGAGCATTTCTTCAACGCGATTGAGGACGGTGCCCAGCGGCATGCTGACGGGAGTGCCGGTGATGGTTGCGCTGCGCATCCGGTTATAGTGCTCGATGGCGTTGGGCGCGGCGCCGACCTGGTGTTTGACGATGCTGCTGAGCTGAATGAGGTCGCCTCCGGCGTTGCGCACGTAGAGGCGGTCCAGGTCCTGCGGTTTCAGGCGTGAGTCGCGCTCCAATTGCGCCATTACGTAATATTCCTTGCCGCTTATCTTGATGCGGCTGAGGTCAAGTCCCCCGAAAAGAATTTGCAAGCTGCGCGAAATATCCTCAACCGAAACACCCAACGCGCCGGCGCGGTCGCGGTCAATGTCGAGCCGCAATTCCGGTTTATTAACCTCGAATGACGAGCGGACGTTGACGAGGATGGGTTGCCCGTCGTTTTTCAGTTGCTGGAGTTTCGTCACCAGTTCGCCGGCGTAACGATTCAACGCGTCGAGGTCTTGCGACTGAATCGTCAATTGAAACGGCGCGCCGAATCCACGCGTGAAAGCCTTCGGAATTTGCGGAATGGCGATCGCGCCTTCGACTTCGTTGATAAAACGGCTCTGCAATCCGCCCGGGCCGCGCACGATTTCCTGCACCGTGCGTTTGCGGTTCTCTTTGAAGTGGACGAAAGCGATGCCCTGGTCGGCTTCGCCCGGTCCGTTCATCGCCAGCGCGACGACGGAGCCGTACAACTCAACCTCCGGCGTCTGTTTCAAGATGTTCTCGACCTTGTTGACCATGCGGCTGGTGTATTCGCTGGTCGCGCCGCGAGGCGAAATGACAAATGAGAGCAGCAATCCGCGATCTTCTTCCGGCAGAAACTCCTGCTCCAACCCGGCATAAATCAAGCCCATCAGGACCAGACTGGCGAGGCCCGCGCCCAACACCGCCAGCCGATGCACGAGCGACCATTCCAGCGTGCGGCGATAGGCGCCGTAGAACCAATTGAGCAGTTTCTCGAACGCAACCAGAATGAAGTTGTGATGTTTGTGCTCGGCGGTCTTCAGAATCCGCGCGGCCATCGAAGGCGAAAGAGTCAACGCCACGAACGCCGAGATGATAACCGAACCCGCGACCGCCACGGCGAACTCGACAAACAGCCGGCCGGTCTGGCTCTTCTGAAAAGCGAGCGGCGCGAAAACCGCCACCAGCGAAACGGTAATCGCGATGATGGCGAAGGCGATTTCTTCCATGGCCTTGAACGCGGCGGGCAACGGTTTTTCGCCTTGCTCGATGTGCCGGAAAATATTCTCCAGCACCACGATCGCGTCGTCCACGACCACGCCGATGGCGAGCACGAGCGCGAGCATGGTGAGAATGTTCACCGAATAGCCGAACGCGTAGAGAATCGCGAACGTGCCGATGATGGAGACGGGAACCGCGATGGCCGGAATGAGCGTCGAGCGCACGTCGCGCAGGAACAAATAAATCACCAGCACCACCAGCACGAACGCAATGCCGAGCGTGGTCCAGACTTCATGGACTGAGCGCTCCACGAAGGTGGACGAGTCATAGTTCACGACGAACTCGACGCCGGCCGGCAGCGTCGGCCGGATGCGTTCCATCTCCGCCTTGATGCCGTGGGCGACTTCGATGGTGTTGCCTTTGGACTGCTTGACGATGCCGAGAAAGACGCAGGGCTGGCCGTTGTTGCGGGCGACCGTGCGGTAGTTTTCCACGCCGGCTTCAGCGCGTCCGATGTCACGCAGGCGGACGATCTTCGTGCCTTCGTTCTTGATGACGAGTTGATCGTATTGTTCGGCCGTCTTGAGTTCGCCGCGGGTCTCGATGGTCATCTCGCGGTCGAGGTTCTCAACGCGGCCGCTGGGCAACTCGACATTCTGCTGGTGCAGCGCGCGTTCGACGTCGAGCACCGTGACGCGGCGGGCCGCCATTTTTTCCGAATCGAGCCAGAGCCGCATGGCGAAGCGTTGTTCGCCGGCGATCCAGACGCCGGAGACGCCCTTGACGATTTGGAGGCGGTTCTTGATTTGCATTTCGGCAAGGCGAGTGAGTTCGAGCGGCGTGTAGCGCGCGCTGTTCAGCCCGAGCCAGATAATGGGGAAGGCGTCCGCTTCCTGCTTGGCAATGATGGGCTCGCGAATGTCCAGCGGCAGGTTGCCGCGCACGCGCGAGACGCGGTCGCGCACGTCCTGCGCGCACAGGTCAATGGCGCGCGAGAGATCGAACTCGATGGTGATGCTGCTGACCTGCTCACGGCTCTGGCTGGTGAGGGTCTTAATGCCCTCGATGTTGTTGATCTCCTCTTCGAGCCGCTCGGTAACTTCGGTTTCGACCACCTGCGCGTTGGCGCCCGGAAAGACCGTGGTGACGGAAACAATGGGCGGATCAATGTCCGGCAACTCGCGCACCGGCAGGCGTGACAGACCGATGACGCCGAAGAGGATGAGACCGAGGCTCATCATCGTGGCGAGAACGGGACGTTGGATGCTTATCCTGGGGAGGACCATTTCAGGAAGGTTTCAAATAGGGCGCCGCCGCTTCGACCGGCGCGAGTTTCACCTTCGCTCCCGGCCCGATCTTCTGGACGCCCTCGACGACTACTTTTTCTCCGGCTTCGAGCCCGCCCACAATCTCCACCTGCCCCGCCAGGCGCAGACCGAGCTTGACCGGTCTGAGCTGCACGGTGCTGTTGGTGTCCACGGCAAAGACGATGGCGCGGTTGCCGTCCAGGAGCTGGCTCAAGGCGGCCTCGGGAATGACAATCGAGTTCTCGCGGACGTTCACGGTCAGATCAAGGTTGGCAAACATGCCCGGCTTGAGTTCGCGATTCGGATTGGGGATCTCCGCTTTGACGAGTGTGGTGCGGGTGTTCGAGTCCACCGAGGGGGCGACGAAATAAACTTTACCCTGAAACCGGTTCGTCGGATAAGCAGCGACTTTGAGGTCCAGCGTTTGCCCCACCTGCACCTGACTGAGAAAACGCTCCGGCACGTTGAGCTCGACCTTGATCGGGTCGAGATCGACCAACCAGGAAAGAACGGCGTCCCTGGCGATGACCTGGCCGGGGCTGATGATGCGCGCGCCCATAATGCCTGCAAATGGCGCGCAAATGCGCGTGTCTTTAAGCTCCCGCTTCCGGCGATCGACTGTGGCCTGGTTTACGTCGAAAGAGGCTGTGACCTGATCGTAATCCTGCTGCGAAATGAGCTGACCTTTAAACAGTTGTTTGGCGCGTTCAAAGTTTGCCTGGCTTAGCTTGAAATTGCTTTCGGCTTCGGCCAGAGCAGTGGCGATTTTGGTTTCGTCAAGTCGGATCAACAATTGACCCTTCTCGACGCGCTGGCCTTCGCCGAAAAGAATATCCTGAACGATGCCTTCCGTCTCGGCCTTGATCTCCACCATCTCATTGGCCGCCAGGCTGCCGATGAGCGAAAGCGATTCGGTCACCGGTTGCCGCTTCGCCTCCACCGCGATCACTTGAACCGCGAAAATTTCTCCCGGTGCGCCGACGGCCTTCTTCGAGCAGCCAGTTGTCACGAAGCCGACAGCCAAAGCTACCAAGGAGGTGACAAGCGCGATTCTCATTCTGTTCCCTGATTTCGATTACCGTTTGGCCCCCGCGCCCGCGAGAAAAAGTTCGACGATTCGCTCCGCGGTCTGCCGGTTCAATTTGCAATCCGGCATCAGCAGGTGCGCCATCAGGTAAATGTTCAACTGCCCGTAGATGCCGAACGCCAGTTCCTTGCTGTCGAACCGGCCGTCCAGTTCGCCCGCTGCCTGGCCGCGTTTGATCAAATTATGAATCAACTCAAAGTTGCGAGCGCATTTGTCCAGGTAGCGCACTTCCGCCGGCAACTCGCCGGGCGCCGCGAACGCTGTCGCGAAAGCGATCCTCATCAGCTCACGGTTGTTCTGCAAAAACTCAAACAGCGCGGTCAAAATCTCCACCAGCTTGTCCGCCACTGTCCGGCCTCGCTCCGTCGCCGCCTGCATCAACCGGAATCGTTCGTCATGAGCGTAGTCCACCAGCGCCTGATACAACTCCACTTTGTTGTCGAAGTAGTAGTAAAGCGTCGGCTTGGTCACTTTGGCCGCTTCGACAATGTCCTGCACCGACGTGCCCTCGTACCCACAATCGGCAAACTTTTTCAAGGCCGCCTGCAGGACTTGCTGACGTGTGGTGGAGTCGGTTGTCAGCATGAACTTACCGGACGGTAGGGAGGGCATCACACCTCGTCAAACAGTTAATAGGGTGTTGCCTCATCGATCCGGCTGTGGCGCCTTCCGTAGCCGAAGTAAAAAAACAGCCCGATGAGCAGCCAGACGAACAACCGTGCCCAGTTGGTCCAGCCAAGCCCATAAATCATCGCGCCGCACACAATGATGCCGAGCGTGGCTACGAAAGGCAGCGCCGGCACGCGGAATCCCCTTTCGAGGTCGGGTCGCCGCGATCTCATTATCCAAACACCCGCGCACACCAGAATGAATGCGAACAGGGTGCCGATGCTCGTCATCTCGCCGACGACGTCCTCCGGAATGAACGCCGCAAAAATGCCGGTGAAAACGAAAAAGAGCGCGTTCGATTTGTAGGGCGTCCTAAAACGTGGGTGGACATCGGAAAAGATCTTCGGGACGAGGCCGTCGCGGCTCATTGAGTAAAAGACGCGCGACTGCCCGAGCAACATCACGAGAATAACGGAGGAGAATCCGGCAAGAATCGCCACCGTCACCAATTTCGACAGCCACTCGTAACCGGTCATGTATTTGGTAATGGCGAACGCCACAGATGCTTCGCGACCATGGGTCCGGAAATCCTCGACGGTCGCTACGCCGCCCAGCACGTACGAAAACAGCACATACAACACGGTGCAGATGACCAGCGATCCGAGAATGCCAATCGGCATGTTGCGCTTTGGATTCTTGGCCTCTTGAGCGGCAGTTGAGACAGCGTCGAAGCCGATGTATGCAAAGAAGACCACGCCCGCGGCGCCCAGGATTCCCATGATCCCGCCATAATCGTGCACGATGCCTTGCGGCGTCGTGTAGGTCGTCGGCGCCGGGATCAGCGGCGTGTGGTTCGCGGGATTCATGAATCCCCATCCGATTCCGATGACGAGCAGCACGATGCTGACTTTCAGGACGACGATGAACCCATTGACGAACGCCGATTCCCTGGTGCCGCGTATCAGCAGTCCCGTGAGCAGCAGCAGGATGAATACCGCCGGTGTGTTCATAATGCCGTGCGCGCCGTTGGCGGCCGTCTCGAATGGCGAATGCGACCATGCGTATGGAATGCGCCAGCCAAACCAGTCAAGGACCCGATTTGCGTACTCACTCCACGCGATGGCCACCGTTGCCGCACCCACCGCATATTCGAGGACCAAATCCCAGCCGATTATCCAAGCGATTAACTCGCCCATCGTCGCGTACGAGTACGTGTAGGCGCTGCCTGCCACCGGGATCATCGAGGCGAATTCGGCGTAGCAGAGACCCGCAAACGTACAGCCAATACCGGCAACCATGAAAGCGAGCACGACCGACGGTCCCGCGCGATCGGCGATCGCAGCCGCCGTTCGCACAAAGAGACCCGCTCCGATAATGGCGCCTATGCCCAGCGCGATGAGGTTCACTGGCCCGAGGGTGCGCTTGAGACTATGGCCGCCGGTTTCCTGCGCGTCCGCCATCAGCACGCTGAGGGGCTTTGTTGCGAATAGTTTGGCCATGATTCGGTATTCCTCCTTCTATTAGTTCGTATCGGGTCGCTTGGGTTTCATTAAGTCGAATGGCTGCCTGACAAGTCACGGCTCGCGCGCTTCTTCCACAGAAAATAAACCGGCACGCCCGTCAGCACAATAATGAGCCCAGGCCAGGTCGTTGCGGTTTGATACGCGAAGAGCACGAACAGAATCACGGCCGCCCCGATGATGTAGAGGGCAGGAAGAATCGGATAGCCAAACGCACGATACGGTCTTTCGGCGTCGGGCCGCTTCGCGCGCAGCACATAGACTCCGGCGATGGTGAGGATGTAAAAAATGAGCGCCGCCGAGATCACGTAGGTCAACAGATCGCCGTAGAGATTGCCATACGATATGGTGCCGTCTTTCGCCGTCTTGACTGTGCGCGGCAGAATATAAAACGCCGACCACGCCCCTTGAATCCACAAACCCCATGCCGGCACGTGAAAGCGATTCAAGTTGCCAGCCGATTTGAAAAACAATCCGTCACGCGCCATGGCGTAGTAGGCGCGCGCGCCGGTCAGAATCAATCCGTTGTTGCAGCCGAAAGTCGAAACGATGATCGCAATCGCCATCGCCGCCGCGCCGAAGCCGGGAAAAATCACCTGCGCCGTCGCCGACGCCACGCGATCGCTCGGCGGGTGCTGGATGCCCATCGCGATGGGATCTGCGCGATATTCTTCAGCCGCCTTCACCGCCACGGCGTTCTGCGGGTCTTTCAGGTAGTTCGGGTCTTTCGCCGCCTGGTCGTCCACGGCTTTCACACCCGCGACTTTCCCCGGCACACCTTCGAGCGGAAGCGTGACGAGGTAAGCGACGTTAGCGAGAAGGTAAAGTCCGATGACCATTCCCGTTCCGAGCGCGAGCGAGAGCGGCACGTTGCGGCGCGGATTTTTTACTTCGCCGGCAGTGAAAGTGATGTTGTTCCAGGCATCGGCTGAGAAAAGCGAGTTCGTTTGTGCGACACAGATGCCAACGAAAAGGCCGAATGCGGTTGCCGCAGTCAAACCCTGGCCAACATCCTGAAGTGATCCGCGCACTGTCCAGAAGTCGCCGAAGTTTGCGCGTGCGATGTCACCTTGCCGGACAAGCCCCACGATGATGCCGAGAACGATCAGCGCCGCCAGCGCTCCCGTTTTGGTCACGGTGAAAATATTTTGGACGAGCTTGCCCAGTTTCAGTCCGCGGGTATTCATCCATGTGAGCAGCGCGACCATTACGATTCCGACGAGTTGTGCCGTGGAGAGCGACAAGGCGTATTTGGAACCGATGCGGATCGGTTCGATGAGATAACATTCTTGCGAAATACCCGGCGCCAGCACGCCGACGTATTTGGCGAAGCCGACAGCGACTGCTGCAATCGTCGCCGTTTGAATCACGAGAAAGAGCGTCCAGCCGTAAAGAAACCCCCACAACGGTGAAAATGCCTCGCGCAGGTAAACGTATTGCCCGCCCGCCGTTGGCATCATCGCCGCCAGTTCGCCGTAGCTGAGGGAGGCCATCAGCGTCAGCAATCCAGTGATGACCCACACCACCAGCAGCCACCCCGGCGAACCGACTTGCCGCGCAATGTCCGCCGAGACAATGAAGATGCCGGAGCCGATCATGGAGCCGGCAACGATCATCGTTGAATCCAGCAGACCCAGTCCCTGGACGAACTTTCCCTCAGCCGAAGTGGAGACCGCAGCGGCGTCTGGCATAGGTTGCCTGATGATGATTCGGACGGCTGTCGGCGCGGAGTTAAGCACCCCGCAATCCTGCCGCGCAACTCTAAACTGCCGGCATTCGCGGCTCCATCCAGGGCCATTGAGAAAGTCCTGTCTCATGCGGACTGCCAGTCCGCGATACATGCCGATTGACAATCGTCGCTACACCGTAGCGCAGACTGCCAGTCTGCTGTATCGCCGGTTGTTAACCGGCTACGGCTGCGCAACCACTTGCGCGAACTTTGTCAATGGCCTCGCGGCTCCATCAGGAGTCCGCTGACAGTGCCCGGGTCGCGTCACCCGGCTGATTCAAGCGGCTTCGGCGGAAGCCGTAGAGGAAGTAGAAAACCAATCCGCCAGCCAGCCAATAAACAAAACGCTTCCACGTCTTCTGCGGCTGCTCCACCATTAAATAGGCGCAGGTAAAAATCGCCAGGAGCGGCACCCAGGGAACCAACGGTGTACGGAACGGGCGAGGCCGATTCGGATCCGTGCGCCTCAGTATAATGACGCCCGCCGCCACGAGCACAAACGCGAACAGCGTCCCGATATTGCACAGTTCGACCACTTCATCGATGTTCGTCACCGCCGCAAAGCCCGCCACAAATATTCCGGTCAGAATGGTGGTGATGTGCGGCGTCCGGTATTTCGGGTGCACGCGCGCCGCCCACGACGGCAGGAGTCCATCGCGCGCCATCGAGAAGAAAATGCGCGGCTGGCCGATTTGAAAGACCACCAACACCGACGTCGTCGCGAAGACGGCGCCAAACGAGATGAGCCCGGCGGTCCAATTCATGCCGCGCAAGGAAAAGGCCCTGGCTAACGGATCGGCCACCTCGCTGAATTGCTTCCAACTGACCATTCCCGTGAGAACCAGCGCAACGGCGATGTAGATGACCGTGCAGACGATCAGACTGGCGATGATGCCGATGGGCATGTTGCGTTGCGGATTGCGCGTTTCCTCAGCCGCCGTGGACACGGCGTCAAATCCAATGTACGCAAAGAAAATGCTGGCTGCTGCGTTCGAAATCCCGGTGAAGCCGTTCGGCGCGAATGGCGTCCAGTTTGCCGGCTTCACGTAAAAC
>Ga0066685_10001246_pt1 | contig 10787 bp, 6 predicted proteins | sample GraSoiAngelo_134_FD_62305 | JGI IMG/M metagenome (GOLD analysis project Ga0066685, IMG submission 62305) | Grasslands soil microbial communities from the Angelo Coastal Reserve, California, USA - 14_0929_05_30cm | ecosystem: Environmental > Terrestrial > Soil > Grasslands | place: USA...
CGCATCACATCGAAAAACAACCGATCGCTGTACACATAGTAGTGCAGGGACTGTTTGGGACCTGCGACCGGCACCGCCTCGATCGGGTAGTGGAACCGGAAGTCCAGGAGCTCGTTCCGCAGAGCCCTGCCCGCCCACTTGAAGAAGTCGTGGAGGCCGGAATGGGATTGGGCGGGCAGTGGGTCGATCAGCGAACTCATTGCTTGACCACGAGCCAGTTCTCGATCGCGAGGTGGGTCAGCCCCGAGCGCTCCAGCACATCGAGGGCGTCTTCGGGCCGGCTCACGATGGGAAATCCGTGGAGATTGAACGACGTGTTCAGCACGCCGCCGATCCCCGTCAGTCGTTCGAACTCGGCGATGAGGGCATGGTAGCCGGGGTTCGACGCCTGCGACACGATCTGTGGCCTGGCGGTGAAGTCATACGGATGGATCGCCGCGGCGATCTCGCTCCGCCGTTTGGTGGTATCGAACGACAGGATCATATAAGGCGCTTCGACTTTCTTTGGATTGAGGAGGTAGTCAGGTGCCCGCTCTTCGAGCACCGAGGGCGCAAAGGGCATCCAGAAATCCCGCGACTTGATCATCTCGTTGATAACTCGGACCACCTGCGGATTGGCGGGATTGGCGAGAATGGATCGATTCCCGAGGGCTCGGGCGCCGAATTCCTCCCGGCCCTTGAAGCGGGCCACAACGATGCCAGCGGCCAGCAGGCGGGCGACGGTCAGCTCGATGGAGGGGAGCCGCTCATACTTCACCGGCGACGAGAACCTGAAGGCACGCAAAGCCGCTTCCACCGCGTCGTCGGTGAAGCGAGGGCCCAGATACAGATCGCGGAGCGGCGCCATGCTGGCTGGACCGGCTTTCTCGGCATGGACGACATAGGCAGCCCCCATGGCGTTGGCTTCGTCTCCACAGGAAGGATAGACGAACAGATCCTGGATCTCTGGAAGCTCCATGATCAGCTTGTTGGCCTTCACGTTCATGAATATCCCACCGCCCAGGGCCAGACGCTGGATTCCTGTCTCCTTCACGCAGTTCCGCACCCATTCGGTGAGCATGGTCTCGGTGAATTTCTGGAGGCCCCCGGCGATCCAGTCGAATCGTTGCTCCTTCAGGAAGTCCCTGAAAAAGCGGTACGAGAAGTAGGTCTCAGGACAACCCGGCGTGCGCTCCCATACCAGTGGGTTCTTCGGGTTGAAACGGACAAGTTTCGCGAATTCCCGGGCCAGACGCTCCGCGCCCTTCGGGTCCGCGTAGGGAGCAAGCCCCATGAGCTTGTATTCATGCTCCAGAGGGACCATCCCCATCTGGAATGTCACCATCGCATAGATGTTCCCGATGGAGCTGGCCTGCCTGATCTGGTGCAGCCGCTGAAGCCGGCCGCGACGACCCACGTTCACAGTCGCGCAGATCCCGTCACCCGCTCCATCGCACGTCAATACAAGGATGTCGTGCTCGAAGTCCCCCCACCCGTAATACGCCGCTGCGGCATGCGCCGTATGGTGATCGACGAAGATGATCTTTTCCCAGGGCACCCCCATCCGGAGCAGGTCTCTCAGGCGCCGGCCTTGCCGGCGCCGATGGTAGGCGGCCTCGATTGGCGTCCACTTGACCAGCTGGTTGAATTTTCGACGGAGGGTCCGCCTGACCGTGGCGCCGACATCGTTTGTCCTGCGATAGGCTTCCATGAGCTGCTCGCGCGTCATGGGATAGGCTGCATACCGGCCGTTCATCGCCACGAAGTCGATCTCGTTCAGCGAATACCCCCGGAGGTTCAAGACAGTCTGAATCGCCTCGGTGGGCATTCCGGCCCAGTTCTTCACCCGACGAAGGCGTTCCTCCTGGATGGCCGCGGTCAGCAGGCCATCCTCATAGAGACACGCCGCCGCGTTGTGACCGTCGTTGATGCCGAGGATCTTCATGTCAGCACGTTCACTCCGCTCTATCTGCGTACACCGTGGCCCACTTCTCGTGCACCCGTGGCCATGTATACTGTTCGACCTCGCGTTTCGCGCGCTGGGCCATCAGCAGCGCACGATCAGGATGCTCGATCAGAGTCGCGATGGCTTTGGCCGTTGCTGCTGGATCGCCCGATGGAACGACCAGGCCCGTTTCTCCATCACGCACCAGGCTGGCGAGATCCCCCGTGCTGGTGGACACCACCGGTAATCCTGAAGCGAACGCCTCCAGCACAGAAACGGGCTGATTGTCCACCACGGAGGAATTGACGAAGATATCGGCCTCGTCGTACAGCCCCGGCACGGCGGGCGGCCTGACCGCTCCGAGGAAGCGGATCCCGCTGGTTCCGAGCGAGCCGGCGAGCCGCCGGAGCTCGCCTTCCTGGCTGCCGTGGCCGGCCACCGTGAGAGTGGCATCAGGGAACCGGGCCTTGAGGAGGGCGAAAGCCTCGAGCGTGACGTCAACCCTGTAGTGCCGTTCGAAGTTTCGGGTGGAGAGAAGCCGTGGGCGGAGCCGCGCGCGTTCGCGATACCGAAAGCGGGACGTGTCGACGGTATTCGGGATCACGCGGGCTCGATAGCCGTGACGGGCGAAGATGCGCCGCAGATACTCGGACGGGACGACGATCTCATCCACCAGGCGCAGCCATGGATGGACCAGCATGCCCCAGCGTGCGAGGTGGTCCTCGGCCTGGCCGCTGTGGTAGTGCAGCACGATCCGCTTCCCCATCATTCGTCCAGCGATGATCGCAGGCAGGGGGGAGAGCAAGAAGGACCAGTAGGACGCCGAGAATACATGCATCACCTCGGCCGGACGAAGACGAAGGAGACTCGGGAGATAGAGCAACTGGTTCAACAGGGTCCGCACATAGGGATAGCGGCGGACCCACTGGAGTCCGGAGGGAACGCGGGGTTCCATTGGAATAAACGAGACGGCATAGCCCTCTTGTTGAAGTTGGCGGACCAGCGCGTGCGCCTGGGCGCTCTGACCGCCCATGCCCTCCACGCTCCACCCTACGATGGCGATCCGAGGCAACGGCATGTCATGCGGCTCCACAACCACTGATCGACACTATCAGGATGCGGTCAAGGGGCTAACCACGGTCAGGGTGCGTGGAATATTGTCAGAGGTATCGGCCGAACCGTATTTGTGCCCGAGACGGTCGCGGCGCTGACCGGTGTGGTGATAGTCACGGCCGGGGTGTCGGGTCTGGCTCGGTGAGTTTCGCCACGAAGGCGTCGTCAGAGCCTGCATTGGCCGGCTGCAAAGCAGTTGCCGTCGGGAAATCGAAGGAACGTGTCATTCCTGTCACATAGGCATCGCCCTGGCTGTCCAAGGCGATGCCGTAACCGAAATCATCGTCGCTGCCGCCGAGATAGGTCGAATACTTCAGCGCTGCGCCGGCCGGGTCGAACTTCGCAATGAACGCGTCGGAAGCGCCGCCAGGGGGGGTGGGCTGCAGAGCATTTGCCGTCGGGAAGGAAAACGAACGGGTTATGCCCGTCACATAAGCATTGCCCTGGCTGTCCACCACGACACCGCGGCCTTCGTCGTAGTACTCTCCCCCGAGGTAGGTTGAATAGACGAGGGCGGAGCCGCTGGCATCCAACTTGGCCAGGAAGGCATCGGACGTGCGGCCGAAGGTGCCGGCGTAGAGCCTGGACGGGTCGGTGGGGTCGACCGCGAGGGCCGTGACTCGGGGGTTGACCAAGCCGTTGTTGACGGCGGTCCAGCTTCCCGCGCTATCCGTGGTCTTGAAGACACCGCCAATTCCGGTGCCGGCATACAGAATGGACGGGTCGGTCGTGTCTATCGCGAGGGTACTCACGTCGGGGTCGGTGAGACCATTGTTCATCGGCGCCCAATTGAGGCCGCCGTCTGCGGTCTTGAAGATCCCTCCAGCGAGAGCGACGATATACAGGGTCGAGGTGTTGGACGAATCGATGGCTACGGTGTCCACGTCGTAGCGCCGGCCAGTTGGCCCGAGGACGCTGCGGGTGATCAAGCTCCAGGTGGTGCCTCCGTCGGCACTCTTGTAAAGGCCGCCACCGGAAGGTGTGCTCCTCGTGACGCTGGCGTAGATCGTGGACGTGATCACCGGATCGATTTCTAGGTCGTTGACAGAGTCGACGTCGGGGCCGCCGGAGGCCCAGGTCGCTCCCCCGTCGAGGCTCTTCATCACCCAGAAGCGGACGGCGGCATACAGGGTCGTCGGGACGGCGGGCTCAACGGCCACAGACCGGACGATGGGGCCTGGCACCTGTGGGCCGATGGCGCTCCAGACCTCTCCCCCATCGGTGCTCTTGAAGACGCCGCTCTCGCTCGTCCCGGCATACAGCGTGGACGGCGTCCGGGGGTCGATGGCGAGATCACTGATCGACAGGTCGATCAGGCCCGTGTTGACAGCCGTCCAGCTCACGCCACCGTCTGTGCTCTTGAACACGCCGCTGCCCTGGGTGCCGACGTAGAGTGTCGACGAGTTCATGCGGTCGATGGCCAAGGCCGCCACACCGAGATTGCTGAGGCCGCTTTCGCTCCAGCTTTGGCCGCCATCGATGCTCTTGTACACCGTGGCCTTCCCAATCACCGCCTGGAACGCGTTGGCGGTCGGGAAGTCGGCGGAGGAGGTGTATCCCGTCACGTAGGCGTTGCCGGCGCGATCCACGGCGATGCCGTAGGCCCCGTCGTAACTGCTGCCGCCGAGAGAGGTCGCATAGATGAGCGTGGAGCCCGCTGGGTCCAGCTTGGCCACAAAGGCATCGCCAAGCCCCACGCGGGCTGGCGGGAGGGGGTTGACGGTCGGGAAGTCGGTCGAACCGGTCAGCCCCGTCAGGTAGGCGTTGCCGGCATGATCTACGGCGATGCCGTACGCCACGTCGTAGCTGCTGCCGCCGAGATAGGTCGCATAGATGAGCGCGGAGCCCGCTGGGTCCAGCTTGGCCACGAAGGCATCGCTGAATCCCTCGCCGTGGGTTGGCTGGAGGGCATTCACGGTCGGGAAGTCAGAGGAGGAGGTATACCCCGTCACGTAGGCGTTGCCGGCGCGATCCACGGCGATGCCGTTGGCGCCGTCGTCGCTGTTGCCGCCGAGATAGGTCGAATAGAGGAGCGCCCTGCCGGCTGGATCGAGCTTCGCCACAAACGCGTTGGGGATGCCTCCTGGAACCGGCCGCAAGGCATTTGCCCTCGGGAAATCGCTCGACCAGGTCTCTCCAGTCACGTAGGCGTTGCCGGCCTCATCCACGGCGATGCCGTTGCCCCAGTCATCACTGGCGCCGCCGAAATAGGTGGAATAAAGCAGCGCTGTGCCGGTGGTATCTACTTTCGCGATGAATGCGTCCGGGCCTGAGCTCTTGGCCGGCTGCAAGGCATTTGCTGTCGGGAAATCGCTCGACCAGGTTGACCCCGTCACGTAGGCATTGCCGGCGGCATCGACGGCAATTGCGTAACCGCTGTCCAAATCGTTTCCGCCGAGATAGGTCGCGTAAGTCAGGACCGGATCAATCACCAGGGGGCGGCTGCGGTCGTAGGCCGCCAACTGGAAGCCGACCTGCCGGGTATCCGTGAGCCTATAGGTGCCTGGGATCTGCTGTTGCAGGCCGTCAGTCTCCTGATACACGAGTGGTTTGTGCAGCCGGAGCTCCCCCCCGGTCGTGCGGAGCACCAGGTCACCCTCGGCATCCACGTCCAAGGAATCGGCTCCCTCAAAGGTCAGCCTGATCACCCGTGGGTCCGCCCCGGGTGCGACGATGAAGTCATATTCGAGCTGCCGCTGAGTGCCGTAGTAGACCAGATCCACGCCAGGATACACGGTCTGATATCGGACCGCGGCGTAGGTGGGGATGTTTGTGCGCCACTTTTGGGGGTCGTTGCCGATGAAGTAGTGGGCCTTCCCGGGCAGCGCGTCCAACCCTGTGACTGTCGCATGGGGATTCGCAGCCACCAATCTCATCCGCAGGACGGTCGAGATCGCCCCTGGCTCATTGTCTCGCGCCTGCGCTCCGGAACGCAGCGCAAGCACCGCCTCGGTAGGTGTGAGAAAGAGGGTGTAGCCCTTGCCCCGGGAGAGGAACTGCGCCTGCCAATCGGTCTGACCCTGGTTCGCTTCAAAGCTCAGGGGCAGGGTGCTATACCTCACTTGGACTTTGAGGTCGATGGGGTTCTCCGACCCCGGCGTGACCTGCTCCTGGCGGATCTGCTGATGCGTGACGGGCGGCCCCTGGTCGGGACCTGTCAGATGTTGTGTGGCAAACGAGGATCCGGTGAGTCCGACGGTTATGGCTATGATCCTCGCCGCGTTGATCAAGCGTACGCGTGTCATGGCCTCCTCTGCAAAGTCATGCTAAGCTTTCGGTCCCACGACATAGGACTCTCGTGGCACTATCCTGTTCCACGGTGGGTTCCCTGGCCGCCGATCCAGAAACGTCCTGCACCAGAGCTCGAAGGAAATCAGAGTCCAAAGATGCAAGTCCAGCGGCCGTCCATTCTCGTGCCGCTGCACGAGCTGCTCGACGTACGCGGTATTGAGGATCCCGCGTCGGCGGCTTGTCTCTGACAGCAAGAGCTCCCGGAGAAAGTCGCCGAGCTGTCCCCTGAACCAGCACCCCAGCGGTACGGCAAAACCGTGCTTGGGCCGATCAATGATCGCGTCAGGCAAAATCCCCCGCATCGCCCGTTTGAAGAGATACTTCGTCGTCCCGTTGCGCAGCCTGAGCTCGGGTGGAATTCTCGCGGCGAACTCGACGAACTTGTGATCCAGCAACGGGACGCGTGCCTCGAGGGAATGCGCCATGCTCATCCGATCCACCTTGCTGAGGATATCCAATGGAAGATAGCCCTTCAGATCGAAACGCTGCACCGCCGAAAGCCAATCCGCCTTGCCAGCGTGGCCATTGAGGAGATGGTCGGCCGCGAGACGCCAAGGATCACAATTCGCAAGCTGCTCGAAGGCTTCGGACGAGAACAGCTTTTTTTGCGCGTCTCGCTTGAACAGTGTCAAGGCATCCAGGTACCGTTCGAAGCCAGCAAGCGAAAAATGGCGCACGAAGTTGCGCCCTCTCATCCCCTCAGGCATCATCGCGCTGATCATTCCGAGGACCGCACGTGCAACCGGCGGCACGGGGTACCGGCGCTCTCTCTCCTCGACCACATATTTGTCGTACCCGCCGAACAGTTCATCACCGCCGTCGCCAGACAGCACGACGGTCACGTGCTCGGACGCCAACTTCGAGACCATGTAGGTGGGGATCGCTGAAGGGTCACCAAACGGTTCGTCCAGGTACCAGGCCAGGTCTTCGATCACTTTCTGAACATCCGGCTCCAGGATCAACTCGTGATGCTCCGTGCCAAACCGTTCCGCCACGACTCGCGCATACTCGACCTCGTTGTAAACCCCTTCGTGAAAGCCGATGGAAAAGGTCTTCACCGGACGTGAAGTCATGCGCGCCATCGTCGCCACGACAGAGCTTGAATCGATCCCTCCGCTCAGAAAGGCCCCCAGCGGGACATCGCTGACCAGGTGCAAGCTGACGGACTCCTGAAGCAGCTCACGCAACTCCTCGACGAATTCCTCTTCAGGCCGGCGATAGTCCGGCTCAAATCGAAGCTCCCAGTAGCGCTCGGTCAGGAGGTCTTTGCCCGGTGAGGCGATCAGGAAGTGTCCCGGTTCAAGCTTGCGGATCCCCTCGATGATGCTCTCCGAGGGCGGCGTGGTGAGAAACGTAAAGACATGATTGACAGAGCTCCAGTTGAGTTTGCGTTCGAGCTCAGGCACTTGCAGAAGCGCCTTCAGCTCAGATGCAAAGAGGAGCCTCCCGCCGACCACGGCATAATGCAACGGCTTGATTCCCAGTCTGTCCCGCGCCAGCAGCAATTGCCTTCGCCGTCCATCCCAGAGAGCAAAGGCAAACATGCCGCGCAGGTGCTCCACGCAGTGCCCTCCATATTCCTCATACAGATGGACGATCACCTCCGTATCGGTGGCGGTATAGAAGGTATGCCCGAGGTCTTTCAGCTGGGTCTGAAGTTCTCTGAAGTTATAAATTTCTCCGTTGAACACCACCCAAATCGTGCCATCCTCGTTGTGCACCGGCTGGTGCCCGGTCTTCAGGTCGATGATGCTCAAGCGGCGAATTCCAAGCCCCACGCCCTGACCCACATAGAAGCCCTCCTCGTCAGGGCCGCGGTGGGAGATTGCTGCACACATCGCTTGCAGCTGATCGAGAGAGACAGGCTGCTGATCGAAGCTCATCATTCCCGCAATACCGCACATCGTTCTTCGACTCCTACTCCGCGCTCTCCGACTCCGTGTCTGTCTCTAGCTACCCGGCTCTCTGGACCGCGCCGCGATCGTGCAAGAACAGGAGGCGCGTCTCATCGCTTTCGGTGAAATATTTTTCATGAGGGCTGCGGCCTCCCTCCTTCGTCGCGACGTACACGTATTCGCTGGTGAGGCCAGCGCGCTCGAGCATCCGGCGCAGCAGCTCCCAGCCTAAGCCATAGCCCGAGCACACGGGCCCCTTGATGATACGCACCACCCTGAAGCCTGCTCGCTGGAACTCATGAACCCAGCGCGCCTTGCGATACGCCCAAAACTCCTGGACGTGCCCCCTGTATGCGCCATGGGGAGGCGGCCACAGCCGCCGAGCCCACGATCTACCGGCCGACGGCATCTTGGGATTGTTCGGAAGCGCGTGTGCCACCGCTCCGCTCTTGAAGGCAGGGCCGCGGGCCAGACGGCGCAGCCCCTGGAGGATGCAAAATGGAAAAAATAAGCTCAAGTTGCAGAGCTTCCAAAACGGGCTCGGCATGACATGGATAGTAACTCCATCATCCCTGAGAACTCTGTGGATACTCCGAAGAGCCAGGCCGGGATTGGGCAGATGCTCGAGCATGTTGGACGAAAACACGAGATCGAACTCTGCCGGGGGGAAAGCGTCGGCGGCTGCTTCTGCGTCGCATGGCCGAACATGGACCCGCTCACTTCGGCTGTTCAGAAGGAGCGTGACGTCCCAATCCGTCACGACCAGCCGGTCCACATAGGCTCGGAGGAGCGTGCTCTGGTAACCGTCACCAGCGCCCAGCTCGAGCGCGGCCGGAAACGCGTGTGGCGGGCACCCGCTGAAGATCACCTCGGTCTCGCGCTTGCGGATCGCGTGAAGGTACGTGTTCCAGTCCATCAAGCCACCAGGCCGAGGGATTTTCTCGCGGCCAGAACGAATCACCTGTCAGCGAGCCTCATGCCAAGGACCCGCTTCCTGGCGTGCCGCGCGTAGCGGCCCGCGAGCTGCCTTTCTTCCTCATTGACGAGTCCCCAGCCCCATACCAGCGGGACATACGCCGCCACAAACACCGCCGTTGATACGAACAATACACCCAGCGCCGGCAGATCCAGATGGACCTTGACCAGGACCGCCATGGAGGTTGCCACACCTGAACAGCCGATGATCTTCACCAGAATCGGCCAAGGCACGATTCTCTTCAGGCTCACGCCTGTGAGCTGTTTGATGCGCAGGTAGGTATAGCCCCTCGAAAGAGCAAGCGGGAGAATGGTGGCCACCATTGCACCGATCAGCCCCAGGGGCTTGGTCAGCAGCCCCAGAAGCGTGCCGGTTAGCACCGCCCTGAGCGCGTACATCTTCAACAGGAACCCCGTGTCCGCAAAGGCACGCGGTACATAATCGAGGGACAATGCCGTCAGCGGAAATATCACGATGAACAGCATGAAGAGAGGCACGCTCGCCTCGAACCGACTGGTGTAGAGACCCACGATGAATTCTCGTGCTGTGGCGGCGAGCAGAAAGCTCAGCGGAAAACATACCAAGGCGAGCTTTCTGATAGAGTCGGAAAGCACGGATGCCACGGCATCCATCTCTCCCGCTCGCGCGTGTTCCGTGATGCGAACAAGCGCGACGTCCGAGACGGACTCGAAGAGAATCGGAACGAACGGCACGGTGGCGCATCCCACCGCAAAGACCGCGAACACGGCTGGCCCATACAAGGCCGAGACGTACAGCTGAGGGAGGACCGCTGCCGCCATCTCGGCCAGCGCTGCGAGCCAGAAAGGCAGCGCGTACCCGAGCTGATCCCGAAGCGGGCCCGGGCTGATCTCACGCATCCCCAGCAACCCCTCCCTCTTCAGATACAGAAGAAGGGCGACTATGCGCATGCAGGCAAAGACGACCATGCCGACGGCAAGGGCGAATATCGATTGAATTGCAACGGCCGTCCCCACAATGAGCCCGCCCCTCGCCAGTTCCGAGCACGCGATCGTGGCGGAGGCGAGGCGGGCCTGTCCCGCTGTGATCATCACGATCTCCAGCACGGTGCTTGACAGGACCAACCCGCTCACGACGCCGACCAAGGGGATCAACGGCTCCAGCTCGGGACTGTTCAGCCAGATGGCCACGCCGCGTTTCAGAAGCACACAGCCGAGCACGCCGAGCCCTCCGACGATGGTCAGCAGGACGAGCGTCTGGGAGACGAACGTCCCTCGCCGTGCGCCTTCTCGGGGGAGGAAGTAGTACAGGCTCCAGGGCAGGCCCAAGCTCAGCATCATGCACAGCATGCTCTGGAGAAGAAAAAGCTGTTTGTAGAGACCGAAGTCGGCCTGTGAGAAGACCCGCACGACGACCAGCGGCGTGGCCAGCGTGATGCAGAGAGCGAGCACCCTCCCGATAAAGAGCACCCCCATCTGCTCCGTGAGCGAGTCTTCCAGTGCGTACCAGTTTCGCACCTGTCCGAGTCCTCTTCGCTGAAACCTTCAGCCGGGACGGGATGCGTTCCCTTCAACACATGGCAACGAAGGAGACTGTGACGGCGCCACAG
>Ga0066685_10001247_pt1 | contig 10784 bp, 8 predicted proteins | sample GraSoiAngelo_134_FD_62305 | JGI IMG/M metagenome (GOLD analysis project Ga0066685, IMG submission 62305) | Grasslands soil microbial communities from the Angelo Coastal Reserve, California, USA - 14_0929_05_30cm | ecosystem: Environmental > Terrestrial > Soil > Grasslands | place: USA...
ATACAAAGAGGGAGACTTCCCGGTGGCGGAGGACGTTTGCAAGACCCACGTATGCTTTCCGCTCATGGCGAGTCTAACCGACTCGCAGGTTGATTATTTCTGTGAAATCCTTCCGAGTTGTGTATCATGAAGATAGCGGTAACGGGTGGATCCGGCTTCATTGGTGGCCAGATTGCTAGCGAGCTCGCCAAATCTCACGAGGTTGTTTCCATAGACATAGCTCCGCCGAACAAAGCGGAAGGATTCAGTTTTCACCGGGCGGACCTCTCTTCTTATGAAACCACCCAAAGAGTGTTGAAGAACGTAGATGTTGTCTACCACGTTGCGGGTGCGGTCCTGGAACAGGTTAGAATAGACCCGTTTGGGGCCTCCGGAACGAACGTGGAGATCACCCGAAACGTCGTTGAAGCCTCGTACAGGAATGGTGTCAAGAAGATACTCTTCGCCAGCACATTCTACGTGTATGACGGTATAGACCCCAATATGACAGTCAATGAGGCAACCCCTCTAAGCACAATAGGAATGGAACTATTTGGTGCCACCAAAGTGTTCGGAGAGACTCTCCTCAAGGAGTATTCGAAGAAATATGGGATGAAATACGTCATTCTACGGTTCGGCTCAGCATACGGACCCGGGGGACAGGGCTCAAACGTGATCAAGGCTTTCTTGGATTCCGCGAAAGCTGGGAAGACTATTGATGTATGGGGACCGGGGAATCGACGAAATCAGTACACTTATGTCAAGGATCTAGCTAAGGGCTGCGTTCTATCTCTTAGCAGAGAGAATGAAATTTACAACCTGATCTCGCCTGAAGAAACAACCATTAGGGAACTGACTGAAACAATTTCGAAGAAAGTACCCACGAAAGTTCAGTTCGATTTGGGGAAGAAGGAAGGCGCAAGCATGCCATACATGTCATCGAGGAAGGCGATCAAAGAGCTAGGCTGGACCACAATCTCCGTCGATGAGGGAATCGACCTGATTTTGAGCCACGACCATAGTGAAAAAATCTTAGCCGCGTAGGTACCATGAAGTCCCAATCGATTCCGCGGGCTCTTGCCTCCGGCTGAACAATTCGTAGTGTCGAATGTGTTGACCTTCACGCACCTGGGAGTAGTTGATCGGTTCCCGTGAACATCGCACTAGTCGGCGCGGGGAAGTTCGGAGAAAGACACCTAGCAACCTGGACGCGACTCCAAACAAAAGGTCTATGCAACTTAGTCGCAGTCGTCGACATCTCACAGGAGCAACTGGGGCGACTGGAGGAAAAATATGGCTGCAGAGTTGAAACCTCCATCGACGCAGTTTTGCCAGAGGTTGATGCAATCGACATAGTTACACCCGCATCAACGCACTATCACCTCGCCAAACGTTGTCTTCTTGCCGACAAACACGTCATGATAGAAAAGCCAATGACAACGTCCTTCAAGGAAGCCATTGAGATACACAATCTCGGTTTAGCAAAGAAAAAAATCGTGGGAATCGGACACGTTTTCAGGTACAACCAATTGACTGAGAAGCTCAAGACATCAATCACCACTGAGATGATTCACAGCCCACTCTTGATCGAAGCACAGTTCCTGAATCCAAATCAACCTCGAGAGGATGTCGGTTCAATATTCAACTATTCGCACTGGGTAGACCTGTGTAATTATCTCCTAGAATCCACCCCCTCACGCATCAGCTGTTCCGTTTATCGAAACAACGACAAGAAATTTGAAGACAACGCATCGATCATCATGGATTACGAACAAGGAACTCAGGCAAAACTGACCGTAGGTTGGGTTGGCAGGAGAAAGAAGAGATACTTCTCAATCGACGCAGCCGATGCCAGCATGCTTGTCGACTACCTAGACAATTCGTACCAAGTTTCCACCGGAGACGGAAGTGCGACCATAAAGACTGCAAGTCTGAAGTTGACATTTGATTCCTCTTCAGAACCTCTATACGTCGAGCTATCTGATTTTGTTAACTCGGCGAAATCTGGTACTAATCCGTTGGCAAATTCGCGTTCGGGGGTAATCTCCGTTTATCTCTGCGAGACCGCGCTGAGGTCAGCCTCCGAGCGTCGCGCTCTAGAGTGCGATGACCAAGCTAAGATCTTCGGCGGAGAGGTTTTTTCAACTAACGACTCCATCGCAGTAAGATAGCTCCGAGGATTCCCTATGTCGATCCTCTGTTCGTCTGTGTCTAGCTCGACCCCTACAAATCTATGGCCATCCTTCAGCATCGCTTTCATGGCGAACTCAAGTTCCTTCTCAGGCTGCGCTCTCTTCTTCGCTTTTTGCAGATAGTCGAATACGACGGGTTTGAAAGCGTAAACTGCTATGACGACCATGTCGGACTTGGGATGAAGCGGTTTCTCCTCGATAGAGTCAATGGCAATTGTACCATCGCCCAAATCTCCACCAGTCACTACGCCGTACTGCCTCGGATCTTCAGATCGATCCAACAGACAGGCTACAGACGCATTATGAGTTTCAAATGCGAGCTCAAGTCGTCGCAAATGATCATTCTGCTCTGAAAGGATAATATCATCTCCTGCATGAAGAATGAAATCGTCTTCTCCGACAAAATATCTGGACTTCAGAATCGCGTCACCGAAGCCTAGCGGCTCGGGTTGACTTACAAAACTCAATTCAGAAGACTTGAGTTTGTCAAAGAATTCGCGTATTTGACCCACAATTCCATTGTTGGTCCCAGAAAGCAGGTCCAAGAGTCGAGGATCCTCCGTGAAAAAATCCTCGATCGATCTCTTCCTCCGACCTACTACGAAACAGAAACTCCGTAGTCCGTGGGAGTAGAGTGATTCGTAAACCAGTTGAATCATAGGTTTCGTGCATAGATCGCCGTGAGAATCATACGTGCAAAACGGAAACATCTCCTTCGGGAGTTCCCTCGTAGCAGGCAGTAGCCTTGTTCCTAACCCGGCGGCGGTTACTACGGTCTTTTTCATATCTCGGACGCTCATGAAAAGTTAGCTCCACTCCAAGTAACTTGAATCACGATCTGTCCCCAGCCCCGTTTGATTAATATCATTATTTCTCTTCTTTGGAACTAGGCTGGTTGGGTGTGTGTATCGATTTCGAGTGTCGTCTCGGGGCTCTCACGGACTGAGTGTGCCACTAGAATTGGTTCGAAACGGGCCGTCCTGTTGTCGTTCGGACCATGGGATCGCACGCCGTGTGCCATCGAGTATGCCCGGATTGATTCGATTCTCCAACCATTTTTCGCAATTTGCTTAGATAGAGTTGCAACATTCAACCCGAAAACGGGTTGCAAGGACCCGTATACGGTAATTTGATTCGCCAACTTCTCGGTTCGACTCCTTCCCAAAACCAACGACAACGCGTCTCGAACACTCTTGCGCTGGACCAGGGTGCGCAACAAAGGTCGTGCGATCCTAGTGAAGGCAAACGCCCTAGAGTAGAGGAAAACTTTGGGATTACGAGAGTTTCTAAACTCAATGGCGATTCTTCTCCTCGCAACTGACTGAATTTCACTTATTGCCTTTGCCTGGTCAGGCACAAAGAAGATCGTGGCAAAGCATAGCGCCTTGTCAAAAGAAAATGCCCTAAAGGGCAACCACATGGCGTCAGCAAGCAGAAGATCATATCTTTTCGCAAATTGTTTGGGGATTCTTTGGCGCGTCTTCCACAGCATCTCCCTCGAGATGTCGATGCCCACATAACCGGCACCTGATGAAACCAAATCTAGAAGATTGCGTCCTTCTCCCACCCCGACCTCTAAAAGCAATTCGCCGGAGGTCGCTTGCAAAGCTTGAAGGAATTCTCTTCGGTAAGGCTCCTCATAGTTTTGGTTCCTAATCTTAGCAGACCAGTACTCAGCATAGTTAGGATTTCTGAAGAATTCTTCAGCATGTCCCATGAGCTTCAACAATCACGATGCTGGTACTCCAGTTTTCCGGGTCCGACCCTCTTCGATGAGACGACTTAATCGTCTCCTGCTTTGTATGACGAGATTTCCAAGAACCACGGCCACAACCGCGAAGACCGCGAGCGAGTAGATCACTAGTGTCTCGTTTAGTGAAAATTGGTGAGAATCATAGAAAAAGAGCAACTTGTAGCTCCCGCCAGTTAGGTGAATGGTCATTAAGCCGTCATACTGAGTCAATCGTAGGTCTTGTCTAGAATAAGCTGACGTGACACTCCAACCTTGGTCGTAACTCATAGGAAAGATCAAGTAAGCTGGTTCTGCCAGCTGAGCATCGACTTCTAGATGAAGTGGATCCACCTTGTTCGAGGTCGAGTTTATCTCCACTATGTTCTGTTGGGCAATGGTCTCACTAGTCTTATTGTAGAGAGACCTAGCTGCAAATACGCCGCTCCAAGTACTAATGGCTACTTGATTTTGGAGATTCACATCGTCAATCCACGCTTCACCAGTCGCTGATCTGATGTAGGTTGAAACGGCCAACTGCTTCAAACTGTTGTTGGGCTCAAAGTCGAAGAATGATTGGGAATACTGCCAATCATGTGTTCCTGGTTGGAACGGCGCATACGCGACCGTCTGTTCAGTCCCGTTTTGATAGATCTCGACCACCCGCAGCCCATATTCCGCTCCAGAGGACACGTTCACGGCTTTGCTCCAGCCTGATACGATGTACTTTCCGGCGGACAACGATGAGGCATTGATGAACTGATTTCTGCCAGTCACGCTCGTTAGATTTGGAGAGACCTCTCTTAAAGATCCGATGCCACCGAACCCGGTCGAATAGTCAAAGCAGGCAGAAACACATTGACCAATGTCACTGGTATTCCATGGTTGCCAAATCGTATCGTTAGGGGTCTCGAACCCAGCGTCCATTAGCAAATTCGACAGTTGATAGTTTGACCCGTAGAGCAAATTCCTGAACAGCGACACGTTACCGTCTTGCATTACAAACTCAAATGGGCTGGATGGTTCCTTCAAACCCTGGGGAAAGTACGGTCCTCCCCATGATCCCTCATATACCAAATATTTTACACCAACAAGGGCCAAATCGGAAGCCAATGCGGAAGCGTTCCCAAGAGATGCTGACACCCCGATATCGCTGGAGTAAATTTCCGAAAAAATTGGTGCGACGCTGGGTACGCCATATGGGTTTAGCATATTCACGTCAGTTCCTCTAAGATATGTGAGGTATTGATAGTCTGGCAATGTGTAGAGGTCAGGAATCTCGAGGACGCTGTAATTCCCTCGGTCTCTCGCGATGTATTTGTATGCTGATGCCCCCTCCGGAACTGAAGCTGTCTGCAAAAACTGGTAAACATCATAGTGCCATATCCCTGGAGCCGTCGCCTGCCATCCTGGAATCGGAGAGTAGGGCTCATTTCTAGCGAGAAATGTACTACCATCGATTACCAGAAGCAATAGAAGAACGGCGATGACATACACTTTCGGGATTCTGAAAGGAAGATGACTCCACGAAAATTGGTGCTCGGCAATCAACCCTCCTCCGGCGCCTGCTAGAATGGATAACCAAACTTTAGCAGGTTGAAGCCAGTACGTAGGGTTTCCAGCAACTGCTCGAAACCCGGTGAAGCTCGGTAGATAGGAGTAGAGAACTCCATACAAAGGACTAAGCGACCCTACACCCAAAACCACACAGAAAGCAGCCATGAGACCGAGCGCAGCATAAAGGTTGTTTTCATAGATGAAAGAAGCAGGGTGGACCCGACGAAAGAGCGCGTACCCTGTAACAATCGCGAGAAGAAGCGTAAAGTCGCCTAGGTACGCTTCCACGTTCGAGAAGATCGGAACAAACAATTGAATCAACGTCGGTGAGGACGCGGCATAGGCCGTTCCAACTTGGTCCCAAAGACTAAGTTTCGAGAAGATTGTCGATTGAAGATACGGAAAACTGAAAACTAAAGCAACGGAGAGGACTGCGAATGTATTGACGATGATCGATTTGCGATTTTCCCTCCGGAATAGGAGATGATACAACATCAGCAAGAGAACAGTTGTGAAGATCATGTACGCATAATCCTCTCTTTCGATTGTGAGAAAGAACAGCAGGAAACCCGCCAGAATGGATGACCCAATTTTTGAGTCGCGGTATCCTTTGAGCACAAGCCCCAGGGTTGCGGGCATGAGAGCCATTCCATAGGCCGTGTTAAGATGACCCAGTGAAACCTGATAAAGCGTAGTTTGGGAAAAGGTGTAGGTAACCGCGGAGAGAAGCCTGGCACCTCGATCATTCAGCAGGATAGACGCGAGATAGTAGCAAGATAGCCCTCCCAAAACGTACAGGGAGAACAGGAGAATCTTGTATGTGACAACAAAGTCCCCCGTGGCCCAAGTGATCGATGTATACGCAATGTACAGGGGGTCGGGGACGAGAAAATATGTGTAACCTGCGCTTACTTGGGGTACCCAAACATTGCCTAGTGGTATTATGTTCTGATGGATGAGATCAACGAATATGTTCGCAACTAGGGCATAACCGTACGCATCCATTCTGAACGGGAACCCAGGGACCTTATCTGAGGATGACGCTAGATACCTGAAACCTAGAACCACGTTCAGAGCGATAAGGATCACAAGATCTACAACAATACTTTTGCGGGCAACCCTTCCTAATCCGACAATCCACCAAAGTTTTGCCTTTCTGAGCTGAATCGAGAAGGGCAATTTGATGGTCCGTTTCAATCTGGTTGACCGAGATTAATTGCCCATAATGGAGACTATATCCTGAGAAAAGCCATACCTCAGAACCTTCAACCCGAATTGTGTTTCCAACATCTTCCGAGCTTTCGTTGAGTGAACCTCGATCCTGCAGGGAGGCAACGATCCCATATGGGACAGCAGTTCTTCGCATCCTTCGCAGTCCATCTTAAGGAAATCCACGCCAAGTTGAAGGTGCTCAGGTTTGAAAGATCCAGGGACAACTTCTAAGTCCCAGTTGTTTTTCGTAGCATTCAGTCGCAAGAGCCGGATTGCATGTTCATTGCATTCCACCGCAATCACCTTTCTAGCCCCATGAATAAAAAACAGCAACGCTGTCTCCCCCGCGCCAGCCCCTACATCTAGAACCACCTTACCTGTCAACGCAAATGAAGGGAGGTAGGTTTTTTTCCATTCTTCCCACTCTCCCAGCAGGACACCAAGGTTGTCTCTTGGGAGAGTTAGAACTTTACCGAACCTTGAGACGGAGAATTCTCCACGGCGGGTTTCTTGGATATTCCACTCTCTCGAAGCTCTCACGACAGACGCGAATTTCCAGGGAGCGTAGCTACAGCCAAGAAATTTAAGCGATGGCAACCGCTTTTGCTTCGACAGTCCGATGGTAACGCGAGTTTTCTCGGATCCCATCGCTACCATAGCCAACCTCGTTCATGCGCTAGATAAACTCACTCCGCGGGAAACACTGAGTTGAATTTGGAAAACCGTAAGCTCATTGACCATTTTCGAAATGGCTTGCCAATGGCGTCTATCAAATCATATTTGTGGACCAACGTCTTTCTAATTCTTACGATGCTGGTGGCAGTCGTGGTGCGGCTGGTTCCTGTGGTTCTGTCTTGGCCGTATGCCGTAGGATTTGATACGAACGCTCTGTACATCCCCGCGATGATAAAGGGTCCCCCGGATATTCAAACAATATTCACATATCCAGGATTGCACTTCCTAGTTCTATGGGTCCTTTATCGAATCTATCCCCAGCCATTCGTAATTCTTGACGTTTTGGGAGTTTTTCTTCAGGGAACCCTGGCTCTCTCATTGTATCTCTATGTGAAAAGGGCGATTCTGTTATCGAACAAACACTCAGCGTTTGCTTCGATAGTCTTCACTGTTGCACCAATTACCTTGAGGCTGACTTGGGATCAGTACCGCATGAGTCTTTGTCTTGCCGCAATCATGTTCGCATTCATTGCCATCGAGGCAGTTTCGAACCGGAAGAAAATCCTAGCAATCCCTTTGACCATGCTAGTGATCCTAGTGAATCCTCTCCCGGCCGTCTTGCTACTTATCGCAATGTTAACGCACGGCTTGATCAAGCTCCGAGAAAAAAAGCCATTCGCTATTGAACTCACAGCGGCACTCATAGGAATCGCAATCTTCCTCGTGCAACAGGTGTCGGTCACTGCTAGTGGCCGGCTTGCTACCACCATACCAATCGGTCTAGTAACCATGCCAGAGGGTCTTAACGAAGGACTTTACGGTCTAGGATACCTGATCTTCACGAGCTGGCCGCTCCTGATTCTCGCCCCGCTAGGGTGGAAGACCAGGGACAATCAGCATCATTCCATCTGGCTGTATTCGACAATGTTCTTCGCATTAGTTGCATTGCTGTTTGGAGTCATCACCATTCCTCCCCCTTTCACCTATCTGATGATCAGTTTCCCGTTATCCGTCCTCGTTGGTCGCGCTCTGATGAACCATCATCGAAACCCACGGTTCAAGATTCTATTTGCCATTGTATTGCTCTTCCTGTTGACGAACGCAGTTACCTACGTCGATTCTTCGCCGTTGAGCCCGACGCCGTATACCAACATAGGACAGTCGTTTAGGTACTACATGCCAATGGGATATCTCCAGAGCACTGTGCCAACTTCGTATGAAGCGGATCTTATCCAACTACTCACAACGGCCTTGGCAACTTTTCCATCGAATTCAACATTTTACGTCCCAGAACAATTCTACGGATTTGCCTTGATGCTACCAAACACGCGCAACGCAAACATAGTGAATCTGGGTGAGGTCGATCCTTGGATCCCCTCGCCGTTTTCTCTAATTCGACCCGGAGATCAATCGTACACGATTTGGTTTGCAGGAAATTCTGGATGGTACGGGGTTTCCACAGTACCATCAAATTTCATTGCGTCACAGATTGAAGGCCCGTTTGCACTTTACAAGATAAACTCATAATTATCCCAGATCGGCGCTATTCAAAGAGTGTCGTCTGTGCCCGTCGATGTGAGCGTGGTTGTTCCCGCGTTTAACGAAGAGGAAACAATTTGCGAAGTCATCGAAAAGTCCAGCAGAGGCTTATTCAAAGCTGGCACAACCGGCGAGATCATTATTGTAAATGATGGTAGCAACGATCGTACTCAAAAGAGAGTCATGGAGAAATCCGGCGAGGTACCCATCGTCAGACTAGTTAACCATTCCAGGAACATGGGGCTTCCAAAAGCCCTACAAACTGGTCTCGCAAATGCAAAAGGAGACATGATAATCATTCTTCCGGCAGACCTCGAATCTAATCCTGAAGAAGATATACCGAGACTATTGGGAAAGATGCTCGATGCAGACATGGTCTCCGGGTGGAGGCAGGGTAGAACAGGGTCGAAGGTAGTTGCGTCGGCACTTTACAACTTCTTGTACCGTTCTCTCTTCAAGATCGATGTCCACGACGCGAATTGGATAAAGTGCTTCAGAAGATCAATCATGGATCACATTATTTTCACGCAAGACTGGAACAGATATCTTGTATTGTTCGCCGCTCAGGCCGGCGGTAGGATCGCCGAGGTCAAAGTAACATATTACAAGAGAGACCACGGGCGATCGAAATTCGGAATCAAGCGGCTGCCAACTGGTTTCATTAGCATTCTGAAGATGTACCGAGAGACTAGCAGGATTGGCAGAGGGTCTGGCTCCGTCCCTCCTCCTTAGATTGACTGACTGCAGAGCTCCGCCGCAAACGGAAAAATGGGTCAGCTTGCCGAAATAGCACTTGATTTGTAAGCTTGAGTCACTCTCTCCTCAAACACATCAAGAAAATCTTGCCCGTTCTTGCGCCAATCTATCGTTCTCGACATTTTCATCAGATTGAGCCTCATAAATTCCATAAGTGCGGTATCCCTTAACGTCACTATGACGTGTTTGGCAAGCACTTCCGAATTCCCCCGAGGAAAGACGAAACCGGTTCTACCATGCTCTACTAGGTTTCCCACGCCAACAGCATCGCTGACGATAGGAATTGTCCCGCACATTTGCGCCTCAAACACCGGAGTTGCAAATCCTTCCCTATAGGAGGGCATGACAAGCAGGTTCGAGGAGGAGATCAGGTCGAACTTTTCGGACACGTCAACAAACCCGGAGAAGACGATATTCTCATCAAGATCCAGCGAATGACTCAGTCGCTTTAGCTGGGGCTCGTATTCGCCTTTTCCTACGATGTAGAGAGTCACACGAGGAAATTCTTGCTTGATCTTTGGCATGGCTTTGATTAAGTCCTGCACTCCCTTGTATTTTCTTAGCCGCCCAATGCAGACGATCGTAGGTGTAGAACGCTTTAGTATGGCAGCGCTAGGGACAGCGTTACCGGAGATCAAGGGGTCATTGCGCATAGTCATTCCTGCGAGAGCGTTTGGAAACAGTAGAACGTTCTCTCTTGGAAGGCCTGTTTCAATAAGGTCTTCTTTGGTACTCTCGGAAAAAGTGAATATTGGTACCCGTTTGTAAACTATCGGGAATATCGCCGATTCGACAAAGCGAGCAATCGGCGGCAGAACGTATCCCAAGGGTTTCCCTAGGACCTGGGGACCTTCGATAGAGAAGATCTCTTTGGGGAGGTGCTGGCACACGACCAATAACGGTTTTCTGGTGATAAGCGGCAGAAGAAGACTCACGTAACCGAGACCCTCAACGATTACGTCGAATTTGTCGAGGAAGTGATGAGTCAGCTGGGCCTTCCAAAGAAAGAACGGCATCGTGAACAGTTTTCCGATCCGAACGATGTTGACCCCTTCAATTTTTTGGGAACTCTTGCTTTCTGAAAACCCTCCCGAAACCTGAGTGACATCGAATCCCTTCGCTGCCAACGATTTCATAATTGCAAA
>Ga0066685_10001249_pt1 | contig 10776 bp, 9 predicted proteins | sample GraSoiAngelo_134_FD_62305 | JGI IMG/M metagenome (GOLD analysis project Ga0066685, IMG submission 62305) | Grasslands soil microbial communities from the Angelo Coastal Reserve, California, USA - 14_0929_05_30cm | ecosystem: Environmental > Terrestrial > Soil > Grasslands | place: USA...
CCCGCAAAGCTGCAGCGCCGTCAGCACCACCAACGGCATCACCGCGCACGCGAGTTGCTCCGCAAAGTCACTGCGCATGTAAACGATCACCAGCGCATAGGGATTCGCCGTATAACAAGCCGCGCCAAAAAGCGCCGCGTTCGCCGGCAAGAATCGCCGCGCCAGCGCAAACGCGCAAACTCCCGCCATCGTCTGGACAATGACAATGAAAACTCCCGGCACGGCATTCCACGGAACCACGAAGCCCAGTGCTGCCCCCAGCATCCACGACAGCGGCGGATAAAAAATGAACCGCGGCTCGCCAAATCCGTGGTTCGCCCACTCGGTCCATCGCGGAAAAAAGATGCCCTCTCTCCACTGTCCCGCAACGTCCAGCCACGAGGCCGCATGAAATCCAAAGTCGTGCCCCGAAGCGTTCCCCAGCCAAAAAAATGGCGCAATCACCAGCAGCGCCGTGCCCAGGGAAACGCCCAGCGCGAGCCACCGCGCGCGAATTTCTGCGGTTCCGTCTATTCTGTTTGAATGTTCGACAGGAGATGTCATGCCGTATTCATGCCGTTGGTGCTGCCAAAGAACGAGCTGCCGTGCTTCAAGCTGGAAACGCAGTCGGCTCGAAGGATTGCATTCGCTAATCTGTATCTAAGGATTGGCCGTGGCAGTTGATTTCTTTTCCTCGGCTTTCGGTTCGGGCGCCTTGGGTTCCTCCGGTTTTTCGCCCCAGATGTATTGTGCGAACCATTTTTCGTTTTCTTCCATCACCGCGCGCTGCTGTTTAGGTTTTGTAATGCCGTGCCCAAACCCTTTGTAAACCACCATCTTTACGGGCACGCCGCGGTCTTCCAGGGCCTGCCGCAATTCAAACGCGTTAGGGATCGGCACGCGGCGGTCATTCTCGCCGTGCTGGATCAGCGTCGGCGTTTTGGCTTTCGCGATGTAGCTGATGGGCGAAGTCTTCCTGTAAATTTCCGGATCGTCCCACGGCGTGGCATGCAAATATTGCGGCGTGAACGGCGTGATGTCCGTATTCGCGTAGTAGGTCATCCAGTCGGAAATTCCCGCGCCGACGGAGACGGCCTTGAAGCGGTCGCTCGATGCCGTGATGAACGCCGAAATGTACCCGCCCTGGCTCCAGCCCATCGACCCCACGCGCTCCTTGTCCACCCAACCCTTGGCGATCAGCGAGTCTACCCCGGAAATCACGTCGGCATAATCGCCGACGCCAAGATTGCGCACATTCAAGGCGCGGAATTTTTCGCCGTAACCCGCTGAGCCGCGGTAGTTGGGCCGCAGCACCAGCGCCCCCTTGGCCACAAATCGTTCGACGGTGTAGTAGCGGTCCGCGTTCACGACCGGTTGATCAACTCCGGTCGGCCCGCCATGAATCACCACCAGCAAGGGATATTTTTTCTTCAAACTGAAATCGGGCGGGGTGTACAGCACGCCCTCAATCACCGTGCCGTCGGCTGACTTCCACGAAATCACTTCACGATGAGCCAGTGTAAATCCCTTGAGCTGGTCGCCCATGGCGGTCAACTTCTTGCCCACCCAAGGAGCGACATTGGACGAGTAGATTTCCGCGTATTGATTTTCGAGTGCCGCCCGGTAAGCCACTCGCTTGTAGTCCTGCGAGAACGAAAAAGAAAAGGACGCCATGTGATCCGGCGCGCTCAGTTTTTCGACAGCTTTTGTCGCCGGAGTCAGACGGAAGAGATGTGCGTAGGTCTTCTGCTCCGCGGCGAAATAGATGCCATCCGGTCCCCAGCCGATGAGCCCCGGGTCTTCATCGAAGGATTCCGTCAAAATTTGCGGGGTTCCGCCTTCCGCGGCCACCACGGCGATCCTTACGTTCGTGTAGTAATAATATTTCGCTCCAGCGGCTGTTTCGAAAGCAATCTTCTTTCCATCGGGTGACCACTTCGGATTGGTATCCGGTCCCGGCGTGCTCACGATCTTCTTCACCGCGCCGTCGCTCACCATCACAAGGTATAAATCAGCGGTCGCCGAGGAAATCAGGTCGGGGTCTTTCTGCGCGCTGAAGGCGATGCGCGTGCCATCCGGCGACCACGAAAAGTCTCCGACGCTGAATTTATCGCCTTCCGTCAAGCGTTTCGGTTCCGAAGCCGGCGCGCTTCCGCCCGGAATTTCGATGGTCCAGAGATGCGCCATCTGGTAATCGGAATGAACCACGGAGTACTCGCCGTATTTTTCCTTGCGGTCTTTCAGCGTCTTGGGGTCCGGGTCGGCCGTCGAAAAAGCAATGCGCTTCGAATCGGGCGCCCATTCGAAAGCATTCACGTCATTTTCAGTTTTCGTGAGCTGCTGCGCCTCTCCGCCATCGGTTGAAATCACATATAACTGTTTTTTGCCTTCAGGGGTGTCCTTGATTTGCCCGGGCCGGTCGGAAAGAAAGGCGATCCACTTTCCGTCCGGAGACCACGCCGCATTGGTGCTCGATTTCTTTGCGGATGTCAGCGGATGCGATTCGCCCGTTGCAACGTCCACAATCCACAAGTTTCGGTCGAACGCGTTATCTTCCCAATTGGCCTTCTGCACTTCGTAGACGACGCGCTTGCCATCCGGCGAAATCTTTGGATTGAACGCGCTCTTCCATTCCAGTGATTGGTCGATCGTCGGTGTAGTGGAAGCCGCTGCTGGCACGGTCTTTCCCGCCTCCTGTGCCGCGGCAGAAGCCACAAGCAACCAGCACGCAGCCAACGCAACAGGAAGCAAAGATACCTTGCGCATCGCTCCATACCCCCATCTATTGCGAGAGACGTGAATTCAATGTTCGCGGTTCCAGAGGATGAACCCAATGAAAAGACCTATTCCCACGATGGCGAACCCCAGATAGACGTGCCATCCGTGCAGCATCCTTGCCGACGCGATCGCGCCCAAGGCGGACAGGATCAGCAACAGGGCAGCCCTGCCCTTCGTGAGTTTCTTCTGTTCGACCACTCGCGTTTCAGTTCTCGCCGTCGCGAAGCCCACTCTGCTTCGCACCAGCGTTTTTTCCTGGCCTTAAGTTCTCGCCAACTCGCGGCTCAGGTACACAATCTGACCTACATGATGATACGCATGCCCCGCACAACGCACGAAAATCTGGAAGCAATCCGCGGCCTCCGGCTCGCGCTCGGCAGTGTACGCTTTTCCCCAGTCCTCCGTCTTCTGCTTTCGAATCGTGGTCACCACCATGGCGATAGTACGGTCAAATGCCCGCAGCGCTTCCTCCTTAGGAGGCGGCTGGTGGTCCGTAAACTCACGGTCGCGATCGCGAATGTAACCCGTTTCGGCGACGCGTGTTCCGATGTAATAGTTCAAATTGCCCGTCAAATGCAAGACCAGGTGTCCAACACTGTTTCCGTAAGGATAGGGTTTGCGCCAGAATTGTTCATTCGAAAGCAGGTCGACCCACTTGTGCAACTGCGCGGCAACAAATTCGTAATACGCCGCCAGGCCGACAGCCACCGTTTCGCTAACTTCTGACATGAAAGGAAACTCCTTTGCACCGATGCCGCAGGTTACCTGGAAGAACTCCAGCGTCATCGGGTTTATTCCTATCCCGGAACGCCGACAATAGCTCGACTCGTGGAAAAGTCAAGGATTCGCTTCGCCGCTTTGTGCCCCGCCACTCTTTCCGTGCATTCACACTAAGCAATCCGAAGTTCTGCGTCACACCCTGTTGATCATCTCCCTCCCTTTTCCACAGTTTCTCGTAGGGGGTCCTTCCGTACTATTGACCCTGTTACTCCTGGTTTCAGAAACTGAGTACAGGATGGCTCGCTACTCCGCATTTCTGGGGCGTCGCGTGGAGGTGCAATATCGCGCCGGCGAGATTCTTTTGCCCGCCTCCGGCACTTTCGTCGCTGATTCCGGCCGGTCCATCTTTCTCGAACAGAATTTCGAGCAGCGGGGGCAGCACAAGCACTTTCGCTGGGAAATCCCTTATCAATATTTGGTGCGCATCGAGGAAAAACCGGACGCTGGCGCCTCTGCGAACGGAGTTTCCGTTGGCGTCACCTCCAAAGCCGCTCCCGAAACTTCTGACGCGGCGCGACCTGACGACGAACCGCGCAGCGCCGCGGCCGCCGCTTCTGCTGGCGGAGCTCCGGGCATCCTTCCACTATCCAATCGTCCCAAGACCGCCTGAGCGATTCTCAGACAGAGCATCTATCTGTATCCCGGTGTTAATTCGGCTACAATCGTCTCCTCATTTGAGCAGAATACATGCTCGTTTCGTGTCTACCACCCTTGAGGAGGCTCCTTGAAACCTGCCATTGGCTTGATCGGTCTCGGACTCATGGGACGGCCCATGGGAATGAATCTCTTGAAAGCTGGTTACTCTCTAACCGTCTGGAATCGTACCGCTTCGCGCGCTGATGAACTCGTCGCCGCCGGCGCGAAGCTTGCAAAATCACCGCAGGAAGTTGCCGCTAACTCCGAGTTTCTCCTCACCATGGTGAGCGATCCTCCCGCCCTCGAAGAAGTTCTGTGGGGCCCCAGCGGCGCCATGCAGGCGATTAAGAGCGGCAGCATTTATGTGGACTCCAGCACCATTTCGCCGGCGCTCGCCCGCAAGATTGCCGCGGCCTGCGCGGAACGCGGCGTGCGTTTTCTGGACGCACCGGTCACTGGCGGCGATTGGGGTGCCAAGAAGGGTGAGCTACTTTTCATGATTGGTGGCGACGCCGCCACGTTGAAAGATGCCGAGCCCGTTCTCGGGGTGATGGGCAAGAAATGGTTTCACCTCGGGCCGAACGGCGCCGGTCAAACGATCAAGCTCGCGATGAATCTCATCCTCGCTTTACAAGTGGACGCCCTCGCCGAAGCCCTTGCACTTACAACGCGCGCCGGCATCGAGGGCGAAAAACTCGTCGAAGTCATGCAATCCAGCATGGCTCGCTCCGGCGTGCTCGACGTCAAAGCCCCCAATCTGCTCAAGGGCGAATACGTTCCGAGTTTCCCACTGCGCCTCATGCACAAGGATCTCGGGTTGGCACTCGACCTTGCCAATCAGCTTGGTGTCGCTCTGCCCGCCACTGCCGCCGCTCGCGAAACGTACAACTTCGTTAAGGGCGCCGCCAAGGAAGACCTCGACTACTCCGCCGTTATGAAATTCTGGAAGCGCTGACTCGCGCGCGTTTAGCCAAGTTCGAATCGAACGGTCCGGACGCACCGTCTTGAGTGGTCTACTCGGCGTGAAATCTCACCGTCAAAGTCAGGTGTATCGCCACGGGCCGACCATCCAACCGGGCGGGATCATATTTCCATTGCCGTACGGCATCCAAGGCCGCTTGCTGTAAGATTGGCGGCCCGGATACTGCTTTCAAATCAGTGACATTGCCGTTTGCATCGATGAGCGCGTCCACCGTGACGTTCCCGCCTGTATGGCTTGATCGGGCGATCGGCGGATAATCGGGACGCACCGACTTCAGCAGACGCGCCACTTGAACCTGGCCACCCACGGGTACCGACCTTGAAATAGGACTCGGTATCGCAGGACTGCTGAGAATGTCTGCGATCGGCGCCTCCAATGGAGGCTGCAGTTCATCGCGAACCACCGGAGCAACAAGGGATGGAGAACTCGTAGCCGAACTATTTGCTCGAGGCCGGCTTGCTTTTGGGGCGATCAGGGTGAACTTGTGAGGCGGCGAAGGCTTCGGCGAGGCAGCGGGCTGTTTAGGGCGGCTGGTGCCTCTTAAGGAGGGAGTCGAAAAAGGCAGCGAAGATCTGTAAGCGGCTTGGGTGGGGGCATTTTTGGAGTTGCTGTCATCAAACCACAAGAGCCACGGCCGGTTGTTCACGTCCAATACCTCTACGAGGAATGGTCGCTGGCTTCCGGCGGCCGAGCCATACTCGGCCCTGACAGATTCGCCCTGGCTGGCAGTCGGACTCGAGATACGCCCGGCGGCGGGCGCTCTGTGGGCAAGCCGTGGCAGAATCATTCCAATGCCGCCAATGACCAACACAACCGCCAGGCCAACTGTTACGCTCATCACCTGGGTTCGGCTCATCTGCGGAACTGTGCCAGAGGTCCCCGCATGCTTTTTTTCTTCTTCCGCCATGACCCCGGAGTGGTCCTGGAAAGCAGGCGCTTCCAGGATTTCCTCTACGAGCGGAGATGTTGGATCCGCGAGTGGCTCCCCGCCGGAGTCGGCAGGCACTGCGTGAAGCTGCAATTCGTCTTCGTAGATTTTCGGCAATGTTTCCGGAGGGGCTTGCGCAGGCTCGTGCGGCTCGCGAAGTGGAACTGGTGCTCTTTGCTCCGTTTTGGTATTCACAGGGGCAGTGATCGTGGAGGCCTCAAAAGAAAGCCATTTCCGAATCTGTTCGCGGCTCTCCTCGGGTAGAGTGACGAACTGAACTCCGGCGGTCCTTTCAAAATCGCGCGTCCATCGGACGTCGCCCGCCGCCTGGAATGAATCGCTGATTATTTCCCCGCCAAACGAAGCCGGCAAGCGGCCCATCGCTTCAAACGCAAAGTTAATCCGCTCACGGTCAGAGGGGGGTTGAGCAAATTCAAAACGCATACCGCTTTCGCTCAAATCAACCAGCTTGCCCCAATTGTCCTGGCCGAAATACACAAGCACCACCCATTTGAGCGGTTCTCTCGATCCGGATCGCCGTTCGCTGTTCAGGCTTTCGTTTTTATAAATTGTTGGTGAGCTGGACATAATTTAGTTTCCTGTCATAGCAATCTCAAACGCTCTCGGGCGACCCAGTCCGAGTTCTCCTCGGGTGAGCTTTCGCCCAGCGTCCCGCAGCTCTCGAGCGTGACGCTGAGCATCAGTAACTCGCTCGCGCCGCTTCCTGAAGTTCCTGCCACGCCCCCGGCAGCCTGACTTCAGCGCGGCTGGCCTGATCGAATAAAGCGAATTCTCCAACGCTCGCAAGTCTCTGCTTGACGAATTCCCTGAGCTTCTCAACATACGCGGGGTCCTCTTCGATGGGCCAGGCAAAGGGCTGCGTCATTTCAATGGAAAGACGTGCATGCTGCTTCGCTGGCAGAAATACCGGATAACTCAGCCGGAGCGGTTCCTGCTGGCTCAGGCTGCCGTCGGCCTTCAGTCTGCTCAAGATCACAACTCCGGGGCCGGCGTCCAAGTGATAATCGGAATCCGTGTTGTTCTCCAGATCGTAGGAAAGAGTCAACGTGGAATGAGCCTTATCCGTTTCTTTGAGCTGAGTTGTCACGTACGTCGCCTTGATCGCTTCCTGGTTCCATGATTTGGATGTCTCGCTGCGGCGGCCTTTGAAGGCCGCCGCACCCGTTATGAAAATGGTCAGCAAGACAAGCCCCGCGCCCGCCAAGCTGGCGATAACAAAGAAGTTCCTTTTGGACACCGTGACTCCGTGCCGCCTTTTAGAATCGAAACTCGTGGCGGTCCTCGCAAGATACCTGATTCGGAAAGAATCCGTAACATTTCCACGCTAGGGTGGCAATGAAGGGAAACCTGTAACTTGTATTCAGGTATTTCCCCTAGCCTTCCCGCCTGGCAAGCGGCTTGGTGCCCATCCAACCAGCTACTCTGCCCGCCACCGGTCGGGGAGGCGGGCGCTTCTCGCTTTGGCCAAGTGTGTCTCTCTGCCGCATTCAACCTCACTTCGCCTTCGCTCGTCGCCCCAGCGTCTTGCCCTGGCCGTCGTCCTCCTTTCTCGCGTCCCGCCCGCGCACACTTGATCGCCCCAAGAGTACGCCCAAGTGGTCCAGTGATCGGACTCAATTACGTGTTGCAACTGCACAATCGTTGGTGCGCTATGTTATCGGATTATGTATGCGTTACCGGCCTTTGCTTGACTAGGGCAAGGGGTAACGGCATCATCGGCAGAGGTGTCCCGTACCTGCCTGCATCTTTTCGGCGAGTACACAGGTGGCCGGATAACCCTGGACGACAAGGTTTGTTCTGGCTCCAAGAGTCGGCGGTCGTCATACAGGTGAGGTACACGGAGGCCTTCGCTGCTTAGGATCTCTCGGGAGGTCCATGCGGAGCTACACCAGCCGTCTACGCATTGCGGGGACGGAGCAGCCGCTCTTGGAAGGTGAGCCGAGCCCACTTCCGTTTGGGCGCGCGGACTTCTTTGTAATTGCCTTGCTTCTCTTATTCGGAATCCTGCAGTTTTTTCTCTACGAACATACTAACGATTTTGTCCACGAGGATGTCAGCTACTACGAGAACGCGCGTTCTCTCGTGGAACATCACACCTATGGTTTCAATCACACGTCTGAAAGAGTTCAGCCGCCGGGGCTTCCCCTGATCATTGGAGTATTGTGCCTCACGACTGGGTGCAGCCATGCCGCCGTTCTCCGGAACATGCCTGTGTTTTTGACTCTTGGCCTCATTGTGGCCTACGTTCTGCTGCGGCAAGAAAGAGGGCGGCTGGTCGCCGCCAGCTCCTGTCTGCTCGTTGCGTCGGCGCCGGAGATCTTTGTTCTCGTCACCAGATGGATCTATCCTGCTTTCCCGTATCTACTCACCAGCATGCTGGCCCTCTGGGTGACCACCAAACTGGAACATGCGGATACGCGCCGCGCCCGGTTCTGGCTCTCACTCTTACTGAGCGTCCTACTGGCAGCCTCGGTCTTGATTCAATCTTCCGGCATGGCTTTACTGATCGGCTTGGTCGCTTGGATGGCTGTCGCATTCTTCGCGGACCCCGGCATCGCCCGATCGCGGCTGAAGACGTTCCTGCAGGTTTTGATTCTGCCCCTTATAGTGCTCGCGTTTTGGATGCCGCGGGGCGGCAACTCCAAGGAATGGCCACTCTCGGGATACCCAGGGAGCTACCTCACCCAACTACGGCTGAAGAGCGGCAACTACCCCGAACTCGGACAGGCTTCCTTCCTGGATATTCCTCGGCGAGTCTCAGAAAATGCACGGAGCCACGCTTCCTTTTTGTCGGAGGTGTTGTCCCCCATCTGGATCGATACGTCCTGGTCTTCGTTGGGAATTTCTGGCGTGATCCTCTTAACGTTTGCCGGCCTCTGCTATTCCATTTCGCAGCGCGGTGGACGCCCGCACGACTGGTATTTCCTCGCATACGAGTCCATTTATCTGTTGTGGCCTTGGACGACGGAAGGGCGTTTTTTTCTGCCTGCATTTCCTCTTGCGGCCTTCTACTTCTTCTCTGGACTCCCTGCATCGTGGCGCTTGCTGCGCAGCTGCGCCCGCGCCGTTTCCGTGGTCGCGTTGCCGCTCTCCTTGCTCTTCGGGTTCTATTCATTTGATCGGGCTGCGCGCGTTCCTCCCGGCCACGGTCTCCAGCTCAAAGTTTCTTTCTGCTTTTGGGTTCTGACGGGACTGGGCGCTCTCTGGACAATATGGAGAGGATCCCCCCCGTTTTGGCGAAGGCTCTCGGCTGTCTCGTGGAGCCGTTTCCAATACATCAGGCTGGCAGGCAAATCCTTACCACTTCCGCAAATAGGAGGCTCGCTGTTCCTGGCGATTTTAATTCTCTTGACGATTCCTCACCTAATTAAATTTGGCCGGCAAAACCTGCATCCGAACCTGAAGGGGAATACTCTCGCAGCCGATATGGAGGCGGCCTCCTGGATCCGCAGCCACACTGAGGCATCTGCGATCATCATGGCTCGCCACGTTCCCATCTCCTTTCATTACAGCCAAAGACGCGTGGTGTGGTTTCCACCCATCTCCAATCCTCAAGTCCTCATGGAAGGAATCCGCCGAAACGGAGTGCAATTCGTCATCGTCGTAAACCGAGTCTACAGCTACTACCTGCCCCCCGACGAAGAGTGCTTCAACCCGGTGTTGCAAGTGTATCCCGGCTCTCTTCGTTTGGTGGCACAGGGCTCCCGATTCCGGATTTATCAGGTTGTGCCGCCTCTCGGCGGCGTCCTGCCTTCCCGTGTCACGCTGCCAAAGAGCTGATCATCAAAGAAAAGCCATGTCCCGCATAGCTCATCCATGGGGCGCGCCGCCCTGGACCATTGATTTCCGCCCTGCTCCGCGCGCTCTTCCGGATCATGTGGATTTCGCCATTGTTGGCGGCGGCTTCTCGGGCCTTTCCGCTGCGGCGTGGTTGCGCAGGCTTGCTCCCGGGCGTTCCGTCCTTGTGCTCGAGTCTGCTGCGCTGGGTGACGGCGCCAGCGGCCGCACCGGCGGCATGGCGCTCGCGGAAACGGCCGCCGGCAAGCTCCCCGGACTCGGAGACGTGCTCGCCGGCTACAAGAAAATTCTCCGCGCTCTCCGTATCGACTCGCGGTTAACACTTCCGGGCGTCTGGGAGCTTGGCCGCTCCGCGTCGGCCAAGTGTTCACCTATTACGTGGAGCGATTCCGGCGATCTCAAAGTCGTCCGCCTGGTATCCGGAGGCACCGTTGATCCAGGCAAAGTGCTCGCCGGCCTGGCGCGCGCTGCGGAAAACGCCGGGGCTCAGATCGTGGAGAATGCCGAGGTTCGCGCGATGGACTTCTCGAATCCGCCCCGGTTGCACATTCGCCGCAACCTCCGTGGCCGCATCCATCACAAAGAAATTCGCGCGCAGCAAGTCCTTCTCGCCACCAACGCCTCCGCCCTGGAATTGTCCTGCCTGCGCGCCGCTGCTGTGCCGAAGCTCACCTTTGCGCTTGCCACCGCCCCGCTGTCCACAGCGCAACTCGACGCCATCGGCCTCTCTTCGCGCCGGCCGTTTTACACCATCGACTTACCCTATTTGTGGGGACGCTTGCTCGAATCCAATGGCGTCATCTTCGGCGCCGGCCTTGTCCCCGCCTATGTGGGCACGCCTTCCCGCTTTCCCCTCGGCACCCGCTCGATCAAA
>Ga0066685_10001254_pt1 | contig 10767 bp, 8 predicted proteins | sample GraSoiAngelo_134_FD_62305 | JGI IMG/M metagenome (GOLD analysis project Ga0066685, IMG submission 62305) | Grasslands soil microbial communities from the Angelo Coastal Reserve, California, USA - 14_0929_05_30cm | ecosystem: Environmental > Terrestrial > Soil > Grasslands | place: USA...
GATTCTTCTTCGTGAATCCGTTTGATCGCTTCGCCCAGCAACGGGGCTACGGAAAGCATTTTGAGTTTCGGGCAGGTTGCGTCCTTGCCGTTCAACGGAATCGTATTCGTCACCACGACCTCTTCCAAAGGCGAGGCGTTCAGCCGATCCAACGCAGGACCGGAGAGAACAGGATGCGTGCACGCCGTCCAAACGCGCCGCGCGCCATGCTCCATGCACGCGACGGCTCCCTGCGTGATCGTCCCGGCCGTATCGATCATATCATCGAGCAGCAAGGCGTCCTTGCCGTCGACATCGCCGATGATGTGCATGACATGGGCCTCGTTCGGCCCTTCCCGCCGCTTGTCGATGATGGCCAGGTTTGCCTGTAGCCTCTTTGCAAATGCCCGAGCCCGCTCCACGCCTCCCGCATCAGGTGAGACGACGACAAGGTCTTGGCCGCCACGACGACCTACGTAATCAAGCAACACCGGCGCCGCATACAAATGGTCGACCGGGATATTGAAGAAGCCCTGGATTTGACCGGCATGAAGATCCATCGTCAGGACGCGATCCGCGCCCGCAGTCGTAATCAAGTCCGCCACGAGCTTTGCGGAAATCGGCACCCGTGGCTGATCCTTCCGATCCTGCCGCCCATACCCGTAATAGGGAATGACCGCCGTGATACGGTATGCCGACGACCGCTTGAGGGCGTCAATCATCAGCAGCAGCTCCATCAGATGCTTGTTGACCGGATTGCAAGACGATTGAAAAAGAAAGACATCCTTGCCGCGCACATTCTCATTGATCTGGACGCGGCTCTCGCCATCGCTGAAGGTCGTGACGAGCGCATCCCCTTGCTCGACCTTCAAATAGTCGCAGACTTCCTTCGCCAGTCTGGGATTAGACAGCCCGGCGAACAGCTTCAGCTCGTGCACCTGGAACCTCCGGTGGGACCTTGACGAAGGGGAAATTGTAATCGGTTGGTCGTGAAATTGTCAAACCACCGCGCGGGCTTCCGCACGACGGCGGGCCGTTTTTGTGATCCAGATCCGCCAGCCCTCTCGCTTAGCGAGACCTTGGGCCGCCGCGGTCGCATGCTCCTCTGACGGGAATACGCCGAAGACGGAGGAGCCGCTCCCCGAAAGCAGCGCTGTCTGCGCGCCGAACTCCAACAGCTTTAATCTGAGCTCACGGAGCAAAGGATACTCCCGCTCTATAATCGGGCCGAACGAGTTTTCTGCCAATGCGATGACGCTCGTCCATTGAATTTTTGCCGGTTCACCAGAAGATGAGGGCTGAATCAAAGGCGGGCGCGTTTCGACCACATGACGTGTCCGGGCCTCGGCGAGTTTTCCATACGCCCAAGCCGTTGAGATCGGGATGCCGGGATTGACCACGACCAGCCAGCCCTCGCCAACCAGTTCAAGCGGCAAGACACGCTCACCACGGCCCTGAACCAGAGCCGTGGGCCCATAGAAAAAGAACGGCACATCGCTCCCGATTTCCCCCCCCATCGCCGCCATCTCTCCCCGCGACCATTCCAACTGAAACAGGACGGCGATGCCCAGGATCGTCGCGGCGGCATCGCTGCTACCGCCTCCCAATCCGGCAGACAGAGGCAGCCGCTTCTTGATGATCAGACGGATTCCCGCCATTCCGCCAAGACGAGTCATGGCCAGTTCAGCTGCGCGATACGCCAGGTTCTCAGCGCCCAGTGGCAGCCTCTCGCCTTCACACAAGAGGGTGATCCCCGGCTTTTTTGAATCCTCTTCGAGAATGATGGTATCTGCAAGAGCCAGGGTTTGCATGACCGACCAGAGGTTGTGGTAACCGTCCGGCCGACGATCGAGGACGCGGAGAATCAGGTTGATCTTGCCCGGCGCAGGCACTTCGACGCCCCGCTCACTCATTCTCTTCCCCGTCTTCCTCATCGCCTTCCACATCAGCGCCATTCGCGCGCTTGATGCCATACTTGTCCAGGCGATAGCGGAACGACCGGGCATTGAGCTTGAGCAGACGGGCGGCTTTCTTCTTGACCCATCCGGTGCGCTCGAGCGCCTTGAGCAACAGGTCGCGCTCCAAGCCATTCATCATTTCTTCCAGGTCAAGGCCATCGTGAGGCAGCGCGGGCGAGAGAGACGCAGTCTGCCTGGCACCATCCCGCAACCACTGGCCAACATCCTCGAGTTGGATCACGTCGCCGGCCGTTAACGCGACCACCCGTTCCATCACGTTTTCGAGTTCCCGGACGTTGCCTTTCCATTCATGTTCTTGAAGGGCCCGCATCGCAGAGGATGACACCTTCAAGGCCGGCTTGTTCACGCGCTGACCGAACACCGTGAGAAAATGATGGACGAGCAATGGCACGTCCTCCGGTCGCGACCGCAGAGGCGGCAGCGTGATTGGAATGACTTCCAGCCGATAGTACAGGTCTTCACGGAACCGCCCTTCCGCGACCGCCTTGTTCAAATCCTGGTTCGTCGCCGCGAGAATGCGCACATTGACCTTGATGTTCCGCGTGCCGCCGATGCGTCGAAACTCCCGTTCCTGAATGACGCGTAACAATTTGGCCTGGATCCCCGGTGGCGTCTCGGCAATCTCATCCAAGAACAGCGTCCCTCCGTCGGCCACCTCAAATAGACCTTCTTTGTTTGAGACGGCGCCTGTGAAGGATCCGCGCATGTGGCCAAAGAGCTCACTTTCCAGCAACGGCTCCGGGAGCGCGGCGCAGTTGACGGTGACGAAGGCGCAGTCGCGCAAAGGGCTGTGGTAGTGGATGGCCTTCGCCACGAGCTCCTTTCCCGTGCCGCTCTCCCCGCAAATCAGCACCGTACTGGAGGCGTCGGCAACTCGGCGGATGAGGGCAAAGACCTTCTGCATGGGTTCACTCGTGCCGATCAAATTGCTGAAAGAGGCCTGCCCCTTCAATTGGAGCTTCAATAACTGATTTTCCGTCTTGAGACGTTTCGCCTCCAGTGCCTTGCGAATACTGAGTTCCACATGATCGTTACTGAAAGGCTTGGGCAGGACGTCATACGCCCCAAGCTTCATGGCCTCAATACCGACTTCCAGTGTCGCGAAGGCGGTCAGCACAATGACGAGGGTGTCGGGGGAAGCGTCCTTGACGGCGCGGAGCACTTCCAGTCCGCCCATTCCCCCCGGCATCTTCAGGTCCGTCAGGATCACATCAAAGATTTCCCCTCCGGCGAGGCTCAGCGCCTTTTCGCCGTTCTCCGCAACGGACACCTGATAGCCGGCTCGTTCCAGGACCGTGGTGAGAACCTCCCGCATCCCCCGTTCGTCATCCACGATCAAAATCTTCGCCGGAGCATCTGCCATTACCGGACCTCCTGCTCGATCTTCTCGATCACCGCCAGCGCCAGACACACCGAGGTGCCGCGGCCGGCGACGCTGTCCACAGAGACAGTGCCTCGGTGTTCGTCCATGATCCGATGCACCACCGCAAGTCCCAGACCCGTCCCACCTGGCTTCGTGGTGAAGAACGGATAAAAAATTTTGTCGAGGATGTCTTCCGCAACTCCATCCCCCGTGTCGCTGAACACGATCTCGACAGACTCTCCTTCTCCAACAATCTGCGGCACCCTTCGCGTCGAGAGGGTCAGGATACCGCCTTTCGGCATGGCCTGACAGGCATTCTGCCCCAGATTCCAGAACACCTGACGCATCTGGTCGGGGTCCATCACGGTGCTGATGCCTTGCTCCAGGTCCCGAACAAAGCGAATCGAACCTGCGTATTCCGGCGTCTGTTCGAGCATCTGCACCGTTTCGTCCGCAAGCGCATTGACGTCGCAGTATTTGAAGTTCAAGGGGCGAGGGCGCGCGTACCGAAGGAAGTCCGTGACGATAGCGTTTAAACGCTCTGTCTCACGCAGCGCCATATCGAGAAGCGGCCGGTTGGTATCTTCGGATCCCAGGTCTTTACGCAGCACCTGCATGGCGCCCGACAAGGCCGCCAAAGGGTTCCTCACTTCGTGCGCCATGCCCGCGGACATTTCGCCTATCGTGGCCAGCCATTGCTTTCGTCGCATGACCTCTTCCATCTTTTTCAGCGGAGTGATGTCCTGAAACACGCCGACAATCCCGATATGCCTTCCACCTTCTTGGAGCGGCGAGAGTCCCATCCCGAGAATGAGACGCCGCCCATCCTTGCGAGCGCTCACTTCCTCAAAGCGGTGGGGAACATTGGAGAGTTGTAGGCCTTTCCCGCCAATCGCCACAGGCCATAAAAACACTTCCCACCAAAACAGGCCGTGGACATCCGATTTGGCCTGTCCCATGATCTCCTCCGCCCGCCGATTAAAGGACGTAATGCGGCCTGCGGTGTCGGTCGTGAAAACGCCGGTGTCAATGCTCTCCACAATGCACTGATGGAACTCCCGAAATCCAAGGAGATCTCGATCCCTTTTCTCCAGGCGTTCACCGGCGCTTTTCAATTTTTCTGCCAAGGTGCCGGTCAAGTATCCCACCATGATGAACCCGAGAACGTTGATCGAGAGGTTGTAGAAGATCGTCGGCGACGGCAAAGTTGTCGCAGGCAACCACGCCGACGACGGCAGCATTTGGTATGCCGCACGATAGTACTGGAGATCCACAATGGCGCCGTATAGCATCCCGGATGCTGAGGCGGCCAGCAGACCTCCCGTCCGCGAAAGGATGGCGCTCGCAGACGTGATCGAGATCACATAGAGAAGGGAGAAGGGACTCTCAACTCCGCCAGTTAACGCGACGAGTATCGTTTCAAACACAATATCAGTCCCGATCTGCAAATACGCGAACAGGCGCAAGCGAGTCACCCGATTGATCAGCAGGCTATAGGCGATGGTCAAGAGATACGTGGCGATGATCAGACTGTAATACGCCGGAAGGGAAGGTGGGCTCTTACCGAGCTGGAGATAAATCCACACGCCGAGCGTCAGGCTCACGACGGCAACCCTGATTCCCATGAGCCATTTGAGCTTGAGGCGAAGCGTGTCCATGCATGCCGCCGGACGGCATGTCAGCCGATGGCTGAAGCCATTTTGAAAATAGGAAGGTACATGGCAATGACGATAAACCCAATGATGGTGCCGAGAAATACCATCAGCATGGGCTCCATCAGGGAGGTCATGGCCGAGACGGCCGCATCGACCTCATCGTCGTAGAAGTCGGCGATCTTGCCGAGCATCGCATCGAGCGCACCCGTCGCTTCGCCGACATTAATCATCTGGACGACCATGGGAGGAAACACGCCGGTCTTTCCGATCGGCTCCGACAGTGTCTTACCTTCTCCGACGCTTGTCCGGGCCGCGAGAATCGCGTTCTCGACGACTTTATTTCCGGCGGTCCTTGCTGTGATTTCGAGTCCGTCCATGATCGGGACGCCGCTCTGGATCAACGTGCCGAACGTGCGGGTAAAACTCGCCACGGAGATCTTGCGGATCAGATCGCCCATGACCGGAAGCTTGAGCGCGATGGTGTCGACTTTAAGGCGTCCTGCCGGGGTCGCATAATATTTCTTCAGGGCGAAGAGCGCGCCGATTGGAATCCCGAACACAATGAGGGCTCCGTGCAAACTCCCCATGAAACTGCTGATGTTGATGACAAGCTGGGTGGGCCCCGGCAATGTCCCTCCGAAATCCACGAACATCTTCGCAAAGATCGGAATCACGAATACCATCAGGACCGACACGACAATGACGGCCACCCCGACGATCGAGGCCGGATAAACCATCGCGCCTTTGACCTGCGCTTTGAGTTTCGCGTCCTTTTCCATCTGCTTGGCCAGACGTTGAAGGATGGTGTCCAAGATACCGCCCACCTCGCCAGCCTGCACCATGTTGGCGTAAAGCCCGCTGAATACCTTCGGATGTTTTTTCAAGGCATCGGCGTACGTCGTGCCCGATTCGACATCCATCCGAACCTCATTCAACAGCTTGCCGAACGTCCGGTTATCGCATTGGGTCCCGAGAATCTCGAGGCACTGCACGAGAGGCAGGCCGGCATCTATCATGGTGGCGAACTGCCGCGTGAAGATGACCAGGTCTTTGTCCGTGACTTTCTGCTTTTTTTCGAAGGCCTTACCCTTCTTCTTCTCCTCGATCGAAGCGACCGTAATTCCTTGAGTACGCAGTTGACCAATGGCGGCATCGCGATCGGCAGCGTCAAGCTCCCCTTTGGCCGCTTGGCCGTTTCGAGCTTTTCCAGCATACATAAAAACTGGCATGCGGCTACCTCATTCCATTCGCGGTCAAAAGGTGATCAGTCGGCAACTGAGCACGCCTCCACTTCCTCGATAGTCGTGACACCCTGCGCGATCTTGCTCAGACCACTCTGGCGGATCGTCTTTGTCCCCTCCTCGACGGAAATCTGCTTGATTTCATCTGTGGAGGCCCCACGAAGGATTGCCTCGCGAATCCGTGGTGTAATGAACATCACTTGGTAGAGCGCGACGCGCCCCTTATACCCTTTGTTATTGCAGGTCCCGCACCCTTTGCCTTTCATCGGCTTGGCAATGGCAATTTCATCATCTTTCATGCCGATCTTGCGCAGCATGTCCGGTGTCACCGTGGGATCCGGTTCTTTGCAATCCTTGCAAATGCGCCTCGCCAGTCTTTGGGCGATGATCAAGAGAACAGAAGATGCGACGAGAAAGGGCTCGATGCCCATGTTCAACAGCCGGTTGATGGTGGCCGGAGCATCATTCGTATGGAGCGAGGCCAGGACCAAGTGGCCGGTGAGCGCTGCTTTGACGCCGATTTCTCCGGTCTCAAAGTCCCGGATTTCACCGATCATAATGATATCGGGGTCTTGCCGCAGAAACGATTTGAGCGCCGCCGCAAAGGTCAAGCCGATGTCCGGCTGAACGAGCACCTGGTTAATGCCCATGAAATTGAACTCGACGGGGTCTTCCGCCGTGGAGATATTGACGTCCGGAGTGTTCAGCGCCTGGAGAGCGGAATATAGCGTCGTCGTCTTGCCGCTTCCTGTAGGACCGGTCACGAGCAGCATGCCGTACGGCGCCGCCAATGCGGCGTTCAGATCCGCGGACTGCTTTTCGTCGAATCCCAGCTTGTCCTTGTCGACCTGAATGTTGGCTTTGTCCAACAGACGCAGGCATCCCTTCTCACCGAACAGGGTCGGCAGGACGGAGACGCGAAAATCAATATCGCGCTTGGCCCCCAACTTCAGCTTAATGCGGCCATCCTGTGGCAGACGCCGTTCGGCGATATCGAGCCTGGCCATGATCTTGATACGGGAAATGATTGCGTTCTTGACCTTCAGAGGAAGATTCATCACCGTCTGCAGATTGCCGTCGATCCGGTACCGAATGCGGAAGACCTGCTCGTAGGGCTCGATATGAATGTCACTCGCCCCCACCTTCATCGCATTGACCAGAATGCCATTGACCAGCTTGATGATGGGAGCCTCGACCTCGCCAATAATGCCGCCATCCTGCTCCGTCTCGGCCACTTCGACAGAATCGAGTACATCGCCGACGGTCTTGTCGAAGTCCTCGACGTCGACCACAGGACCCTCTTCTTGTTTGCCGAGGTTCGCAAGCTCATCGCCTTCCGGCATATCTGAGATCGTATAATCCTTGGCCTGTAGAATCGCATTCTTCGCGTTTTTATCCTCTCCAGATGCAGCCGCTCCGCCCCCATAATATTTTTTGATCGCGTCAATCAGCGCTGATTCACTCGCAATGGCCGGCTCGACCGTATAGTTGGTTCGGAATTTCAAATCGTCCAGGGCGAGCATATTCGTGGGGTCCGCCATCGCGATCGTCAAGGTGGCACCGACCCGCTTGAGCGGCAGCACCATGTGCTTCTTCACCATGTCGAGCGGAACAAGCTTAATGATAGAGGGGTCGATATTTTGGTACATTTTGAGGTCCACGGCCTGCATCCGATATTGCTGCGCCAAGAAGCCGAGGAGTTTCTCCTCCTCGATAAGGCCCATCTTGACGAGGGTGCTGCCGAGCTTTCCGCCGCCCTTCTGCTTTTGCGCGGCCAGAGCCTCGTTCAACTGCTGCTCGGTGATCATTTTGGCCCCGACCAGAATCTTCCCTAATCTGTCGAATCCAACAGCCATAAGTCTCTACTTTAGTGTTAATAATCTCTACCGAGTCGCAGTGTATAAAAAGTGCCGTTTTTTGTCAACTCAAAAAGGAAGAGGAGAGGTCGATCGATATAGGTATTTATACTAGGTGTGGATTATAGGCCCTGATGCCGCGATAGACATAGTGCAATCCCGACCCGATGGTCAAGGCGAGCGTCAATGTCAACAGCGGTACCAGAAATCCTAGGTCCTGTTGGCGATAGGTCAGGACGAGGACCGACGTCAAATAGACGAGTTGCGCAAGAGTTGCCCCCTTCCCCATGGTTGTTGGAATCACCTCGATGGGGGTTGCGACCACATGCAGCAACAAGGTGCCGGCCACGATGATCAGGTCTCGGCTGAGGATCACGATCGCGACCCAAATGGGAACAATGTGAAGCATCGCGAGCGTGACGAAGGCCGACGTGAGGAGAAGCTTGTCGGCAAGGGGATCGAGATATGCCCCCAGCTTTGTGCGTTGATTGGCGACCCGTGCGATGACGCCGTCGAGGATGTCGGTAATGCCTGCCACAACAAGCGCCAACAAAGCCCAACCATAATGCGCGTAGATCAGGAATCCGACAAAAAATGGAATGAGAAGGATGCGGAGAATCGTCAGGGAATTAGGGAGGTTCATGGAGGTCAGAAAATGAACAAGCCCGCCGGAGACGCTGGAATTATAAGCACTCATAGAACGGGGTGTCAATGCGGGAGGGCTCCACAGTGTTTCTTGACAACCGGCGGAAGTCTTGGCTAAAGTAGCTTTCTTTCAAGGTTTTTTGCGCTCGGAGACTCAAGTTCCAATGCGTGTGACGATCAATGGAAAGGCCGAAGAAATCACTGGAGGAACGGTCCTCGAAGTTCTGAAAGCCAAGGATGTGGAACCCCAGATGGTGGCGGTTGAAGTGAATTCCAAGATGTTGGAAAGACACGAATTAGGATTGACCCGAATCAAAGATGGGGATTCCATTGAGTTGCTTTTCTATATGGGCGGGGGTCGCTGAATGCTGTCGCTGCATACAGACATTACGGAACTGATCGGCCGGACCCCACTGGTTCGCTTAAATCGTCTCTCACGAGAAGGAGACGCAACGGTCTACGGCAAGGTCGAGTACTTCAATCCAGGCGGCTCGGTCAAGGACCGCATTTGCCTCAACATGATCAACGAAGCCGAACGGCAGGGCCGGCTGAAACCCGGTGGCACGATTGTCGAGCCCACCAGTGGAAATACAGGGATCGGATTGGCGCTGATCGCTGCCATACGCGGTTATAAACTCATCCTCGTCATGCCGGAGAGCATGAGCATGGAGCGCGCGAGCCTGCTGTCTTCTTACGGGGCGCAGCTCGTTCTCACCGCTGCCTGGGAGGGCATGAAGGGATCCATCAAGGAAGCCGAAGGCTTGATCGCCAGCAATCCGGATTATTTCATGCCTGACCAGTTCTCCAACCCGGCGAATCCGGCCATGCACAGAAAGACGACGGGCCCGGAAATCTGGGAATCCATGGATGGCGAAATTGACGCGTTCGTCACTGCCGTTGGGACCGGTGGGACCATTACCGGATGTGGTGAATACTTCAAACAGCGAAAACCGGGGATCAAAGTCATCGCGGTGGAACCTGCTGGGTCTCCCGTCCTTTCCGGCGGCGATCCGGGCCCGCACAGAATCCAGGGGATCGGCGCGGGCTTCATCCCAAAGGTCTTGAACCGTTCGGTGCTGGATGGCGTGATCACGATAACTGATGAGGAAGCGTATCAGACGGCGAAACTTCTGGCCAAAAAGGAAGGCCTGCTGGTCGGCATCTCATCAGGCGCCAATGTCGCAGCCGCACAGAAAGTGGCGGCGGACCTCGGTCCGGACAAAAATGTGGTGACGATCCTGTGTGACACCGGCGAACGCTACATCAGTATCGAAAAATACTTTAACATCTAGTCTCACCGAAAGACTCTCCGATGCCGTTTGTACCCGATTCCGAAGAGCAAGTCACCCGTTATAGCCGGCACATTCTGCTGCCCGAAGTCGGCGGCAAGGGACAGAAAAAGATCGGCCAGGCGAGAGTGCTCGTCATCGGCGCAGGCGGGCTTGGCTCCCCCGTGGCGTTATACCTGGCGGCGGCGGGAGTCGGCACGATCGGCATCATTGACAGCGATGTCGTAGACCTCTCCAATTTACAACGGCAGGTCATTCATCACACCGACGATGTCGGCCGGCCGAAAGTGGAGTCTGCGAAAGCCAAGATCCAGGCGCTCAACCCGAGCGTGGAGGTCGAAACCCATTACTCTCGTCTCACGGCTGACAACGCCCTGGATATCATCGGCGGCTACGATCTCGTCGTGGACGGGGTGGACAATTTTCCCGCAAAGTTCCTGATCAACGACGCCTGCTTCTTTGCAAAAAAACCACTGGTGCACGGTGGCATCCTCCGGTTTGACGGCCGTGTGTTCACGATCCTTCCCGGACAAAGCGCCTGCTATCGTTGCGTGTTCAAACAGCCGCCGCCTCCCGGCATGGTCGCGAGTTGCCAGGAAGCCGGCGTCATCGGTGCACTGGCCGGTGTGATCGGAACGATCCAGGCCACTGAAGTGTTGAAGCTGATTTTGGGCAAGGGCCGGCCCCTCACGGATCGCTTGCTGGACTATGACGCCCGGCTCACACGTTTCCGTGAAATCAAGATCCGCAAGAATCCACA
>Ga0066685_10001260_pt1 | contig 10754 bp, 10 predicted proteins | sample GraSoiAngelo_134_FD_62305 | JGI IMG/M metagenome (GOLD analysis project Ga0066685, IMG submission 62305) | Grasslands soil microbial communities from the Angelo Coastal Reserve, California, USA - 14_0929_05_30cm | ecosystem: Environmental > Terrestrial > Soil > Grasslands | place: USA...
TGGCGCCAACGCCTCTGTCATTTTCGTTCCCCCGCCGTATGCTGCGGACGCCATCCTCGAAGCCGCTGACTCGGGCCTTTCCCTGGTCGTTTGCATCACCGAAGGCATTCCTGTCCTCGACATGGTCCGCGTAGCCTCCACCGTGGATTTCACGAAAACGCGCCTCATTGGCCCCAATTGCCCGGGCATTATTTCTCCCGGCAAATGCAAAATCGGCATCATGCCCGGCCGCATTCACAAGCAAGGAAACGTCGGCGTCGTCAGCCGCAGCGGCACCCTGACTTACGAAGCGGTCCATCAGTTGACGCTTCTCGGCATCGGCCAGTCCACCTGCATCGGCATCGGCGGCGACCCCATCGTCGGCACGCCTTTTCTCGACGCCATCAAACTTTTCAACGACGATCCCGACACGCACGCCATCATCCTAATCGGGGAAATCGGCGGCAACGCCGAAGAGCAAGCCGCAGCATGGATCAAAGCCAATGTGAAGAAACCCGTCGTTGGTTTCATCGCCGGCCAAACCGCGCCTCCGGGCCGCCGCATGGGCCACGCCGGAGCCATCATCAGCGGAGGACAGGGCACAGCCAAAGATAAATACACGGCTATGGCGGCAGCAGGCATCCGCACCGTGGAAACTCCCGCGGAACTCGGCTCCACCGTTGCCACCGCTCTGAAATAGGTTTTGGTAGCACAGGCTTCAGCCTGTGCGCCTAGCAAATCTCGCGGTTCGGGCCCTTGGGGAAATGTCTAATTTTGTGGATGTCGGGCTTCTGCCCGGCGTGTCTGTGCAATTTTTGGAAGGATTCCTTCGTGTCAATCGAACGCACTTTTGCAATCATCAAACCCGATGCCGTCAACCGCAATTTGCAAGGCGACATTCTGGCAAGAATCCATAAGGCGGGTTTCAAAGTTATTGCCATTAAGTCGATGCGCATGACCAAGGAGGAGGCGGCGGGATTTTACGCCGTGCACAAAGCGCGCCCGTTCTTTGGCGAGCTCACCGACTTCATGAGTTCCGGCAAAATCTTTGCCATGGTTCTCGAAGCCGACGGCGCCATCTCCAAGTGGCGCGAGACCATGGGCGCCACCGACCCGAAAAAAGCCGCCGCCGGCACCATCCGCCACGACCTCGGCGCCAGCATCCAGATGAACTGCACCCACGGCTCCGACGCCCCGGAAACGGCCGCCTTGGAAATCAGCTACTTCTTCTCCGCCATGGAATTGATCTGAATCCGTACTCTTTGTCATCTTGTGGCATTTGTTGGCGTATTTGCCCTCAAGGTCGATACGGGCTTTCGGATTCAAGCAACTCCTGAATTCCCAAACCAACGACGGCTGCTGCTTCGCCGATAATCACGATTTTGAATCCCTTCGGCCAATGGCCCGGCGGAATAGGTTCATTCTCCTTGGGACTATTTTTAGGCGGGTCCAGGATCACTCGATAACACTTTCCTTCGGCAAGCGTCTCCGTCTCTCCGCGGTACGAGAACTGCAGCGCTCCCCGCCGTGCGCAGATGCGCAATTCTTTTCGACCGGTGACGATTATCTGCGCAACGGTTCTCGTATCGGCGGCCGGGCGAATGCTCGTTTCCCGTCCAATGACATTCAGCGAAGCTGCCCGCGCGGAGCTGAAGACTAGCGTTCCGTTATCAAGCTCTACTTCCATGCCCTGCGCGCTGTTTGTCCTATTCCGCACGCTGACTACGCTTGCTCCGGCAAGTTCGAGCATGGCCGCGCCAATCCGCACACGCAGAGAGCCCCCGGCTTCAGTGGAGAACCGGTCCCCGTCATAGATCGTTGCTCCCGCTGTCACGCCAGTCGTGTTGAGATGCACGCGATCGGCCGCCACTACCACGCCGAGCACTGCGGGTCTTGCGGGCAGGGAACTCAACGTCAGAACAGTGGCCATCGCGAGGGCCAGGGAATGGCGGAAGGTCATGTCAATATGCCTCCAGGCAGGACGCGCTATGCAAGGCCGCGAAACTCGCCATGCGCACCTTGAAACTCGGTATCAATTAACGCTGGGCATGTTTATTTGCCTGAATCTATATCGCATCTGGTAGTAATTATCAATACTAAATATGTAGTAGTAATAGACGCTGGGCGCACGACAGACTTGTTTGCGCCTTCGGGTAAAATAACCTCATGGATCCCTTCCGTGAATTCGGCCGCTCTCTCCTCTTTTTTGGCGCGCTCCTCATTCTGGTCGGCGCTTTTCTGTATTTTGGCAACAAGCTCCCGTTCCGCCTGGGAAAATTGCCCGGCGACATCGTCCACCGCGGCGAACACACCACGTTCTACTTTCCGATCGTTACCTGCCTTGTCGTAAGTTTCGTGCTCACGTTCCTCTTCTGGCTCATTTCTCATTTCCGCCGTTAGCTGGCCCTTTTGGGAGTGCGGGAGCTTGCTCCCGCTTTTCTTTCATTCGAGGACACGTTTCACGGCGCTGTTGGTATATAGTCTGGGGCTGGGAAAAACGGCGCTTCACGATTTCCGAAATTCTACGGAGAGCCCATGAGACACACTCTTCTCGCGTTGCTTGCAATCTTTCTTCTTTCTTTTTCTGTCTTCGCTCAATCCCCTGAAAAACCGCCTGTTGCTCAGCAGCAAGCGGCCACGCAAGATTCCTCCTCAACAAACACTCCCTCCGCACGTCCCGAAGACGTAAAGTCCATCGACAGCATTCTGGCGGCGCTTTATGGTGTGATCTCCGGGCCCGCCGGCGAACGCGACTGGAATCGCTTCCGCTCCCTGTTTCTGCCCCAGGCCCGCCTTACTGCCGCCACCAAGAACGCCGACGGCTCTTCCCGCGTCCGCCCCATGAGCGTCGAAGACTACGCCAAAGGCGCGGGCAGCTACTTTCTGCAGCACGCTTTTTTCGAAAGTCCAATCGTGAATCGCGTCGAAACCTTCGGAAACATTACGCAGGTTTTCAGCAGCTATGAATCCCGCCGCGCTGCCGGAGAAGCTCCGTTCGCTCGCGGCATCAACAGCATTCAATTGCTCAACGATGGCACTCGCTGGTGGATCGTCAGCATCCTTTGGGATGAGGAGCGCGGCGACAATCCTCTTCCCAAGGAATTCGCCGCTAAATTGTCAAATAGCCAGAAATAAAAAAAGCCCCGAAAAGGGCATGCGGGAATAGTACAAAGCAGAAAAGCAAAAAGCTGGTCTTCGACTGCAATCGAAGGCCAGCCTCTTGTTCTCAGCGGCAGTTATTGCTTCATTGCACCGCGAATTCCGCCCGAATGAACTGCTTGATTCCTTCCTGTCCTGTCAGCCGCAGGCAAATCAGCTTGCCTTCGTTCTCCAGGTCAATGTGAAAATCAAAAAACGGGCAGCACCTGCTCTCGTTCACCACCCAGTCCGCCAATTCTGCCAGCGTGACGTCCTTCGGGCTGAACTGGAATTCGTACCCCTTCTCCATCTCAACAATTTCCTTCCGCGCCGCCATCAACTTCTCCGACAGTTGCTTGTGATGCGCGCGCTCTTCCGCCGTCAGCGCCTTGATGTTGCAATAGAACTTGCTCTGCGTCGTCATTTGTTTCTCCGTGTTTGCGGACCTTGCCGTTATGTTTGATCTTGGCGTCGCACTCACAGCCGTCCCCGCAATCAGCAATGCCAGAGCAGCGGCGCCCGCCGCATTCCTCTTGTCCAGTCCCCCAAATTGCTCTTTCTTCTGATTCATAGCCTTCCTCCAGAATTGGATTTGCCACGTCCCATTCCTGATGCTAAAAGTTAAAGTCAGCTTTAAGTCAAGCTCTCTTTGGCATAGCATCATTGTAGTGGCGGGTCTTCAGACCCGTTCTCTTTCTCAAAGGAAACAACCATGAAAATCAGTGAACTCGCCCGTCGCGCAGGCCTCCGCGCTTCCGCCATTCGCTACTACGAGAAACTCGGCCTCCTCGCTCCTCCTTACCGTGCTGGCGGCCAACGCCGCTATTCCCTCGACGCGCTCGACCGCGTCCTGCTCATCCGCTTCGCCGGAGAAATGGGTTTCTCCCTCCCTGAAATCAAGCTCTTCCTCAGCGGCCTCCGTGACAACGCTCCCGTCGGCCCGCGCTGGAAAAAGCTCGCCGCCAGAAAGCTCTCCGAAGTCGAAGCCAGCATCGCCCGTTCCCTCCGTCTCAAAACCCTTCTCCAGAAGCTTCAGGATTGCCATTGCGCTTCTCTCAAGCAATGCGTCACCGCCCTCGGCCTCAGCGAAAATCTCCGCTTTGTCGCTAACCGTCCCCACTAAAATCCGCTGGATGGCTGCCACCACGGCCCGCCCAAAATCCCCATACAAACCCCTGAAAGGGAAGGAGCGTCTAAGTTGCAGTAAACTGAGTCCGTCCCACGGAGCCGGGATCTTTGACCAGAAACCCATAGGCCGCCATGCTTCGTCTCTGCATCCCAACTATTCTCTTGGCCGCGCAATTCTTTTTCTTCGGTTATCCCTCTTCCGCCCAATCGCCCGCTGCTTCTCCCTGCCCTTGCACCCTTCAAGGCTCCGTCGTCGATTCCATCTCCGGCCAGCCCGTTCCGCACGCTCTTGTGAAACTCACTGCACCTTCTCCCCGCGCCGCCCTGACAGATTCCGCAGGCAGATTCCAGTTTGAAGGCCTCCCCGCCGGCTCCGCCACCCTCGAAGCAGAAAAGCCCGGCTTCCTGGCACGTGATCCATTCGGGGTGTGGTATCCGCCCAGCGTGACAATTCTACTTGCTCCGGACAGCCCTCCTGCTCTTCTCAAACTCGTTCCCGAAGGCGTGATTTCTGGTCAGGTTTCTGACGAAAGCGGCAATCCCCTCGAAGCCTTCACAATTAGCATTTTTTCCCGTGGCCCAGGCCACCTCGGTCTTGGCCTTGCGCCGGATGCCTTGCACCGTTCTGCGAGTACAGACGACGAAGGCAAATTCCGCATCGCGGGGTTGCACCCCGGCTCTTACTATCTCCAAGCCCGCCAGACTCAAGGCCCGGCTCCCGGCGCGGCAAGATCTTCTGTCCCTTCGGGCTATTCACCAGTCTTCTACCCGGCTGCTGCGGACGTTGCTTCTGCGGTTCCGATCAAGGTCCTTCCCGGTGGAACCGTCCAAGCGAATTTCTCCCTGAAGCGCGTGCCGTTTATTCGTCTCTCAGGTACCGTTTCCGGGTACACCCCACAGGAGCAAATCAGCCTTTCGCTGGCGGATTCTTCAGGCACCCCACAAAGCATAGAAATCTCTTTTGAGCCAACTAACGGTTCCTTCCGCACGAAATGGATTCCTCCCGGCGTCTACACGCTCACCGGCCAATCGTCGGGCGAATTTGTTGTCGATGGATCGGCCGCGCTCTCCTCTGCATTGCAATCGTCTACACATGTGGTTGTTGGCCTCGGTCCCGGACGTATGCCCTCAGCCACGTTTGCAAGCCTGCGGGTCAACGCCTCGACCAGCGTTTCCGACCTTCACTTGGCCCTGCAGCCAACGATAGATATCCCCGTTGTCATCCGCGGTCTTTCAGCAACGAACAACGAAGTCCAGCCGGCACTGCCTGCTCTCGTCCTTGTGCCTAAAGAGCATTCACTGGCTGGCCGCTTTGTCGGGGCTCGGCCGTCTGATTCAAATGCGCAGTTCGCTGGCGACCTCCATGTCACGTTCGAAAGTGTTGTACCCGGAAGGTATGAACTCAAGATCATCCCCCATCACGATACTTACTACGTCGAATCCGCCAATTGGGGCTCCACTGATCTTCTTCGCAATGATCTCGTGCTCGATTCCTCCGGCTCCGTTCCCCCCGTCGAAGTAGTTGTGCACGACGATGGCGCAGCAATAAACGGAAAGGTGTTCTTCGACGGCACTCCGCTGCAATCGCTGGTCGTTTTTCTAACAGATAAACGCAGCAAGCCAGTTTTCTTCCCCGTTGGCGCAGACGGCACATTCACTATTTGGTCGCTAGCTCCCGGTGCCTACCATGTTTTTGCCGTGGACGGTTCCGCGAACTTCGACTACGAAGATCCTGCCTCCCTTGCGAAGATTTCCTCCAAGATTCAGGAAATCACCCTCGCTCCGAAACAATCCGCTTCCCTCAACTTAGAACTCGCCACGGTGGGCGAGTAGTCTGATGGCCGGCCAAGTCATGTTTCGCGCCACTGCTTTTCTTGGGTTCCTGCTCGCCATAAACACGCAACAATTCCTTGGCGTGCCTCCCCCCTCCTATCGCATTGCTGGAATCGTCGTGGACTCTATCACCGGCCAACCTCTCGAAGGCGCCGAAGTCACCATCGCACCTGTCACCGCGCTCGACGAGGCCCAAACCTTCCTCACCTCCGCCAGCGGACGCTTCCTTTTCGCCAATTTGGCTGTGGGCAAGTATCGCCTGATGGCCAGTCGTCGCGGCTACGCCACTCAGGCCTTCCATCAACACGAAGGCTACTGGATCAGCATCGCCGTTGGCCCCGGACTCGACTCCGAGCACATCCGTTTCCCGCTCGCTCCCAGCTCCGTCATCACCGGGGTCGTCATCGACGAATGGGGCGACGCCCTGCGCGATGCCAAAGTCCTTCTCTTTCAACAAAGCATGTTTGACGGCTCGCGCACTCTGCGCAACATCAATCAGACCACCACCGACGACCAGGGTCGCTACCGCTTCGCTCATCTCCAATCCGGCACCTATGCCGTTGCGGTTTACGCTCGCCCTTGGTACACGCAAGCTCAGGGGCAATATGACGTCTTCACAAGCGAACACCCTTTAACCACCTCCTCGGAAAACAACACCATGGACGGTGCCTTGCAGCATAACTTCGCGGAGAACCCACTCTTTGATGTCGTTTATCCCGTCACCTTTTTCCCCAGCGTCACAAGCCTCTCCGAAGCCGCTCGTCTCTCCCTCGCTCCCGGTGCTACCGAAACGGCCGATTTCCAGCTTCGTGCCGTGCCCTCCGTCCATCTCCGCGTCCGCGTACCCGTTGGACCTCCCACTCCGGTCACGGTCACTTCCGAAGCGCCTGGGTCCGAAGGGAATGCCCAGGAAACCAGCAGCGGCACGAGCGAGATGGAATTATCGGCTGACGTCGCCCTTACCCTCAAAATCGGCGAAGGCTACACCGATCAGCTCGATCCCATCCGCAATGAAATCGCCCCAGGCCTCATCGAGCTTTCCGGAATTCCGCCAGGGGAAATCAATTTGACGGCGGCCTCGATGCAAGGCTCCATCCTCAATCCGGACGCCATCAGCTATGCCGCTCGCGCAAAGACCCTGAACGTCTCCGGCGACACCGAAGTCGACTTAAGCTCCCACGGCGATCCCGCCAGCGTCTCCGGCGTAGTTCTTTCAAGTCAATTCCATCCGGCTTTAGCCAACGCCGAACAACCTTCAGGGGATCAGCCTTCCACGGGTCGCGCCGCGCTAATTCGAGCCATGGAAGCCGCCTCCTCAAGTGTGACCATTACCTTTCGCTCGCTCAAAACCAGCGACTCGTATGACGCAGCTATTTCCCCTGAGGGAAAGTTCTCCTTTACCGGCTCTCCTCTGCCTGTGGGCTCTTATGAAGTGGAATTCCCCGTGCAATCCGGTCTCCGCGTCCTCTCTCTCGAGGCCACCGGCGCCACCATCTCCGGCCACACCATCGAAATCCCCGCTGGCCAGCCCGTCAATATCGTCGTTCACGCCGCCGAAGCCAACTGCACTCTTTCCGGCTTTGCGCTAAAGAACGGAAAGCCCGTAGCCGGAGCCATGGTTCTTCTCGTTCCCCAGGATCCCGGCCACGATATGTCTCTTTACCACCGCGACCAGAGCGATTCCGACGGTTCTTTCACAATGTCTCCGCTTTTCCCCGGCCGCTACATCCTTCTGGCCATCGAAAACGGCTGGGACCTTGAGTGGGCCGATCCCAAGATCATGTTTCAATACCTCCCTGCCGGCCAGCCCCTCGAACTCAAGCCCGGCGCCTCCCTCACCCTCAACGCCAAAGTTCAATAGCGCCCCTCTCGTCCCCGCATTTGTAAAGAGGGGCTCCGTGAACCTGCCTGTCTCCAACCAAACCAATGACTCAACTACGCACTAAGGAAATATTCACAAATTCCTTGACTTCTTACGTCATTTTGTAGTAACGTACGGGGTTGATGCTCCTCGGCTGCGCGGTATGTCTCATCCCTTCCGCGCAAACCCCTACCTCCAGCAAGAACGCTGCTAAGTCCTTTATTTGCCACAGATCCGAAACTTCGCCCGTAAGTCCTTTCCTTGCCACACTTCCAAAAATCGCTGTTTGTAAGTCCTTTGTTTGCCACACATCCGACACCCCCGGGGTCTGTCGGGTGGCGACGCATCTTTCTCAATTTGGCACGCGCCCTCACGCCAGCGTATGCTTCTTCTCGCGTACTACCGGACAGCTACGGATCGCTGCCGCCTGGGCTCTTACCATTTTCCATTTTCAGGGTTGAAACTAGGAGTTGAAAACTGCTTACTTATTACTTCCATGAGCCAACTCACCTTCAACCTTCAGCCCACTCGCCAGATCCTGTCCGTCAGCGAGCTCACCGCTCGCATCCGCGATCTCCTCGCCCGCAATTTCACCGACATCTTCGTCCAGGGCGAAATCTCCAACTGCCGCGAAGCGCAGTCCGGCCACATCTATTTCACCCTGAAAGACGACCGCGCGCAGGTTAAATGCGTTTTCTTCAAACAGCAGCAGCGCGGCATCAAGTTCCGCCCCGAAGACGGCCTGCAAGTCACCGTGCGTGGCACCATCAGCGTCTACGAGCAGCGCGGCGAATATCAGATTTACGTCGAGAAAATCGAGCCGGTCGGCCTCGGTGCGCTGCAGCTCGCCTTCGACCAATTGAAAAAGCGCCTCGAAACGGAAGGTCTCTTCGATGCGACGCGCAAGAAGCCGCTGCCGCTGCTTCCCAGCCGTATCGGCCTCATCACTTCGCCGCGCGGTGCTGCCGTCCGCGACGTCGTGCGCATCCTCACGCGCCGTTTTCCCAACGTCTATCTCACCGTGTTTCCCGTGCGCGTGCAGGGCGAAGGCGCCGCGCAGGAAGTCGTCAAAGCGCTGAAGTTCTTCAATGCAAAAAAGTTCGTGGACGTGCTGATTCTCGCCCGCGGGGGAGGCTCCCTCGAAGACTTGTGGGCCTTCAACGAAGAAATCGTCGCCCGCGCGATTGCCGATTCGCAAATTCCCGTAATCTCCGGCGTCGGCCACGAAACCGACTTCACCATCGCCGATTTCGTCGCCGACGTGCGCGCTTCCACGCCTTCCGCCGCCGCCGAATTGGTTGTCCAAACACGCCGCGAATTCGACAAGCACATTGCTGACCTGCGCGGCGCCCTCGCCGAGCAGATACGCTATCGCATCCTGGTTCTCAGTCGCCGTATTCACGAACTCGCCGGGCGACCCGGCTTCCGCCGCCCACTCGACCTGCTCCGCCAGCAACGCCAGCGCGCCGATGAAATGATTTCCCGCCTCGCCCTCGGCCTCCGTGCGCGCCTCGAACAGTCGCGCAAGCGCTTCACCGTCGCGCATCTGCGCATCGTGTCTTTTGATTTTCGTATGAAAATTGCCGCGTTTCGCCTGCGCCTCGAACGCCGCGCGGCCGATCTCGGCGTCCGCGCCGAGCGTCTGCTTCGCGCCAAGCGTGAGCGCCTCGCTCGCCTCGCGCTGCAGCTCGAAGAGCGCAGCCCGCTAAAAGTCCTCGAACGAGGCTACGCCATCGCCACAGACGCCTCCGGCGCCATCCTTCGCGACGCCGTCCAAGTCCAAATCGGCGACTCCGTCTCGCTCCAGCTCCACCGTGGCCGCCTCACCACCGAAGTCAAGAAGAAGGAGTAACCCACTCAATGACAACGTCTAGCCAACCACTCCTTAATCTTGTCCTGAACGGACCACACGGCCCTGCACTTCATGACGCCAAGCCCCTTGTGGACCTCAAGAGACGGCAACTCTCTCAGATCAAGCCAGTATTTATCTACCTCCTCGCCAAAAGAAGTGACGAAGTCAGGGTTCATCGATGCAAAGACTTCAATCCTCACGCCGAGATCTCGTTCAGTAAAAACCTGAGGTTGAAAGCGCGTCCGGTCCTCTTCGCAAGAGGGCCAACCGAATTTCTTCAACGCCGGCAAGCATGCAAGGATGATCCTGGCTTTCCGGCACCCGAACGCGAAATGTTGATCACGCCAGTGAATTGCCCCGCCATTCTTGAGGATTTCAATCATCGGATTGCCGCGAAAGTAGTATTCGACCACCGAAAACTTAGGATTTTGGCTCGTGCCCATCGCCGTTCCCTGGCAATGAGAACAGAATCTCTTGTAAAAGCTTGGATTCAGCGGACAACGTTCTTCGGCCAGGGGGAATCCTCAGACTACGCCTCTTCGGAAGAGGAGGAAACTTTCAACACTGCGACATTGCACATTTAGGAATGATGTTCTTTCGTCCGGGTAATCGACTTCGTTGACTGCACTGATTGCCTCAGCGCTTCCAGTTTTTGAAGGATATGAGCATACACATCCATGCGGACGACCACGGCAAGTCTTTTGCCATTTCTGTCAGTAAGAAACTGGATTGGTTCTGTCATTTCTCTGCCTTTGGCAAAGTCTAATGCAAGCAAAAGGAGCCTACAAGAAAGAAGTTTTTGTTTTGCTTACAACTCTGTACTGAAAACGGCAAACGGTAAACGGTAAACGGTAAACGGTAAACGGCCTACTCTTCGTCAGAGGAGGAAACCTTCAACACTGCGAGGAACGCTTCCTGCGGAATATCCACCTGGCCCACGCGCTTCATGCGGCGTTTGCCTTC
>Ga0066685_10001268_pt1 | contig 10734 bp, 8 predicted proteins | sample GraSoiAngelo_134_FD_62305 | JGI IMG/M metagenome (GOLD analysis project Ga0066685, IMG submission 62305) | Grasslands soil microbial communities from the Angelo Coastal Reserve, California, USA - 14_0929_05_30cm | ecosystem: Environmental > Terrestrial > Soil > Grasslands | place: USA...
ATCCAGGAGAAGATCCCGCGCGGGCAGGGCTCGATCACGGGAAGCTTCAGCGAGGAAGAGGCGCAGAACCTCGCCATCGTGCTTCGATCCGGAGCGCTTCCCGCGCCGGTGAACGTCGTCGAGGAGCGCACGGTCGGCCCTTCGCTCGGGCAGGATTCGATCGAGAAGGGGCTTCGCGCCGCGGCCCTGGCGGCGCTCCTCGTGGTGCTCTTCATGATCGTCTACTACAAGATGTCGGGCATGGTCGCGGTGGTCGCCCTGTTCCTCAACATCCTGGGCCTCCTCGCCTGCATGGCCGGCTTCCACGCGACGCTCACGCTTCCCGGCATCGCGGGCGTCGTCCTGACCATCGGAATGGCGGTGGATACGAACGTGCTCATCTTCGAGCGGATCCGGGAAGAGCTTCGGAACAAGCGGACGGTCATGGCGGCGATCGAGACGGGATACGCGCGGGCCTACCGCACCATCATCGACGCCCACGTGACGACGCTCCTGAGCTCCTTCGCGCTGATGTGGTTCGGGACCGGCCCCATCCGGGGATTCGCGATCACGCTGTCGATCGGTCTCATCATCAATCTCGTCACGGCGGTCGGGATCTCGAAGATGATCTTCGACGCGTGGTCGGTCCGCCGGAAGCTTTCGTCGATCAGTATCTAGGAGACTCGATGTTTCAGCTGCTTCATGGGGTCAACGTCGATTGGATGGGGCGGCGCCATATCGCCTTCATCATCTCCGGGGCGTGTGTGCTGATCTCGCTGATCTCCCTCATGGTGCATGGAGGGCCCCGCTACGGCGTGGATTTCACGGGGGGCTCCCTCGTCGAGATCCAGACCACCCCGCCGTTGCACGCGGATCAGGTGCGGGCGGCCGTCGACCACGCCGGCTACTCCGGAAGCGAGATCCAGGAGCTGAGCCGGCCCGGCCAGTTCCTGATCCGGGTCGAGTCCAAGCCGGGGAATCAGAGCCCCGCGTCAGGGATCGCGCACGCCGTGCAGACGGAGCATTCCAGCGCGCGCGTCGAAGTGCTTCGCGTCGAGACGGTCGGTCCCCGGGTCGGGAGCGAGCTCCGGGGCGCGGCGATCAAGGCGATCCTCTTCGCGATGGGCCTCATCCTGATCTACGTGGGAATTCGCTACGACTGGCGCTACTCGCTGGGAGCGGTGGTGGCGCTCTTCCACGACGTCTTCATCACCGTGGGCGCGCTGAGCATCACGAACAAGGAGATCACCCTCACCGTGGTCGCGGCGCTCCTGACGATCGCCGGGTTCTCGATCAACGATACGATCGTCATCTTCGACCGGATCCGGGAGCGGTCCAAGACGCTCCGGAGAGAGCCTCCGGCCAAGGTGATGAACATCGCCGTCAACGAGACCTTGAGCCGCACCATCATCACCTCGTTCACGGTGTTCCTCACCGTCCTGTCCCTCTACCTGCTCGGCGGGGAAGTGATCCATGATTTCTCGTTCGCGATGCTGGTGGGGGTCGTGTTCGGCACGTACTCCTCGGTCTACGTCGCAAGCGGGCTCGCGCTCGAGATCCAGCTCTGGCTCGAGCGCGCGGGCACGGGCCGGCCGAAGAGGTAGCTCGAGCAGGGCGCTGTTCTCGAAATCGGAGCCCAACCTTGGCGCTTCGTAGACCGTGGGTTTACGCCTCGATCACCTGTCCCGCCTGGGTCCTGGCCATCGCTCTTGCTTCGCACGATCCGGGCCGGGCCTTCGCCGCCGAAGGTGCCCTCAATCTCGCCCCCGAGCCGCGACGGGAATCCACGCCCTTCCAGCTGTTCGCGAACGTGGAGGAGGCCTGGGTGCAATCGGACGCGGAGCGCCTGGTGGCGCTCATCGATACGACGACCGTCCGCATCGCGCTCAAGCCCGGCGCACCCCTCACCTACGCGGTCACGCGCGTGGCGGCCACCTTTCTTTTACAAGACCAGCTTCGCCTCGTGCACACCCGCCGCTTTCAGATGGTCCGGTTCGATTGGGACAAGAAGCGGGACCTCTGCCGGGCGCTGGCGGTCTGGAATGGCGATTGGGGCGGAAGGCAAGGTCCCAGAATGGTGCGGGTATCGTTCACCGCCCGTCCCACCGCCGGCGGATGGCGGCTCACCGAGATCCGCGCCGAAGACTGATCCCGATCTCGTGAGCCCCTCCGACACCACGCGAGCCGACGTCCTCTACACGGCCGATCTCCACGGGAGCCGGGAGCTCTACGTGGAGTCCTTTGCGCTCGCGCGGCGCCTCGGGGTACGCGCCGTCATCCTGGGAGGGGATCTCGCGCCGCACGCGACGGTCGTGGAGCAGCGCTCCTTCTATCAGGGATTCCTGATCCCGCTCCTCCGCGAGTATCGGAGCGAGAAGGATTCCGCGGAGATCTTCTACATCATGGGGAACGACGACTGGAGCGCGAACCTTCCCGTGCTCCAGCGCGCCGGGATCGAGCGTTTCCATCACATCCATTGCACGGTCCGCCCCTTCCTGGACAAGACCTGGATCGCGGGACTGGGATCCGTGACGCTCACTCCCTTCGCACTCAAAGATTGGGAGCGGTGGGAGGAAGGACTGGGAGGTCCGATCCGCCAGGAAGGGTTCCGGAGTCAGGCGGACGGCTCGGTGCATCCCTTCGACTTCCGCGGCCGGGAATGGGAAGAGTGGATCGGACGCGATCTCGAGACCATCGGCAAGGAGCTGACCCCGGAGCGCCAGCCCCTGGTGTGCGCGTTTCACGGTCCCCCTCATGGGACGGCGCTCGATCTGATCCACGGCGACGCGCACGTGGGCTCCCGCGAGGTGCGGAAGTTCCTCGAAAAACAGCGTCCTCTGTTGTCCCTTCACGGGCACATCCACGAGTCCCCGGCTGTGTCGGGCAAGTTCGCCGACCGCCTCGGCCCCACCATCTGTGTAAATCCGGGCCAAAGAATGGGAAGCACCCTCCACGCGGTGTGGTTCCGCTTCGACGATCTGGCGGGGTCCCTGACCCACACGCTGCTGGGACCGGCAACGCTCGATCCTCCCGGCACTTAGATTCACCCCCCGGCGGCTACGGCCGGAACCTCAGCACTTCCCGTCTGTACACTCTTGTAGGACCCGACGCGCCGCGGCTGTGCCGCACATCTGATATAATTCTTCTACTTAGAGCCCGACCCCTGGAGCTTCGTGACCGGAATCCCTCACGCAATGAATCGTCCCTTCCTGGCGCTCTGCGCCTTCCTCGCCCTCGGTATGGCATACGCCTTGCCTTCTGAGCCCGCGGCCGCCTCCCGCGACCTCGAGCTGAATGGCGGATTTACGATTGCGCGGCTCAAGTACACGGGAGGCGGCGACTGGTATTCGGACGAGAGCTCGCTCCGCAATCTCCTCCGCTCGCTCAAGGAGCGTGGCGACGTCCGGGTGAGTCAGGACCACGAAGCGGTCGTGACCCCGACCGACCCGGAGATCTGGAACTATCCGATGCTGTTCATGACCGGTCACGGCAACATCAAGCTGAGCGAGGAAGAGGCCCGGGCGCTCCGGAGCTATCTGGATTCCGGCGGTCTCCTCTGGGCCGACGACAATTTCGGGATGGACAAGTCCTTCCGCGAGCAGGTCAAGCGCCTCTACCCCGAGGCTCCGCTCACCGAACTTCCCTTCAGCCACGCCATCTTCCGCTCCCCGAACTCCTTTCCCGCGGGCGCCCCCAAGATCCATGAGCACGACGGCGGGCCGGCGCGGGTGTTCGCGGTGATGAAGGGAGGGCGCGTGCTGGTGCTCTACACCTTCGACTGCGACATCGGAAACGGAATCGAGGACCAGGGCATCCACGACGACCCGCCCGAGAAACGTCAGGCCGCGATGCGCTTCGCGATCAATGTCGCGACCTACGCGGTGACCCATTGAGGAATCCGTGAACGCTCCCTACGAAGCGCTGCTTCGCGAGCTCCGGCGCGCACGGCGGTTCCTCCTGTGGCGCTCGATCGAGCGCGCGGGCGTCATCGCCATCCTGGGCTTCGTCGCCCTGGCGGGTCTGGGGCTCGTTCTGGCGCTCCTCTTGCCGCTCCACCGTGCCGAGTACGGGGCGCTTCGCACCGGCCTCCTGCTCGCCGCACTCGCGGCCCTCGGCTTCGCGCTCACGCGCGTGCTGCGCTCCAAGACGGCGCTGCCCGATGCCGCGCTCGAGGCGAGCCGCCTCATCGACGACCGCGACGACGGGCTGCTGACGGCGTTCGAGCTCGGGAGCGTCCCGCCGGAGCCGAAGCGAGGGGACGTTCCCACGGGCTATTCTCCGGCACTCGCGCAGCACGCGGTCCGGGCGGCCGCCGAGCGCGCCGCCTCGCTTCCCCTCGGCCGCCTTCGCGCATGGCGCGGGCGTTCCCAGTCCATGAAGCGGCTCGCGATCGTCGTGGCCGTGCTGGCCGGAGTGGCGATGCTGGGAGGAACGCGCACGGTCACCACCGTCTCGCGCATCGCCGATCCGAAGAGGGCGCCCGTGGCCCCGATCGGGATCCGCGTGGATCCGGGATCGGAAGAGGTGGAAGGTGGCGCCTCGGTCCCGCTGCGCGTCTACGTCTCGGGGAGCGACCGCAAGCCCCGTCTCATGAGCAAGGAGGCGGGCGGAACCGGATCGTGGGACACGAGGACGCTCGAGCGGTCCGTCGAGGAGACGCATCCTCGCGTCCGCGAGCGGGCGTACGCGACGGTGATTCGCAACCTCAACGAAGATCTCTTCTACCAGGTGCGTGTCGCGGACCAGACCACCCCGGTGTTCCGCATCTCCGTGCGCGATCTGCCGCGCGCGTCCGGATTCCGGGTCCGCTACGAGTACCCCGCCTACTGCGGGCTCACGTCCGAGGCCCAGAACGCCATCACGGGCGATCTGGCCGCGCCCCGGGGAACGCGCGCGCGCGTCGAGGTGCTCCTCAACCGGAGCGTGGAGGAAGCCTCCATCCTTTACGATGGCGGAGCTCCCTCCCTGCGCGGCGCGCTGGGAGAGCGGCTGGCGCGCTTCGCCGTGCCGGTACACTCCGACGCCCGTTACCGGATCCGCCTCGTGGATCCGCGCGGGCGCAAGGTGGATCTCGGCCCCTACGACATCAAATCGATTCCCGACCGCGCGCCCACCGTCACGATCGTTTCCCCGAGCCCGGTGGAAGACGTGACGCGCGACCTGTCCGCGACCATCCTCGCCGGCGCCACGGACGACTACGGAGTGCGGAAGGTGCTCCTCCGTTATCACGTCCGGGAGGAGGCGCCGCAAACGGAGACGCTGCACGAAGAGAAGGACGGCGTGCGCGAGCTGGCGGTCCGCTACACGTGGGGGCTCGGAACCTACGACCTGCTTCCCGGCGAGGAGATTCAGTACGAGATCGGCGCGGTGGACGGAAACCGGATCGACGGACCTCAGACCACCTGGTCCGAGCCGCGGACGCTCCGCTTCCCCTCCGCCGCCGAGATCCTCTCCTCGGTGGAGCGGCAACAAGATCAATCCGTCGCCACGCTGGAGGACGCGATCCGGAGCGCCAAGGCGCTGCAACAAAAGTCCGAGGAGCTGGAGCGGGACCTCGGGCGCCAGAAGGAGCTGCCCTGGGAGAAGGGGCAGGACATCCAGAAGACCCTCGAGGGGCAGCAGGCGCTTCGCGAGCAGATCGACAAGGTGGCCGAGAAGCTGGGGCAGGACGCGGACAAGCTGGCATCGTCGCGGGCGCTCAACGCCGAGCTGGTCCAGAAGCTGAACGAGCTGCATCAGCTCCTGAACCAGCTCCACGACCAGTCCATCCTGCGCACGATGCAGCGCGTGCAGGACGCGCTGAAGAAGATGTCGCCCCAGGAGCTGGAGCGCGCCATGCAGAGCATGAAGCTCACCCAGGAAGAGGTGGTCCGGAATCTGGAGCGGACCATCGAGCTCTTGAGACAGCTCAAGATGGAGGAAAAGCTGGAAGCCGTCGCCGAGCGCGCCGCCGACATGGCACGCCGGCAGCTCGCGCTGAACGACTCGCTGGCTCGCGCGGGACAGCCGAACCAGATGAAGGAGCTCTCGCGGGGAGAGAAGGAGATCCAGAAGATGAGCGCCGAGCAGCGCGCCGCGCTGGATTCGCTCGCCCAGGAGCTCGAGCAGATGGACAAGGAATCGGCGCAGACGGCCGAGGACCAGCGCGACAAGCTCCAGGGGATGTATCCCGTCTTCGAGAAGTCCACCGATGCCATGCAGCAGGCGATGAAGCAGGAGGCTCAGGAGAGCACGAAGGATCTCGCCCAGGAGCTGGAGCGGATGCGGCAGGCGATGAACAAGATGAAAGACGACTTCGTGTTCCGGAAGAAGAACGACGTCGGGAAGAAAATGGACGCCGCCATCGCCGATCTGCTCGAGATCGCGGACGCGCAGGAGAATCTCCTGGACGACCAGAAGAGCGGGACCAACGAGCGCGCCACGACCCAGCAGGGGCTCGAGGAGACGACCGAGAGCGCCGCGAATCGCATCGGGGATCTGACCAAGAAGACCCTCTTCATCACGCCCGACGTGATCCAGGCGCTCGGGCGGGCGCTCTCGAATCAGCAGAACGCCGTGGGCCGCTACTCCATGGAGGATCTGATCGGCGGGCTCGTCTCGAGCAAGGAAGCGACCATCGCTCTGAACCAGGCCGCGTCGGCGCTCCTCAGGGGACGCGACGCGATGAATCAAGCCAAGTCCTCGACCGGATTCCAGGAGGCGATGCAGATGCTCCAGGGGCTGTCGGGCGAGCAGCAGCAGCTGAACGGCCAGACGCTCTCCTTGATGCCCGGCGGCCAGGACGGACAGAGCGGACGCCTCACGCCGGATCAGGCGGGGGCCTTGAGCCGCATGGCCGCCGAGCAGGAGGCGATCCGGCGCGGGCTCGAGGAGGCGATGCAGAAGCTGGGTCAGGGGGGCGGCACGCTGGGGCAGCTCGGCGACACCGGAGAGGACATGAAGAAGGTGGCCGAGGATCTTCGCGGCGGCCGGCTCAACCAGGAGACGGTGGACCGCCAGCAGAGGATCCTGAGCCGGCTCCTGGACGCGCCGCGCAGCGTCGAGAAGCGCGACTACTCGCGGCGGCGCACTTCGCGCCCCGGCGTGGACGTGGTCCGATCCTCACCGGGCGCTCTCTCGCCGGAGCTCTTGAAAGCACGGCCCACCCTGGCGGCGCTGCTGGCCCGGGGCGGCCGCGATCCAGTTTCCCCGCGCTACCGGGCGCTCGTGGACCAGTACTTCCAGGCGATCCTGCAAGGAAAGACGCATTGAGAACCCATCCCGTCGTCTGCCTCGCGGTGGCCGCGCTCGCTTGCCTTCTGCCGGGGACCGGGGCGGCGGCTCCCGCTCCCGTCGATACCGTCATCGTGCAGCCCGGCATCGCTCCGGACGCGAGCAATATCTACCGGGCGCTGCTCGGAAACCTCACGATCCGGGCACCCCAGGACACCGCGGGCGTCGGCGACTACCGGGCCGCGCGGCGGCTCTTCGTGGCGGGCCTCTTCGATTCCGCCGCCGCGGAATTCCAGCGGTTCGCGATGCGCTTTCCGCGGAACCTCCTCGTGAACGACGCGATCGAGCGGATCCTCCTGATCCGCGAGAACCGCGAGCCGGGGAATGAGGCGCTCCTTCTCTACGCGCGCACGCTCTCGCTTCGCGAGTCGGGCGCCGCCGATTCCGCGGCCGCGACGGCCCGCGAGGGTCTGGCGCGGTTCCCGAACGCCCGCATCCGGTATCACTGGCAGTATCTCCTCGCCGAGGTCGCACGCGAGCGGGGAGACCACCTGGCGGCCATCCGGTACGCGCTCATGGTCGCGGACTCCACCTCGAAGAGCCGTCTCGTCCCCTACGCGCTCAAGCTCGCCGGAGACGAGATCGTGCTCATGGGGGACGACCCCGCGAAGGCGCTCCGTCTCTATCAAGCGCTGCTCGAGCGCTATCCCGCCTCCCCGCTCGCCCCGCCGGTGCGCGCCCAGGTCATGGAAATCCGGAGGAAGCTCCAGCTGTGACACGGACACCGCTTCGCGTGCTCGCCTGGGGCGCGTTCCTGCTCGCCCTGATCTGGGGGAATCCCGCCCGCGCGGAGTTCCTGGTGCCGATGGACGCGAGCCAGACGGACCACCTTCGCGCCTATGGGCTCACCTTCTGGACGCTCCAGCAGGGGCTGCGGGGTGAATGGCTCCTCAACTACCGCGGCGGCTCCTTCCTGCTCCCCGACGAGCCGCGCATTGCGAGCGAGGCGGCGGTCCGGGGCGTGAAGCTGGAGCAGGTGAGCGGCGCGCAGGTGGCGCAGATCCGCGCGGAGATCGCGGACAACAACATGGAATCGGTGAAGCTCGAGACCGCGCCGAGGATCGCGGTCTACGTTCCGCCCACGGCACCCCCCTGGGACGACGCGGTCCAGCTCGCGCTCGAGTACGCGCAGATCCCCTACACGAAGCTCTGGGACGCCGAGGTGATCCAGGGGCGTCTGTCGGACTACGACTGGCTCCATCTGCACCACGAGGATTTCACGGGACAGTACGGCAAATTCTACGCGGCCTTCGCCGGCACCGACTGGTACCGGAAGCAGGTCGCGGAGAACGAGGCGATGGCGAGGAAGCTGGGATACTCCAAGGTTTCCGAGCTGAAGAAAGCCGTCGCGCGCGCGATCAAATCCTACGTCGGCGCGGGCGGGTTCCTCTTCGCCATGTGCTCGGCCACCGATACCTTCGACATCGCGCTCGCGGCCGAGGGGGTGGACATGGTGGGCCCGGAGTACGACGGGGATCCGGCCGATCCGAGCGCGCAGCAGAAGCTGGATTTCGGGAAATGCCTCGCCTTCCAGAACTTCGAGCTGGAGCCCAGCCCCCTGGTCTACGAGTACTCGAATATCGACACCAGCGCCAAGGACATGCTCCGGGGCCAGCGGAACGACTACTTCACCCTCTTCGATTTCTCGGCGAAGCAGGATCCCGTCCCGAGCATGCTGGTGCAGGATCATTCCGCCAACGTCGCGGGATTCATGGGCCAGACGACCGGGTTCGAGAAGCGTCTCCTGAAGCCGGGCATCACGGTGCTCGCGGAAGTGCCCGGAGCCGACGAGGCAAAGTACATCCACGGGCACTTCGGGAAGGGAACGTTCACCTTCTACGGCGGGCATGACCCCGAGGACTACCAGCACGCGGTCGGGGATCCGCCGACCGACCTCTCCCTCCACAAGAACTCGCCCGGGTACCGGCTGATACTAAATAATGTTCTCTTCCCCGCGGCCGAGAAGAAAGAGAAGAAAACTTAGGATTGTCGGGCGCGGTCCCCGCCGATACACTCCTTCGCCTATGATTACGATGGTGGATGCGTTTCGGCTGCCATGGCGGCGCGCCTACGCTCCGTCAGTCCATTCGAGGGGGAGCGAAGTTCTCCCCCTCGGTCGCTCTGAGGCTACAGGGCGCGCCTCCACGGCCAGTCTCATCATCCATGAAGCGATTCTGGTGCTGGCGGGAAGCGCCCTGATCGCCGCGTCGGCATGGATCGCCGTGCCTCTCCCCTTCTCGCCCGTTCCCGTGACCGCGCAGACCTTCGCCGTGCTCCTCGTGGGCTCGGTGCTGGGCGCGCGACGCGGCGCCGCGGCCGCGCTCGCCTATCTCGGAGAGGGTGCGCTCGGGCTCCCCGTGTTCGCCGGAGGAAGCGGCGGAGCGCACGTGCTCGCGGGACCCACGGGCGGGTACCTGGCAGGATTCGTCGCGGGCGCCTGGCTCTGCGGCCTCCTGGCCGGGCGCGGGTGGGACCGTCGCGTCGTCACCACCGTCCTGTCGATGGCGCTCGGGAACCTCGCGATCCTGGCACCGGGTCTCCTCTGGCTTTCACGCTTCGTGGGATCGGGACGCGTGCTCGCGCTCGGGCTCGCCCCCTTCCTTCCGGGAGACGCGGTCAAGATTGCCACAGCCGCCGTGATGCTCCCGCTCGGGTGGAAGCTCATCGCGCGCCTTCGCGCGCGCTGACCCATGGCCGTTCTCAATCATTTCCTGAAACCCACGATTCTCGTCACCGGCGCCACCGGCGCGATCGGGCGCGCGGTCTGCCGGGATCTGGTCACGCACGGCTATCTCGTTCTGGGGCTGGTGCGCAACGACGAGGCGAAGGCGCGTCTTCCGTACGCGGTGATTCCCGTGCCCGGCGACATCCGCGACCCGGGCGGGTGGGAGCACTCGATCGAGCAGGCGGACATCCTCATCCATCTGGCGCTCCACCTGCCCGAAAAGCCGGGACCCAAGGAACGCGAAGACGCGGAGCGGGACGCCAAGCTGATGGCCGAGGTCCTGGACCGCATCGCCACGCTCTCCCGCAGACACAAGAAGCTCATGATCCACACCTTCGGCGCTCTGATGTACGAGCCCGATCCGGACGGATGGGTGCGCGAGACCTCGGAGCTGAGCCGTGGCCGCGGGTTCGGGATCCGCCATCGCGCCGTCTATCCCGTGTTCCAGCAGCACCGGAAACGCGGGCTCCGCGCGATGAGCGTGAATCCCGCGTTCGCGTACGGCCGCGGCGGCTGGTTCGAGAGCGGCGTTGTTCGTCCCATGAGCCGGGGGGAGTCGTTCGTGATCGGGGACGGGTCGCAGACGATGCACTACATCGAGGCTTCCGACGCTGCGTCGGGATACCGCCTCGCGATCGAGAAGGGGATTCCCGGCGAGGATTATCTCCTCGCTGACGACCGCCCCAGCACCCTCGCCGAATTCACGAGTCTCGTGGCGAAGGAGATGGGAGCGCCTCACCCGGTCTCGATCCCCGAGG
>Ga0066685_10001278_pt1 | contig 10709 bp, 10 predicted proteins | sample GraSoiAngelo_134_FD_62305 | JGI IMG/M metagenome (GOLD analysis project Ga0066685, IMG submission 62305) | Grasslands soil microbial communities from the Angelo Coastal Reserve, California, USA - 14_0929_05_30cm | ecosystem: Environmental > Terrestrial > Soil > Grasslands | place: USA...
GGAAAAAAGATTCAAGATCGAGGATTATTCAGGGAAGTAGGTTGTCTTAGTGGACCGATCGTCAGGGAGGGCTCCGATACTCTTGTCGATCTTCCATTCTAAAGCTATGACGCCCTCCCTAACGGTGGGCTACTGACGCATCAGGCTACGGTACCAAAACCAGCTTCCCAAATTGCGCCCGATCTTCCATCAACTCATGCGCTTTGCGCGCTTCAGGAAGTGGAAACGCGCGATCTACTACGGCGCGAATCTGGCCAGTCGCAATGAATTTCATCGCCGTTAACAGGTCAGCTTTCGATCCCATCATCGAACCAAGAATGGTTAGATGACGATAGAAAACGTGTCGCAGATCAGTGCGCGCATCGTAGCCGCTCGTCGCGCCACAAGTAACCAATCGTCCCCCTTTCTTCAATGATAGAATCGATCCGGGCCAGGTCGCTTCGCCTGTATGCTCAAACACCACATCGACACCTCGGCCGTTCGTTAATCGCCTCACCTGCTTTGGCCAATCATCGCTCGAATAGTTAATCGTTTCGTCCGCGCCCAGCTCGCGCGCCTTCTGAAGCTTGTCATCTGAACTCGCAGTAGCAATCACGCGCGCGCCGTGCAGCTTCGCGATCTGAATTCCTAAACTTCCCACACCACTGCCCGCCGCGTGAATCAAAACATCCTCTCCCGGTTGCACCTGAGCGCGCGTAACGAGCATATGCCACGCGGTCAAAGTCACCAGCGGCAGGGCCGCAGCTTCTTCCCAGTTCAGATTCTTCGGTTTCTGAATTACGTTCACCCCGGCTACCGACAGAAGTTCCGCGTAGCCGCCATCGCGGCCACTGCCGATGATGTCGTATTCCGCGCAGAAATTATCGCGTCCGGCGAGGCATTCAGCGCAGTGGCCGCATGAGACCCCCGGATGCAGCATGACTTCATCACCGGGTTTGATCCAAGTGACCAACTCACCAACTTCGCGGACCACGCCGGCGACATCGTTGCCGAGAATATGCGGCAAGGGAATCTTGATCCCCGGCAAGCCTCCTCGCACCCACACGTCGAGATGATTCAGCGCGCAGGCGCGCACTTCGATCAGAACTTCGTTTGCTTTGATTTTCGGATCGGCGACTTCGGTGTACTGCAAAACCTCAGGCCCGCCGTGCTGTTGGAAAATGACGGCTTTCATTTTTGTTCCGGGAGATGCTGCGGGCCCCTATGCGGAATTGAAATCATTCTAATTATTCTGCTTTACGAGCTAAACGTCCTCCGATCGCGTGACTCAATTCAATCAATCCGGGCATGACGTAGAAGACCGCCAGAGAACTCAGCAGCGCGCCCGTCAAAAATCGCGACAGGTGCGTATTCTCCCAGATCGAGAAATACCCGAGCGCGAAATCAATCAGCAGAGGAACCGCAGCCAGAATCAACCAGATTCTTCGCGGAGTATCAGAGCGCTTCAATGAACGGGCAAGCGGATAGATCAATGCGGCCAAGGCAAAGCCGGCATACAATCCCGTGCACCGCGAACAGACCGCGAATTGATGACCCGCGACATGAAATGAACGCTCCGGAATCTGATGGCAGATGAAACTAAAAGCTTTGTAGATTGTGGAGGAAAAGCCGGTGTGGTTGCCGGCTTGAGCTAGAGGTGCAGTAATGATTAGTGCCAAAACGGCGAGTGCAATCGTAGCGGTAAGCGCCCAAATCACAACCGCAAAGCGATCACCGCGCGTCGGTTCAACTGTTAACGAATTACGTTCGACGACCGCCGCGCTCATTTTGTAGCTTAGAAATCAGAAGATGACGTAGTCTGCGAACGGCGCTCTTCTTTCTGATTTCCGACCTCTTACTCTTACGTTTGATCTCTAGAACCTAACCACCGTGTCCGGCCCGCCTTCGATGTGCACGGTGTCAACGAAGCGAATGTGTTTCGACTCGCTGGTCATCACCAGCGAATGCGTGCGTTTGCCGGAGCCAAAGAAGCGGACGCCACGCATCAGAGAGCCGTCAGTTACACCGGTCGCGGCAAAGATAATCTTCTTGCCGGGCGCCAGATCGTCTGAGTCGTAAACTTTGTTCGGATCGTTTATGCCCATCGACTTCAAGCGCTCGACGACTTCATTCACCGGCGGCAGCTTTTCACGATCCACTCCGAGCCTTTCCGAATCAAAAACCAGACGGGCCTGAATCTCCCCGTTCAGACATTTGATCGCCGCCGCCGTCAGCACGCCTTCCGGCGCCCCGCCAATGCCCATCACCGCATGAATGTTTGTGCCGGCCACCGCCGCGGAAATACCAGCCGAAAGATCGCCATCTGGGATCAAGCGAATGCGAGCGCCCGCGCCCCGCACGTCGTCGATAAGTTTCTTGTGCCGCGGACGCTCCAAAACTATCACGGTTAAGTCTTCGATGTCGCGACCGAGACGCCGCGCGATATTACGCAGATTTTCTTTTACGGGCGCGTCGATGTCGACCACCCCGCGCGACGAAGGCCCCACCACAATCTTGTCCATGTAGATGTCCGGCGCGTGCAGCAAACCGCCGCGCTCCGCCGCCGCCAGAACCGCGATCGCGTTGTTCGCGCCGAGCGCGCAGAGGTTCGCTCCCTCCAAAGGATCGACGGCAATATCAACTTCAGGGCACGACTCAGCCAACTCTTCGCCGACTCCGAATCCACCGCCGACTTCTTCGCCAATGAACAGCATCGGCGCTTCGTCGCGCTCGCCCTCACCGATCACGACGCGGCCGCGCATCGGCACGGTATCCATCACTTCGCGCATCGCTTCGACCGCAACCTGATCCGAATACTTTCGATCGCCCTGGCCCATCGTGCGCGCCGCGGCGATTGCTGCCGCTTCAGTCACGCGCAAAAACTCTAACGACAGCTCGCGTTCTGTCCTTAACTCTGGCGCCATCTTGTGTCTCCTATGCGCAGAAATCATACGCCTGCAAATAAAGGCGACTAAGTTATCCGAGAATGAAGAAAAGCGCCGCCATAGTAACAGAAAGCTTCAGCCGCTGGAAACCGATCCTTACAAAGTCTCCTTTTGAATTCTTAGCGCTTTTACAAAACCACGCAGGGTTGATTTACATCTCGGTTGGCGTACAAAACTCGGCATCGTTCCCCGGCTTTAGTTAGATCAAAATTAAGATTTTAAAGGAGCTATATTTATGTCTGCCGTAATGCAAATACCAACCATCAATGAAGACAAGATGAATACGTTTCTAGGCAAGGTCGGCGGCGATTTCGGCGCGTCGCTAAGCTCCGCGCTGGTTTATATCGGGCAGAAACTGGGATTGTATAAAGCACTGGCCGACGCCGGTCCGCAGACGCCAGCCGAGTTGGCCCAACGTACCAATACTAACGAACGTGACAAATTACTCTCGAGGTCTCATTGGTGGTCAATATTGCTAGAGAGTATTGACCTCGTGTTTCTTTATATTTGGCATAGCGTATTTTTCAAAAACCAGTTAGAATGCAGGCATGCCCACCATTCTAATCGTTGACGATGATGCTGTAATTCGGGGAATGCTCTACGAAGTGTTTTCGGAAAAATATGAATGCCACACGGCGAGTACGGCCGAAGAGGCGTTTCAGTATCTGGAAGTAGAAAGCTACGATGCAATATTGACGGATATCGCGATGCCGGGGCTCACCGGAATCGAACTGCTAAAACGAGTTCAATTGCGCGACTCTGAGACGCCCGTCATTCTGATTTCGGGAAAAGGCAACGAACAAGATCCGCAGCAGTTGGTCGATCTGGGCGCGTTCGCCTATGTAAGCAAACCTTTCAAGCTTATCGAAATCGAAGCGGTGGTAGCACAGGCGGTCGCTAAAAGCGAGTCTCAGGAAACCCACTTAGCCGCTAAGACGACCAGAACGGGGAGACCAGCCTGATGATAAGAATCCTGGTGTCTTCGTCTCCGGAAGACTTCACAGCGCCACCGCTCCGCGCGACTCGGCAGACTTCCACGCCGGCAGAGTCTTCCGTCCGGGTTTTTCTTTCTTCAATCCAAGCGCCCAATCGGCTTGCATCAGCGTGTGAATGTCGCGCGTGCCTTCATAGATGACCGCAGCTTTGCAGTTGCGCAAGTAGCGCTCGACAGGATAATCGTTCGTGTAGCCGTTAGCTCCGTGAACTTCGATGGCCATCGACGCCGCTTTTTCACTGCGCACGGTGGCCTGCCACTTCGCTAAGCTCGTTGCGCGGCCGCTGGCTTGTCCTTCGTTCTTCAACCAGCCAGCGCGCAACCAAAGCAAGCGGCACATCTGATAATCAGCTTCCATCTCGGCAATCTTTTGTTTGACCAGTTGATGGTTTGCGATCTTGGTGCCGAACGTTTCGCGCTCGTTCGCGTAAGCAATCGACGCATCACGCGAAGCGCGAATCACTCCCGTGGCGCCCGCGGCCACCGTGAATCTTCCCTGCTCGAGCGCAAACATTGCTATCTTGAAACCTTCGCCTTCTTCGCCGATCAGATTCTCTTTAGGCACGCTTACGTCCTGGAGAGAGAAGTACCCAGTATTGCCGGCGCGGATGCCGAGCTTGCCGTGAATTGTTCCCGAAGTGAATCCTTTCATTCCACGCTCAACGATGAAACAGGACATTCCTGAATGATCGCGGTGCCGTTGTTTCTCTTCATCTGTCCAGCAGAAAAATAGAAAAGTGTCGGCAGTGTCGGCGAGACTGATCCACATCTTCTCGCCGTTCAAAACGTACTCATCGCCCTCACGCCGCGCAGTCGCGCGCGCGCCAACGACGTCCGATCCCGCGCCTGGCTCAGTCAGTCCGTAAGTCGACAATTTCTCACCTTTGGCCTGCGGCACGAGGTATCTCTGTTTCTGATCTTCGCTACCCCACGTGTAAAGCGTCAGCGAATTCAAACCCGTATGCACCGACATCGCGACGCGCAGAAAAGTGTCGACCGCTTCCAGTTCTTCACAAACCAGGCCCAGCGAAATGTAGTCGAAGCCCGCGCCGCCGTAATGTTCGGGGATGCAGACGCCGAGCAGATTCAGCTCGGCCATCTTGTCGAAGACCGCCCGCTCAAAGTGCTGCTTCTCGTCCCATTCTTTGATGTAAGGCCCGACTTCCTTCTGCGCAAACTCGCGCACGGTCTGGACCAGGGCTTCGTGGTCGTCGGTAAGATGAAGATCGATCATGGTTAATTAAGACCGGTATCTTAACCTGTCTTTAGAATTGAAGCTACTCCACTCTGAACCAATCGAAATCGGCATATCCCATTTCTGAAACCGATCCATTGCCGACCGCAAAGATACCGACTTTGGCGCCAATCCATCTACCCTGGCGCGCCTTGAACGATTCACCGATCGGGATGAAAGTCCTTCCATCAGTGCTGTAGGTAAAATTGCAGACGGCATTCTCTTCAACTCTCACGCGCAAATAAAAACTGTTGCCGGTAAGCTTCGAACTGGCAGTGTCTTTTTCCACGGATTGCTTGTGCGCATCTTTGCAGATTGTCTGTGAGACATGGAGACCGTCGGGTCTCTTCTTCACAGAGATGTACGCATAGTCCATTCCCATTACGATGACTCCTGCCTTTTCATCATCGTTCCGTGGCGCGAACGTAGCTTTGGTCGTAACGGTGAAGGAAGGAGCGGGAACTTTTTGCAGCAACAAGTTGGGCACATCCCAGAAATTTTTGAAATCAGGCGGCAATGGCACATTGAACAATCGGAGAAGGCCATAAGCGCTGGAGGAAAACGCCCAGTTCAACTGCGGATTTGCTTGCCACTGCCACTGTAGCCCGAGCCTGTTGCCATTGAATTCGTCGGAATCGGGTGGCGTGGTTACCGGATAAGTTCTGCCGACATTCGGTTTTCGATAACTCGTCACTGGCTCGCCCGTGCCGTCACCATCAGGGTCAATACCGATGATCGGCCAATCGTTTATCCACTTCATCGGCTGCAGGTGAACGACGCGGCCATAGGCGCCTTTGTCCTGAAAATGTATGAACCAAGATTCACCGGACGCCGTGTCAATCCACGCGCCCTGATGCGGCCCGTTGATTCTGGTTTTGCCTTGCGCCAGGATTATCTTTCTTTCGTAAGGGCCGTAGACATCTTTCGAGCGCAGAGCCAACTGCCAGCCCGACTCGACGCCTCCGGCCGGAGCGAAGATGTAATAAAAGCCGTTTCGTTTATAAAATTTCGGGCCTTCGACCGTCGGATCTTTGTCACGGCCGTCAAAAACCATCACGCCGTCGTCAAGCAGCCTCGTGCCATCGTCGCTCATGCGGCTGACAACGAGGATGCTCTTGATACCGGCGCGACTCTTCGCAAACGCATTCACGAGATAGGCTTTGCCGTCGTCATCCCAAAGCGGACAGGGATCGATCCAGCCCTTCGCGGATTTGACTAAGAGCGGCTCTGACCACGGCCCGGCAGGATTCTTTGCTTTCACCACGTAGATTCCGTAATCAGGGTCGGGATAAAAGATGTAGAACTCGTCATTGTGAAAACGAATTGCCGGCGCCCAAGCGCCGTTGCCATGCTGCGGCATATTGAAAACTTCAAACGGTGGCTGCCGCGATAAGGCGTGGCCGATGATGGTCCAATTCACCAGGTCTTTGGAATGAAGAATCGGCAGGCCCGGCGCCGCGTTGAAACTGGAAGCGACGAGATAGAAGTCGTCGGCGACGCGCACAACGTCGGGATCGGAGTAGTCGGCGTGAAGAATCGGATTGCGATAAGTGCCGTCGCCATTGTCTGCGACCCAAACTTTCGACGATGATGTTTGCGAAGACGAAGGTGCTGAAAGAACGCAAATCAGAAAAATCAGAGGAGCAATTCGACAATTCAAATCGGAATTCATGCCTTGGATGAGCCGGGAGCCTAAGCCGTTCTGGACATGATTTAGGATTGATAAATTTAGACGAGGATCTCGTCCTCTTCTGCGAGCGGCGGAGCAGCACGCATGAACCAGCGGCGCAGAGGTTTGAAGTTGAAACTGATTGGAGTTCCATTCCGCACACTCTCGGCCAGGCGCTTAGCGTCAGGCAAGACTCCAATCGAACGTAGCACTTGCGGATCGCTTTCCAGCAAAACCCGCTGCCCGGCATCGGCTCCGTATGCGGCCGTCACGATTTCTTCGCGCAGCCGCAGTTTGACGAATTCCAGATCGCTATCGACCTGCGCTGGTTGCAAGCGCAGCGCCTGATCTTTACGCACAAAATTGCGGAAGGCCTCGAGCACTCGATCGTTGATTGCGTAGTCGGTAGCTCTCGGTGAACGACCATAATTGACTCGATCGATTCGATAGGACTCAAGGCCGGGAATCTTACCGGCAGCCAGCATTCTCGTGAACAAAAATCCTGCTTCGATGATGCGTCCCCGCACCGGAGTACCCGTCAGTGGTCGCGCCTCGATGTCCGCGGTAATCCCCCCGCCACCATAGAAGACCCGGCCCGCAGCAGTGCGAAATGCGGGTGCACTGGAACCGCGCGAAGGCACCGATTCGTTCGGCGAGGGCTGGCCTGGCTGAATTGGTTGCTCGTTTTCATTTTCGTCGTGGCGCACGTAATAGTCATAAAGCGAGCCGCTGGAGTAGTCGCGTTGCAACGAACGGCCATAAGGCGTGTAGTAGCGCGCCGTCGTCAGGGTCAACCCGGTGCCGTATGGCAGTTGAAAGACGTGCTGGACCAGACCTTTGCCAAAGCTCGTCTCTCCGACAACCAGGCCGCGTCCGTGATCCTGGATTGCTCCCGCGACAATTTCCGAGGCCGAGGCGGTATTCCGATTGATTAAGACCACGAGTGGCAGGTCTTCCGGATCGCTGCCATTCGATTTATAAACCGCAGCTTCGTGATATTCGCTGCGCCCTTTGACAGACACGATCACTTTGTCGCGGGGAAGAAATTCGCTGGCAACGTCGATCGCCTGATCCAATAATCCCCCGGGATTGTTTCGCAGATCGAGAATTAATTGACGCATGCCATCCTTTTTGAGGTTGGCAATCGATTCGCGCAATTCATCGTCAGTAGTGTGTTGAAAGCCGCTCAACAAAACGACAAAACCAGTGCCGGGACTGATCATGAACGCATTCCGAATCGAGGGCAGCGGCACCACGTCGCGCACGATCTTGAAGTTAATCGCGGCTTCCTCACCCGCGCGCTCAACCTTCAATTTCACATCTTTGCCGCGCTCGCCGCGTACATTCTTCGAAACTTCATCGCTGGTCCAATCGCGGGCGTCCTTGCCATCAACTTCGACAATGCGGTCGCCGTAGCGCAAACCTGCGCGCGCCGCCGGCGTACCATCTACCACCGACTGAACGTAGACGCCATCATCATGACGCGTGATCTGGACGCCGATGCCATAGAAGCTCGAGGCCTGATCTTCTTTCAGCTTCTTGAATTCAACTGTCGGGAAAAAGACCGAATGCGGATCGAGCGTGAAGAGCATTCCCTGAATGGCCGCCTGGGTCGCTTTTTCGTAATCGATCTCGCCGGCATAATTCTCTTCCACGGTCGAGATCGCCTCGCGATAGTCGTTCTCGATTCTATCGGCTTCAAATTTCTCAGCGGCCGAGATCGCCGCGTTCGAACTGACGCTCGGAGTCCGATGCCGAGTCGCGCGCGTGCGAAAACCTCCGGCAACGCTTGCCGCGACGATTATCAACCCAGCTACGATCCAGAACTTACGATTCATAAATGAGAGGCGCTTTGAGCGCGCGTGTTTGAAGTCCTAAATATAGCACAGCCATGCGCGACCGCCGAATGCGTGACAAGGACGCAAGCTGGCAGCTTGCGCTACAATCCTACCCATAAAGATGTCGCCAAAACTGTCCATCGTCGTGCCCGCTTACAACGAAGCCGCGCGCCTGGGAAAGTCCTTGCAAACAATCCTGTCCTACCTGAATCAAACTCGCAAGCCCAGCGAGCTGATTGTCGTTGACGATGGATCAGAAGACGAGACCGCTTCCGTGGCAGAAGAGAATCTAGCCGACGCTGGCTCAGTCGCCGCGCGCGTGATTCATTACGAAAAGAATCGCGGCAAGGGTTATGCTGCGCGGGTTGGGCTGCTGGCCGCCGCGGCGAACATCGCCCTGTTCTCGGACGCGGATCTTTCGACGCCAATTACCGAGACGCCTAAATTGATAAAACCAATTAGCGATGGGGAGTGCGACCTGACCTTCGGCTCGCGGGCGTTGGATCGCAGTCTGATCGGAGTGCATCAACCCTGGCGCCGCGAACAGGGCGGTCGGGTGTTCAATCTAATCGTGCGCGTGGCGACCGCGCTACCGTTCTGGGACACGCAATGCGGGTTCAAAGCTTTCCGCATGAATGTGTGCCGGCCGCTGCTTGAAGCGGCGCAGATTGATCGCTTTGGCTTCGACGTAGAATTAATTTACCTGGCGCATCTGGCACGCTTGCGTCTGCGCGAAATTCCCGTGCGTTGGGACCACAGCGCTGGGGGGCCGTTGGACGCTTCAGGCAATTACTCGCGCGACAGCCTGCGGATGATTAATGAAGTGCGCCGGATTCGCCGCCAAGTCGATCGTGGCGCTTACAGCGAAGCAATCAGCGCTGCGCGCACGGCGGCGATGGTCGAGCAAAAACACCTTCGGCCTGCCTCGAGCGTCTTTTGACAGTGGTTCGACTGGCATTTTCATCTCAACCGATTCGCCACGTTTAGGAGTGATTTTAAGAAACCATGACCGCACGATTGAACGTCAACATCGATCACGTCGCGACTGTGCGCCAGGCGCGGCGCGCGCCTGAGCCAAGCGTCGTCGCCGCAGCGATGATCTGCGAACAAGCTGGCGCCGACGGCATCACGATTCACCTGCGCGGCGACCGGCGTCACATTCAGGACGCCGACGTGCGACTGTTGCGCGAATCAGTAACTACTTATCTGAACGTCGAGATGGCCGCGACCGAAGAGATGATGAAGGTTGCGATTGAGATTCAACCCGATGCAGTTTCGCTCGTGCCCGAAAATCGTGGGGAGATCACAACTGAAGGCGGATTGAACGTGCGCACTAACATCGCGATTGTACGCGCTGCGGTCAATAAGTTGCGCGAATCAGGGATAATGGCGAGTCTCTTCATCGATCCCGACCCACACCAAATTGAAGCGGCGCACGAAGTGAACGCTCAGCAAGTCGAATTGTGCACCGCTGCTTACGCCGAAGCGACATTGGGAGGCCGTGGGATACATGGCGAAGGCGCGGTGCGCGCAAATCAAGAACTTCGACGCTTGCGCGAAGCCGCGGCGCTCGCGGCTCAGTACGGGCTGCATGTCGCGGCAGGACACGGACTCACTTATCGCAACGTGGGCGCGGTCGCACGCATCGGCGAGATCGCCGAATTCAACATCGGCCACAACATCATCGCCCGCTCGGTGTTCGTCGGATTGGATCATGCCGTGCGCGAGATGCGAGCGGCAATCGACGCGGCGAAGTAGTGGAGATTTCAGTCTGCGTTCAAGCCCTCTCCCTTTGGGAGAGGGTGGGGTGAGGGATTAGCGAGCACAACAAACTACCTCACCTTTTTCTCTACACTTCTCCCCCTCACCCTGGCCCTCTCTCAGAAGGAGCGAGAATAAGAAACCTGCTTACCGACAGTTTTTGGCGGGCTGCAGATACCGGTTGGCTCTCGTGAAATAACGTGTTATAAAGTCGGACTGAAATTGAGTCAATCAGGAGCGCAATAGATCCAAATTCTCCAGCCCGCCCCGCTTAGCATCTCTCTCGAAA
>Ga0066685_10001279_pt1 | contig 10709 bp, 6 predicted proteins | sample GraSoiAngelo_134_FD_62305 | JGI IMG/M metagenome (GOLD analysis project Ga0066685, IMG submission 62305) | Grasslands soil microbial communities from the Angelo Coastal Reserve, California, USA - 14_0929_05_30cm | ecosystem: Environmental > Terrestrial > Soil > Grasslands | place: USA...
GCTATCTGGAGGAAGGCACCTAGGACTCCGATACTGTAGACAGGCAGTAAGACTTGGGGTGAGAATGATTTCACGGTCCACCGTTAGGAAACCTCCCCGTAATATTCCTTAGGCAACCGCGTCTGTGTCCATCCTACAAACTCGTCGAACCCACATCAATAAGACAGTTAACCTGACGAGTCGTAGTGTTCCGTCCCATGAAACTCGGTGTATGTGTCCCGAATTACGGAGAAACGTCTACTCCTGATGCGATCCAGAGAATCGCCGTTGAAGCCGAACAGCTGGGGTTCGACTCGGTCTGGTGTACTGATCACTTGTTGATGCCGAGAAACAGCGGGACTCCGTATGAAAGAATATTCGAAAGCATTACAACGCTCGGATATCTTGCAGGAGTTACAAGCAAGGTCAGACTTGGCTTCTCGTCCCTGATTATCGCAATGAGAAATCCGGTCGTCGTGGCGAAACAACTTGCTACAATCGATAACTTGAGCAATGGAAGAGTAATACTGGCAACTAGCGCGGGCTGGAACGAGAAGGAGTTCTCCAATCTAGGCTCCAATTTCCACAACCGGGGAAGACGACTCAATGAATCGATCAGGATGATCCGTGCATTATGGAATGGTGAGACAAGTTTCGCCAACAAGATCCTTAATTATCACTTTGAGGATGTCGTCCTCGAGCCACAGCCGATCCAGAAGCACATTCCGATTTGGATCGCAGGAAACAGCAAGGCGGCCATGAAGAGAGCCGTCATGTTAGGCGATGGCTGGCATCCCAACCTCTTCCCACTCGATGTATTCCGCAGTATGGTGGCTGATTTTCGTGAGACTTTTCCAGAGGCGAAGACCAAGATGATAAGCGTCCGGGTTGGACTGAACCCCAGGGCCGAAACGTCAGAATATCGGTCAGCGCAAGGTGAGCGGAGAGTACTACTCTCAGGGAATCGTGCTGAAAATAGGCAAATACTTCAGGCACTCAATGAGGTAGGAGTCGCCTACCTTGTTGTAGTGCTCAGTCCAGACGGAAAAGTATTGGTGGCCAATCAGATCGAGGGTATGAGGATGATTCTCGAAGATACTCGTTGACTAGAATGCAGGTTTCAGGAAACACTCAATCTAGAAATCATCTGATTCTCCCGTCATCGTTGGCCGATTAGCATCTGGAAAGAGCTGGTTTGGGGGAATATATATTAGAGAATCTAGGAACCCGCTATCTCCGTTTCAAAAGGTAGAGCGATAAGCAACAGTTGCCACGATTCAAGACATCTGGAGACATTCTGAAGATCGTCTCCAACAAGGACCAGATCCGCAACCTGGGCATCATCGCCCATGTGGATCATGGTAAGACAACGATGACTGACAGCTTGCTCGCTGCCGCCGGCTTGTTGTCCCCCAACCTAGCAGGCACGGCCCTTGCGATGGATTTCATGGAAGAGGAGCAGAAGCGGCAGATGACGATCAAGGCCGCGAATGTCAGTCTACTGCATGAGAAGGATGGCACTTCTTACGTCATGAATCTGATCGATACTCCAGGTCACGTAGACTTCTCCGGCAGAGTAACCCGATCCCTTCGGGCCATTGACGGAGCGGTTGTCGTGGTCGACAGCGTAGAAGAGGTCATGGTCCAAACAGAGACAGTTACTAGACAGGCGGTGGAAGAACGTGTCCGGCCAGTCCTGTACATTAACAAGATCGACCGTTTGATCAAGGAGTTGAAGCTTACACCTGAAGGGATCATGGAACGTATCGGGAGGATCATCCGCGACTTTAACGGATTAATCGAGTTGTATGCGGAGCCTCAGTTCAGGGAGAAGTGGAAGGTCAGCTTCGCAACCAATACCGTCGCAATGGGTTCGGCGAAGGATCGATGGGGATTCACCTCCGACGTTGCAAAGAGGAAAGGTGTAAAATTCCAGGATGTTATTGATGCTTACAATAACAACAAGCTCGAAGAGTTACGGACGCGTGCGCCGATTCATGAAGCAATATTGAACATGGCTGTCGAGGCAATGCCTCCACCGCACGTCGCGCAGACGTATCGCATTGAGAAAATCTGGCATGGAGACATAGAGAGCGAGTGGGGCCGGGCGATGATCAAGTGTGATGACAATGGACCAGTCCTCATGTCGGTGGTCAACATCAACGTCGATCCACAGGCCGGGATTGTGGCCACTGGCCGATTATTCTCCGGGACTGTCAGGGAAGGCTCCCCTGTTTACCTAATCAATTCCAACGCGCAGGGACGTATCCAACAGGTCGCGATCTATATGGGTCCCAACAGGGAAATTGTTGGTAACTTGAGTGCTGGCAACATCCCGGCGGTATTGGGATTGGAGAACGTGAAGGCTGGAGAGACAATCTCCTCTTTGAAGGGAGTTACTCCTTTCGAGGCAGTTCACTATGTTACTGAGCCGGTTGTGACGATCGCGGTCGAGCCAAAGTACAGCAGAGAACTACCGAAGCTAGTTGATACCATGAGGAAATTGTCATTGGAAGATCCTAATCTCGTCACCTCGATCAACGAGGAGACAGGTGAGTACTTGATCAGCGGCATGGGAACTCTCCATCTGGAAATTGCGACAACGCTGATCACAAAGACTGGTCTGGAGATCGTTACCACCAAGCCTATCGTCATCTATCGAGAAGCAATCCGGACACCCGCTGGGCCAGTTGAAGGCAAGTCTCCCAACAAGCACAACAAGATCGACATCGAAGTCGAGCCTCTGGAACAGGAGGTTATGGATTTGATAAAGGCGGGCAAGGTGACCGAGTATACGGACAAGGCAGAGATGGCAAAGACATTGCGTGGTGTTGGCTGGGAGCCGGATGAGGCACGTGGAGTCTGGAGCATCGACGAGCCCTACAATATCATAATCGACCAGACCAAGGGAGCGCAGTACGTCCAGGAAGCTAAGGACATGATACTCGCCGGGTATCGGTGGGGCTTGAAAGAGGGTCCGATTGCTTACGAGCAGATACGAGGCTTGAAGGTCAAGATTACCGATGTATCATTGCACGAGGACCCAGTCCATCGTGGACCTGCACAAATGATGCCAATGGTCCGACGGGCAATGTTTGCCGCCTTTCTCAGCGCAGCACCCACACTACTGGAGCCTATCCAGAAGATCACGACCAAGGTTCCGAATGATCTCTTGGGCGCCGTTACCAGCGTGATTACTCAGAAACGGGGCAAGGTAGTCTCGGTGGATCAGAAGGCCAATCTAGTGTATGTAACGGGAGAGATACCGACTGTAGAAACCTTTGACCTATCAGAGGTTATGCGTGGTCAGACCGCGGGACGGGCCTTCTGGGGATTAGAATTTGCAAGATGGTCACCGGTTCCATTATCTCTTTTGCAGAGTGTGGTGGAGTCGATAAGAAAACGGAAAGGCTTGTCGCTAGAGCCGCCGAAAGCCTCGGACTTCGCAGAATAGACGCCGAGCATTTCCCATTTCTATGACGAGTCTCGGATTCAGGTTCGAGCTAGTTGTGGAGGCCGACGTTGCGTTTCGGACCCACAGTCTACACCTTCAGAAGAGTCAAGGTCTGAGAGCGCAGCGGAGTGAATAGTTTCACTCCCTCGGGCCCTTGCGGCCTATCAATGCTCAAGAGTCCGAATTGATTCTTCCACGCTCGAAAATTTCTTTCTAGCCGGTATACCCTCCCCCCTCCTCACGCTCAGTTTTCACGAGGGAAAGATCGGATTTTGAAGGAAAATCGGTGGTTTTGACTTGTTTTCTCGTCAAAAATGGCGTGATAAGTTTCTGGGCCTCTGACTGGTTCAGTTTGGAGCAATACTTTCGGTCGGGCCTCTAGGCTCGGAAAATGGTTGGACGTGATGGATAGAAATAGGAGTCGAGGCTTGGACTGCAAGTTGAGTGCGGCTGTGGTCCAGACTATCCCCTGGCTTCTCTAGGCAGGGTGTATGGGACTATCTGGTCTATGACACCGGCTTCCCAAGCCCCATCAAAAGGCGCGGAGCCAGCCGGGAACCCGGGTTCGAATCCCGGCAGCCGCACCAGAAAATGAGTCGCAACTCCACGGACTCGTCCATAGTCAGTGCAGAAGACGGAGCTTTTTGGACAGAGAAAATAGAGAGGCTTCACTTCCACGTCAAGGATGTCGCAGACTCGCCCACTGCGGTCTTGGAGAGTTCTTGCCTCAACAAGGGGCTGCCGACGCCATAGCTCGGAAAACGTGACCGAGTCTATAAGGAGGTCTATTATACTCCGGCGGACGGGACGACTTGAACGTTCAAGGTGGAACCTGACAGGCATTGTCTGACCAGGGTAAGGCATTCATCAATATCGAGAATGTTGTCGCTTCTGCGACGCTCAAGCAGCGCATAGACCTCAACGCGATCGTCCGGATCTTTCCAGGGGTCGAGTACCGTCCCGAGCAGTTTCCAGGACTCGTCTTTCGGCTAAAGCAGCCAAAGACCGCGACTCTAATCTTCAGTTCTGGAAAGATGGTTTGCACCGGCGCAAAATCTGAACGCCAAGCACGGAAGGCGGTGTTGAAGGTCGTTGACGAGCTGAAGAGGGGTGGCATCGTTATCATTGGCAGGCCGGAGATCGTGATTCAGAATATTGTCGCCTCCTGTGGACTGGGAGGACACATCGACCTAGAGAAGGCGGTTTATGGATTGAAGAAGACCATGTACGAGCCTGAGCAGTTTCCAGGACTAATCTACCGCATGGACGAACCGAGGGTCGTGATTCTCGTATTCACGAGCGGCAAGCTCGTTTGTACCGGCGCCAAGAAGGAGATCCAAGTTTACATCGCGGTGACCAAGCTGCAGGAAGTTCTTGAGGCCAAGAATCTCATCGTCTATGAGGGCACAGAGAAACCACGCCTGCCACCTCTGCCCACGAAACCGGGCGACTAGCAAACCTTGACGACCGCGAAGGACACGACGCTGCAATGGTTACTCGAGCCTAGTAATCCATCAGTGCGATACCTAGCACTGACCGAACTGCTTCATCGAGGAGCAAAAGATGTAGACGTGCTGGCCGCTAGGAAAAAAATTCCAGGTTCTCTTCTTGTCCGGAAGATCATGGGACAGCAAAGAGAGGGATTCTGGCCGCCGAAGGAAACGTGTTACCGTCCTAAATGGACCTCCGCGGTCTGGCCGTTGATGCTTTTGGCCGAGCTGGCTGTGCCGGTTGATGATAGGATCAAGGCCGAGGTTAAGAGATTTCTGGATCTACACCAACTCGAGTCGGGTTCTTTCGCATGTCCCAGCAAACTTGAGGTCCGAGGGAAACGATGGGACGAACCATGTTTGACGGGCAACATGATTCGCACACTGATCAGACTAGGTTTCGCGAATGATCGGAGAGTGAGGAAGGCAATTGATTGGCTGCCCGCCCAGCAATTAGAGGATGGTGGTTGGAACTGTGACTTCCCAGAGAAGAAAGTGAAGCACAGCTCGTTCATGAGCACTATCGAGCCGTTATGGGCCTATTCGGAAATTCGGCGTGGCAAGTGGACTCGGAGGATGAAGAAGTCGGTTGAAAACGGTGCGGAGTTCTTGTCGATGCACCATCTATACAAGTCGGATAATCATCACTGGCGGGACACCAACTCCTCCTTTACCCGACTACACTTTCCGATGTACTACTATTACGATGTTCTCCACGGGTTACGTGTCTTGACAAGGCTGGGCTATGGCGATGATGAGAGGACTAGGAGTGCAGTCCACTTGTTATTGTCGAAGCGTAGGCCTGATGGTCGATGGAACCTAGAAGGCGACTGGTTTAGAGAAGTAGACAAGCGCCCAGAGCGGAGAACGGCACCTGTCAAGGTTGAGGAGATTGGCGAGCCAAGCAAGTGGGTAACTTTGAACGCTTTCCGGGTCCTAGCAAAGACCGGAGATGTGAAATTCTAACGAATTGACGGTACTCCTTGGCCGGGTCAGTGAGATCAATAGTCCATTCGATATGATCGAAGCGAACCTATCCAAACAAAGTCTCCCATTTTCGACTTTCCTCGCCTAACTCAGGCTGACGTACTCGCGCCCAATACCTGCTAGACTTGAAACGCCGGAAAGTCGCATCACGTTCACGAGCTCAGCTTTTAGATGTTCCAGTACCGCTGTTACGCCTTCTGGCCCCGCAACGTTGAGACCATACAGGATTGGTCGTCCCACTCCAACGGCGTCGGCTCCCAAGGCTAATGCTTTGAATACGTCGATTCCTCGTCTTACCCCACTGTCAAACAGAACCTTCGTCCTGCCGGTTACTCTTTCGACGATCCGTGGCAAAGCAGCAATGGCCCCAATCCCAGTGTCCAATTGTCTGCCCCCATGATTAGAAACAATGATCCCTGAGACCTTGCGTCTAACCGCTTCCTCAGCGTCTTCAGGAGAGAGGATTCCTTTGATCAGGACCGGCAGCTTGGTATTCTTGCGCGTCCATTCGTAATCGTCCCAGCTCAAATCATCCTTCACCCCAGAAACGAGAGATAGCAAGTTTCTAGTCGCAGCCATAAACTTCTCCGACGCAATGTTGGCGCGTTTCAGATCAGAAGGTACAACAAAGCGATTCCTGAAATCACGGTCCCGCAATCCCAATACAGGTAGATCGACAGTCATCACAATGGCAGAGTATCCCGCTTTCTCGGCTCTCTGGATCAGATTCCTGTTGATCTCCGCATCCTTGTTGTAGTACAACTGGAACCAGTGTGGGCTCGATCCCGACGCTTGAGCGATCTCCTCGATCGTTTTGTTCGAGCCGGTCGCCGCAACAAATAGTGCTCCCACCTTTCTCGCCCCTTCGGCGCTACCGACCTCCGCTGAAGGGTGCGCAACTCCATGGTTTGACATCGAAGTCAAATAGATCGGCATCGACAATCTATGACCGAATAATGTTGTCGAGGTGTCTACGTGCTTGATTCCGGTTAGGACTCTTGGTATGATCCCTATCCTTTCGAATGCTTCCCTGTTCGCCTTGATGGTAAGCTCAGCACCCGCGCCTCCAGCGATGAAATCGTAGCTTGCAGGGTCGAGACTTTGCTTTGCACGCTCTTCCAGATCCAAGAGATTAGTGATTCTAAGTCGAGTCTCGGTTTCCGACGGAATCAAACTAGGGGATCGTCAACCGACGGAATCTCCTCATATATCTAGTATGTGCGGGTTGTTACTCGGCCGAAGAAATAGTTGTGAGGAGCTCTCCGCACTTGAATTTGTGCAAATGGAAGTATCGGCCAATGATATATCGGAATACGAGATTCTCGATTGTCGAAATTTCCGAACAAAAGAACATTCGTTATAACCAAGATTTTTCGCATCGGGTATCATGAAAATTGTGGAAAGTAAAAAAACAACGAAAGCAACTCTTCTCAGCATCATCATTCTGACAAGTGCAATATTTGTAACGGCTGCAGTACACAGTGGCAATGCGGACAACAAGGCGTCGGGTACCGCGACAGTTGCAACGGCTGCAACATTCAACAACTACGAGCTAGCTGGCAACCCGTTCAACACACCCAGATTTAGCGTCGGAACAACTTGCCCGAACGCTTCGAGGACATGCCAGAACACTGAAGGTGAGCCCGCGATCCGGGCTGACAAATCGGGCAACTTTTACGGCTCATCCGAGAACGTGTTTTGCGTGATCGGCGGACAGTGTGGCGGTACATTTGCATGGAAGTCGACAGACGGAGGGCAACACTTCACCACATTGCCGTTACCCGACAGCATTTCCAATGGAACTGGACCAGTGGGCTTTTCCCCAGCTGGAGGGGATACTGATCTAGCAGTAGCGCCACAAAAGAACTCGCAAGGCTTCTACAATATCTATGTCGCCAGCCTCGCGACGACACCTCCTCTAGCAAACGTCTACGTTGCCACTAGCAGAGACGGCGGGGCCACTTGGTTCAACAACCCGACCGGGGCGACCATTCCGGTTGACGACCGGGAGTGGATCGCTGCCGACGGAACAAGCAAGGTCTGCCTGTCTTATCATGCGTACGGCACAACGAACAACATTTTTGTGGATTGCAGCTACGACGGCGGAGCAACATTCACGCAAGTTGCCAACGCGTTCGACAATGCGCATGTTGCGATATTTGCGGGCTACAACAATGTCATCGGCAACTTAGCCATCGACCCCAGCAATCATGTCATCTACCAAGTGTTCAGCTCGATAGCAAATGCTGCAGAGTTAGCCGCTTGTACTATCTCGTGCCATGTGCATACAGTCTGGGTAGGCGTATCAATCGACGGTGGCAAAACGTTCACCGACTACACGGTATACAATAACCCAAATACTAATCTAGACTACGGCCATCAATTCATCAACGTGAGCGTAGACAGCGGAGGGAATGTTTACGCCGTATACTCTGACGACCACAACCTATACTACAGTTTCTCGAGAACCTTCGGTCAAAGCTGGTCCAAAGCCTACCAGATCAACAAGGCCCCCTCGTCAACCGCAATTTTTCCATGGAGCGCGGCGGGGAGCGCAGGAACATTGGATGTTGTGTGGTACGGCACCAGCTTCTACAACGGAGTAGACCATCCTGATACATATCCGAACAGTGCAGCATGGCAGGTATACTTTTCCCAGAACCTCGCGGCCCTGACACCTAACAGTCCTTGGACCCAAGTCGCAGCCTCGGGAATAATCCACTATGGAGGAGTGTGCGAGTCAGGTGTTGCATGCACTGGTAACAGGGACCTTCTCGACGATTTCGGAGTCGCTGCGAGCCCGACCACTGGTCTTGCCACCATAATCTACACCAATGATCAATTCGTCAATTCAGCACTAGAACCCGCGACCAGGCGCAATTCCGGAACTTACGTTTGCACACAGAGCCTAAGCAATTCTGTCGACTGCTCTCATACGGATATCGCGGTTCAAACAGGTGGTTCAACCCTCATCCAGCAGAACAAACACTTCAATATCGCAGCACAAGCCTTTGAGCAGACTAACCTAAGCGCCAACGGACAGCCCCAGCCCCTTTATCAGGTAGACGTAACAAACACAGGGACAGTAGCAATAACGTCTGTCTCCATACAAGTCAGTGGGTTACCCTGGACAGTTACGTGGGCGAATTACTATCCATTGCTACCGGGAATAACTGACACTGCCACATCAACAAGTGTCCCCCTGGGACTCGTCCTAACAATCGGTAGCGTGTATCAAGTATCGTTTACAGCCACCCTGGCAGACGGCAATACTGAAACAATAACGACAAATGCGATCTACACTCTTGGCGCAGGACTCGGTCTGTAATTTAGTCCGAAGTCCCGCCGTCCCCCTTTTTTGATTCGTTCCTCCCACCCGAAGCAGGCCTGCCTCTGTCCCAATAGCTAGTTCTTGTAGTACCCTTCCTGGACATGGTTGTAGACGTTTACATGCAATCGACCGTTGGATGGGGCCAGGTTGGGCTCAACCCTCAATTGCTGAGGGTCGTTCAACAATTAGGGTACAGTTCCCCAACTGCAGTACAGGCTGAGACTATACCGGCGATTCTAGCAGGGCGTGATGTCATAGGCTCTGCTCGAACAGGGTCAGGAAAAACCGCAGCCTTTCTACTGCCGATACTTCAGAATCTTCTGAGTCGACCGCCTTATCCTGGAACTCACGTCCTTGTCCTCTCACCCACCAGAGAATTAGCCGTGCAGACCGAGTCTATGCTGCAAGGTCTTGCACGAGGGACCAGAGTTAGAGGATTCGTTGTCTACGGTGGCGTCAGTCTTCAAGCCCAACGACGAGCATTACGCGGAAGGATCGAAATTATCGTCGCCACACCGGGAAGATTATTGGACCATATTCGCAGGGGGACCATCGACCTCAGGGACCTAGATGTGCTAGTTCTCGACGAGGCGGACCGAATGTTGGACATGGGCTTCTTACCAGATGTCAAGCAGATCATCAGCATCCTACCCAAAAGACGCCAAACACTCCTTTTCTCGGCAACAATCCCTAGAGAAGTAGAACGTCTCGCGAGAGAGATAATGCACGATCCCGTACGCTTCAGCGTCGGCCGACAAGATCAGCCTCCAGAGACGATACGTCACACCGTCTATCAGGTTCCAGATCATCTGAAGAGCAAATTGTTGACGGAACTGATTCGTCATCCCGAGATGAAATCCGTGCTCGTATTCACAAGAACAAAATGGCGAGCGGATAAGTTGGCGGACGAGTTGGGACAAGTGGGTTTGAAGGTCGGACTAATACATGGAGGGAAAACCCAGTCCATGCGTGAAGCCGCACTGGCGGGATTCCGAGCCGGACGCCAAAGAATCCTTGTCGCAACAGACGTCGCAGCCCGTGGACTCGACATCCAAGGAATAACTCACATTGTAAACTATGATGTGCCCGACACGTCCACCAGTTACATTCATCGTGTCGGTAGGACAGCAAGGGTCGAGGAGGCTGGTGAAGCGATCAGTCTCGTAGGTCCGAGAGAGGCCAAGGATCTAAAGAATATCGAGAATGACCTGGGCTATTCCTTCTCAAGAGAGCGACTTTCTGGGTTCAACTATATGGAGCGGGGAGCGCCACGACCAGAATTCCGTCAAAGAGATCAGCGGCCACGCGAGTTCAGACCTCAAGGCGAGAGGCCGAGAGGGTTCGGACCCCGGGACGCCGGCGGGTCAAGAGATTTCAAACCACGCGAAGGCTACCGACCACGAGAATTCAAGCAGAGTGAAGGAGAACGGAATGACGACAATAGAGATCGGGGTCCTGAGCCTCAAAG
>Ga0066685_10001280_pt1 | contig 10708 bp, 9 predicted proteins | sample GraSoiAngelo_134_FD_62305 | JGI IMG/M metagenome (GOLD analysis project Ga0066685, IMG submission 62305) | Grasslands soil microbial communities from the Angelo Coastal Reserve, California, USA - 14_0929_05_30cm | ecosystem: Environmental > Terrestrial > Soil > Grasslands | place: USA...
GTGATGTTCAGTGGCGTTTCGTACGCGCAGGTCTAGCGGGGCGGAGAATTGCGGTTCGACGCGCCGAGCGTGAGACTTCCGGCGGCGCTTACGGTGAACACGTTGGAGGCGCCGTTCGTACTGTCAGGTCAGCTCAGCGCGTTCGCTACGCCAGCTCGAACCGGCACCCCGTTGTTTTCCACGGGCCTCGTCGGTGCGGGCGTGGCGTCGCTGGGGTTGTTGCATGTGGACGGCGGCGACCTTGTCGGCATTGGCGACTTGGACTACACGATCAACGCCAGTGCTCCAACGCCCACGCCGGAACCGACAACGCTCACCTTACTTATCCGGACGCCCGGATACGAGGCCGGACGAAGGGTCCAACCTTCATTCGGGTTCGCGCCGGTCTAACGGATTGGCACTCACCCGCGGCGCTCCACAACCGTTCAAGCCAGCACGGCCCTGCTGCGGCGCCGACGGGTGCAGCGCCTGTTACGCCTCCCTCTGGTTCCCCGGCGTGTCCGGCCTTCCGGCTCAATGACTTTCGCGATCGACGGTTTTACATAGCTCGAAATACTCGGTCAGCGGGACCAGCCGCCTGCCGTCCCCGAGCAGAGCGAGTCGAATTTGCAGCACCTGCTCGCGCATCCACCCGAACTCCTTCACTAGTTCGCTGGTCGGTCGATTGTCGTACGAGGGATCGGAAACCTTGTACTCTCCATTGCCGAAAGATACCGGTCTGGTGAATGGATCGGCGAACAGGTACGCCTTGTCCGTGAGGTCTTCGCCATATTCCCACACCAGGCGGTGCAAGTACGACGGCCCCATCACGAAGATCGCATTTGCCTCCGTACACAAGTCGCGGGAGACCTTCGACGGCCGGTGTGCGCTCGCGTCGATACCCCATTCTCGGAGCATTCGTTCCGCTCGATCATTGATACGCTCTCCCGCCTCCAACCCAGCCGAGAGCGCCGGCGCCTTGTTGCAAAGATGTCGATAGAGGTAGCGGGCCAGAACAGAGCGGCAGCAGTTCGCATGGCAGACAAACAGAGGACAGCCCTGCTCCGTTCTCATGATTCGCACCGCACCGCCTAGACGTCGTGCCGCTCAGCCGGGAGCGGCGCTTAACATCGTCTCGGACCAGCTCGCTATGTTCTCGCCGCGAGGCCTCTCACGAACACCCTCATGCGACGATTCACCATCCCGCTAATCACATCAGCGAGCAGCCGCACCGCCGCCTCGCACGGTCCAACATAAACAAGCGCGTCGGTCCACCGAATCCAGGAATATCGGCCGGCCAACGCGCGGGTTACAGCGTCGCGGAAATTCTCCGCACGGTAGCGAGCCAAGGCGTCTTTTGAAATGTCGGAGTACAGCGCACGGGTCGGACGTCCCAACAGCATCGCCATCCATCGGACCGAGTAAAACAAATCATCGTCCGCGTCAACGTGCTTACCCTGGAACCTTTGACAGAATTCGTCGACGGCACGGGCGATCTGCCGCTCGCGATTGCGTCGCCGATGACGATCACGTTCCGCCTCTGCCCGTCGATCTCGGCGCGCCCGCTCCAGCAGCTCCGCGATCGTGATTTCGTCGCGAAGATCGCGGCCACTCATGAGCGCGACGCTCCGTGCAGCATCGATACGGATCCGCCGCGGACTGAACTTCACGCGGACGTACTGGCCATCGGCGATGCGGCGCCGCACTGTCCGCTCGGAGATGTGGAGCAGTTGGCTGACCTGCCGGACCGATAGCAGCGCACTCGGACGGCGAGCGGAGTTCGACACGCGCTGCGGCCTCCTCGGGCTACCGCAGAGATGCTCCTCGGGGCAGGGTCTGGGAAATGGCGGCACCGCGCTCCCGAGGAGGAAAGCGCGCTCGGTGATCAGCCTAGCCGCCGGGCGGGGATTGTACGCGAGAAGACGATGGTCAGTCAGTGCTGGTCGGCTGTTGGAAAGAGCCGCAGCGCTTTCTCGGTTGCGGCGATGACGGCGTCGATCGCTTCGCCCTGCGCATGGTTGGCGGAAGCGATTGCATTCAGGGTTTCGCGGAGTCCGGCGACAGCTCCATCGAAGGCCGTCGAGGATCGGCGCACGGCCGTCTGCGCCGCCGCGAGATCTGCGAGAACGTCTTGCAGCCCGGGGTTGTTGTTGCGGTTGGTCATGATTCTCCCGACGGCCTCGCTTTCGTTGCACATTCGTTGCACACAGATTTGAAAAATTGATCGGGATGGCCGGATTCGAACCGGCGACCCCCTGACCCCCAGTCAGGTGCGCTAACCAGGCTGCGCTACATCCCGAATTCGAAGATCCTTGATTTTACTCCAATTTCCGGCAGCACTCTCGTTCGCGTCCTTCGCTTTCCTGGCGAAAACTGTCGCGAAACTGTCCCAAAACCCCGAACGATCATCCGGCCTGTCCCAAAACGCCCGCGGACTCGTTCGCGGTGCGATTCAGTCTCTGAAGCGCCTCGCGTTTCATCTGCAACTTCATTTGCGAGTACTTCTTGAAGACCTTCGCATCGCCCTGCCGGAGGAGCTGCGTCACCCACTCGTCGGCGACCCCGCCGGCGCTCAATCGCGTCGCGTAGGTCGAGCGCAGGTCGTAGATGCGAAAGTACGGCACCTTCGCTCGCCGAAGCGTCGCCCTCCACGCCGTCTTGAACGTCGCCTGGTGTCCAACCGCGTTCTCGCGTGGAAACAAGTACGGGCTATTTCCTGCGAGCTGCATCTGATCCCGAATTGCCTCGACGGCCAGGTCCGTCAACGGGACTTCCCCAACACCGTTCGGCGTCTTCGAATCGGGAATCCAGACGACCTTGTTCTCCAGATCCACTTGGTCCTTCTTCATCGGCGTCAGTTCCTTGTAGATCCGAAGTCCGGTCTCAGTGATGATGCGAACGACGTTGCGCACGTAGCTCGGTGCCACCGCCTCGATCCGCTGCTGCTCCGACCACGAGACGTAATGCGGACGGAACAACCCTTTCACCGCGACGGGGAACTCCACGCCCCAACACGGATTGGACGGCAGCAGCTTCTTGCGCACTGCGACGTTCAGGATGTGCCGAAGTACCCGCAGTTCCTGATGAACCGTGGACGGTTTGAGGACTCCCCTTTCCACGACTCCCGCCCTAGTCCTCCGCTTCACGCGTTGACGCAATCGATATCGCAAGTAGTTTTCGATCGCATCGCTCGAGACGTCGGTCAGCTTCTGGTCGCCGAACGCCTTCACCAAGTGCATGACAACGCGAGTGTTCATTTCGTGCGTCTTCGGCGTTCGCACCGGCGGCTTCGAGTAGTGCTCCAGGAATAGCTCCGCCCATTGTCTGAGCGAGAGATGCTCACCTTTGCGGACGATCTCCAGGACGTTGTCGTCACGCGCCTGGAGCCGTTCCCGTAACTTCTTCTGCGCCTCCTTCCAATCGGCGGTGCCGGTCGGTTCCTCGCGGCGAGTGCCCGCGCGGTCCCAGTACCGCATCCACCAAAATTGCGTGCCCTTGCGACGGTAGACGACGCCGTCGTGCTTACGTGGTCGTGCCATCCTCCACCTCCTGCTTGAAGCGGCTGCGGAAGGGCTCGAGATCCGATTTCAGGAACCGGATGTTGCGGCCCATCACGCGGAGATGAGGGATCTGCTTTCGCTCGACCCAAAGATACACGGTCTGCGGACTCACACCAAGGAAGCGCGCCGCTTCCCGCACGGTCAGCGGGTACTCCGCATCACGCGCACAGCGGCGCTCGAAGACTCCGGCGACGGCGGGACGGTCATCGCCGATCGGCGTTTCGTGTTCGGCGTCAAGGTGCACGGCGTCCTCCTTCGCTGCCGACGGAGGTGCCAGAAGAATTCAGAGTCCGTCGTGCGTGGTCTGACATACATGCCATTGCTTGACATGTATGTGTAACGCTACTACCATTGACTTGGGTTCGTCAAGAACCGAGGCCGATATGCCACGAGACAAACAGCCCGTAAAGAGTGATGCCGACAGCCTCGTAGACCCTGAGATGAGCGAGACCGTCATCGCGAAGTGGCGTCGTCTGACACCCAACGCGCGCAACACCCTCGCGCGGATCACGGGTCGAGAGCCTCTCGCCACGAATCTGCGCAAGGCGCGGGAAAACCGTGGCCTGAGCCAGGCGGCCGTGGCCAAGAAGCTTCGCCTGTCGCGCAGCCTCGTCGCCCAGATCGAACTGGCGAACCGACCGGTGACGGCTGACGAACTCGCGAAATTCGCGGACCTCTATGGCACACCAGCGGTCGATCTCACAGGCACACGCGTCGCCACCGACGATCCGGTAACCGTCGCGCTGCTGAATCTCGCCCCCGCGTTGCTGAAGGAATTCGACGTGCAGTCGCGGATTCACGGCGTCCTGGGATCGCTGATGGCGTCGTCGCATCTGGCCGGGCTCTTAGAGCGGCCGGCGCGAAGCGGACCGCCGACGTACTCCGTGCCGACGCTGCGGACGTTGGCGGACGCGATTCGGCAGGGCGACCAGGTCGCCGAACACGAGCGGCAACGGCTCGGACTTCAGCATGCGCCACTCGCGGAGATTGCAGATCTCTGTGCGGCTCAGGGCGTGCCTGTGTTCGCGCTGGAGATGCCCGACGACCTGTCAGGGATGTTCATGGCACATGCCTCCGTGGGTTCGGCCATCGTGGTCAACGCAAGACACGACGCGGTACGTCAACGCTTCACCATCGCGCATGGTTACGCTCATGCCCTGTTCGAGTCGCCGGCGACGGTCCGGGTCTGCACACACGCGAACGCGAAGGAGTTGATCGAACGGCGGGCCGACGCGTTCGCGGGTCCTTTCCTCATGCCTGCGTCGGGCGTTGATGAAACCGTACGGCGGCTTGGCAAGGGGCAGCCAAGTCGGCAGGTGCAATGGGTGTTCGACGCCACGACGGAACAGTCCGTGCGGGCGGAGGAGCGCTCGACGCCGGGGTCACAGACGATGACCTACGTCGATGTCATGTGGATCGCTCGCCGATTTGGTACCACGTACGCGCTCACCGTCTCGCGGTTGTTCGGGCTGGACCTGATTGCGGAGTCCGACCGCACGCGGCTTCTGAGAGCCAAGTTTGTCGAGCTCGCACAGGAATGCCTGGTCATCCTCGGTCCGCCGTCCGTCCACGCCCCGTCGCCGCACGCGGTCACCGTGCTGTCAGACCTCAACGCCGAGCACTTCTATATGGCTATCGAGGCGTACCGCCGCGGACTCATCACCAAGACGGACCTCAGATTCGAGGCCACGTCGCTGTCGCTGCAGCTGCCCGGCCTGTCCGAGTCGAGGTTCCTCGAGCTTGCCGAGGCGGCTCGGTAGCGTCGAAGGGTTGTGCGGTGCTGCGCACCGGCAGTAACAGGTGACACGTCACCCCGTTTCGGGTGCTGCAGGGGAACGGCGGTTCCTCGATAGGAACGATGCGAAATGTTCGACATTCGCGGCAGGTGTCGATTTCGGTTCCCATACAGGAACCGCGGTTAACCAGGTTCAACGGTGCGCAGCACGTGTTGCGCGCCGCGCTGCAAAGGGTCCTCGCATGGCATCGCGACGGACGAAATCCATCGGCACGAAGGTTACGCCTGAGGAGTACGACCGCATTCATGCGCTCGCCGGCGAGCAGCCGATCAGTGAGTGGGTGCGCGCGGCGCTCCTGAAAGCCGCGGCCGACGCCCCTGCGGCGGACTCGATGGTGCTCGCCGAGTTGCTGGCGCTGCGCACGATCTTGCTCAACCTCCACTTCCATCTGTGCAGCGGCACGCCGGTCAACGCCGAGAGCATGCAGCGCCTGATCGAGCGCGCGGACCGGGAGAAGCGACAGCAGGCCGAAGCGCGCCTCGCCGCCGCACCGCGGAGGGACCCATGAGTGACGAATGGGGCCGCGCGGCCGAGGCAGGCAAGTGGCAGCGTGCCCTGCCGATCTGGTTCATGAGCGTGATCCTGCTCGCGCTCGCCTGCGGCATCGGCACGTTCTGGGTCCGTCAGGCGTTCGTCTGGACACCGTTGCAGCAGTTCTATGTGTCCGCGTACGCGCGTAGCGCGCTGGCCAGCTCGCTCGGCATTCGGACCGGACGGTATCGCCTGCTCCTGATGGAGAACCGCCGCGGCAGCCGTCTGGCCATTGACGAAGAGGTCGTGCCGATCGCTTCATCCACAGGCGAAACAACGTTCGCGCTGTCGGAGCTGGCGCGGCAGGCTGGCAGTGGGCGGCTCGTGTGGCGGGATCTCACCGTCAACCACACGCAGCTCCATGGACAACTCCACATGTGGATCTACGCGAACCAGACGCTGACGGATCTCGCCAGGCCGTCGCTCATCACCGCGTTCGTCGTCGTGATCGCGGGCCTGCTGATCGCGATTCCGAAGGACGTGCAGTGGTCGCGATCGCGGCGCCACGGCCGCCGGTTGAAGGGACCCGAGCTCGTCTCCGTGCGGCAGTTCAACCGACGGACGCGCGCAAACGGGATCGGATTCGCCCGCATGCCGAGCCTGCCGGCGAAGCTGCTCGGCGTTCAGTCAGCGTTGGCGATTCCACGCGCCGTCGAATCGAGCCATCTGCTCATCATGGGCGACTCTGGAACGGGTAAGTCCGCGCTGATCCGACAGCTCCTCGGTCAGCTCGAGGATCGCGGCGACACCGCGATCGTGTACGACCCGGCGCTCGACTACACACCCCAGTTCTACACGCCGGAACGCGGTGACGTGATCCTCAATCCGATCGATGCGCGTTCACCGTACTGGAGCCCAGGCGACGAGCTGCGCCATGAGGCCGAAGCACTCACGCTGGCGACGTCGTTGTTCCCGGATCGCGTGAACGAGAATCCGTTCTTCACGGAAGGCCCACGACGAATCTTTGCGCATCTGCTCACGTTCCGACCGACCGCGGAGGAACTAGCCTCATGGCTCCGTGACGATAAGGAGCTCGATCGCCGTGTCCACGGTACGCCGTACGCGTCGATCATCGACAGGCAGGCGCCCGCGCAGCGCAGCGGTGTCCTCGCCGCACTCAACATGGTCGCCGATACGCTGACGCTGCTGCCGCGCGAATCAGAGACGAAGAGGCGCTGGAGTGCGGCGGCGTGGGCGCGTGACCGACGCGGATGGCTGTTCCTCACGAGCACGCCCGAAACGCGGACGCGTGTGGTGCCGCTCACGAGTCTCTGGCTCGACATGCTCCTCCGGCTGATGAATCGTGGCCAACCCAGTCATCGCGCGGTGTGGTTCGTCCTCGACGAGCTCGCCAGCTTGCAGCGCTTGCCGCAACTCCACACCGCCGTGACCGAAAATCGGAAGTCGAATAATCCGGTCGTCCTCGCATTCCAGGGCCGGAGCCAACTCGAAACGCGGTACGGCCATGACGCTGAGGCGATGCTGTCGCAGCCGGCGACCAAGATTTTTCTACGGACCAGCGAGCCGCACGCGGCGACGTGGATCTCAGACACCATCGGCGAGGTCGAGATCGAGCGCATGCGCGAAAGCCGTTCGAAGGGCAGGTACGGGCAACAGAGCTTCGGCGTCGAACGCCAAGTCGAGCCGTTGGTGATGCCAAGCGAAATCAGCGGCTTGCCCTCGCTGCGCGGCTACTTGAAACTGGCGAATCTTGTCGTCCGGCTGCACTTCCCGTTTATCGAGTTGCCAGCGCGCCATCCCGCGTTCGTCGAACGGCCATTCCTCGAGACGCCGCGATCACCGATGGCGCTCGGACCAGCCGCGCGGCCGGCGGCGCCCGTGATCCAGTCGCCCGTGCCGGAGACGGCCATCGCACATGAGCGGCCGGCCTCCGCGCCGGGCGCGCAGCAACCGTTCTTTCAGTAATCGCCGCTCATGCTCACGATGTCCAAGCCCTTGAGCGCGGGCCATGCGCGGCGGTACCACGAGGAAGAATTTCAGAACGCGCGCGAGAACTACTACACCGAAGGCGCGATGATTCGCGGCGTCTGGTACGGACAGCTTGCGGAGCGGTGGGGCCTCGTCGGCGAGGTGCGCGAAGACCAGTTCGAGCGGCTCGCTGAAGGCCAGCATCCGATGACCGGCGAACAACTCGTCCGCCATCAAACCGCTCGTGAGACCAAAAACGCGCACGGCGAGAACGTGACGACGATGGAGCATCGCGCGGGGTGGGACGCGACATTCTCCGCACCAAAGAGCGTGTCGATTACGGCCCTCGTTGGCGGCGATGACCGATTGCGTGAGGCCCACCGCGAGAGCGTCCGAGTGGCGCTCAAGGAGCTGGAGCCGTACGTGCAGGCGCGGCTCGGCGGCAATCGGCGCCCGGAGACCACCGGAAATGCGATTGCGGCCCTGTTCGAACACGACAGCGCGCGGCCCGTCAACGGCTACGCAGCGCCGCAACTCCACACGCATGCGGTGATTTTCAATCTAACGGAGACGGCCGACGGTACCGTTCGTCCGCTGCAATCACGAGAGCTATACCGCACGCAGCAGTACGCGACGACGGTGTACCGCTCGGAGCTAGCGGCACGACTGGCCTCGCTGGGTTACGAGATCGAGCGGGGTCGCAGCGGCCAGCCTGAGATCCGCGGTTACACGCGCGAATACCTCGACGCATCCAGCCCTCGTCGTCAGCAAATTGAAGACTACCTCGCTGAAGCGGATCGACAGGGCGCCGCGGCTGCCCAGATCGCCGCGCATCAGACGCGGGAAGCCAAGCTGGATGTCTCGCATGAGGAGATGCAGCACCGGCACGAGCAGCTTGCGGAGCAGTTTGGGAATCAGCCGACGCGGGTCGTGGAGGCCGGCGAACACCGGCGCGCGCATGACGTCGAGCACGAACGTGACCAGGCGAATGCGGCACGGCGGGCGGTCACCTTCGCGCGCGATCGCAATCTGGAACGCGAAGCCGTCGTCGAGGAGCGGGCGATTCTACGTGACGCGTTGCAGCGGTCGCTCGGGGAGGCGCGCATTAACGATATCCAACAAGAGGTCGATCGGCGCGCCGAACGAGGCGAGTTCATCGCCGTAGAAGAAGATGGGAGCACGCCAGGGCGGTCATTTACCACGCCCGCGATGATGGAGCTCGAGCAAGAGACGATCGATCGGATGCGTGCCGGTCAGGGGCAACACGCGGAGCTGGTGTCCGAGAACACGCGCGACGCGATCGGTGAGTACGAGCAGTTGAACGAGAGCCAACGCACAGCCGTTCAGGAGATCCTTTCGAGTCGCGATCAGGTAATGGCGCTCGACGGCACCGCCGGCGCTGGGAAGACGACGGCGCTGACCGCGGTTCGGGACGCGGTTGAGCGCGAGGGCTATCACGTCGAGGGCTTTGCGCCGACGTCACGCGCGGCCCACAAACTGGCCGAGTGCGGGATCGAGTCCAGCACGCTGCAGCGGCACCTGGCGCGCAGCAATGAGCAAGCAAACGCAACTGATCAGAAGCGACTCTACGTGCTCGACGAATCGAGCTTGGCGAGCACGAAGCAGATACACACGTTTCTGGGGCGCCTCGGTCCGGACGACCGCGTACTGCTCGTGGGCGACGTTCGCCAGCATGAAGCGGTTGACGCCGGCCGGCCGTATCACCAGCTCCAGGAAGCCGGAATTCACACAGCCCATCTTGACGAGATCGTGCGACAGCGTGATCCGGAGTTGAAGGCGGTCGTTGAACAGCTCTCTCGCGGAGATGTGCACGGCGCCGTTGAACGCCTCGATCGACAAGGCCGCGTGCACGAAGTCGGACCGCGCGACCAACGATTGGCCTCGATGGCGAACGAGTACGTCAAAGACCCGCATGCGACGCTGGTCGTCTCACCTGACAACCAGTCGAGGCAGGACCTCAACGATGCGATACACCGGGCGATGCAGCGTGAGGGCCACGTCGATCGTGAGGAGCATCGGACGGCCGTGCTTGTGGCGCTCCAGGAGATTACCGGTGCCGATCGACAGTGGGCCGAACGCTACGAGGCTGGCGACGTCGTGCGGTACAGCCGCGGAAGCAAAGCCCTCGGTATCGAAGCCGGCGACTACGCGCGCGTCGAACATGTCGACGCGAAGACCAATCAGGTCACGGTCCGAACTGACGAGGACCGCATGGTGAGCTACGACCCGCGACGCTTGCAGGGCGTGACGCTGTATCGCGAGACCGAGCGCGCGTTCGCCGCCGGCGACCGCGTGCAAGTGACCGCACCGGATCGCGAGCGTGGCATACCGAATCGGGAGCTCGGCACGATCGAGCGTATCGACCGCAATGGACGCATGGAGATCCGGTGGGATTCCGGCAGAACGTCCGCATTCGAGGCGGACGAGCGACGGCATCTCGATTACGGCTACGCGGTGACGAGTCACAGCAGCCAGGGGCAGACAGCTGACCGCGTTCTCGTGCATGTCGAGGCCGACCGCGCGCGCGAGAAACTGGTCAACCAACGCTTGGCATACGTCGCGGTGTCACGCGGACGATACGACGCGCGGATCTACACCGATGACAAGGTGAAGCTGGCACGAGCCCTGGACCGGAACGTGTCCCACCGTTCGGCACTTGAGCACAACGGCGCCACGCCCTCTTCAGGCCGCAGCGTTAGTCACGAGCCAAGGAACAGCGAATCAAGGGACAGGAGCATCGGTCACACGATGGCGATCGGTCACTGATGTATGAACGAGAAGTAATGGGAGTGCCAACAGTGGCCAGACACAGAGCCTGCGTCGCTCCGACCAGATATCGTACGGAAGCGCTTGGACGGCTCAAGGGTCCGCTCCGCCGCTCCATGATTCAGT
>Ga0066685_10001282_pt1 | contig 10699 bp, 7 predicted proteins | sample GraSoiAngelo_134_FD_62305 | JGI IMG/M metagenome (GOLD analysis project Ga0066685, IMG submission 62305) | Grasslands soil microbial communities from the Angelo Coastal Reserve, California, USA - 14_0929_05_30cm | ecosystem: Environmental > Terrestrial > Soil > Grasslands | place: USA...
GAGCCGTCGACCTCAGGTTGCGCGTCGAGATACGCGGCGCGAACCGTGCGATTCAATTTCTCGAGCACCTCGCTCCACCCCATAACGGGTGCGATCGAGGCGGCACTCTTCACCTCCACACTCTCCGGGAAGGCAACATTCACCTCTCCTCCGCGTGGGGAGGTCGAGACGCGAGGCGCCTCGGGTGGGGGTGCTGATTCAGCCATAACCACCGCGTCGGAGCCCTCGACTGCCAATCGCGCAAGTGTCGCTTCGACCAGGAACCGCGGCTCGGCGTGGCGCCGCACCTCCCCGTCGAGGTGCAGCAGCGCATCGAGCACGCTCGACAGGCGGCGCGCCGTCACCTGGTCATGCTTCGTCAGCGCCGCCACCAACCGGTCGCGGCAACCTTCCATCAATCCCCGCACGACCTGGCGCAGCTCGGCCCCCGCGGCGTAGATCCGGTTCAGCTCCGTCAACGCCTCGGCCGCGCGGCCGGCGAGCACATCGTCGAGCAGCGCATCGAGCAGCCGGGGGTCCGCGATGCCAAGCAGTGAACGCGCCGACTCGAGCGAGATCGGACCTAGGGGGGGCGCGGCGGGATCTGGCTTCGCCAGGCCCTCCGCAAGGGGGGCATGCTCCCCCCCCCAAGCGGACGCAAGTGGGACCAGCTGATCGAGCAAACCGACCGCGTCGCGCATCGACCCCTGCGCTGTGCGCGCGATGAGCTGCATCGCCTCGGGGTCGACCTGCACCTTCTCCGTCTTCGCGATGTGGGTCAACCGCGAAATGATCTGCTCTTCACTGTGCCGCCGAAACACGAACTGCTGGCATCGCCCGATCACGGTCAACGGGATCTTCTGCGCGTCGGTGGTGCAAAGCACGAACACGACATGCGCGGGCGGCTCCTCGAGGGTCTTCAGCAGCGCGTTGAACGCGGGCTCGGTGAGCATGTGCGCCTCGTCGATGATGTAGACCTTGTAAGGTCCGAGCGCAGGCGAAAGATTCACTTTCTCTCGCAGATCGCGAATCTCGTCGATGCCTCGGTTCGAGGCGGCGTCGATCTCGATCAGGTCGAGCGCGGACCCAGCGGTCACCTCGATGCACGACTGGCACTTGTTGCACGGCTCCGCCGAATCGCGAGCGCGGCCCGTGCAGTTCAGAGCCTTGGCGAGCAACCGCGCGGCCGAAGTCTTACCAGTTCCGCGCGAACCGCTGAACAAATAGGCGTGGGCGACGCGGCCCGAGATGATCGCGCCCTGCAGCGCCCGCGAGGCAGCGTCCTGGCCCACAAGGTCGGCAAATGTCTGCGAGCGGTACTTGCGGTAGAGGCTTTGATACTCAGGCATATTCATGGACCGAACTTCGTCACGCGCCTCTCTCAGGCTCTCTCCCCCCAGGGGGAGAGAGGTTAGAGGTTCGGACTTTATTCATGTGGTCGCGCACCCCCGCCTCGATCGAAGACCCCCAGCACGCGCCTCGGTTCGCGGCTCAGGCCCAGATGGCTGCGGCACCCCCAGGTTTCTCCTTACCGCTGCTTCCTTCCGGACCTGACGGGGTTCAGAGACCCGAGCTGCGCAGGTCCCGACCTTCAACGCCGTTTGCCGCGGCCGGTTCTGAGAACCCAGACCTCAGCGATGGAATTCGGCCCGGCTAAGGCGGATTGCCGGTTCAGGGTACCGCCAGCACCCCACTTAGCGCGACCACGACGAAGTTTACCCGGCCTCCGCCGCCCTGGCCAGCCGCCGCAAAGCAAACGCCAGGTGCACATAGGTGGCCACCGTGGCCAGGGGTATCACCACCTCCGCCGCGCGCAGCAGTCCGCTCGAATCCTGATCAAGTCCCCGAAACAGGCACACACCGCCCACCAGGGCGAGGATCAGCGTCGTCGACACCTGCCCGGTCAGGGTGTGGCGCAGCTCGGGCCGGCGGCCGGCTGCGATCAGCGCTCCTCCTGCCAACGCCGGAAGCAGGTATCGAGCGACCACGACCAGCGCAAGCCACAGCGGAAAGGTTCCGCCCAACGCCAGCCCGAGTACCAGCCCGCCCATGAAGGCGCCATCCACGACCGGATCGAGCGCGCCGCCGAAGTTCGACGGATGCCCGAAGCGCCTGGCGACCGTGCCGTCGACCAGGTCCGTCAGGCCGGCCAGGGCGACCGCCAGCGCGAGAAACCCGAACTGGCCCGCAACCGCATATACGAGCGCGGGCGCCGCGAGATAGGCACGCGCGAGCGTGACCTGGTTCGCCTCGCCCGGGACGAAGGCGCCAACCACGGCGACCACCACGAGCCACAAGGCCACCAGCCAAACAGCACCCGCCGGGCGCGCGACCAGCAGCCACACCAATCCGACGGCGAGATAGATCGCACCCGCGACCACGCCGGTCCGGTTCAGACGCACGGCGACTAGTGTGCCGGTGGCGTCACTTTCGGCGTGGGCGCGGGCAAGGGCAACGGCGACGTTAACGGCGGCGTGTAGGGCGCCTCGCCGGGATACGGATTCGCGCCGCAGGGCATGCGCGGCTCGCCAAAACCCTTGAGGAAGATCTCGTTGTAGCCGCCGTTCGATATGTACCCGCCGTCATACGCGCACACCTGACGTGTAACGACACCGGCCGGTGGCTTCCACATCGCGGGCCACGGATGCTTCGTGTAGTACTCCGCCACGAACGGCTTCCACACCGAGATGCCGACGTTCTCGCCGAACAGGACCGACGTCGGGCACTGCCATCCGGACGGACGAAAGTTGGTCGCCAGGTACGCGAAGCCCGAGTTGCACTTCGGTCCATCGTTGACGTGCATCAACGACGCGGCCACCGCGAGGTTCGGCGTGTAGCCGATGAATATGGACCCGGTGTAGGCCTCGGTCGTTCCCGACTTGCCGGCCACGGGACGGGCACCCAGCGAACCGAGGTACAGCTTCACCGGCCCTCGCAGCAGGTCGGTCATCACGTAACCGAGCTCGGGTGTGATGACCTGTACGTGGCCGAAGTTCGGGTCGAAAGCCTCGACCACGCTCCCGCTCGCGTCGGTCACCCGCAGGATGCCGTGCGGGCTGACCCGGAACCCGCCGTTGTCGAACGCGGAATACGCGGCGAGGTGCTCAGCCATCGAGATCGCGTCATGGCCGAGCGTGGTCGACACGCCCGCCGGGTTCTCGATCTTGGCCGTCACGCCCAGGTTGTGCAGCAGAGACACGACGCGGTCACCGCCTTCCTGCGAGTACGTCCACAGCGCGGGCAAGTTGCGCGATTGCGCCAGCGCCGTGCGCAGCGTGATGTAGCCCTGGTGCTTGCCGTCCCAGTCGCTGAAGGTGTGCCCGCCGATGGTACCCGTCTGGTCGTTGAGCAGAGACGACGGCGTGACCAATCCCGCCTGCAGCGCGGCCGCGTACGTGTAGACCTTGAACGACGACCCGACGCCGCGCCACCCAAGCGGATCGGTGCCGGTCAAGTTGATCTGCCCGCGAATCGCCGCGTTGTTGTAGTCCGCGCTGCCGACCATGGCGAGGATCTCGCCGTCGTTCGGGTTCATCACCAGCATCGCCCCGGTGTTCACGCCCCGCTTCGCGTAGGCGTGGACGCCGGACTTGACCCACTTGTCGGCCATCGCCTGCGTGCTGAGGTCGAGCGTCGTCGTGATCGTCAGCCCGCCTTCGTATAGCGCCAGCTCGCCATAGCGCTGCTTGATGTACTTGACGATGTAATCGACGAAGTGCGCGGTGAGCGCAGGGTGCGCCGCGGGAAGCGCCTTGCGCGCGGCGATCATCTTCTGGATCACGTTCTCCGCAAAGATGCTGTCGGCCGTCGGCCCCGCGAGCTGGCCGACCGCGACCAGGCTGTCCAGGACCTGGCGCCATCGCCCCTTTGCCGCGTCCACCTGGTCGGGCGTGCCGAACGGGTTGTAATCGCTCGGCGCTTGCGGCAGCCCGGCCAGGAAGCTTGCCTGACCCCAGGTCAGATCGCTGGCGTGGACCTGGAAGTAGGTCTGCGCCGCCGCCTCCGCGCCGTACGCGCCGTTGCCGTAGTTGATCGTGTTGAGGTAGAGCTCGAGGATCTGCGGCTTCGTGTAGCGACGCTCCATCTCCTCGGCGAGGAGCAGCTCGCGAAACTTGCGGCTGACGGTCCGGCTCTGCGCCTCCTCGGTGTCCAGGACGTCGTTCTTGACGACCTGCTGCGTGATCGTCGAACCGCCGAGCGTCGCGGTGCGGTGCGTCAGGTCATAGAAGACCGCGATCAACAGGCGCCGGTAGTCGACGCCCGAGTTGTCGTAGAACGTGCGGTCCTCGGTGGCGATCGTCGCGGCTTGCAGCTTGGGGCTGATCTTGCCAAGCGGGACGACGGTGCGGTTTTCGTGATAGAGCGCCTCGATCAGCTTGCCGTTGCGGTCGAGGATGCGCGTCGTCTGGCTGAGGTTGGCGGTCTGGATCGCATCGATCGAGGGCAGGTCGCCGGCGAAGTAGTCGACGACGCCGATCGTGGTGCCCGTGCCGAGCAACGCCGCGCACGATATGACGATTAGCGCGACCAAAGTGAACCGCATCAGCGGGCGGTTCGTGGGCTGCTGCTTGGGGACTCGTCGGGTGCGCGCTCGGGCGCGAGCCCGCTTCTTCTGCGCGGTCAGGGCGGGGACCTCCAGGACGTTTTCTGCGACGCGTGCTCAGTTCGCTGGCGCTGAGTTTACCTAAGTCCCAGCGCTTCGGCCCCCTGATCGGCCAGTCCCAAGATCGGGTTGCCGAACACCCCGTAGGCGGCGATCACGACGCAGAAGGCGACCGCCCCGGCGGTCGAGAGCCCTGTGACGGCGGGCAGCGCGGCCGCCGCCCCTCGTCGGGCCTCCTCCAGAGGGCTCTGTATATAGAGGACGCGCAAGGTGCCGATGACCGCGGCGATGCTCATCACCGAGCCTAGGAGCCCGAGCCCAAGGAGGACGAAGTTCCCGCTCTGCGCGAGGGCGGCGGCGACCGTCAGCTCGCCGAAGAAACCCGCCAAAGGCGGCGCCCCGGCCAGCGACAGCATGGCCAGCCCGATACCGGCCGCCCGCACCGGGCGAACCGCTCCAAGTCCCGCGATCGCCGGCTCCCCACCTTCTGCCCGCCCGAGCAGGGCCGGACCGCACGTGGCCGCGATCGCGAACGCTCCCAGGAGGAACAGCGAGGCCGCGATCCCGGATCGGTAATGCGTCGCCAGTCCCGCCGTCACCCACCCGAGCTGGCCCACCGACAGGTAGGCGAGGCGAGGCCGAGGTGAACGCACGGCGAGGGCGGCCGCTCCGCCGCCGACCATCGCCACCGCCGCGAGGACGTCGGCGTACAGCATGTAAACGGCGGGGATCGGAATGAGCGCCGTCACCAGCTTGATCGCGACCGTACCGGCGGCAACCGCTGTGAGTCCGACGACGAGCCCGGCGCCGAGCGGCGACGCGCCGACACCGGCGGGCAGGCCCGCGACGTGGAAAGGAGCGAGGCCGGCACGGACCGCAAGGCCCGCCGCAAGCAGAAGCATGGGCAGCGCCAGCGCCAGGGTCGGAGCCCTGTTCGCGAGCACGTCGCGAATCGCACTCAGGTCGGAGTTGCCGGTCGTCGCATAGAGGAACGCAAGGCCGAACAAGATCAGGCCGGTCGCGACGCCGCCCACGAGAAGCAGGCGCAGCGCGAGGTCGGGGCGGCGTAGGGAAACCATCACCACCGCCGCGGCCGCGGCGAGCTCGAGTCCTGCCCACAGTCCGAGCATGTCGCCGGCGGAAGCGGCGACCATCACACCGAAGGCCGACAGCAGCGGCATCGCGATTCCGATGTGCAGGGAGTCCTCGGCCGCCCAGTCGGTCGCCGCGAGGGCGATGGCCGCCGTCAGCAACGCGGCCGCCTTGGCGAACAGCGCAAACCGATCCTGGATGAGCGCGCCGCCGAAATAGGTCGTCACCGACGCGCCCGCCCAGAGCTCGATCCCGAACGCGACCAGGACGATAAGCGCGGTCACCTGGGGCAGGTACGCGCGAGACGTCCGGGGCATCCAGCCGAAGCGCCCGGCGAGCAAGACGACGACCGCGAGGGCGACCACGAGCGCCTCCGGAACCAGAACCGCGTACCTCATTGAGCAGCGGGTGCGGCCGGCGCCGGCAGCGTGTAGTTGGACGTGATGTCGGAGACGCCGGCTGCGATTTGACTCACGAAGCCGGGGTCGAAAAGCGGCGTGTCGGTCCCGGGAATCTTGGGTCCGCCGGGGAACAGCCCGATCCAGAGCAGCGCTCCAGCGAGGATGCCGAGGTACCAGGTCTCGCCAAGAGCCGCGTCGGACACGCCAGGCGCGTCTGAGTTGGGCGAGCCGAAGAGGACGCGTCCGAGCAGTGCGGCCAGGGCCACGGCGGTGATGGCAAGGCCGATGGCCACGGCGAACGCTCCGATGGGCTGGGTCTTGAACGCGCCGAAGAAGGTCATCACCTCGCTCGCGAACGACGCGAAGACGGGCACGCCGAGCAGGGCGAATGCGGCGAGCAAGAAGATCCATGCGACGTTGGGCATGCGGGGCGCGAGCCCGCTCAGCAGGAGCAGGCTGCGCGTCTGAGCGCGCTCAGACACGGTGGCGCATACACCCGCGATGAGCGCTGCCGCAAGTCCGCCCGTAAAGAGGCTCAGCACGCTCCCCGCGATGCCCAACGGCGAGATCGCGGCGAGGCCCAGCAAAGTGATGCCGCCCGGCACCATCGCGAGGTAGGCGCCCGCGTGGCGGATGTCGACGGATCGAATCGCGGCGAGGGCGGCGTAACCCACCGTCAACGCCGCCAGGGCGGCGAGCACCGGCGAAAGCAGGTGGGCGGCCGCGGGTTCGGCACCGATCACCACACGCAGGAGGAGAAAGGCGCCGAGCCTCGACGCCGCGCCCGACACGACAACCGCGACGCCGACCGGCGCCTCGGCGAGCGCGTCGCGCAGCCATCCATGGAGCGGGAACAATGGCAGTCGCGTCGCGCCGGCGACGATCATCGCGATGCTGACGCCAATCTGGATGCGCGGCGACTGAGCGGTCCCGAGGAGCGTCTCCATGTCGAAGGTGCGGCCGCCTGTCACCGCGTACAGGGCGAGCACGCCGACCGCCAGCGCCGCCGTGCCGAGCCCCCAGTAACCGACGAGCCGCCAAGCCGCCCCCACCCTCCGCGGGCCGCCCCAGCCGAGGATGAGCAGCGCGATCGGAACGATCGACGCACCCCAGAAAAGGATGAGCACGAACATGTCGCGGGCGACGATCGCGCCATTCACAGACGCCTGCGCGAGAAGGAGAAGGGCGAAGTAGGTGCGCACGCGTTCGCGTATGCCGATCGAGGCCAGCACCGATGCGATGCCAACCAAGCCCGAGAGCATCAGCATGGCGATGCCGGGACCATCGACGCCGAGGTGATACGTGACCCCGATCGCGGGCAGCCACGCGATCTTCTCCTCGTACTGCATCGTCGGCAGGAAGTTCTCGAACTGGTGGTAGGCGATGAAGAGGATGAACATCGTCACGAGGTTCGCGAAGAACGCGATCTGCTTGATCAACGTGTCGTAGCGGCCGCGCGGGTTGGGCATGATCGCGATCCCGACCGCGACGATCACGGGCAGCCAGATCAGGATGCTGAGCAAGAACGCCGAGGAGAAGATGCCGGCGCCGACGGATTGCTGGGTGATCGCAGACAGCGTCATCGCGCGATCCCTGGCGCCACCAGCGCAAACACGACGGCGAGGACGATGGCCAGGCCGACCACGATCGGCAGAGCGGGTCCGCGTCCCGCCGCCAGCGCCAGCTGGCCCGACGCAGTGGCGAAACGGCCGAGCGCTCCGTCGCCCGCGGCGATCCAGTCGGAGACGCGGCGGCCCGCGTCCGTGGTGGGCTCGACCAGGAAGCGGTCCACGATGCCGAGTCCGCCCGCCGCGTAGCGCCCCAGAAAACCTCCGCCGAAAGCCGAGAGAGCCAGCGCGCCGTCCTTGCCGCGCGTGAAGACCAACGCGCACGCGGCAAAGCCGACGATCGCGACAGCGGCCCACAACGCGATCGCCAGCGGCCCGGCGGCAGGGTGCTTCTGGCCGTCAAGGAAGTTCAACCAACCGGTCAGGAACGATGCGACGAGCAAAGCGGCGCTCGCGACAGCCAGCCAGTACGGAAACCCGCGCGCGCCCTCAGGCTCGCGAACGCGATCGGGATCAAAGGCGCGACGCCTGCGCAGGATGCCGAATGACGCGCCGAAGAAGACACGAATCGCGCCCACCGCGAGGAGCAGCACCGCCTCGCCGAGGGCGATGCCCAACCGCGAGCGCGAGCTGACGCCGAAGGCAAGCGCTCCGCTCGCAGCGAGTCCGATGACAATGGCGGACGCGAGCAGCGCGCCCGAGCTCGCCCGCATCCGGCGCCACGCCTCCCCCATCTCGGCCATATCGTCGGTGCGCATCGCGTTCGCGATGGTCGAAGCAGCGAGTAGCGCGGCGGCCCGAGCCGGCGCAACCGCAAGGACGGCCGCGACCCCGGCGATAGCAAACGTCGCGGGCTGGTGATAGGCCCCGTTGATCACGACCGCCGCGGCGACCGCGACCGCGCCAGAGCCGGCAAGCGTGATGACGCGCCGCGGTCCATTGCCGACCAGGCTGGTGGCGCCGGCGATCACCGCCGACACGGCGCACGCCACCAGGAACGCCTGCAGGGTCTGCCTGTTGGAGGCAGCGAAGATCGGCGTCAACCGGTAGAGGACGACGATGCCGACGACGGGCCATGCTGACTGCGCGATGGCGGACGCCGCGGTTGGGGCCGTTGCCGAGGTCATGGTGAGCCAGCCGCTCAACGGCCACAAGGCGAGCCGGCCCGCCACACCCACGAACAGGAGCACTGATCCGACCACGATCGAGCGGACCGTCCATCCGGGGTTCGTGTGCAGGATCGGCAAAAGCGTTGCCAGGTTCTGGGTGCCGTAGCGCGCGTAGAGCCACGCGATCCCGCAAAGCAGCGAAAGATCGGTCAAAAAGGGCAGCGCGAGCGCGATGCGGGCCCGTGATGCCGCCTCGTCGAACCCCCAGCGATGCGTGAGCAGGAGATACGTCAACGCGCCCGCCAGCGCCCAGAATCCGAACAGCTCGGCCAGGTCCCAGCTCACGAGCACGCCGGTGCATGCGAAGAGAAGCAGCGTGATCAATGCATGAAAGCGAGCCGCGCCGGGCTCGGAGCGGCCCATCAGCTGGTGCCAGCCGATCGCGGCGATCACGCAGACCTCGATCATGAGCAGCGCGATGACGGTCAGGTGGTCGACGTGGAACACGAGGTTGATCGCAAACGTCTGAAAGTTGGTCGGTCCGGAGAACGCGACCGACATGTTGATGTACTGGTAGCTGGCGACGTACGGCGTCGACCTACGGGCCAGGCCCCACGCCACGAGCAGGGTGAGCAGAAGCGACACCACCGTGCCGAACATCGCCGTCGCCGACGCGGACCGTCTCGTGCGGACGCTCGACAGCGCAAGCAGGAACGAGGCAAACGGTGCGATGAGCAGGACCGGCACGGCCCAGCCAAGGGCGTTCGCCGGGTCGAAGTTGAAGCCGGACGGTCTCGCTCCGGAGGCAGCCCCCGAAGCCGCTCCCGACGCCGCCGCGACAAAGTCGCCTGCGAGCGCGAAGAAGCTCAGCGAGCGCCCTCCCGGCCGGCGATGCCGAGGCCAAGCGCCAGCAGGGCGACGGCGGCGATCGCCAGCAGGACGGCAAACTCCTGGCCGAAGAGGTGCGGGCTTCCCGCCGCCGCGAAACGCGCCACGCCAACGAACGCGACCCCCGCTCCGCCCAGGATCAACGGGATGCCGCCTAGCGCGGCGGTCACGTCGCGACGCCACACGGCGGTGAACACGCCGACGGCGACAAGCGCCGCGGCGACGAACAGCGCGGCGACCAGGCTCGCGCTCAACGCGCCCGCTCCCTGACCCGCCACACCGCCGTGGCTCCCGCAAGGCTCACGAGGACGAGAGCCGCCACAGCTTCGGTGGCCAGCGCGTCGTGGGCGAAGAGGAGGCGGCCGATGGCCGATACCCCGAATGCGCCGCCGAAGAACTTCGCGGTAACGAAGTCGCCGCGGAAGGCGGCGTAGATGATCACAACAAGCAACCCCGCCGCTCCGAGGGCTCCGACCTGCCGCCACAGCGGCCCGACGACAACCTCCACCGAGCGGTATCGCGGGCTGGCGACCAGGGCGCCGCAAGCCAGGTAGCAGATCAGCGCCACCACGGCCGCGAAACCGGCGGCCAGCGAGACGTACAGACCTCCCAGTCCGACCCCGACGACCGCGAGGGCCGCGCCACGCAGCTCGCGACCGGGCAGCAACGCAACTCCAAGACCCCCGATGAGCAACACGCCGGAGGACACGTAGAAACCAATCGCGTGGAGGGAGTCCATGGACACTCCGTGGTGATGAAAGACGCGGCTATATGCCGGTTTTTCGGCTAGGCCCCCGGCTCGCGCCAAGCATACATAAAGCCGGCTGCGCCAATCGCCAGCGCGGCGAGCGCGGCCAGTACGCTCGCGAGGTCTGGACGCACGGTGATGCCCCCGACAACGAAGGCCGCCAGGAGGACCAGCGAGGCGACGCCGGCCCCCATCGCGGCGAGACGGAGCATGTCCCAACGCCCGAGGGCTCGCGAGAATACGCGCATGGCCGCAGTATCCCATCCGGCGCTCGTCGAGTTCGCCAACCACTTCAAGCAGCCGGCGGCGCC
>Ga0066685_10001286_pt1 | contig 10681 bp, 8 predicted proteins | sample GraSoiAngelo_134_FD_62305 | JGI IMG/M metagenome (GOLD analysis project Ga0066685, IMG submission 62305) | Grasslands soil microbial communities from the Angelo Coastal Reserve, California, USA - 14_0929_05_30cm | ecosystem: Environmental > Terrestrial > Soil > Grasslands | place: USA...
GGAGGTTCTGTGCAAGCCACGCTCCTCGATCGCCGCAGTTTTCTTCGCGTCTCCGCTGTCGCCGGCGGAGGCATTCTCGTCACTCTCCATTTCGATCCTGTCACTGAAATTCTTGCCCAGGCCCCGCAGGCTCCGCCTGCTGCCTTCCAGCCCGCGGCGTTTCTTCGCGTATCTTCTGATGGCGTCGTGACCATCATGAGCAAGAATCCCGAAATCGGCCAAGGCGTCAAAACTCATCTTCCGATGATCATTGCCGACGAACTGGATGTCGATTGGAAGGATGTCCGCATCGAGCAGGCCGATCTCGACGAAACTAAATACGGCCCACAGCGCGCCGGTGGCAGCACTTCCACTCCCACCAATTGGGATCCGCTGCGCCGCGTCGGCGCTGCCTGCCGCCAGATGTTCGTCACCGCTGCTGCGCAAACCTGGTCTGTTCCCGAATCCGAATGCCAGACCTCCTCGGGGCGCGTCATCCATCAGCCGTCAAAACGCGTTCTCACTTACGGCGCGCTCGCCGAAAAGGCCGCCACGCTGACGCCGCCCGATCTCAAGTCCGTCAAGCTCAAGGATCCCAAGGACTACAAAATCATCGGCCAATCCATTCACAGCGTGGACAACGCTTCCATCGTCACCGGAAAAAATCTCTACAGTATCGACTTCAAAGTTCCGGGAATGTTGTACGCCGTCTATGAGAAGTGCCCCGTCTACGCCGGCAAATTCCTCAGCGCCAATTTCGATGAAATCAAAGCTCTGCCCGGCGTTCGGCATGCTTTTTCCGTGGACGGAACCTCCGATCTGCTCGGCTTGCACTGCGGCGTGGCCATCGTTGCGGACACCTGGTGGCAAGCCAACAGCGCGAGAAAAAAATTGCGCGCCAAATGGGAAGAAGGCCCCACGGCTCAACAAAGCAGTGAGGGCTTCGCGCGCCGCGCCGACGAACTCTCGAAGCAATCACCCACCGTCACTCTCCGCAGTGACGGAGACGCTGCCAAAGCCCTCCAATCCGCCGCGAAAACCGTTGAAGCCGCTTACTCCTATCCCTTTCTGGCGCACGCCCCCATGGAACCCGAAAACTGTCTCGCGCACTACCACGATAGTAAGCTGGAGTTCTGGTCGCCCAGCCAGACGCCTGAAAATGGCCGCTTGCTCGTTTCCAAAATTCTCAATATTCCCCACGACGACATTATCGTTCACTTGAAGCGCGCTGGTGGTGGTTTCGGCCGTCGCCTCACCAACGATTACATGCTGGAAGCCGGCGCCATCGCCAAGCAGGTCGGCGTCCCCGTTAAGCTCCTCTGGACCCGCGAGGACGATTTTCACCACGATCACTATCGCCCTGCCGGTTTCCATTTCCTCAAGGGTGGTCTCGACTCCTCCGGCAAACTCGTCGCCTGGCGCAATCATTTCGTCAGTTTCGGCGAGGGCAAGCAGTTCGCACCTTCCGCCAGCATCGCCGGCAATCAATTTCCCGGCACATTTCTCCCAGACTTTTTTTTTGGCGCCTCCCTCATGCCTCTCGGCGTACCCACTTACGCACTCCGGGCTCCCGGCAGCAACGCCTTCTCCTGGGTCTTCCAATCCTTCGTGGACGAACTTGCTCACGCCGCCGGCAAAGATCCCGTCCAATTCCGCCTTGACCTGCTCAGTGCGCCCCGTGTAACCAGCGCCTCGCCCTCTTCTAATCCCGGCGACATTGATTTCGACGCTTCTCGCATGCAAGGCGTCCTCAAACTCGTCGCCGAAAAATCCGGCTGGGGCACGCGCAAGTTCCCGAAAGACACCGCCATGGGCGTGGCCTTTCAATTCGCGCATCGCGATTATTTCGCGGAGGTCGTTGAGTTGCGTGTCGACGCGAATAGGAAAATCAAAGTCAATAAAATCTGGGTCGCTGGCGACGTTGGCAGCCAGATCATCAATCCCATCAATGCTGAAAATCAGGTTCGCGGCGCCGTTATCGAAGGGCTAAGTTCCGTCATGTCCTATGAAATCACCATCGACTCCGGCCGCGCCGTCCAAAGCAATTTCGACGAATACCCTCCGGTCCGCATGAACCAGGTTCCCGCGGAAATCGAGGTCCATTTCCTGAAGACCGACAATTCACCCACCGGCCTCGGCGAACCCGCTCTCCCGCCGGTTCTTCCAGCCCTCTGCAACGCCATCTTCTCCGCCACCGGCGAGCGCATCCGCTCGCTGCCGCTCTCCAAGCACGGCTTCTCCTGGGCCTAATATCTGCGGATTTCGTAGGGGCGGACTTCAGTCCGCCCTTTCCGTGTCTCACTGCTTCTCTTTCAGCTTCTTCAGCATCTCGACCGCATTCTGGTTTTTCGGATCCAGTTGCAGCGACTTTTCATAATTCTGAATGGTCAAGTCCTTCTGACCGGTCTTCATGTACGCCTCACCCAGACTGTCGTACACGTTTGAGGACTCAGGATATTCCTGCACGTTGCGCTGGAATACGGTGATCGCGTCCTGGGGCTGCCCAGAGAACAGCAGCGTGTAACCCAGGGCGTTGAGCGTACGCTCTTCTACCTTGTAGTCCGCGGACGGAGATTTCTTGAGTTCCGCATACCGTTGCAGCGCGGCTTGCGTGCCCTTGGACTTTGCGATCAGCACCAGCATCTGCGCTGTGCCTTGCCCGTGGGATTTGTAATTCCACCCATACTCTCTCGCGACTTTCTGCAGTAGCACGTCGCCCACGGAAATTCCGTTGTCCGAGTTGGCCATAATCGCAACCCCATTGCCGGAATCCGCATTCATCGTGAGGATCGCCTGAAAGCCTTCGTCGGCACCGTTGTGACGAAACTGCCCGGGATTGTTCTTATCCATGAACAATCCGAGCCCCGCCTCTTCCAACACTGGCTTCAACATCTCATTGGTCATCTTCACGGAGAGTACGCGATTCGACTTGCCATGTTTTGACAGCGCAATTTCAATCGCGAACTTGCTCAGGTCCGTGGGTGTGGTCCACAAACCCGCAGCTGCCATTTCCGGATAAATGTGCCATCTCCCATGAACCATTTTTCCATCCGCATAAGTTCCGCCGGCCGTCATCGACGCTCGAACAGAAGGCAGCGGCTGCTCATAGCTGCTGTCCGTCATCCCAATCTTGTCGAGCACCAGCACGTGCATCAGCTCTGGAAAGGCCTTGCCGGAGACGTCCATCATGAGCTGCTGCTCGATCGTAACTCCGCCGCCCGAGTAGACTTCCTTTGTTCCCGGCACCATATCGACGCGGATCGGCGCCGTGTTCGCCGGTTTCTCGCCGTTGAATATCTGCACCAGCGTTGGCACCGCGTCGTTTACGTCGTACCCTGGAAAACCGTGAACCGTCAGCCCTGCGGTGTGCGACATCAAGCGCCTTAGCGTCACTTTTTCGTTTTTTGTATTGTCGCTCTCCGGCACTTTCCAGGTTTTGAGTTTCTCATTCACGCCCTCATCGAGTGCGAGCTTGCCGTGTTCGACGAGGTAAAGTGCTCCCGTCGCCGCCACCGGCTTGCTGATCGACCCCGCCTGGAACAGCGTTTTCGGAGTAACCGGCGCGCTCGATCCGGTTTCAATCACTCCATATCCCTTGGCCCAGGCGATCTTGTAATTCTCGATCACTGCAATGCTCAGCCCGGGCACGTTGTAAAGCTTCATCAACTGCAAGAGGTCCATCTGCAGCGGTGCCTGGTTCTCTCCCATCGGCAAGTCGACCACCGTCGTTTCCACGCGATGAATGCGCGTTTCCCGATCCTCTTGTTTTCGGGATGAATCGGCGGAGTTCTTGGATTGCGCGCCTGACTGCATGGCGCAGGAGACAAAGAAACCAATTGCTAGCACTAATCGGGTAGTTCTCATCATGGTGAGACACACCTCTCCGAGGTACTGACGCTTGAACCAGCGAACGTCGCAAAGGTATCACAATTGGTTTATCTTCCCCAGCGCGAGAGGCGCGACAGAAGTTAGGCCAGCGCCCAAGCGCTGGGTGCTTGTCACAAACGCTGATTCGGCGCAGAATTTCTTGCGGGGGGAGAATGGCGATGCCCATCGAAATTGAAGTTAACGGCCAGCGATATCCAATCAACTACCCTCCCGAAACGCCTCTCTTGTACGTGCTGCGCGATGAACTCCGTTTGACCGGGACGAAGTACGGCTGTGGGGAAGGGCAGTGTGGCGCGTGCACCGTGTTGCTGGGGGGAGCGCCGAGGCGCTCGTGCCAGATTCCTGTTAGCGCGGCTGCCGGAAAACCCGTCACGACTATCGAAGGTCTTGAGAAAGATGGCCGCTTGCATCCCGTACAGCAGGCTTTTCTGGATGCGGGAGCGTTCCAGTGCGCTTACTGCACTTCGGGAATGATCATGAGCAGCGTTGGTCTGCTGCAATCGAATGCCAATCCCAGTCAGGCGGAGGTCGTTCAATTCTTGCAGGGGAATGTGTGCCGGTGCGGGACGCATCCGCGCATCATGGAGGCCGTGCGTCACGCGGCGAAGATGATGCGGGAGCACGGGCGATGAGCAACGTCGAAATAGGATTTATCGTCGAGCCGGAGCGCTACGAATTCAGCGCCTCTCCGATCCATCAATTCGAATTGGCGCGCCGCGACTTCTTCAAGATTCTTGGCGCCGGCATTGCCGTCTTCGCGATTGCCAAAGATGCTGCCGGCGCGCAGGAGACGGCTCCCGGGCATCGGAGTTTTCACAGTGAAGAGCTGCCGAAGGACATTAGCGCTTGGCTGCACATCGGCGAAGACGGCAAGGTGACCGGATTTACCGGCAAGGCCGAGATCGGCCAGAATATCCGCACCGCTTTGGCACAAACCATTGCCGATGAGCTGCGAGTGCCTTTCGAAAGCGTCCGCATGGTGACGGCAGACACCGCACTGACACCGTTTGACGCGGGAACGTTTGGCAGCCGGACGACTCCGACGATTACGCCGCAGTTGCGGCGCGTGTCGGCCGCGGCGCGCGACATTCTTGTTGAGGCGGCGGCGAAAGAATGGGGCCTTGCACCGAAGGGATTAATTGCCGGCGATGCGAAGGTCACCGATCCCGCGTCGGACCGCTCTCTTAAGTATGCGGAACTCGCGCGGGGCAAGACCCTTGCACAAAATCTCCCAGCAGAAGATCCCATCACGCCCGCAGCGCAGTGGACCGTCGCTGGGAAACCGATTCCAAAGGTAGACGGCCGATCGTTTGTGACCGGACATCACCAATACACCACCGATATCCGGCTTCCGGGCATGCTGTACGGCAAAGTGCTGCGCCCGCCGTCTTTTGGAGCAACGCTGACTTCCTTCCGGCAAAGTGAAGCAAATCCGATGCCAGGAGTTTTCGTGGTGCGGGACGGGGATTTCGTCGGAGCGGCAGCGCCCACCCAACGCGAGGCGCAAGAAGCGCTCGACGCCGTGAAAGCGGAATGGAAAGAGGTTCCGCAAATTTCCAATAAGGAACTTTTTGCCTACCTCAAGCAGAACGGGGCGGCGAAAATCGAAGACCGTTTCCGAAAGCAAAAAGGTTCCGTGCAAGAGGGGCTGGCAAGCGCGGCGCATCGGCTCGACGCCACTTATAATGTTGCGTTTATCGCGCATGCCCCGCTCGAGCCGCGCGCGGCCGTGGCGCAGTGGGGCGAGGGAAAGCTCACGGTGTGGACCGGGACGCAGCGGCCCTTTGCCAACCGCGATGAGCTTGCGGCTGTTTTTCACTTGTCGGAGAGCAGCGTGCGCGTGATTGTGCCGGACACGGGTTCGGCATACGGTGGGAAGCACACTAGCGATGCCGCTATCGAAGCCGCGCGTCTGGCGCGCGCTGCCGGTCGCCCCGTCAAAGTGGTGTGGACCCGCGAGGAAGAATTCACCTGGGCGTATTTCCGGCCCGCAGGTGTCATCGAAATCAAGAGCGGCATCTCCGGCGACGGCATCCTGATGGCGTGGGAATTTCACAACTACCATTCCGGATCATCGGGGATTGAGACTCCTTACGTCGTTGCGAATCAGAGAACGGAATATCATGCCGTGCCGTTAATCTTGAGGAGCGGTTCCTATCGCGGGCTTGCGGCGACAGCGAATCATTTCGCGCGCGAAACGCATATGGATGCGCTGGCGAGCGTGGCGAAAATGGATTCCCTCGATTTCCGCTTGAAGAATCTTTCCGATGCACGGATGCGCTCCGTGTTGGAAGCCGCTGCGAAATCTTTCGGCTGGCCGCGCAAGAAAACGCAGGAGGGACAAGGATTCGGAGTCGCTTGCGGTTTCGAGAAGGGCGGTTACGTAGCGACCTTCGCGGAAGTATCGGTGGAAAAGGCTTCAGGTGCCGTGCGCGTCGTGCGATTGGTCGAAGCGTTCGAATGTGGGGCCATTGTCAACCCAGATGGGCTGCGCAACCAGGTGATTGGCGCGATGATTCAGGGGCTGGGTGGAGCGCTTTTCGAAGCCGTCGAATTTGAAAACGGCCGCATCAAAAACTCGCATTTCGCCAGTTATCGCGTGCCACGTTTCCGTGACGTGCCGGAAATCGAAGCGATCCTGCTGGACCGGAAAGATCTTCCTTCCGCTGGCGCCGGCGAGACGCCGATCATGGCCGTGGCACCGGCCATCGGCAATGCCATTTTTGACGCCACTGGCATTCGCCTCAACAATCTGCCAATGGTTCCCAACGGACGTCGGCCGTCGTAAGATGGATGAATGAATCATCTTCTGGGATTGGAAAAAAACTTTCACATGAAGCGCATCGTCTTAGCCTTGGGACTCACCGCCACACTCTTGCTTGGCGGGGGATGCAAAAAGCAACCGAGCGACAACGACGCCATTCGCGCCGGCATCATGCAGCACCTCACTGCGGTGGGTACTCTCAATATGAGCGCCATGGAAATGGATGTCCGAAGCGTTTCCATCAATGGCAATCAGGCGCACGCTGAGGTTGTGTTTCGTCCGAAAACAGGCGCACCTGCTGGAGCGGGTATGCAGGTCGCCTATAACTTACAGAAACGCGATGGCGCGTGGGTGGTGCAAAAATCGCAAACCGTCGGCGGCATGATCCAGCACCCGGATCCGAATAAGAATCCGCATCAGAATCAAGATGTGCATTCCGGCAGCCTGCCAAATTTCAGCGACATTGTGAATCCCCCCGGTGCGCCTGCCCAGGGTGCGCTGCCGCCGGGTCATCCGGCCGTCAATTCACAGCCCAACGGGCTGTCGAGTGCTCAAGATCAGAGTCCAGTCAAGAAACCTCGGTAGAACTGCGGGTTCCATCCCATTTAGTTCATAGCTGCAACCGCACTCGTTTGTTTGCTGCTGCTGATACCGACCTTCAGACGGTCTTGTCTTTCGCGTAACACAGCGATTCCATGTTGCACTCGAGGCATTTCGGTTTACGTGCGTGGCAGACCCGGCGTCCGTGCCAGATCAGCTGATGGGAAAACTGGATCCACTTTTCCTGCGGAATGATCTTCATCAAATCCTGCTCGACCTTCTTCGGATCTTCATTTCGCGACAAATCCAGACGGTTTGAAAGTCGCAGCACGTGCGTATCCACGACTATCCCGCTGGCGATTCCGTACGCTGTGCCGAGCACGACATTTCCGGTTTTTCTCGCCACGCCCGGCAGAGTGAGGATCTCTTCCATCGTGCGCGGCACTTGCCCCCCAAAATTTTCAAGAATCGTCTTGCTCGTACCCATCACGGATTTCGTCTTATTGCGGAAAAATCCTGTCGGCCGGATGTCCTGTTCCAACTCACTTGGAGTGGCATACGCGAACGCTTTCGGATCTGGATATTTCTTATAAAGCGTTTCAGCTACCTGATTTACCCGCACGTCCGTGCACTGCGCGGAAAGAATCGTGGAGATTAGCAGTTGAAAAGCATTCTCGTGCTTCAGTTCGCACGTCGCATTCCCATAGGCTTCGTCCAGTTTCGCGAGGATTGCCACTACGCGCGTGGGGTCCGTTCCCGCCGCATGAGCCGGCTTGCCACGCCTGGCTAGCTTCACGGATTTCGCCGCTTTTGATTTTGTTGGAACAGATTTCTTCTTCGACGGTTTTTTCTTCGATTTTATGGCCATAGGAACCAAAACTATATCATGGAGGAAAGAGCCGCAAGCAATCTGCGAAAAGCCTTCCCCCGGTGACTGCGCTGATTTTTTTCTTCAGCGGGAATCTCCGCAAATGTTTTCCCGAGGGCTGGAAAGTAGAACACCGGATCGTACCCAAATCCGCCTGATCCACGCGGAGCATCCAGGATTTCTCCATCGACGCGATCGGTAACGATCGCCAGGGCTCGACCGCGTTTCGCCAGGGCAATCGCGCATACGAAATGCGCCGCACGCTCGGATCCTGTTTTTCCCCGCATCTCACGCAAGAGCTTTTCAATTCTCTGCGAATTTGTTGCTTGCGCCCCAGCGTACCTTGCGGAATGAACCCCGGGCGCTCCGCCTAGAGCGAGCACAACAAGACCGGAGTCATCGGCGAAGACCAGCCCGTCCCGCAGCCGCGAGTAATGCAGCGCCTTGCCCGCCGCGTTTTCGGCGAATGTTGCAAAGTTTTCCTCGAATACGGGAAGCGCCTCGAAATCTGGCAACAGCGCAAGATCAACGGGAAGCAAAGATGCGGATCGTGTCACCAGCCCACGATATTCGGCGAGCTTCCCTGGGTTAGACGAGGCGAGAAAAAGCTTAGCGGGCGCGCGCACTGAATTTTAGGGGCAGCAGGGCGCGTTGTTCTTCCGTCAAGCGGCGAATCCCCGCGGCGGCGAGCGCAAGCAAGTCTTGCATCTCGCTTCCGGAAAACGCGCGTCCTTCCGCCGTCGCCTGGATTTCGACAAAATGTCCGCCGCCGGTCATGACCACGTTCATATCCACTTCGGCGCGCGAGTCCTCCTCATAAGCGAGATCGAGGAGCGCGCGGTCGTCTACAATGCCGACGCTTGTGGCCGCGACAGTGTCGATCAGGGGCAAACTCTTCAAGATTCCTGCCGCGGTCAGTCGTTCGAATGCCAGCGCCAGCGCGACGAATGCTCCGGTGATTGAGGCTGTTCGCGTTCCGCCGTCCGCTTGAATCACGTCGCAATCTAGCCATACGGTGCGCTCGCCCAGCGCTTCCTGATCCGTTACCGCGCGCAATGAGCGGCCGATCAACCGTTGAATTTCCAGCGTCCGCCCCGACTGTTTCCCCCGCGCTGCCTCGCGCGGCGTGCGCTCTTCAGTTGCGCGCGGCAGCATTCCATATTCGCTGGTGACCCAGCCTTTGCCGCTGCCTTTCAGAAAACTCGGCACGCCGTCATCTACGGTAGCTGTGCAGATCACCCGCGTGTTTCCCAACTCGATAAGCACGCTGCCTTCGGCCGTCGAGATAAAATCGGGCGTAATTTTCAAGGGACGCATCTGCTCTGCAGTTCGGCCGTCGGCTCTCACTATTCCTCCTGCGGTCCTCACTTCCGTCCCCCGATAATTCTACGGTTTGCGCTCGGGTTGCGCCAGTTTGCCGGGCGCTCTATCTGGTGTCAACGCTCCGGAAGCTGGAGCGGCCGCCTTTTCGGGTGCGGGTGATGCCGGCTTGGTGCTGACCACAAACGTCCCCGTCAAGTCCAAATGCCCAGCCAGCGTTTCCACTTCTTGCCCATGGATTAGAATTTTCAGCCGCTGCACTTGCGGCACATTGGCTTCCAGCGTACGCGTGATGGAATTCACCGCCAACTGCTCACTCACGATCCCAGAGGGAATGGAAGTTGCCAGCGCCTCTGAAAAATCCGCGATTGCCGTTCCGTCAGGCAGCAAATAAAACGCAAGCAACAAGGCGTCCGGCGGCAACGTTCGCAACTCTGCATCCACAGGCCCCGCGAGCAGCGTGTTCAAAACCTGCTTTGATCGCAGTACCGGTTCGTTCGAAAGCGGTAATTCCACCGTAACCGGAACCAGCGTGGAATCGATCGTATCCGATGCCCAGTAGAGTTTGGTCTTAACGCGTGGATCGCCCGGATTGATCGTTATCGGTTGCGTCAATTCGCGCCGCGCCTGTTCTTCGCTCTGCTGCTGCAGCTTCGCGGCGCGCTTCACCCGTCTGCGGAGAATTGGAAAGTAGATAGCAGCGGCAAGCACAACGAAGATCAATCCGCCGGCCAACAGAAATTTCCAGCGCGGCTTCACGGCAGCCGTCCCGGCGTAGTCGGCACTATATAGGATGGCTTGAACGCCGCCGCCCCCCGCGCGATGGCGTCCGCGACGCCCGGCGCCATGCGGTCCAAGTCGGCGCGGTCTTCCACCGTCACACTGGAAATCTCCACGGCGATGGCCGGTGCGGCCGTAGTTCGAAGCTGGCGCACGCTTGCAGTTTGCGCTGCCTCCGGCGAACCTTTGAATCGTTGCGCCAGGAATCCCTGCACCAGATCGCCAAATGTCTTGCTCAGTCCAAGAAACGGCGCTTGCGCCCGGTCCCAAGGAATCAAGCCGTTCGAATCCGCAACCGGCGGCAAATCCGCATTCATGTAGACCCGCGCCGTGCCCTGCATTCCGGTAGATGAAATGTGCAGCGTAACGAACACTGCTCCGCGCTGCGCATTCGCGGTTGCGGAGCGATCGTCAAACGAAGGATTCTCATTTCCCTGCCGCGTCTGCACCACCTGAAACCCTTGCAGCTCCAGCGCGCGGCGAACCTGAATCGCGAAATCCAGTACGATCTCACTTTCGCGGATGCCGCCCGTGCCTCGCGC
>Ga0066685_10001298_pt1 | contig 10655 bp, 4 predicted proteins | sample GraSoiAngelo_134_FD_62305 | JGI IMG/M metagenome (GOLD analysis project Ga0066685, IMG submission 62305) | Grasslands soil microbial communities from the Angelo Coastal Reserve, California, USA - 14_0929_05_30cm | ecosystem: Environmental > Terrestrial > Soil > Grasslands | place: USA...
GCAACGACTCCTAGCGGGACTGCGGCAACGTACACGGCACCTGGAAGTGTTCCAGTGAACGCGGATGTGACCATCGTGGCCACTTCCGTAGCCGACACCACCGCTTCGGCCACCGCTACAGCAGCCATCAAAGGGGTGACAGTCTCCGTCGCGCCGACGACCACCAGCGTCAATGTGAACAAAACCCAACCATTCACGGCGACGGTGACAAATGACTCGAGCAACAAAGGCGTTTCCTGGACTCTTACGCAGAGCGGAACGGCATGCTCACCTTCGTGCGGCACGATTAATCCGGCAAATACAGCGAGCGGAGTATCCACAACCTACACCGCGCCGGCTAGTGTGCCGACACCCGCTCAGGTGACGCTAACTGCAACGTCCGTGGCCGATTCAACGAAATCTGCAGCCGCCACGGTGACGGTGACACCGCCCATTTCTGTCTCTGTGTCGCCAACTACGGCGAATGTCTTGCTCGGAACAACACAGCAGTTCACGGCAACAGTCTCCAACGATGCCAGCAATAGCGGCGTTTCCTGGTCCCTTATGCAGAACGGATCAAACTGCTCGCCCACATGCGGCACTCTTTCTTCGGCCAGCACTTCGAGCGGTACTGCCGTAACTTACACTGCCCCTGCCAGTATGCCCGCCCCGGCTGGTGTAACGATCGTCGCGACCGCCGTTGCTGATACCACAGAATCAATTTCGGCACTAATCGCTGTTACGGGTCCCTGTGGGACGGGGAACGAAGCTCTGCTGAAAGGCCAGTACGCCTTCCTCTTGCGAGGCTTCGACGCTAATGGACCAGTAGGCATCGCCGGCAGCTTTGACGCAGACGGCGCCGGAAATATCGCGAAAACTGTCGGCCTGGAGGACATCAACAGATCTTCGGGTCCACAGACGAACTTGACTATCCTCTCGGCGGGGAGCTCCTATTCGGTCGGCTCCGATAATCGCGGGTGCATGACGCTGGTCAATTCCACGGGGACAACAACTACATTACGTTTCGCTTTGGGCTCCATCGCCGGCACTCCAGGAATTGCCAACAAAGGTTGGATTGAGGAATTTGACGACGCCACGGGCACGGGAACGCGTGCTGCCGTCGGAGAGATCCGCTTGCAAGATCCCGCTTCGTTCTCGAACACTCAATTCTCGGGCCCTTATGCGTTTGGGTTTTACGGGCAGGATGGCGGAGGCGTTCGTTTTGCGGTTGCGGGAACCTTTACTCCCGATGGACTGCGTGCCATTACCGCTGGTGCTTTCGATTCTGATGCAGGCGGCACTTTGAGCGCCAATACGCCGATTGCCGGCGCGAGCTACAGCGTCGGGCCCAATGGCCGCGGGACCATGTCGGTGGGCATCACTGTGGGCGGGACCAATCATCTCGCTATGTATATGATCAACAGCTCGGACGCATTTTTTGTAACCACCGATAGCCTTGCTCTCGCTCCGATTTTCAGCGGAGAGGCGCAGCGATCAGCCACAGCATTTACAACTTTATCCCTGAATGGCACGGCGGTCTTTCATCTCTCGGGCGATTCCAGCAACATGGGGCATGACGCAGTCCTTGCACTGGCCAGCGCGGACGGAACGGGGAATCTGACCTCATTCCACATATTTCAAAACATCGAAGGCATCTTCACCACGCAAACCGTAACCACTGGAACTTACTCGGTGGCGCCGAATGGGCGCGTGACACTGAGCGGTGTGGGTCTCAATCCACCCCCGGTGCTTTACCTCAGCGCGCAGAATCAAGGCTTCGTCGTGGGCACGGGGCCGTTCTCGGAGATCGGGAAGTTTGAGCAACAAACGGGAGGTCCGTTCAGCAATGCTTCTTTCTCCGGGGCCTACTTCTTTGGCACCGAGACCCCGCTAAGTCCTTTCGGCCTGGTGGAGACCGGCACACTCACCGCAGACAGCTCTACGGCAACGACCGCTGTCACATCGGACCAAGCGAACGACGGAAACGGCGTTCTCGTCCCCAATAGTACGTTCAACTACACCTTCGCGTTCGCACCGGATGGTACGGGCAACATCGGAGGTGGCACGACCACCACCATCTTGATTTCACCAAGCAGATTGGTCTACATGCAAAATACGCAGCTCCCTCCGATAATTTTTGTCATCGAGAAGTAAACTACGCCGTTCAAGACACGTCTAGAGAGGGCCGGTCGCCAAGCACCGGTCTTCTTTTCTTTTTGGCTTGATGATTTGACACTAAAGCTGCGGCTCGCTACTTTTGAACTCTTCTCCGGCAAGAGAATCGCGCTTTTTGGCGCGTCCGGCTGATTGGAATCGGGATCAGAAAGGAATAAATGAAAGTTATCGTAGCGGATAAGATCAGCGATCGGGGCGTGCAACTGCTGAAAGAGCAGCCGGGCTGGAACGTCGTGCTGGCGACCAAAGATTCACTGAACGCGGAGATCGCCGATGCGGACGCGTTGATTGTGCGCAGCGCGACGAAAGTCAACGTGGAATTGCTGGACCGAGGGAAAAAATTGCGCGCCGTAGGCCGGGCAGGCGTGGGTGTTGACAACATCGACCTGGATGAGGCCACGAAGCGCGGCGTTCTGGTGATGAGCACACCTGGAGGAAGTTCCGTCAGTGTTGCCGAGCATACTTTTGCTCTGCTGCTGGCATTGGTTCGCCAGCTTCCAAGATTTGATGCGGCCATGCGCGAAGGCCGCTGGGAAAAATCATCCTCGGGCGCCGAAGTGCGCGGCAAAACTTTGGGTCTTGTCGGTCTCGGGCGCATCGGCAGCGAAGTGGCGTCGCGGGCGGAAGCATTCGATATGCGCGTCGTTGCATACGATCCATTCATCAGCGAAGCGGCAGCGCGGGAACTGTCCGTGGAACTCGTGCCGCTCGAGCAACTTCTGGCGGAATGTGATTTTATTTCGCTGCACACGGCCGTTAGCCCGCAAACGCGGGACATGATCAACGCCGGATCCATTGCGAAAATGAAAAAGGGCGTGCGCATTATCAATGCGGCGCGCGGAGAGCTGATCAACGAGGCGGATCTGGCGGCGGCGATCAAGAGCGGCCACGTCGCGGGAGCCGCGCTCGATGTCTTTGCGGAAGAGCCGCCGAAAAATTGTCCGTTGATCGGGCTTCCGAACGTAATCACCACACCGCACGTAGCAGGCTCCACGGCGGAGGCGCAAGAAGAGCTGGGTACACAGGTTGCGTTACAGATCCGGGATTATCTTGTGGAAGGAGTGATTCGCAACGCCGTGAACCTGCCGGCGCTTTCGCCGGACCAATATCGGCGCGTGAGACCGTATCTGGAATTGGCGGAGCGGCTTGGGTCGCTGGTTTCGCAAGCGGCAGGGACGCGGCCGGCGCGGATTCGTATTCGGTATGCGGGCGAAGTGGCTGAGGTAGGAACCCATCTCCTTCGCAGCGCCGTGCTTGCAGGTGTGCTTAACGCAGTGCTGGACGAAAAGGTGAACGTGGTCAATGCGCCGGCTGTGGCGGCGGCAAGAGGCCTGACCGTGGAGGAGGAGACTCGAAGACGCGAGCATGGCTTTTCAAACACTCTGGAAGTCTCCGCGCTGCCCGAAAAAACCGGAGCGGCACAAGGTTTTACCGCGGAAGGCACGGTCCTGCACGACGGCTCGCCGCGTGTACTGCAGATCGAAGGAATTCCCCTCGAAGCGCAACTCGAGGGGACAATCCTTTATTTGAGAAACCGTGACGAGCCTGGAGTCATTGGCCAGATCGGAACGACGCTTGGCAAGCTTGGTGTCAACATCGCCACGTTTGCTCTTGGACGACGGGAGGCGCAACGCGGCGCGGACGCTGTCTCGCTTGTGCGAGTGGACGGGAAAGTGTCGTCAGTCATTCTCGAGCCGATTCGGGCGATTCCCGCCATCACTGAGGCTAAGCTCTTGCATCTCAATTGATTTCTATAAGTTAGGCCCGCGGCCGCCGCATGTTGCCGAAACCTCAAGAGTAAGAGTCTGCTTAGATTTTGACGAAGGCGCACCCCCCACCCCCCTGTTTTTCGCAAAGAGTGCGGATCTATCTGATTTCAAAAGGTTTGCTTGTTTGTGGTCGCGCCAAAGAGTGCGTAAATGCTTGATTCTAAAGGGCTGAATTTCCGCAGAAGTGCGCATTATTGCAAAAGAGTGCGCAATCGTAGGGAAAAAAACGCGTTAAGGCAGAAGAGAAGCCAGAGAAATCCGATCAGTTCGCGGGGGAGAGGATGCTGCAAGGCTAAACGCAATCTTGCTTAACAAAAAGTATGCGCTCAAACAAGAAAATGTCAAAGGAAAAGATGGTAGAGGTGGAGAGCGGGCCGAAGGCCGCAAGAGGTATGGAATCGCCCCGGAAACGGAGCGCAGAACTGCCCGATTCCCCCGGCTTGAAGGCCGGAATCCGATTCGAGCTGCGGCGGCGCGTAAAAAACGCTGGATGGAATCGAAACAACTTGACTTGACATCCTTAGGCATCCTGGGCTAAAAGCTAGCTCAACGGTAGCTTATGTCGAGCGGTGGGTGAGGTTGCCCGGGGCTCATTGACATTATCCCTTGAAGGTCTTGAGTCGGCGGCGAGTCGGCGCCACTTCTCATTTTCCGGCACCTTCCTTTTGAGTTTGGTTCGATCTTCAATTTATGGTGCGCGAAGGGGGAGTGTATGCATTCACATTCAATGAAGCGCAATTTTCTGGTGGGCTTTGTCGTTCTTGTTTTCGCGACGGCGTGCGCCTGGGCACAGACGGGAACGACATCGTTGCGGGGCACGATTACTGATAAGTCTGGCGCGGCGATCGGCAACGCGAAGGTCAATTTGGCGAACGCTGCCCAAGCTGTGCACCGGGAGACAACCACGGGCCAGGGAGGAGAATATGAATTTCTCGTCTTGCCTCCTGGCATTTACTCGGTCACAGTCGAGAAGACCGGATTTCGCAAATTTGAGCAGAAAACCATCCAGCTGCTGGTGAACTCACCAGCAACCGTGAACGCCACGCTGGAAGTCGGCTCGACGACCGAGACGATTGAAGTGTCGGCACAGGCCGTGGCCCTGAACACGACTGATGCATCGCTCGGTACCGCATTTAACGAACACCAGGTGAAAGAATTGCCGATGGAAGGACGCAACGTTCCCGACCTGCTATCACTCCAAGCTGGGGTGGTATACACAGGGAATCGCGCGGATATCAACGCCGATGTAGACACGCGTAGCGGCTCCGTGAATGGTGCACGCAGCGACCAGAGCAACATCACGCTGGATGGCGTGGACGTGAACACGTCGGGAGGTTACGCCTTCACGGCGGCCCTGCCGGTCACGCTGGACTCTGTACAAGAATTTCGCGTAACAACAACAAACTACAACGCCGACCAAGGGGCGTCGTCGGGTGGGCAGGTATCGCTCGTCACCAAGAGCGGTTCCAATCAGTTTCACGGCTCGGCGTACGAGTACAATCGCAACACCTACACCAGCGCTAACGATTATTTCATCAAGCAGGCACAACTCCAGAATGGCGAGCCAAACAAACCTCCTAAGTTGATTCGCAACATATTTGGCGGGTCCCTAAGCGGCCCGCTAGTGAAGAACCGATTTTTCTTCTTCTTGAATTATGAGGAGGCACGCCAGCGCGAGGAAAACGCCGCGCTGCGGATTGTTCCGACAGCCTCCTTGCGTGACGGCGCGGTCCTGTATCCCTGCGATGATCCCAGCTCATGCCCGGGAGGCAGCGTACAGGGCCTGAGCGGCGCCAGCTACACAGTTCCAGCAGGTTCTGCGGGGCTTTCTCCAGCCGATCTCGCGACCATGGATCCTCTGCATGTGGGTCCGAATTCGGCAATGATTGCCTACTTCAAGACTTTTCCTCTGCCGAATGACAACACTCAGGGTGACGGACTTGGTTACGACTATTCGGGCTTCCGATTTAGGGGGCCGATCCAAAAGAACTACAGGTATTACATCGCGCGAGGCGATTACAAACTTACATCCAACGGAAATCATTCGATATTTTGGCGTGGTGCGCTGTCCAACTATGCGAGTCTCGGAGTCCCCTCTTACCCGGGAAAGACACCCGAGCATAGTATCATAAACTTCAATAAGGGTTTTGCCGTGGGATATACGGGGATTCTGCATTCTACCTTGGTTAACAATTTCCGCTGGGGCTTCACGCGGGAGAGCATCGGCGATGTTGGCGACTCCAACGAACAGTGGATTTTCTTCCGGGGAATAAGCCAGCGCATCACGCGAACACGTTCCTTCCAGCGCCCATTGCACAACTTTTCGGATGATCTTTCCTGGGTTAGAGGCAAGCATACTTTTCAGTTTGGCGGCAGCCTGGCGTTTATCCGGAACCCACGAAACTTTACTACAGGCTCCTTCAGCGACGGCGTGACCAATGCGTCGTGGCTGGACAACGCCGCAATCGCGGGAACGAACAGTTTTCTTGATCCCGGATGCACTGCCGCAGTGAACGCGAGTTGCACGTGGAATTTCCCCGCGGTCAGCGCAGATTTCGCGAATTCATACGATTTTCCAGTGATTGCATTGACAGGGATTGTGACGGAAGTGGATGCCTCCTATAACTATCTGAAAGACGGCAGCGTGCTTCCGCAGGGGGCACCCGTACAAAGGCACTTCGGGGCCGACGGCTACGAAATGTATATACAGGATTCGTGGAAGATCACGCCGAATTTCACGATGACCTACGGCTTGCGGTATTCCTTGTTTTCGCCACCGTGGGAGACCAAAGGTCTGCAGGTCGCGCCAAACTTCAGTCTCGGCGGCTGGTTGCTACAGCGTGGAAAAAATATGGCCCAGGGAATCCCGGCGAGCCAGGATAAGCTCGTCCAATTCGATTTGGCCGGTCCGGCGAATGGCGGCAAAAAGGGCTACTACGACTGGGATTATCATAATTTTGGCCCTCGGCTCGCCTTTGCCTATACGCCAAGGCCGCATTCGGGCCTCTTCAAGTCGCTTTTTGGGGAAGGAGACAAGACGACGATCCGGGCGGGCTTTTCAATTATCTACGACCGGATTGGAGGAGGATTGCTGAACACCTTTGACCAAAATGGTTCATTCGGCCTATCCACTGGACTAACGAATCCGGCAGGCGTCGAAAGCCTGTCCTGCGCCCCACGATTGACGGATGTTCACGTCATCCCGGCGAATGCAATCAATAATCCCGCAGCGGGTTGCGACGGACATCAACTCCTCCTTCCGGCACCTCCGGGGAAGTTCCCCCAAACCTTTCCCAGCACGCTTGATACAGGCGGGTTCGCAATTGCCTGGGGTCTCGATGACACCATCAAAACTCCGTACTCCTACGCAATGGACTTCTCGGTCGGCCGTGACTTGGGCAAGGGTTTTTCGATGGAGGTTTCGTATGTGGGTCGCCTTTCGCACAGGCTGCTAATCCAGGAAGATGTGGCGATGCCTTCGGACCTCGTGGATCCTGCGTCAAAGACTGACTATTTCGCAGCGACTACGGCACTGGCCAAGGTCTACCGGACGGGGCTGGATTCTCTAAGCTTCAACTCCTCCATGGTACCGACGAACGTAGCTCAGTATTGGCAGAACATGCTTCAACCCCTTGCGTCGGGTGATCAATACCGTATCCGAAGGTGTACTCCCGGCAACGCCGTGAAGTTTACCTCCGATCCGGTTGTGGCCGCTTATGACCTTTTCTGCGGATTCAACCAAAACGAGACAACGGCGCTCTTTATTCTGGACCTGCTCGGCATACGAAGTGCTTCGGGAACTCTTTATTTCCCGAAGGGTGGTCCGAACTCCTTCTTTAACCCGCAGTACTCATCGCTGTACGCGTGGCGGTCAGCGTCCAACGGGAACTATCACGCGATGCAGGTGAACTTGCGGCATCGGATGGAACACGGCGTGCAGTTTGACTTCAACTACACATTCTCGAAGTCGATTGACCTGGCCTCGGACGCGGAACGTATTGGAGCGTGGAGCGGGCTGGGGGGGCAGATCATTAATTCATGGTCGCCGAAGCAACTCCGGGCAGTCTCTGACTACGACGCGACACACCAATTCAACGCCAACTGGATCATTGAACTTCCTTTCGGCAAAGGTAGGTCTCTGGGAAGAAACGCCGGTGGGGCTTTGGACGCGATCATCGGTGGGTGGCAGATCTCGGGTCTATACCGCTGGACTTCGGCTTTTCCGTTCAACGTGTCTAATGGCTTCCAATGGCCGACGAACTGGCAGCTTGGTGGACAGGCGGTACTGACGGGCAAGGTGCACACGGGGGTGTTCAAGCAGCCAGACGGAAGTGTAAACGTCTTTGGAGAAGGGGCGGGACCCAGCGGCGCTATCACTCAGTTCCGTTCGCCGTTCCCCGGCGAAGCCGGAGCTCGCAACCAGGTCCGGGGAGATGGTTTCTTCGGCGTCGATCTAGGGCTCAGCAAACGGTGGAGGATGCCGTGGTCGGAAGGGCATAGTCTGCAATTCCGCTGGGAAGTTTTCAACGTTACCAACGCTACGAAATTTGACTCGCAGTCCATCGCGCCGGAACTGGATATTTCCGGTTCGTTCGGGAACTACGGTGGCTTGCTGACCAACCCGCGCGTGATGCAGTTCGCATTGCGGTACGAATTCTAGTCGCAACACTACATCTGGCGGGATAAACCCGCGCTACAAGGACCGCCGCCGGGGAGCGAAAGTTCTCCGGCGGTGTTTTTTTTTGCAACTTATGGAGGATGCCTCAAAGAGTTTGGCAAATTCATTTATATGAGACAGGCATCCGCATTCTTCCTTGTAAGGAAGGGAGAGGCGGAGAAATGGAGTTAAGGACGGTCCGGGCTTTCGAAGGCTTCGTGGAAGGCCCAAACGGTGCCGATGATGGCGAGTGAGATGGGTATCCAGATGAATTTGGGCTTCTTGATAGGCCACTTGTGGTCCTTGGCGCCTGCGCCGCGCGGTCCTTGCGGTTCTGGTTCCGCCGCGGCGGGGTCGAGAACGATGCGATAGGAGGCGCCTTCGGGGATCTCGCGCACGTCGTCCTCGACGGCGATGCGCAACGAGGCGCGAACGCTCTTGACCAGGAATTCCTTGGGATTCAGGACCATGACTTGTCCGATAGTGGGCAGGTCGGTGCTGGGGCGAATTACTGCCGCGGCGACATGGAAGGTAAAGGCCCTGGAATTCGCGGTGGAGAAAACGGCAGAGCCAGTGGTGAGGCTGGCGCCGAGTCGGTCGTTTTCCAGAGTTAAAGTGGCGCTGCTAGAGCCGGAGAGCAACAGACGCGCCGCGCCAGCGCGGATCTGGAGGCTGCCTGCTGGTTCGGTGCGCAACTTGTCGCCTGGGAAAATGGTCGTACCTGCAGAAGCATTTCCCGCACCGAGATGAGCGCGGTCGGCGTAAACAATCGCGCCGAGGGAAGAAGAGGAAGCGCGCGAAAGAGATGTTTGCGGCAGAGAAAAGGATAATATTACGGCGAGGATTACGCGCGAGCGCGCCATGTCCGCTAAGAATAGTGAGTAAGTTGGGAGCCGTCAATTGAAAGTACGGTCTTCAAGTGATCAACCGGCGAACCGCAGGCTTTGCGCAAAGAGAACACCACGCCCGAGGCATGGGACAAGCCTCGTATAGCCGTGGGTGGAGAGCTGTGCTAATCTGGATGCGAAGTGTGAGGCGGACAATTCCGCTTGACGGTCGGGGCGTAGCGCAGCCTGGCTAGCGCGCCTGGTTCGGGACCAGGAGGTCGATGGTTCAAATCCATTCGCCCCGACCACTTCTTTTAGAACCAGCAATTTACAGTATACGAAGGAGCCGAAGGCATTCTGGTTGTGGGCTAGGCATTCCTTTTTCAAATCGCCTGCACGCAACCAATCTTTCTTGTCTGAATCCAGTGTCTTACGGCGAGAAGTGCACCACACGGCAAGTCCCGGTTTGGGGATATTAAGTACAAGATCGCACTTTTGGAAGAAAAATCAAACTGCAATCTCAAGTCCGGCGCCTTGCACGGTCAAGACTTACCAAGGTTCAGGTGTCGGTTCGATTTCCGATAGGCCGCTCCATTAGATCAAGCACTTACAGACGTCTGATTCCTCGGCGTGGGAACACAAGGGAATAGAAGCTGTTCCACCCGTTGCCCGATCATCTCTCTGGAATGCCTCCCACTGCGGATTGAGTGTTTGGTAGGGACAAGTCGATAAAACCGTCATATCGCGCCAATTCAGCCGAGTAGGGAAGCGTATCATGTGTTTAGCGCCGAAGATTTTAGCACTGGAGTCCAAACTTGCATCGGAGTCGCTTGCCGATTCGCCCACGCGTAGTAGGGAATGAAGGTCAGCGGAACCCGCCGGGTCTTTACCGGCTCCCTCTTGTAGCGGAAGTAGAGAGCGTCACTCGAGCTTGTTTTGTCGTAAACCGCGCCCATGTGACGCAGCACATGCACCCCGCCGAGCAAATCGCTCCTGAGCTCGCTGTGGAACACTGCGCCCGCCTTCTGGTCCAAATCCACAGCCACATCGGTAAGCGCCACTCCATTCGGCTGGTCGAGTTCTTCCAGGCAGTAAACGAGAGGGCCGCGTTGGATGGCAACGCGTCCCGTGTCGTCGACGAGACGAGGATTTGCTTGGATCATTTGCGGGGTCATTTCCATTTGCAAACGAATCACGTCCCCCGGCGACCAGCGGCGCTGAATCGGCAGATATTCACCGGGCTTCGTG
>Ga0066685_10001300_pt1 | contig 10654 bp, 7 predicted proteins | sample GraSoiAngelo_134_FD_62305 | JGI IMG/M metagenome (GOLD analysis project Ga0066685, IMG submission 62305) | Grasslands soil microbial communities from the Angelo Coastal Reserve, California, USA - 14_0929_05_30cm | ecosystem: Environmental > Terrestrial > Soil > Grasslands | place: USA...
AGAGCATCGGACTTCTAATCCGAGGGTCGCAGGTTCGACTCCTGCCAGGCGCACCATCACCGACAGCTGCTTCGCGATGAGCACGCGTCACTCCTCTAGCATGCAGTCGGCGAATACGTGATACGCTCTCTGGCGTCGGCTCCTTCCTGTCCGTGACGGCGAGTCCAGGTCGCGAGAGCCATCGTGTTCGGAGCACCGTCTGCATCGCAGCACGGATCTCACATTGGGCGTCCGTCCAAGACGCCGATGAAAGGCGAAAACGAAGACGCATGAGCAAAGAAGACGCAATCGAGGTGCAGGGCAAGGTGGTCGAGCCGCTGCCGAACGCGATGTTCCGGGTGGTGATGGAGAATGGCCACAAGGTCCTGGCCCACGTGTCGGGCAAGATGCGAATGCACCGTATCCGGATCCTGCCCGGCGACACGGTCACGATGGAGCTGTCGCCTTACGACCTGACCCGCGGTCGGATCACGTACCGGTTCAGGTAGGAGTCGACGGCCAGCGGCGCATCGGCGCATTCTGGTGCGGTCGTGGGTCCATGCGCGCGATGTCGATCGCGCCGCCCGATCAATCCTCTCGCGGTGCCACTGAGGACTGAGCGAAGCACACCTGCTGCTATGCTGTGGCGATGAGCGACGGGTCTGTCGCTTCGAGAGCCACCCACCGGGCTGCTGTGTCGTCACCGGCCGGCTCAGTCGCCATCGGCACGACCTTCGCGGTCATCCTGTCGCTGAGCTTCTGCCACTTGCTCAACGACTTGATGCAGTCGCTGGTGCCCGCGCTCTATCCCATTCTCAAGAGCTCCTACGGCCTGAGCTTCGGCCAGGTCGGCCTGATCACCCTGGCCTTCCAGTTCACGGCCTCCATGCTGCAGCCCGTGGTCGGCCTCTATACCGACCGCCACCCGCGACCGTATTCCCTGACGGTCGGCATCGGCCTCACCCTCGTCGGCCTCCTGTTGATGTCCCGGGCGTGGACTTATCCCGCGATCCTGCTCGCGGCCACGTTGATCGGGATGGGCTCGGCGATCTTCCATCCCGAGGCCTCTCGCGTGGCGCGCATGGCGGCCGGCGGCCGGTATGGGCTTGCCCAATCCCTGTTCCAGGTGGGCGGGAACATTGGTTCCACGTCGGGCCCATTGCTCGCGGCATTTGTCGTCGTCCCCCACGGGCAGTCGAGCATTGCGTGGTTCTCTGCTGCGGCGCTGATCGCCATCTTTGTATTGCTGCAGGTCGGGAGCTGGTACGCGCACCGCACGCCTGCGCGACCGGGGCCGCGGACCCCGGCAGCCGCCGTGGTGTCCGCCACGGCTCCACGCAAGAGCACGTTGCCGCGCCGGAAGGTCGTCCAGGCGGTCGTCATCCTCGTAGCCCTGCTCTTCTCTAAGAACGTGTACAGCGCGAGCCTGAGCTCGTACTACACCTTCTATCTGATCGACCGGTTCCACCTGTCGATACAGACGGCGCAGTTCCATCTGGTCGCCTTCCTCGTCGGCATCGTGATGGGCACGATTGCCGGCGGAGCCGTCGGTGATCGCGTGGGACGCAAGCCCGTCATGTGGTTCTCGATCCTGGGGGCCTTGCCGTTCGCGGTGGTCCTGCCGTACGCCAACCTGTTCTGGACCGGCATTCTGGCCGTGCTCATCGCCATGATCATGGCCTCGGCCTTCTCCGCCATCCTCGTCTATGCGCAAGAGCTGCTGCCGGGCAGGGTGGGTCTGGCCGCGGGGATGTTCTATGGCTTCTCGTTCGGTCTGGGGGGTCTGGGCGCCGCCGCCCTTGGGAAGCTGGCTGACCTCACTAGCATCACCACCGTCTACCGCGTGTGCCCCTTTCTCCTCCTTCTGGGGCTCTTGACCGCTTTCTTGCCTCGGCGGCCCGGCGCGCCCTCGATGAAGGCGGCGTAACGAACCGGAAGAAGGAGTCTCTAGTTCGCAGCGCGACGACATCGGCCACTCGGGAGTCCGGGCTCTAGCCGTCAAAGTCGACCGGAAGATGTGCTGCGGCTGACCAACACGTATCCGCGCGTGAATCTTACCCACTTCTCGGTCTGTTCCGGAGGGGTACTAGCGGTAAGGTGAATCCGCACACGAAGACCCGGCAGTTCATGGACTTGGTCAAGGGTCCTCTGGTTCATGTCCCGCTGAGTGGGAAGACCATGCAGTTCGACGGCCGCGGGAAGTGCACGGCGGGGTGCTAGCCAGCCGAGCTGCCTATCCAACGCCGAGCTCCCCGTCGCTCTTGACCGAGTTCCGCGGCGCGCGCCGCCAGAGGGCCGGAAGCGCGATACGCGACGGCCACGGATTCCGCCGATGCCTGAGCACGCCGAAGCGGTTCGGTCCGGCTGTCACCGCACATGTCACTCGCCGCCGCACCCGCGCGCACCTTCCTGCGACACCGCGCATCCAGGCGGCTGTCATCGACGCGGCCCGATCGAAGGCCACGAGGTCGCCCTGGTCGCGCCCGAGGACCTGATCATCTCCTGCCAGGCGCACCAGAAAATCCGCTCCCCCTGGGCCCGGCTCCTTGACCCCGCCCCGTGTTCGGCGCAGGATTGGCTGGGCCGTCGCGGGAGAGCTATCGCCGGCGCTCGCCTTCCGCCCGAGTGGTGGCGTTTCGGCGCCGGCTAAGTTCCCGGTAGCCCGGTTCCGCCGTATGGGGCGCTCGGCGAGGACCGCCGCTGGAGTACTTATGCGCTCCGACAGGAGATGAACTGTGCGCAGAGTCGACCTTGCCATTGGTATTGGTGGCGCGGCGGGCCAGGGAATTGCCACTCCCGGCGACATTCTGGCGCGGATCTTCGTCCGCCGCGGGCTCCACGTGAATGCCTACAATGCGTACCAATCCATCATTCGCGGCGGTCACATCTTCTTGACCCTCCGCACGAGTGACCAGCCCGTTCTCAGTCAGGGTGACAAGATCGATGTGCTCGTCCCGTTGAATCAGGACACCATGGATCGACACTTGAGGCTGATGCGCCCGGGCTCCGCGGTGCTCTTCAACAGCGACACGATCAAGCCGGGTGTCGTCGCCGATGGCGTGCAACTCTGCCCGTTTTCCGTCAAAGCCCTGGCGCCCGCCATCAGGGGCGATCTCGTCCAGAACACCATAGCGCTGGCCGCGATCCTTCGCATGATCAAGGTCGAGTTCAAGATTCTCGAGGAGATCTTGGCGATCCAGTTCAGGAGGCGGGGCGCGGCCGCCGTGGCCGAAAACACGGGCGTCGCACGAGCAGGCTACGACTGCGCGGCGACTCATTTCACCGAATTCTCATTCTCGCTGCCTGACATGGGCAAGCGCCTGGCGTTCTTCGAGGGCAACCAGGCGCTCGCGATGGGCGGCGCCGCCGCCGGCGTGCGCTTTTACTGTGCCTATCCCATGAGCCCGGCGTCCGGAGTGCTTCACTGGATGTCGCGGCACGCGCGGCAGCTCGGCATCATGGTTCGGCAGGTCGAGGACGAGATCGGCGTGATCAACATGGCGATCGGGGCGGCTCACACGGGCTGCCGCGCCATGTGCGCGACCTCGGGCGGCGGCTTCGCCCTCATGACCGAAGCGCTGGGCGCGGCGGCCATGATGGAGATCCCCGTCGTCTGCATCAACGTCCAGCGGGCGGGCCCGGCCACCGGCGTGCCCACCAAGACCGAGCAGGGCGATCTCTGGCAGGTGCTGGGTGCCGGCCAGGGAGACTATCCCCGGATCATCGTCGCGCCGACGAACATCGTCGATTGCTTCAAGCTCGTCCCGACGCTCTTCAACCTGGTCGACAAGTTCCAGTGTCCGGGCATCATCCTCTCCGATCTTCTTCTGTCGGAGGGCCGGTCCAGCATCGACCCGGCGGAGCTTGATTTCAAAGTCCCCATCGACCGCGGCGACGTCATCGGCCTTAACGGTGACGGGCCGCCCGTTAATGGCCACTTCAAGCGTTACCTCGTCACGGAAAGCGGTATCTCGCCGCGGGCGTTACCAGGGACTCCCGGCTTCAGCCATGTCGTGGCCACCGACGAGCACGACGAGGATGGCGTGCTGATCAGCGACGAATTCACGGACCCGCACAAGCGTCAGGCCATCCACGAGAAGCGGATGCGCAAGATGGACGGAGTGCTGCCGCTCCTCCCGTCGCCGGAGCTTCATGGGGCTGCGGGCGCGCAAGTCACGCTGTTGGGCTGGGGCTCGACCGAAGGGGTCATTCGCGAAGCCATCCAACAGCTAGCCGAGGCAAACGTCGCGGCCAACAACCTCCAGATTAGGTGGCTGGTCCCGCTGCACGCCGAGGCGATCCTTTCGATCCTGTCCAAGTGTCGGAAGGTCATCGTCGTCGAGAACAACTACAGCGGGCAGTTCGCGCGCTACTTGCGATCGGAGACCGGGTTCGCCGCCGACGGTCACATCCGAAAATACGACGGGGAGCCGTTCATGCCGCACCACCTCGTGGACGGGGTCAATGCCATTCTGGCGGGTTCGACCAAACTCTACGTGCCCGTGCACGAGATCCAGGTTTGAAGGAGACGGCGATGGCCACCATGGTTCAGACCGAACGCGTCAAGGTAACGGTCAAGGATCTCAAAGGCAAGGTCGATCCCGATTGGTGTCCCGGATGCGGCGACTTCGGCGTGCTCGCGGCCCTGAAGCAGGCAATCGTCGAGGCGGGGCTCGAGCCCCACAAGGTCTTGACCATCAGCGGCATCGGCTGCTCGTCGAACCTGCCCGGCTATCTCAACACGTATGGCATGCACACCTTGCATGGCCGTGCCCTGGCGGTGGCCACCGGAGCCCAGCTGGCCAATCATGACTTGAAGATCGTCGTGACGGGCGGAGACGGCGACGGGTACGGCATCGGCGGCAATCACTTTGTCCACGCCATGCGCCGCAACGTCGATCTGACCTACATCGTGATGAACAACCAGATCTACGGGCTGACGACCGGCCAGCTGTCACCCACCAGTATCAAGGGAATGAACACCAAGAGCACGCCATTCGGCAGCGTTGAAAACCCCATCAACCCGATCCCGCTAGCCATCGCGGCTGGGGCCTCTTACGTCGCTCGCGGATTTACCGGGCAGCAGAGGCAGCTGGTCGAGCTGATCAAGGGGGGTCTGCAGCACCGAGGCTTCGCCCTGATCGACACCTTCAGCCCTTGCGTGACGTACAACCACGACAACACCCATGAATTTTTCAAGCAGAGGACCCGCAAACTGGAAGAAATGGGTCATGACCCGACCGACTTGCATGGCGCTCTGGAGAAGGGCTGGCTGTGGGGCGAAGTCATCCCGATCGGCCTTTTCTGGAGGCGCCAGGATCTGCCGGCGCTAGATCAGCTCGAGCCAGTCCTCGGTGAAGGCGGCCCGCTGGCGCACCGTCCGCTGGGCGTCGCCTCGGACATCGCGCAGGCACTCATCAAAGAATTGATGTAGCGCCCGCGGCGGCTCAGTTCCCGCTCGCATGGCAGACGCGACGCACCGCGGCCACGATCTTCTCTTGCGTGGGTGTTTTCAGATGCTCGAGGTTCCTCGCGGGGGGCGGTCGGCGGAGTGCAAGCCGACGAAACCGACGCCTGAGTCGACCACGACGGCCCTGTGAGTCTTCCTTACGGAACGGACGATCGTCTGCTCGTCCATTGGGCGGAGCGTCCGTGGGTCCACGATCTCCACGGAGATCGAGTCCTTCTCGAGCGCCTCGGCCGCCTCCATCGCGCATCGGACCGTTCCGATGTAGGCGACGACTGTGACGTCGTGCCCTTGGCGGCGCACGACCGCCTCACCGAGCGGAATCGTGAAGTCGGGATCTTCGGGCACCTCGCCTTTCAACCTTGAGCCCGGGCACGTCAACGAAGTACCTCACCGTCGACTGCGGGTGCCTTACCGCTAACTGGCGCATGGGATCGCCACGGCCGCGGATCACGATCGGGACGTTGCATTGCCCGCCCGACACGTAGGAGAGCCTCGCCGCTGTTACCAACATGGCAGCCTCGGCGCCGTACGAGGAGCTCAGGCTCAAAGGCAAATGAGGGACGCGTGACTCCAGTGGTCCGATCGTTCGCCGCTCTCGCCGCGCTCCTCGTCGCGTGGGCCGGACCGCCGGCGTCGTCCTTCGCCGCTGGTCCAGAAGGGACGTTGACGATCGCCCGGACCGAATCGACGGCGGCCCGATGGTTCGACCCTGCGGAAATGGACGGAGGGCTCACCGGATTCTTTTACTTCTACGCCCTGCACGACGCGCTGGTTAAGCCTATGCCCGGCAATGCGCTTGCGCCGTGCCTGGCGGAATCGTGGAGCGCTTCGCCCGACGGGCTCGCGTACGAGTTCGTCCTGCGCAAGGGTGTCAGGTTCCACAACGGTGATCCGCTCACCACCGAGGACGTCAAGTTCTCCTTCGAGCGTTACCGCGGCGCGGCTGCCAAGATGCTGAAGGACCACGTGGCATCGGTCGACATCGTCGATCCGACTCGCATTCGCTTCCGTCTGAAGCGGGCCTGGCCCGATTTCATGACCTTCTACGGAGGGCTGGCCACCAGCGCCGGGTGGGTCGTCCCCAAGAAATACGTGGAGAGGGTGGGCGACGACGGGTTCCGGAAGGCGCCGGTCGGGGCAGGACCCTACAAGTTCGTCTCGTTCAAGCCCGGTGTCGAGCTCGTCCTGGAAGCGAACGAGCAGTACTGGCGCAAGACTCCCGGCGTCAAGACACTCATCATGCGCGGTGTCCCCGATGTCGCCACGCGTCTGGTCATGCTCAAGCGCGGCGAGGCCGATATCGCGTACGCGTTTGCCAGCAGCATGGCGGAGGAGATCAAGCGGACCCCGGGGCTGACGCTCCGGCCCTTCTATCCTCCGTTCGTCGTCTGGCTGGTCTTCACCGAGCAGTGGGATCCGAAATCGCCATGGTCGGATCGACGGGTGCGTCTGGCCGCCAACCTGGCCATCAACCGGAACGCCATCAATCAGGCCGAGACCCTCGGACTCTCGAAGCTCACTGCGAGCATCGTTCCCCAGAGCTTCGACGGCTATTGGCCGGCGCCGCTCTACGCCTATGACCCACCGCGAGCAAAGCAGCTCCTGGCGGAAGCCGGATACCCCAATGGCTTCGACGCCGGGCCGATCTCGGTGGATATCTCGTGGGCGACCGTCACGGAGGCCATCGTCAACGACCTTCGCGCGGCGGGAATGCGCGCAACGGTCCGTCCGCTGGAGCGTGCGGCCTTCGTCAAGGAGTACCAGGACAAACGGCTCCGGCCCATCGTCCAGAGTGGAAGCGCTACCTTCGGCAACGCGGCGACCCGGCTCGACGCTTTCGTGGCGTCGACCGGTCCCTTCACCTACGGGACCTATCCGGACATCGAGGGGTTGATGCGAGAGCTCGCGGGCGAGGTGGACCGCGGTAAGCGCGAGACGATCCTCCACCGGATCCAGCAGCTCGTCTACGAGAAGGTGATGTACGGGCCGCTCTGGGAGCAAGCGGGCATCGGCGCGTTCGGGCCCCGCGTGGAGGAGCCCGCGATCGGGCTCATCACCAACATGGCGACGTCGGCGCCGTACGAGGAGCTGAGACTGAAGAGCAAGTGAGCGGCCCAGCTGGCGCTCATGAACGGCGAGAATCACGTCGACCTACTCTCTTCGCCACGACGTCGCAACAGGCGACTGGTCTTGGCGCTGATGGTTTAGCCGTCGCGCCCGCACGGGAATCGTGAACGTGAACGTCGAGTCCACAGGGTACATTTCATGTGATCCTCACGAGCGGCGACGGTCGGAAGTGCGCCAACGTTAGCGCCGATTGACGAAGGCGCTCAGGGACGCTAGAGTCTCGCCACTCTCATGACTCTCCGATCTTCGGTTCCATAAGCGACCGAGAAGGCCTGGTGACGGAGATCCGCACGCCGGGAGTGGCGGAGGCCGGAAACGGGCCGCGGCGCCAGTCCTCGACCCCACTCCAGACTGTGCGGGCTGGTCGGGCTGACGCTCCCGCAATCGATATTGATCAGGGCCGCAGAGATCGACCCGTAAGTGAGGAGCGCGCCCGGGCCCCCGCGGCATGACATACGGAGGATGAGCGTTCGAGTCTGAGGAGGGCACAGCATGCGTCGCTCTCGCTTCGTTCCGATGGCTGGATGGTTGTCTCTCGTGGTCCTGGTCGTCCTTGGCGCATCTCCCACGCTCGGTTTGGCACCCAACCACGGTGGCGAGCTCACTCTTCGGCTGCGCGAGGACCTGCCGCAGGGATTCGCCATAAACGAAACCGCCACGATCTCTACCATGTGGCCGGCGATGCCCTGCTTGAGCAACCTGGTGCTCTTCGATCCGCTCAAGACCACGCACAGTGTGGACGCGATCATCGGCGAACTGGCGGAGAGGTGGTCGTGGCAAAGCAACTACCGCAGCCTGGTGTTCTTCCTGCGGACGGGAGTGAGGTGGCACGACGGCAAGCCCTTCAGCTCCAAAGACGTCAAATTCACGTTCGACTTGCTTCGTGAGAGCCCGGACGCTCCGACCAAGCTGCGCATCAACCCGCGGCGGGACTGGTACGCGAACCTCGAAGCCGTTGACGCAGTCGATCCCCAAACCGTCGCGTTCCGGCTGAAGCGGCCGCAACCCTCGCTGCTCCTGATGCTCGCATCCGGCTACACGCCGATCTACGCGGCTCACGTGCCACCGGCCAGCTATCGCACGGGTTGCGTCGGGACCGGGCCCTACAAGCTGAAGGAGTGGCGCAAGGGTGAGTTCGTCGAGTACATAAAAAACCCGGACTATTTCGTCAAGGGACGGCCTTATCTGGCCGGCCTCCGGTATCTGATCATCGGCGAGCGGGGCACGGCGACGGCGGCACTCCAGGCCGGCCGCGTGGACGCGGCGTTTCCGGGCCAGACGCCCAAGCCGATCGCGGAGCGGCTCAAGAAGGCAGTGCCCCAACTCGTGATGACAACAGTGAACACGAGCGTCATGGATCATCTTGTCGTCAACACCCAGAAGCCGCCCTTCGATAATGCGAAGGTCCGGCTTGCTCTGAGCCGCGCCATCGATCGCCGCGCGCTGATCGACGGCGTGTACCAGGGCGGGGCGGTCCTCGGGGCCTCGATGGCTCCGCCACCCTATGGCGTGTGGGGGCTCCTCGACAAGGACATCCGTGCACTCCCCGGCAATGGTGAAGCGGCCGACGAGAAGGCGAAGGCGCGGACTCTCCTGGCCGAGGCTGGTTTCGGGCCCAACGCTCCATTGAGGCTCGAGCTGCTGACGCGCGCGCTGCCCGACTTCCTGGACGTGGCCTCCTTCGTGATCAATGAGTTGAAGCACGTCGGTGTTGAGGCCTCCCTGAGGCAGGTGGAGTCAGCGCAGTGGCACCCGCTGCAGACGCGCGGCGATTTTCAGATTGGGATAGAGCGGACCGGCATCGAGCCGGACGACCCGGACGCCAACTTCTACGAGAACTACGGCTGCGGGTCGCCGCGGAACTATCCCCGTTACTGCAACGAGGAGATCTCGCGCCTGATCGATCGGCAATCGCTGGAGTTGGACCCCGCTAAGCGCCTCGCGCTGGTTCACACGATCCAGCGAAAGCTCGAGGAGGCGGCGGTCCGCCCGGTGCTGGGCTGGCGGCTGGATTACTACACGGTCTGGCCATATGTGAAAAACCTGATTCCTCACCAGTCCATCTATAGCTGGGGCCGCATGCAGGAAGTGTGGGTCGACAAGTAACGGGGCGCATCGGCGCATGGCGCGAAGAGCGCTTGACACTATCGATGGGCGGTGCTGTGATCGCCTTCGTTTCGATAGCGAGGATGTGCAGGCCGCGAGCCGGTCGCTCGTGGCAGCCGGGGTGGTACACGGTCCAGCGCGCCGGGGGTGAGCCATGGCAATGCAGCCAGGCGGCGTAACGAGACTCGGTCGGCGGGCATTTCTGAGGACTGCGGGCGCGATGACGGGGGCCGTAGCGGTCGGCGGGCTCCCCGAAATGGTCGCGGCGCAGAAGGCCCCCAGCTTTCCGAAGGGAACAAAGCTCAGCATCCTGGAATGGGTGAGCTTCGTTCCGGCCTCCGACGTGGAGTTCAAGCGGCTCGCGGCGGAATTCGGGAAGGTCGCCGGGGTCGACGTCACAGTCGACTTGATCAACATGAACGACCTGAACCCCCGGATCGCCTCGGCCATCGAGACCAAGAGTGGTCCCGACATCATCATGATGATCTCCAACTGGCCGCATCTCTACGCCGACGGCCTCGCCGACGTGGACGATGTTGCGGAGGAGATCGCCAGCCGGGACGGCGCGTACTACGAGCACAACAAGAAGGTCAGCGTCGTCGGCAACCGCTGGAAGGCGGTTCCGCTCTGCTCGGTTCCCTCGACGTGGGCGTACCGCGAGGACTGGTTCAAGGAGGTCGGGGCCACCAAGTTCCCCGAGACCTGGGACGAGTGGCGCAAGGTGGGCATCGCGCTCAAGAAGAAGAACCAGCCCATGGGGCAGGCCTTCGGCCACAGCTTGGGCGATCCCAACAACTGGGCCTACTCGGTCACCTGGGGGTTCGGCGGCGCCGAGACCGACCAGAGCGGGAAGGTCATCATCAACAGCAAGGAGACGCTCGAGGCCGTGAAGTTTACCGTCGCCGCCTGGAAGGACTGCCTCGACGAGGGCGGGCTGGCCTGGGACGACAGCAGCAACAACCGCGCGTACCT
>Ga0066685_10001301_pt1 | contig 10652 bp, 8 predicted proteins | sample GraSoiAngelo_134_FD_62305 | JGI IMG/M metagenome (GOLD analysis project Ga0066685, IMG submission 62305) | Grasslands soil microbial communities from the Angelo Coastal Reserve, California, USA - 14_0929_05_30cm | ecosystem: Environmental > Terrestrial > Soil > Grasslands | place: USA...
ATGAAGGTCGGCAATCTGGATTCTCTGAAATTCGACGACAAGGGTCTCATCCCTGCGGTCGTTCAGGATTGGCGGGATGGCACGATTCTCATGGTGGCATACATGAACCGTGAGGCGTTGAACAAGACGCTGGAGACCGAGATCGCGCATTTCTGGAGCCGGTCTCGGCAGGAACTATGGGAGAAGGGAGCGACTTCCGGTCACCGCCAACACGTGAGGGCAATGTTTGTGGATTGTGACCGGGATACCGTATTGATCTCCGTCACGCCGGACGGGCCTGCCTGTCACACCGGCGAGCGAAGCTGTTTCTTCGCCCGGATTTCAGACTCGACGGACTCGACGGTTAAAACTGCAGAAGCTCGCGGTGGTGTGCTGGACAGAATTTCCGAAACAATTCAGGCGCGCAAGCGCCAGGCCTCGTCGGACTCGTATGTGGCGGCGTTGCTGACGGCAGGACAGGACCAGATTCTCAAGAAGGTCACGGAAGAAGCCGGTGAAGTGATCCTTGCGTCAAAGGGCGGCAAGCGCGAGGAAATCGTCCATGAGGCAGCCGACCTCATGTTCCACCTGCTCGTCGCGTTGGGGTACCACGACATCGCCGTGACTGACGTGTATCAGGAATTGGCGAGGCGATTCGGCGTGAGCGGCATCAAAGAAAAAGCCTCACGGCCATCGGCGCGGACCGGCAACGCCAAACGTCAGGGACAGCGATGAGGAGCGATTGCATCTTTTGCAAGATTGGCACCGGGCAGATTCCTTCCCGGGTGGTTTATCAAGATGAGGACGTGTTTGCTTTCGAGGACGGCAATCCTCAAGCGCCGGTCCACGTGTTAGTGATTCCCAAACGACACATCGACGCGCTCAGTGACATGCGGGATGGCGATCACGCGGTGGTCGCCCATCTCCTTGAAGTCGGAGTCCTGATCGCAAAGAAAAAGGGGATTGCGGAATCGGGTTATCGAATCGTGGTGAACAACGGACAAGATGCAGGCCAAACCGTTTTTCATTTGCATTTTCACGTGCTCGGCGGCCGCCGCATGAACTGGCCACCGGGATGATCGCCGATGAGGCCGCATGTTCCTTGACAGGCCGACAATCCATTAGTTAGGATGATGGGTTCCTTTGAAATTGAATAGAAATGCCGGTCGGCTGATTGCGGGGCGATCGTGGAAAAAGGTTTGATCCCCGAAGACGTCATCAACCGGATTCGCGAGCGGGCCGACATCGTGGACATCGTCGGAGCTCACCTGTCACTAACCAAAGCCGGACAGAACTTCAAAGGTCTCTGTCCGTTTCATCAAGAGAAGACCCCCTCATTTACCGTGAGTCCATCACGCCAGACGTTCCATTGTTTCGGATGTGGAGAAGGTGGGAACGTCTTTTCGTTTCTCATGAAGATTGACGGCTCAACCTTCCCCGCGGTGGTCCGCGCACTCGGTGAAAAAGTAGGCGTTCCTGTCGAGGACCGGCCTGTCTCCCCGGCGGTCCGGCAACGAATGGAGCTTCGGGAGCGTCTACTCGCCTTGACCAAGGTAGCCGCCGAACGCTTCCATCTGAACCTCCTGGCGGATGCCGAGGCGGAACCTGCCCGGAATTATCTCGCGTCCCGCGGCATGACTCCGGACACCATCGAGCGATTCGACATTGGATATAGCCAGAGCGGCTGGGATGGGACGCTGACGGCGTTGACCAAGGCGGGGTTTAGTGCTGAGGATATCGCGGCGGCAGGCCTGGCGATCCCCCGCGAGCAAGCCGCCGGCTTCTATGACCGGTTTCGCGGCCGAGTGATGTTCCCGATCCGCGACCTTCAGAAGCAGGTCATCGGCTTCGGCGGCCGTATGCTTGATGACGGGACGCCGAAATACCTGAACTCTCCCGAAACCCCGCTGTTCAGCAAAGGGCGGATCCTGTATGCGCTCGATGCCGCGCGGGACGCGATTACCCGCCTCGGGTATGTGATCGTGGTCGAAGGCTACTTCGACGCGATTGCGCTGCACCAGGCAGGCTGTGCGAATGCTGTCGCGACGCTTGGCACGGCCCTCACTCCTGAGCATTTGGAGCTGATTCGTCGCTTCACTCAGCGAGTCGTGCTGCTGTTCGATCCGGATGCCGCCGGCGTTCGGGCTGCGCTTCGCACGATGGATCTCTTCCTCGGCTCGGGGTTCTCCGTACAGGTCGGCAGCGTACCGGCGGGCGACGATCCCGACACGTTCATCCGCTCCCAAGGTCCCGACGCGTTCGCAGCGCTGATCAAAAGCGCGCCGTCTCTTCTCGAGTTCACCGTTCAGGCGAGCCTTACTGCCGGGCGGGCGGGCACCGTGGAAGAGCGGGTCCGTTGCGTGGAAGACGTCCTCACGCTGCTGCAGAAATTGAGCAATCCCGTGGAACAAAGCGCGGCGATCAGACATGTCGCCGACCAGTTGGGGATGGATGAGAAGGCGCTGCTCGCCCGGTATAAGGCGCTGCCTCGGAAAAGCGTGAAGGCTTCGACGCCCCAGCCGTCGGCAGGCGTTTTTGAGAACCAGCCCTTGCCGAAGGACGAAGAGGTTCTGCTGCAATTGCTCGTCCACGAGGTCCTGACGCCGGAAATGTGGACAGAGGTGAGAGCGGAGGATTTCACGGATACCAGGGCCAAGCGCCTGGTTTCGCTCGTATGCGCGGCAGACGCACCGCACACGCGTCAGCAGGCTCTTGCTCAAGCGGGTGAAGACGAGCTCTGCGGGTCCATTACGCGGGCGCTTTCGATGACCGAATTGCCCTACGACAACATCAACGCGGCATTTCAGCAGAGCCTGAAGGCACTCAAACTTCGCCGTATCGCCGTGGAGTTGCAAGAAATTAAGGCCGCCGAGGCGTTGGCCACGAAGGCCGGCCGGGATGAAGAAGCGAGGACGCTCTTGGTACGGCTCAACGTTCTCCAGCAGGAACGTCAGAAACTCTCCAAGATCAATCCTTCATCCTACAATGAAGCCGGGAGGATCCATGCCTGAGGACGAACGGACGATTGAGGTTAAACGCCTGATCACCTTAGGTAAGGAAAAGGGCTTCCTCACATACAGCGACCTGAATAGAAATCTGCCCGCCGAAATGGCCTCGACCGAACGGCTCAATTCGCTCATGGCCATGTTCGGCGAGATGGACATCGAGATCATCGATTCCCCTGAGGGCGAGCGGTACCAGCAGATGATGTCGGAGGGCGAGACGCCCGCCGATGACGGCGAAGAGCCTGAGGAGGTCGAGGAAGAGGATCCGAAAAAGATCGACCTCACGCCCGGCACGCTGAGCCGCACCGATGATCCCGTACGCCTGTATTTGAAAGAGATGGGCAGCGTGTCGCTGCTGAGCCGAGAAGGCGAAATCGAGATCGCCAAGCGCATCGAGGACGGCAAGCACGACATCTCCTCGGTTGTCTTCGGCATGCCGATGTCGATCAACGCGATCTTCGCACTGGCCGAAAAGGTCAAGGCGGGCAAGATTTCGATTCGGGAAGTCGCCTCCTCCGGGGTCGAGGAGGAGTTCGACGAAGTGATCGAGCATGATGTCGAGAAGGACGAGGCCGAACTGCGTCAGCGTACGCTGGACGGCATTCGCAAGGTCAGGGCGCCTTCCAAAGCGCTTTTCCTGCTCTACGCGAAGCACCGGCAGTCGAGTCTCAGCCTTCCGAAGCGGAAAGAGGTCAAGGCCAAGATCCTAGAGGTGCGTCGGCAAGTCGTCGAAAAGCTCGATGCCCTGAAACTCCACCCGGCTCAGCATGAGCGGCTGGTGCAACGCGTGCGCGACCTTGCGCATGAGATCGCGGCCTGCGAACGCGAGATCGCTTACTGCCGGCGCCGACTGGGCGTGTCCGGTGAGGAAGGCAATGCGCTGCTGGTCAAGATGAACCGCGGCCGCAAGGAGTTGATTGCCGTTCGACGAAAGACCGGGGTTCCTCTCGAGACGCTGCACGAGATCGAAAAAGCGTTCCAGAATGCGCGTCGGCGGATCAGACTAGTTGAAGCCGAGGCGCTCGTCCCCGCCGAGGAGCTTCGCGAAGGCGTCAAGCTTTTGGATCAGGCTGAAGAGCGGGTCAAGCGCGGGAAAGCCGAACTTGTCGAGGCGAACCTGCGTCTGGTGGTGAGCATCGCCAAGAAGTACACCAACCGCGGCCTTCAGTTCCTCGACCTGATTCAGGAAGGCAACATCGGTTTGATGAAAGCCGTGGACAAGTTCGAATATAAGCGGGGCTACAAATTCAGCACCTATGCCACTTGGTGGATACGCCAGGCCATCACGCGCGCGATCGCGGACCAGGCCCGTACGATCCGGATTCCCGTCCATATGATTGAGACCATCAACAAGCTGATCCGCACGTCTCGCCATCTGGTGCAGAAGCTCGGTCGCGAGCCGCTGCCGGAAGAGATCGCCGAGAAGATGGAGCTGCCGCTGGAGAAGGTTAGAAAGATTTTGAAGATCGCCAAGGAGCCGATTTCGCTCGAGACACCGATCGGCGAGGAGGAAGACAGTCACCTTGGGGATTTTATCGAGGACAAAAAGGCCGTCTCGCCGTTGGAAGCTGCGATCCGGTACGATCTGCAGCGCCAGATCAACAACGCGCTTAAGACGCTCACGCCGCGCGAAGAGCGCGTGCTGCGCAAGCGCTTCGGCATCGGCGAGAACACGGACCACACGTTGGAAGAAGTGGGGCAGGACTTCGCGGTCACGCGCGAACGTATCCGCCAGATCGAAGCCAAGGCGCTGCGCAAACTCCGGCATCCCAGCCGCAGCAAGAAATTGAAGAGCTTCGTTGAAAGCTTGTAGTTCGAATGAGAATGAATGCCGTAACAGGCATTCATGGGCCCATAGCTCAGTTGGTCAGAGCGGCGGACTCATAATCCGTTGGTCCCAGGTTCGAGGCCTGGTGGGCCCACCAATGGGAACCGCGTAATTTGAGGAGGCAATGACTTTTCCGGCGATTTTGCTGATACGTCCCATGGGGGTTCTGTGAAAGAGGACCTTCAGCGGCTGATGTCCCTCCAGGAGGTGGATGGCCGTCTAGAGGAGTTGGCCGACCGCAAGAAACGCATTCCCGAACTCGTCGCTGCTGCCCAACGCCCGCTCCACGCGGCGCAAGCCCTACACGAGGTCACGAAAAAGGACCTCGACACAAGCACCAAACAACGCAAAGCCCTCGAAGATGAATTGGCCGTGCAGGAGCAGGCCATCAGCAAGCTGCAGGACCGCGCCATCAAGGGCGCGATCAAGACAAACAAAGAGTTCCAGGCGCATAAGTTTGAAATTGATCTGGCCAAGAAGAAAAAGGGTGAAATCGAGGAGCAGTTGCTGATGCTGATGGATCAGGTGGATGTGAAGAAGAAGGAATTGGCCCAGGCGGACGCGGCCATGAAGGAAGCCGAGCGGAAGTTTGCCGCCGAGAAAACATCCCTCGAAGGTTCGGTGGGTGCGATCGAGCAGGAACTTGTCGAGCAGACTCAGCGCCGGAAGGACATGGCCGCCGCCGTCGAGAAGTCATTGCTACGGACGTATGAGAAGCTTCGTGTCAGTCGAAAGGGACAAGCGTTGGCTGGCGTCACAAAAGAGGGAAGTTGTATGGCGTGTCGGCTCCAGATTCAGCCGCAGGTCGTGTCGGATGTGAAGCGGGGGATGTCCGTTCTCACCTGTATCTACTGCCAGCGTATTCTGTACTGGGCGGGGGAACCTTACCACGGCACGGCAGCATCAGAGCTGGAAAAAGAGACCGCCGAGAAGAGCGACTAGCTATACTGTCACGCTGAGTGAAGCGAAGGGCCGCGTTCGCTTTCGCTCAGAATCACATTCAGCCATTACGTTTCCTTGAGCACTGCCTGCGTGGTTTTAAAATGAAGCTTGGCCACTTTGACCAGCGCTTCCTGGCCGTGCTTCCGTACGAATGATTTCGCTGCGATCTCGACGGCAGGAGATGCGCCTTTGGGAAGCGGTACGCCGAACTCCGCGCCCAGCTTTCCCAGTCTCCGTACGAACTCCGCCCGCGCTACAATGGAGGCGGCCGCGACGGCGATATCTTCTTCCCCTTTGTGGCGCTGCTCCAGTTTGATCTTCTTGCCCTTTTCCTGGAGCGCGTTGATGATCAGGCGTTCATCGCCGAACTGATCGGAGATCGCGCGATCGCACGGCACCAGATCGAGAAGCGTTTCGAGCGCCTTCGCGTGCCCCCACGCGAGGAGCCGGTTGAGGTTCCGAATTGTTTTGTACAGCTCGTTGTAGCGCTCTGGCCCGATTGCGATGACGGTATGGCGGCAAAGCGTCTTGATGTCAACCTCGAGAGTCTTGATCACGCCATCCGAAATCTTCTTGCTGTCTCGGACATTGAGGGCCAGCAAGTCGTCGGCGCTTCTGGGCGTGACGTGCACGGCCGCGATCACCAGCGGGCCGAAGTAGTCGCCCTTTCCTGATTCATCGATCCCGATCCAGCCCACGCAGGCTTGGCCGACTGACGCGTCACCGGTTTCCATCGGCGCGCAAGGTACCACAGAATCGAAGAAGAAGAAACTGCAAACGGATCCTGCCTCCGCATCACCTGGGAACCCGTTGCTCTTTGCGCGGGCCCTGCCCCCGCATCTCCCGAGCGTGCTCACTCTTGTCACCCGCGCGAATGCAACGGGTCATTCCGGTCGCTCAGAACTCAAGCCGATTCGCGCCGGGCTCATGGCGCTCGCTATGCGCCACCCGTTCCCAATGCAATGGCTCAGCAGCTCGCGGGGGGCCACAATTGTCATCAACCCACTCGGTTCTCCGGTTCTGCTATAATAATTTTGCGTGTGGAAGTCGGGTGGGTGGTCGCTGGTTCGCAAGAATCAGAGGAAAGTCCGGACTCCTAGAGCAGGGTGCTGGGTAACGCCCAGGCGGAGCGATCCGACACCGGCGCAACAGAAAGCACACCGCCGATGGCCCGTGAGGGATCAGGCAAGGTTGAAAAGGTGGGGTAAGAGCCCACCGCGGTCGTGGCGACACGGCTGGCCGGCAAGCGTCACTCGGAGCAAGACCAAATAGGAGGGCGGAGGAGCGGGACACCGGTGCCGCTCCTCACGGTCGGCTCGGCCGTGGCCCTCGGGTAGGTCGCTTGAGGCCTGCAGCAATGCAGGTCCCAGAGAAATGACTACCACCGTTCTTCTGTGAAGAAGGGCGGAACAGAATCCGGCTTACAGTCCGTCTTCCACACGCAATAAAAAGGGGACAGGCAAAAGTTGCGGAGGCGATCCAATACCGTAGCCTCGACCGGCGTCTCACTTAACCGCCACCGTTTTTACCTGCTTGAAGTCAGTCACTCCTAGGATGCACTTGAGAATGCCGTCCTGCACGAGCGTGGTCATGCCCCCTGCTTTGGCAAGGTCCAGCACTGCTGTCATCTTAGCTTTCGCAGAGATCAGCCGCTTGATCTCATTGCTGGCAACCATCAGCTCGTGAATCCCGGCTCGCCCGAGGTACCCGGTTTGGTTACAGGCTCCGCAACCTCGTCCTCGATATAGGACGAATGCCTCATCGTATTTTACTCCAAGCTTCTCAAACTCCTCCTCGCCATAAAATCTGGCGAGCTCATCATACGCGTCTTTGGATGGATGGTAAGCCTCTTTGCAGTCCTGGCAGATTTGCTTGACCAATCGCTGCGCCAGTACTCCCAACAGTGCATCTGCAAAGTTGAACGAATCCATCCCCATATCCAAAAGACGGATCACGGTCTCCACGGCTCTGCTGGTGTGCAATGTACTGAACACGAGATGTCCTGTTAGCGAGGCTTCAATTCCGATGGCAGCTGTCTCTGTGTCCCGCATTTCCCCGACCATGATCACATCAGGATCGGCCCGTAAAAAAGCCCGGAGGGCCTCGGCAAACGTAAACCCAATCTTCGGCTGTACCTGCACCTGGCGAAGGCCATACTGTGTAATTTCAACCGGATCTTCCGCAGTCCAAATTTTTGTGTCAGGCTTGTTCACATAGCTCAGCACTGAGTGCAGGGAGGTTGTTTTTCCGGAGCCGGTCGGACCGACGACGAGGATGAGCCCATCGGGCTTTTCAGCCAGAGCTTTGAGCTCCCGGAAATTCCGCTCAGTCAACCCTAACTGGTCGATTGGGATCGGCTCGGTTGCCGCCAGAACTCGCATTACCACATCCTCATTCCCTCCGGCCGTGGGGATTGTGGCAACGCGTAATTCGATCTCTCGGTCCTGCAATGGGAATTTAATCTTGCCATCCTGGGGCTTGCGCGATTCCGCAATATTCAGTTGCGCCATGATCTTGAGGCGGGCCACAACAGCTCGCCGAAAAGCAGCCGGAATCCTCTGGTATTCCATGCAGCTTCCGTCAATCCGGAAACGGATCACGGTGTCTTTGCTCGGTCCATACAGCTCGATGTGGATGTCCGAGGCGCGCTTCTTGTACGAGTCAATGATGATCTGGTTAATCAAGCGAACGATGGTGCTATCGTTCGCTTCAAGCTCGCCGGTCTCGACCTCTTGATCTTTTAGGTCTTTAATGAGCGCCTGCTCTGCCTGCAGACTCCCGATAAGCGTGGTTATGGCATCCTCTGTCGGACCTAGAGGAATGGGAAAAACTTCCCTCTCGGCCGCGCTGATATACAGGAGAATATCTGTCCGAAGCCCCACCACGAACCGAATCTCGCGGTTCCCGAAAACAGGGCGCAGAAGCTCCCGAATGGATTTGCATTTTGCAAGATCATCAACCAGCGCCACAAGCGTATTGCCTTCCCATCGGAGCGGGATCCAGCAGTTCTTTTTGAGGTAAGCACGGTTGAATTTCTTGATCACGTCGGGCGGCGGAATGACCTTTTCATCAAATGCCACAAACTGACAGTTGTAAAATTGGCTCAAGGAGGCCCCGATTGCGGCCTTTGGAACCTTGTACTGCTCCATCAGGACTGTTTCCACATCAATTTCTTGTCGCCGCGCCTCCGCAATCGCCGTATCGAGTTCCTCTTTGGTAATCAGGTGGCGAACAAGGAGGGAATCGAACTTCGTCGATTGCTTCTGAGCGAGCAAATATTGAGTAGACAAGGCTATGCCGACGGGTTTCGCGATGCGGGCTGCGCTCGCTTCGTCGTCCGAAGTGAACCGCGTCCCGTGTTTCTTGTTTAGGAGCTGCAGCACCCCCAAGGTCTTCGTCTCATAGAGAATCGGAACCGTGAGCACTTGAATGGTATGGAAGCCGGTCCTTTTGTCCCACGAGCTATCAAATGCGAGCCTTGGGGAGATACGCGCTAGCGCGGTCTTGATGTAGGCGTCGGGGATGTTGACGACTTGTTGCGTCAGCGCCACATATCCAGCAATGCTCTTCTCATTGAGTGGCAAACGGATCTCTTTGATAGGGTCAATGTCAGGAAACTTTGTGAACAATTCCATTTTGTCAGCATCCATCACGTAAAAAGACATTCGCTCCGCATCGAGCAAAGCCAGGATCTCGTTATACAGCTCGAAAATATTGTCGAGATTCCTGGCTGCAGAAAGCCGGCTCACGAGTTGAACAAGCTTCCGCTCGTAGAGCAGTTTTTCCTCTAAGGACTTGATGCTATCCTGCGGCATCTTCGTGACTAAAGGGTAACGTTTCCGTTCGCCTGTTTTCTGGCTGTTTGAATCTAAGCGCGGTTTGTATTATAGAATAGTTTGTATTAATGATAAATAGCATCTAACGCAATGCCGTTACGCACCTGTTAATGGAGTTGGAGGACACGGAACTTTGGCCCACATTCACGAGTCCCTACACGAGAGCACGATGGGAAAGTTGAGATCATGAGGATTCAAGGATTTCTCCATGAGTTGCCGTTCTTTGCATCTCTGACTGATCCTGAACTCGATCTGATCGTGTCTCTTTCCGGTCTCGTCGAAGGCAACGCCGGAGATCATTTGATCCGCGAGGGAGAGCAGGTTCGGATCCTGTATGTCATGCTTTCAGGAGAGGCGGAAGTCATTCGAGCAGATACCAAATGGAATCGGGTCGTCATCGCGTCAGTGGGGAGGGGAGCGCTCATTGGGGAGATGTCACTTGTCGAAAGCGCACCTGCATCCGCTACGATCGAGGCAACGGGTGCATTCCAGGCGTTAGCGATCGAGCATGAGAAGTTCAACCAGCTGGTAGAAGAGCACCCGAACCTCGGCTGTAAGATTTTCAAACAGATTGCACGGACCACGAGCCTCCGTCTTCGGAAGACATCTGGCCTGCTGGCTGAGTACATGCCCCACGATACTTGATTGCGGTGTCAAAAAAAGGATGCTGGCATGACGGCGGGAGATGTCTCGTTTCGATCAACGGAGTCTTGTGCGGAGATTTTGGTGGGACGTGTCTTCAGCTATGGCGAGGCTGGCTTCGAGCGAGGCGATCTCGAACAGGTCTTTGAAGGTTTCCAGAGAAGCATCTGAAGGAATTGGAATCTTCTTGTGCTGGTTCACGTATTGAACAAAGGCTTCAGGCAGGATCAGGAACTCGCTCAATGTCTGTTTTCCTCAGCAGAGCGCATGTGAAGTATCCCCTGTGACCAAGAAATATAACGGCATCGGATATTTGTCAACAAAATACTGCCTAGAGACAAAACCTATGCCGTTCTTCCTTGACCGTTGTGGTTCTGTAGCAAATCGGATGCAGGTGCTGTGCTTAATTGAAGGTAGCAT
>Ga0066685_10001302_pt1 | contig 10649 bp, 8 predicted proteins | sample GraSoiAngelo_134_FD_62305 | JGI IMG/M metagenome (GOLD analysis project Ga0066685, IMG submission 62305) | Grasslands soil microbial communities from the Angelo Coastal Reserve, California, USA - 14_0929_05_30cm | ecosystem: Environmental > Terrestrial > Soil > Grasslands | place: USA...
ATTTGCTAATTCCAAAAAGGCGAATCAACTCCTCAACCCTCCTTATCGGACCGGTTGGAAGCTGTGATGTCGGGGCGCAGGGAGCGAACGGCGAGCGGTTCAGGCGCGATATCCACGGGGCGGCGGGCCGCAGTCGTGTGGGACAGCGCGTCTCGCCTGTCCGGGCGGCAGGGAAGAAAACAGGCAAGCAGGCACGGATGTCATGGGTCTCCGCCTTGCGGCGGCAGGCCTGACTCGAAAGCGTTGCTTTCTTCCTGTCGCGTGGCAATAAATCCTTCATGTCACACACCTGCTCACTTCAATCCAGCTTCGCCACCTTGAAGGCCAAACGGCATACCCATAGCCACCAAGGCTGCGCACGATTCCTCGCGACGGTGTTACTGCTGGCCTTCTGCGCGACCGGCGCCCGCGCTCAGACCAATCAGGCAAAACCCAAGCCCGAGGAAGTCACCGAAGCCTACCTCCGCGAGCACTACACCAAATTCGAATACAGAATCCCGATGCGCGACGGCGTGAGGCTTTTCACTTCCGTCTTTGCGCCGAAGGACGAATCGCAGCCTTGGCCGATCCTGCTGACGCGCACGCCTTACAGTCTGAAGCCCTACAGTGAAGACCGTTATCCCGATCCCGGAGGGCCGCTCAAGCATTACGCGAAGGAGAAGTTCATCTTCGTGTTGCAGGACGTGCGCGGGCGCAACGGTTCCGAAGGCGAATTTGTCCACATGCGTCCGCACAAGGAGATGAAGTCCGGGCCGCGGGACATTGATGAGAGCACCGATACCTACGACACGATTGATTGGCTGGTGAAGAACGTGCCGAACAACAACGGCAAAGTCGGCATGATAGGCATTTCCTATCCGGGCTTTTACACGGCGGCGGGCATGATCGACTCGCATCCCGCGCTCAAGTGCGCCTCGCCGCAGGCGCCGATTGCCGATTGGTTCATCGGCGACGATTTCCATCACAACGGCGCGTTCTATCTGCCGCACGCGTTCGGGTTCTTCTCCGGGTTCGGCCAGAAACTCGACGAGCCGACACGCGAGCAACCAAAGCCGTTCGATTACAAAACGCCCGACGGTTACGAGTTTTATCTGAAACTCGGCCCGTTGGCGAACGCCGACAAACTCTATTTCAAAGGCAAGATCGAATTCTGGAACGACTTGATGGAGCACGACACTTACGACGAATTCTGGCAGGCGCGCAACCTCCGTCCGCACCTCAAGAATATCAAGTCCGCCGTCATGACCGTCGGCGGCTGGTATGACGCCGAAGACCTGTTCGGGCCGCTCCAGATTTATCACGAAGTCGAGCGCAACAATCCCGGCATCTTCAACGTGCTGGTCATCGGTCCGTGGTTCCACGGCGGCTGGTCGCGCGGCGACGGCGACAAACTCGGCAATGTGGATTTCCACGCCAAGACCGCGGAGTTCTATCGCGAGAACATCGAATTGCCCTTCCTGAAACATTTCCTGAAGGACGATCCAAAGTTTGATCTGCCGGAAGCCTACGTCTTCGAGACCGGCACCGCTCAATGGCGGCGCTACGAATCCTGGCCGCCGAAAAACGCGCGTGAAAAAACGCTCTATTGCCACGCCAACGGCAAACTGTCATTCGATCCACCGGTCAAGGGAACCAGTCCGTTTGACGAATACATCAGCGATCCGGCCAAGCCTGTGCCGTTCATTCCCAACATTGCCATCGGCATGACGCGCGAACACATGCTTGACGATCAACGGTTCGCGTCCTCACGGCCCGACGTGCTGGTTTATCAGACCGACCTGTTGGAAGAGGACGTCACCATGGCCGGCCCGATTACAGCGCGGCTGCAAGTCTCCACCTCCGGGACCGATTCGGATTGGGTCGTAAAATTGATCGACGTTTACTCCGGTGATTATCCGAATCCCGACCCGAATCCCGCTGGGGTGCAGATGGGCGGCTACCAGCAACTCGTCCGCGGCGAAGCCTTCCGCGGCAAGTTTCGTAACAGCTTCTCGAAGCCGGAACCGTTCGAGCCGGGCAAAATGACGAAGGTCGAGTACGTTCTGCCGGACGCGTATCACACATTTCGGCGCGGTCATCGCATCATGGTGCAGGTGCAGAGCTCCTGGTTCCCGCTCGTGGACCGCAATCCGCAGACGTTTTGCGACATCTACCACGCCCGCGAAGAAGATTTCCAAAAGGCGACGCAGCGGGTTTATCACTCGCCGCAAGCCGGCTCGAATATTCGCGTGCAGGTTCTGGCACCCGAGAAGTGAGCGGTCGGTTCTGTTTCGGAAATTTAAATTGGTCTAGAAACTCAAATGGCCCAATGCGAGGAGGCCGTAAAACGTGTACTCGCAATCCAAGTGCTCATCGCCCCAATGGCCGTGAAACGCGCCTTCGTTCGTCCAAAGCGTATCGATGAAATCCAGGCATTTCTCCTTCACCTGCTCAAAGGAAACCTGCATCCCCGCCAGCGCGTGCAGTGCCGTCGCCGTTGAAAGCAGGTCGGGCATCGGCGCGTTTGGCGCGGCCAGAAAACCGCCCGCAGAGTGACAGCGCGCCAGCAGCCAGCCGCCGACGGATGGGTTCACCGGCAGGGACAGGTTTCGGAGGACGGTCACGGCGGCAGCCGTCGCATTGGTCGAACCAATTTTTAGGCGCTGAGCAGCCGGGGCAATGGCAACGCGTTCGTTCGTCCACGCGCTATCTTCTGTCTCCAGAAATTTCAGACTTTGCGCCAGCCGCAATGGTTCCGGCACATTGGCTTTCAAATCCTGATAAGCGCACAGCGCGAGAAAACAGCCGTAAGCCGTGCCGCATTCCGCGCCTGTCACCGGACTGTACCCGCCGTCCTTGCTCCGAAACTGCTCAATGCGACGAAGAATTCTTTCCCGGAAATCGGCGACGCAGGAGTCCGTCGAACTCCGACCTGCAATCGCCGTCCACGCGCGGGCCAGGCAGCAGAGATGCACAAAATCCAAACCTTCTCCGCCGCCGAACGATTTCAGGTACGATGCAATTCGCGCAACCGGGAGTTCCGCTTGCAACGCCAGCAAGCCATCCACTCCAAAAATCGTGTAGTAAAGGTCGCTGTTGCCCATGCGGTCTTTGAAGCCGCCATCGTCGTTCTGCTGTCGGCGCAGAAAACTTGCGATCATTTCCGTGGATTCACCCAGAAGCTTCGGAGCCAGCCGCGCGACCTGCAGCATTTCGAGCCTGATGCTCACGGCTGAATGGACAGGATTTTGGCCGAAACTAACCGGCCACTGAAACTTCAGTCAAACGATTGGCCGCGTTTTTCGCCTCAAACTCCCTGCACCAGCCTTTGATTTCCGTGTCGTTGAAAATCTTGCCGATGACGCGGCGCAACAAGCCTTTCAAATTCGGATTTTCCACGTCACGCAAGCAACGGATCGCCTCCTCCTTGTAGGTTTCATACAACTGTCGCGCCCGCTCGTCGGCCTTCAACTCGGTGTAAAGAGCCTCGATTTGCTCGGGGTTGATGCCGACCTGGGGCGAGCGACACCAGACCGATTCAAGCTGCGCCTTCTGGTCGTTTTTGGCCTTTTCGTAGGCGACCGCGAGCAACAGGCTCGGCCGCAAGCCCGCAATGTCGTTCGTCTCGCCTTTGCTGCCAAGGTCGCTCAAGTCGTCGCGAATCTGATACGCGATGCCGAGCGCTTCGCTGTAATTCGCCAGCGCGTCCGCGACTTCCTCATGTTGTTCAATTCCGGCGTAGAGCGCGCCGAGTCGAAGCGCCACTTCAAATGCCGGAGCCGTTTTCTTGCGGAAAATGTCGAGCACCTGGGTCTGTGTCAGCGGCCGTGGCGTGCGCGCCCAGCAAAGTTCCGCGCCTTGTCCGCGACAAAGCTGTCGCTGCCCTTGCGACGCGATCAGGAGCATTTCTGCTTTTTGCTCCGCCGACGCCCGGCACGCGCCGATGAGGCGATACCCTTCGCCGATGAGCAAATCGCCCACGTTCAACGCAACGGCAACGCCATGCTCTTCGTGCAACGTCTTTTCGCCGTAGCGCATGGCGTCGTTGTCCTCGATGTCATCGTGGATCAGCGACGCTTTGTGAAAACATTCCACCGCCAACGCCACTTTACGAATGTCCTCCGGCAACGGCGCGCCAGGGGCTTCGCGCAGGGCCTGGTACGCCGCCACGGTCAGGAAAGGACGCCACCGTTTGCCGGCGCGCGCCAGCCATTCGCGTGCGATTTGTTCCGTTTCGCCCTCAATCGGGCCCATGATTTTTTCGAGCGAGTCGCCGGTGAACCAGGAATCCACTTCGTTGCGCACCGAAGCGAGGTCGAGCCGGCGCGTTTTGTCGTCGCTGGTAAGATGGATGTATTCCCAGATCCAGTCCAGGTCCACCGTCGTGTCAATGCAGTCGTCCTGCAGCAGCGGGATGGCCACGCCGGGTATCGCCGCGGCTTCCATGTACGGAAATGCGCGCTCCAGAACGCTCAAGCAGCTCACGCCGACGATGGCCTCAATCTTCCCCGTCTGAATGAGGCTCATGACGATGGCGCTGCCTTCTGCAACGAGCACAGCGTAGCCGAGCTTTTCCGCTTCGGTCTGCAAATCCTGGATCGTGCACAGACCGCATTGCTTGCAGAGCAGACCGAACTCATCGAACGGCGCCGGGCATTTGCTCTCGACGCGCAGGCATTTCGGCAACAGCAACAGCCGGCGTTCGTAAGGAACGGAGGCGAGCGTCTCCCGCCACATTTCGTTGTTGATCAGCACGCCGATGTAATCGCAGTAAAGCGGGTCGCAGTTCAGCATCTTAACTACCAGTTCCGCGTGAACTTTGAGTTCTTCGACGGGCAAAGGCGGAACCGGACTGTGCTCCGCGACATAATTCCGCACCACTTGCAGGATGTGGTTTCGCTGGATCGGCGTCTGCGGGATGTTCTTCTTTGGCGGACGAAAGCGCTGCTGGACGATGTGACGCGGAATGACGAGAGGGGCAGTTTGCATAATCAGTTTGTTCAGCGGTCCATTAAGCGCATTATGGCACAAAGACTTCGCCTCGAGCGCCAGTATTCGCTGTCACAAGCGCCGGAGCGAGCTTTGATTTCAATTCACGCGCCTTCGACGCAGCGTCGTGCCGGCCGTTTCGATACGCGCCGAAATCGCTGAACCAAAACCTTTTTGCCAATCGATACAACCAATGTTTCTCCGGCACTTCCTCGCCGGGCAGCCATTGGCTGAACCGCGGCTGCATCGTTTCCAGCTCTTCCATCGCCGTGCCGCGCGCGGTCGTGTCGCGCGCGCCGTGCTTGCGCACCAGTTCCTTCACCAAATCAGGTCGCTCCAGCACGACGCAGCCGCGTGTCGCCCGCGCCGAAAGCTCGCGGAAATCGCGCAGGTAAGCCGACTGCCGCATCGTCTCGAAGACGCCGCGCGAATCGCGAACGTTTTCGACGGCGAACTGGATAATGGGGCACGGCTCGATGTCGCCGCGCGGGCTGACGTGATGGCTGACGCCGGTGGCCATCGGACAAAGCGCCTGGCCGTCGTGGCCGTAGTAGGCGTCGATGATGGCGATGGGCATCTTCGCCCGCGCCTCGACCACGAACTTGCGGACGCGGACGAGCTGGTCAGGGCGCAAAGCAAGTTGCGGATTCATCTTCGGTCCGACTGGCCGGTAAGTGTGATACCAGACGTAGTGCACGCCGCGCTGGATGAGTTCCCGCAGCCATTGTTCGGTCAGCAACTCGTCCATATTCGACTGGCAGACGCTGGTGGCCACTCCGGTAAGAAGCCTGGCACGGAGACAATGTTCCAGCCCGCGCATCGTTTTGTCGAACACGTCCTTCTTGCCGCGGCGCTGATCACTCGTGATTTCACGGCCTTCGATGCTGACCAGGGGCGTGGCGTTGCCCAGTTCGCGCAGGCGGGCCGCAACCTTCTCCGTGATGAACTGGCCGTTGGTGAAAAGCTGAAAGTAACAGTCGCGGTGCGCGGCGAGCAGGTCGAGCAACTCCGGGTGCATGAACGGTTCGCCGCCGAGGATGCCGAAGAACACGTTCCCGTGCCGTTTGGCGTCAGTGATGGTGCGATTGAGCGTGTCCAGGTCGATGGCGTCCTTCTCCTCCACATCCACCCAGCAGCCCTGGCAACGGAGGTTGCACGAGTTGATGATGGAAAGGTAAAGGAACGGCGGGAAATACTCGCCGCGCTTGATGCGGCGCTTGAACTGCTCGACTGACAACATCCCTTTCACGCCGAAGTTCCAGGCGAACTTGGCAATGCACCGTTTGTCGGCGGTGCGCAGTGTGCGGATGACGAGGGTTGGGAGCATTACAGTTTAGCCGAAAATGGAACGAATCTTCCGGGGAACCTCAGTTAGTTTCTGTGGTTTGACTTTGTCACGAGTTTTTGAGAGCGGTGGCAAATAGCTGCGGAGCAGCGGTAGAAGGTAGCCCACGGCGTCAGCCGTGGGTTGCGGTATTGACAATCGGAGCCGCGAAGCGGCGAAAGACAATTCTCTTTGGCCGCAATTCTGTCGCCCCTGACGGGGCTTTTGGTGATGTGGCGTTTTTCCCCACGGCTCACGCCGTGGGCTACCCTCTTCCGCCACTCCGTGGCTGACGGCTCGCGCGCGTTTCGGATTTACGACCACGACGTTGACTTTGAACATACTCATGCACTACGCGGCTCAGGTGCCTGTTTGCTGTGCTGCCAACACCATCTGCGCCCTGGCCTTCGCTTCTTCCGCCCGGCGCGAAATTTCCTCCGACGACGGCAGACTCATCAACACTTCGGGCGGGATGTCTCCGGCACTGGCAAGCTTGACCAGGCACTTCTGCCGTTCCTGCAAAGCCTTGTCCGCGTCGCGTTCCTTCGAGAAGCGTGACTTCGCCTTCTCGCTGCGTTCACGCAGCATGGCGTAAACGTCACCACCCAGCAGGGCGCTGATGTCGATCTTCATTTTCTCGCGCTGCAAGTCGGCGTCGCTTACCACGTCGCCGTTGATCGGACCGGCCTTGTATTTGGGGAACATGATGGCGGCTTCGGGACAAACGCGCGAGCAGGCCGGGCAATTGGTTTTACAGTTGTCGTTGTTCTGGACCTGAATGCGCTGCTGCTCGTCCACGCCGTACACGCCGAACAGGCAGAAACTCAGGCACTGCATGCAATTGGTGCAGCGGTCGTAGTCGATGACCGGGAACCACGGCTTCCAATCGCCGTGCTTCGCGGCGTTGGTTTCGGCCCGGACTGTTTCAACCGTCACGGCGATCCGATTCGAGTCGAAGCCGGTGATATCCTGAAAGCGGAGATTGACCAGGCCACTGGCATCCTCGCCGGACGGCGCGCGGCCTTCGTTAAATCTGCCCAGCACGAGCAACGAAGTGCGGTCGGCGGGGGCGACTTGGCCGCCACTCGCGACGCGCGTGACGGCGAAGCCGCGTTCGAGCAGCGCGGTCATCGCCGTGAAGCGGTCGGCCGCTTCGAGCGCCTGCGCGTCGCTGCCTTCGTAGAGCACGACGCGAAGAGTGCTTTGGTCTTTAAGGCTCATTCAATCGTCAACATTGTCACGGTGTCCTTGTCCTTGACGAAAACTCTGTTCCCGGCGATCACCGGGTGTGCGTAGGTAGGCGTCTCAGCGATTTTGATCCGGGCCACTTCCGCGTATTCCTTGTCGCTGGGCTTAAAGGCGATCAATTCGGATTTTGGGGCCAAGGCCAGGAGAACCGAGCCCGCGTCGAGAATGGAGCCGAACCCCTTGTTGTCTTGCTGGGTTGTATCCGCCCAGGCCGACTGACCGGTCCGTGCGTTCAGGCAGAAGAAATTGCCGCGGCCGGACAGGCCAAAGAGCAGGCCGTCTTTCAGCACGGGGCTGTTGAACTGTGTGGCGAGTTCAGCGTTGCTCCAGAGCTCAGTGGCGGCGAAACCATCACCCTGTTTCTCGATCTTCACGGCCTTGGTACCGCGACCCGACCCAGTAAAGATCACCATTTGCCCGTCCACGATCGCTGTCGCCGCGTTGTAAGTCATTCCCTGTGGCAGGAATGGGATCTGCCACAATCGCTTCCCGTCAGCCACACCGATGCCGACGACGCTTTTCTCCGTTAGGGTCACAATCTGTTTTGAGGCTCCCACCGTCAGCAGGACGGGCGAGGCGTACGCCGGGGCTTCTTCGGCCCATTTCCACTTCTGGTCGCCGGTGGCCAGCTCGAACGCGATGAGCGCGCCGTTGCCCTGTCCGCCAAGATGCGCGATGGCCATCCCGTCCACAATGATCGGCGACATCGCGGTGTGGAACCGGGGCGCGACCCTGGGGAACTCGTCTTTGCGCCAAACAACTTTGCCGGTGGCGGCGTCCAGACAGGAAAGAATCCCGCCAACGCCCAGTGTGACAATCTTTCCATCCGCAACGGCAGGGGAGCTTCTAGGTCCAGGATGCTGCGATCCGTCCGGTCCGCTCACGGACTGCGCCGCGTACTTGTCCCGCCACAATTCCTTTCCGCTGACTGCGTCCAGGCACAAGGTAACTTCATCCGTATCCTGCCGCGTAAAGACGTAAAGCTTGTCGCCCACCAGAGCGGGAGTAGCATCACCCAAGCCCACGTTTGCTCTCCACTGCTGAGCGAGTTCCCGCGGCCAGGTCTGGGGCGCTTTGAACCCGGTCACCTTCCCGTCCCGATGGGGCCCGCGCCATTGTGGCCAATCTTGGGCGAAAATGCAGCCCGCACTAAACAGCGTCACACAGTTCAAAATGGCGCCGATCGATCGATTGGTATTTTTCATGGCATTGCTACAAAATTGCGAGTGGATTTGTTCTTCCAAGAAATGAAATGCCGGTTCACGCGGCCACCTCGCTCTTCGGCAACTCAACAGCACTCGGCTTCGTCGCTTTGCCAGTGGGCAGATTCGGTTGGAGTTCTGCGCTGAACAAAGCGTTGGCGACTTCATCGGCACTTTGCACGCGCATGTTGAGAATCTCCGCCGCCTCTATCGGCAACGGCGCTTTCGCCGCGTGGAAGAGCCATTTCACCGCGCGCGGGTAGCAGGCCGCGATTTTCACCGGGCCGCCATCGGCGAGCCGTTTCAAGGCCGGGTCCTGCCGGGCGCTCATTTCACACAAGTCCGCCACAGCATCGAACGCCAGGCCGGACTCGCAAAGTTTCTTCAGCACCGCTTCCTTCACTTCTTTTGGCACGACCTGAGCGTAGGTGCAGTTGCAATACAGGATGCGCGGCGGCGTCGTCATGATTTGTCCGCCCAGTCTAACATCGTTTCGTTTGGCTGCAACGTGTGCTTTTGGCAAGCCGGACTCATCACATCGGCGCGGTAATCCGATGTGTCGGTTGCGGTTTGCCGGGGCGAAAATGCTCTAAATGTTCCAGTTTCGCTTTCAAGCCAGGGAAACATCCGGCCAAACCCCCTACGGCGCTCTGCACCGCATCTCGCAGGATTTCCGGCGCCGACTGGGCGCGCAGGTTGATGATGAGCTGGCCGCTTTCCACGGGATGTTCCAGGGCTTGTGACACTTCAGGGACGTAATCGTTACGCACCAGGTTAATGACCGCGATGTCCCCTAAACCTCCCTCCGGGCTGAAGGTCATTTTCAGATGGGCCACCTCCGCGTCAGCGCTCCGAAGGCGCTCCTGAATTGCGCCGGCCAATCGTTCGAGCACGGCGTTCGCGTCGAAGGCCTTTCTGTCTTCCAGTCGCACCGTGCAATTCAACCAGCCGAGCAACGCTTCGCCCACGGCGTAAAGTTCGTAATCCACTTCCATCGTCGCGCGGGCAGTCTGTTCGGCGGCAGTGATGCGGTCAAACCACGAGCCCAAGCCGGCGCCTGACCGCGCGGACACCTCAAAAATCTCCGCACGCGGGAATTGAGCCGCCAGCTCGCCGCGGAGCGTGGGCCGCTTCGACGCGTCGAGCACATCGCACTTGTTGATGACGATGATGTCCGCTTCTTCCAGTTGCTTGCGGTAGATGTAGAGCACCTTCTCGGAAAACTTGCCTCCTTCCTCCAATCCGAAGATGCGCAGCGCGCGAATCGGGTCCACCAGCACGCTCAATGGCGCGATAAAAAAATTGTCGCCATAAATCCGGCGCAGCGGATACGTGACCGTCGCCACCAGGTCGGTGCAACTGCCGACCGGCTCGGCGATGAACACATCGGGACGCGTGGCGGCGGTCAGCTTGTTCGCTGCGTCCACGAGCGAATTGAACCGGCAACAAAAACAGCCGCCCGGAATTTCTTCCGTAGCGAACCCGCGCGAGCGCAACATCGCTGTATCGACCAGTTCGCTCCCCTGGTCGTTCGTGATCAGGCCGACGCGCAGCCCTTGCTTCGTCAGCCTTTCTGCGAGTCTGACCACGGAGGTGGTCTTTCCCGCGCCAAGAAAGCCCCCGATCATGAGGTAGCGAGCCTTTGGCAAACTCGGAACTCGGAACTCGGAACTCGGAACGTTCGGGCTCATTTGATTTCCTCAGACTTCTGCTTTTCCAGGATTTTGTCGATGGTCTTGTCCAGGATCGCGCGGTAACCATGGACGTCCACGCATTTGGTGTCCGGTTTTCCTTTTACCATATAAAGCCACCCTTGGCCATAAGGGTCTTTGTTCACCAGCGTAATTTTTTCTTTCAGGAGTGGATTGGGGCCGGCGAACTGCCCCTCGGCGATGCAAAAGAGGTCG
>Ga0066685_10001325_pt1 | contig 10588 bp, 8 predicted proteins | sample GraSoiAngelo_134_FD_62305 | JGI IMG/M metagenome (GOLD analysis project Ga0066685, IMG submission 62305) | Grasslands soil microbial communities from the Angelo Coastal Reserve, California, USA - 14_0929_05_30cm | ecosystem: Environmental > Terrestrial > Soil > Grasslands | place: USA...
GACCTTCCAGTTCAGAGCGAACATGATGGCGAACATCCCCAGGACCTCCAAAGCCTGGGAAGAGAACTTTAAAATCGACTCCGCAAAGACGTCCTTCAGGGTGTTCGTGTCTCCGGCGATTCTGGTCATCAGATCCCCCGACCGCGCGTGATTGTGGAAGGAAAGCGACAGTCGTTGCAGATGCGCGAACAACTCCCGGCGCAGGGCGTAAACCATTTTGTAGCCGATGGACGAGGTGATGAAGATCTGCGAGTAGGAGAATAGCCCTCCACACAGCGCGATCAACACGATCGCGCAGGAGGCTTCCACCACCAGCGTCACTTTGTTGCCTTCGACGATGCCAGCAAGAAAATTCAGAAAATGGGGGAGCGGCTTATCCAGGATGCAGTGATCCAGAATGAGCTTCAGCGGCCAGGGCTTCAACAACTCGGCCGCGGTGACGCCCAACGTACAAAGGGCCGCCACTATCAGGCGCCCTTTGACCTGACGCAGGTGGGTCCAAAAAATCTGGCGGAACCGTTTTGGTTTTGGATGACGCATTTCTATCGCAGCTTCAATGTGCGTGCATTGGACAGACCCGGTTCGGCAGACTCCACCAGAGGGCCCAATTGCTCCAGTAACCGGACCGCCTCAGCCTGGCGCTGGCGGATCGCTTCTGCCTCCGGGTGCCGGGTTCTGTCGAACTCAAGCGCGTGGATCTTCCGCATGAGCACCACTTGCTCGTACCAGGCGACCCGCTCAGCCAGCCCCGGATCGTGAGAAGACCACCGCTGATAGGCATCGAGGATGGCTCGGCGCAAGGAGGTGAAGTCAGGAAGCTTGCCCGGCTTGCGGAGGGTGAGCCGGTGCAGTTGCGTCAGGAGGTTGCCCAGGTCCAGGGCTGGATCGCCTCGCGTGCACTTGTCGAAATCCAGGAAGACAACGCGGCCGTGTTGCCAGAGAAGTTGAGACGGGCCCAGGTCGCCGTGCAGGAACGACAAGGTTGCCGTTGCCGCCGGTGTCTGGCTTTCGAGCCTGATCAGCAGTCGCCGCAGGACCGCGGCCTTGGCCGGAAACCGGACGCAGAGGTCCGCGATGCACGGCCGCACCTCCCCGAACACAGCGGCGGGACTCGTGATGCCGTCGGGGGTCACGGGAGCGGCATGCAGGGCCGCCAGCGCGCGGCCGATCGCCGCCAGTACGCCGGGACCGTCTCGCAGAATCGCCTTTGTGATTGTGTCGCCCGACTCGTAGGTCAACAGAAGGAGGCCGTTCGGGGCGCTGCAGGCGAGGACGCTTGGCACAACAAATCCACCGCTCGCGCCGCAATCGATGCCCGCCAATTCGCGCAGGACTGTTGCCACCTTTCGGGCGTCGTCGTTTCGCTCGTAGAATTTTCCCACCCATTGATAGTGGCTGACACGCGGTTCTCCGTCCGAGCGAGCGTCGAGATCATAACGCGCGGTGCGGCGCTTTCCGCGTTTCAAGAAAGGCTGCGCGATCCAACGCTCAAGCCGCGCGTCGGAACCGTGAACCTGCCGCAGGGCTGCGCTCAGCACCGCTTGCATTTCGTCCGACTCGAGCCTGGACGGTGGAGAATTCATTTGGTCAGGGCCGGAGAGACCACCTCATCCAGTGCCGCTCGCGCGCGGAGGGCGAATTGTGGAACCAGCCTGTGCCACTCGGCCGGCTGCCGCCGACAAACGTTATAGATCTTCCAAACGAGAGTTAGGCCGCGATAGAACGCGACGTTGCACGGGGAAACCTGCGGCATCTCAGCGAGATAAGCGTCGCGAAAGCAGGCGACCCAATGATCCGCATGCGCCATCAACGCGGGATGGCACAAGCATCGCCGCTCCAATTGGGCCAGCAAGTGACCGACATCGTAAGCAGGGTCGGTGTAACCGAACATGTCCAGATCGAGTAGCACGAGACGCTCTCCCGCCCACAGGAACTGCCCTGCCGCCAGGTCCCCATGTGCCGGCGCGGGGTCCGCCGGATCGAGGAGAGAAAGCGCCCCTTCGAGAGTAGCCAGGAGCGGTTCGATGATCTGAGACGTTTCCGGCCAACAGTGGTGCAGCCGCCCGTACCGGGCCCGCGCCTCGGCCACCAGCATCTCAGCCGTGGTCGGTTGCTCGGGAACGATGCCGAGGCGGTGCAAAGTTGCGGTTAACCGGGCGGCCCGTTGCAACAGCTCCGGCTTTCGATCGTCGTCAAGCTTCGACAGACACACGCCATCCACCCACGGGAAAATAAGCATGCGCTCCTGCGGGATGTAGTGACTCGCCAAACAAAGTCCATCATGATTCGAAGGGTAATGTTCCGCCAAGGTCCGGGAGTGCGCCCACACCTGCCGGCCAAAGTCGTCTGAATACACTTTTAAAGCATACCCCCGCTGTCCGACGCCGTTTGAGCGCACCTGCACCCGCAGAACGAAACGATCCGAACGAACCTTTTGCAGAGTGCAGACGGCATCGGTCGCCTCGGCGTCGGCCGGCACCGCAGAGCGAAGGACTTCCAGCACGGCTGTCGGCTCCTGCAAGCGGGTCAATTGCGCCTGCAGACGGGCGTGCTGCTCGGCAGTGGGATCGTATCGGAAGCGCATAAGAACTGCTATTTGCGCCGCATCGGCGCGCGGCGTTTACGCGGCCTCAGCGGACATGCTTTCCACGTGTTCCGGATTTTCACGTCACTCCTCCTCCGCACGTTGAAGCGGCGTAAACGCCGCGCGCCTCCGCTTCCGGCTGCGCCGCGCCGAGCCACCGCGATAGATAGTTGGTCAGGCGGGCGGCCCCGTCGAATGACGGGATGACCTCGCGCACGAGCCGAGCGTGGGCTTTCGGATCACAGCGAAGCGCCCACTCCACGGCCTCGGCGAGACTCTCGCCGGTCAATTCCTTCGGGTGGATCCATCGGGCCAGACCACGTGCCGCCAGCGTCTCGGCGCGGATTCGCTGCTCAACCTTGTGGGTGGCCCGCGGCACGATCACCAAAGGCCGCGCCTGGACCAGGGCTTCGCACACGCTGTTGTAGCCGCCCATGCTCACGACGGCGTCGGCCGCCGTCATGAGCTCAAAATTGTCCGCCCACGACACCACGCGACACGTAGCCGTGGCTTGCGCTTGCAGCCTCGCCTGCTTGTCGGCCGGCATGAACGGCCCCGTCACCAGGATAGCGAGCAGATCGGGGAACTTTGTCTGCAGCCGCTCCACGGCGGCCCGCGCGGCCTCCAGCACCGGATAACCATCGCTGCCGCTGCCTACGATTGCCAGCACCAGCGGTCCGTTGTCAGGCAACCCATGTCGCTGACGCAGCGCGCCTGCATCGATGGCCGGCGGGTCGCGGACGATGTAGCCGCAGTAGTGGAGCTTGGATTGGACCGACGGCGGGATGGCGTAGGCTTCCGCCACATCGTAGAGTTTGCGCGAACCGTACACCGCAATGCCGTCGTACAGTTTTTCCAGAGTGTCGTAAACTCCCACTTCTTGCCAGAGGGCGCGAATGCGAACGGCATCGTCCTGGATGTCACGCAGACCGAACACAAAGCGGGTCGTGGGCCGTTCGGCCTTAAGCGCGCAGAGGCCATCGCGAAACTCGCCCTTGGAGCCCAGCGGCTCATGATCCACCAGAACGAGGTCTGGCGCCAACCCCAGCGCGGCGTCCAGCAGAATCTGACCGCGGATCCTGCGGAAGTGTCGTTTAGCCGCCTCCTCCTGGTCCACGGTCCACTGGCCCGCACCGGGGGGTGGAGCCAGCAGGTTGGGCAGCTTGATGTAGTCGCATCGTTCGGGCAGGGTGAAGCCTGCGAGAGGGGACTTGGTCGCGATGTAGGCGACACAGTTCGGATGGCGCGCCAGAATGTGCCGGGCAATCGTCAGTGTCCGAGTAACGTGCCCCAGTCCTTTGTCATCCTGCGCGTACAGCAGCAGGGTTCGAACCTGGGTTGACCGGTAGGCAATCATGCGCGCAGCCCCTGCTCAGAGCCCGGCCAGGCGCAGAGCACCCACGTGCATGAGCACGGGAATATGGTGCCGCCAGAGCTGGCCGACGGGGATGAGCTCGGTTCCGTAGATGCGTTCGCCGTCATCGGGAGAAGGTTCGGCCTTGCGATACGCGTTCCGAGCCACAACCACCCAATGTCCACCGGTGGACTTGTCTGGGAGGTCATAAAATGGTCCGTGGACCTCTGCCGTGCGGAAGCTGTAGCCGGTTTCTTCTTCCAGTTCCCGCCGGCCGGCATGCAGTGGAGACTCGCCGCGCTCAATCCCGCCCCAGGGAAGCACGAGCAGGGTCCGTTCCGCGGCTTTCTTGTACTGTCGGATGAAGACTACCTCGCGGTTCCAGATCGGCACGACCAAAACGTACTGTCCGCGAACCCACACATAGTCCCGGCTTGAGGTTCCGTCGTCGAATTCCGTGGTCCACTCCTCCAGCAAGAACCGACTCTCATCGCCCGCATGAGGACTGCGGAAGGCAACGCACCTGGCGCTTACGTGTCGAACTGACTCAGGAACTTCTGTGGGCGCGGCAGCGCCGGGTGTCTGGACCAGCAACTCGGTGGCGCCTTCCCATGCCGGGGAGGCCGAGTACAGTGCAACATGGCATTTCTGATCGTTCATATTAATCCCTAGAATACGAAGCTGCGCAGCGCACTTCCCGCTGGCGGATTAAGCGGCAGGCCGCCGCCCCAGCGGAAAATACTTAGCGCAAATCCGTCACTGATTCACCGGCGAGGTTCAGTGACAGCTCCGTGGCTTTTCGGTGACCGTTCAATGACTAAAGGCGTTAAGCCATGATTCGCTTTTTCGCCAGTGGGTGTTCACCTCAGGGCAATCCACCTGAGAGCAATCGAAAGGAATGTCGGACTGGCAACCGCTTGGCCGCCAGAGTCTTCTCGCCGCGAGATCGACCCGTGCCGCTGCCGGCCAGACGGAGAAACCGTCCGCACCGGGCCGCACGCTCGACTGTCCGTCACCTCCAGCGGTTCCGCGCTCCGCCCCGCGTGTCGGGCAACTGCCCGCTCTGTTTATGGAGAGGTTGCGCGGTTCGAATCCGCCCTGGCGTTTCTCATGCGACGGGGCGCCTTCACAAAGCGCGGTCGTGTCGCCATTCAATCTGACTGAGCCGCGCAGATGGTTGTTCTCTTCCACAAGCTGTGCGAAACCGCTATTTCTTACCCCGAGCATTCGCGCGCAGTTTCCCGAAAAGAAACAGCGAACGGAACGTCACCGAAATGTCACCGAAACGTAACGCGCGTGACTTTGAACTGCTGCACAAAGGCCGTGAAGTGGGGTAACGGCCTGAAACCGGTAAGGTCGCGACTCGATATGACGGGTAGTAGAATACCGTATCTCTTATTTAATCCGTCGGAGTTCAAGCGGGAAAATCGTTGGAAACTTCAGGTAATCGTTGGCCGGGGGGCAGGAAAAAGTGATAAAGCCGGCCAAAGCTGGACCCATTCTTTCGAACAGGAGAGAACGGAGGAAACGGAGAGGAGATCAAAGCGGTCCGCCGCTTGTCATTGGCGCGAAGAGAACCCCCTGGAGCATGGTGTTTCAACCGCGGAGATCAAGAGTAAGATTACGATTAAGATTGGGAAGAAGCCACTCCGCCTTAATTCAATGGCAGCAGGGACGGGGTGAGGGGGCCGACGGGTTCAAAGGCGCCATGCGTGTTCAAAGTTCATGGTATTCTCTGCTGGGTTTATCCCATTGCGCAGTCCAGGATTCTGCCCGCAACCTTTCGGGCGTCGAAGTGGTCTTCGGCAAGCTTCCTCGCGGCGAGGCAATGATGCTCATAGTCGGCGTTGATGGCTTCGAGCGCGCCGGCCGCCTGCTCGGGCGTCGTAAATCGAAACATCCCCTCGCCATTGGGAAGAAACGCGCTCGGCCCCGTGTCCTGCACGACCACGGGTTTGCCGCTGGCCAGATAACAGACGGTGCGATCGCTAACCCAGGCGGTTTGCAGCTTGATATAGGACGGTTTCGCGCAACTGAACTCGCCGCGCGAACGTTGGATATGGGTTTGGTAATTCTCGAGGTTTTCGGCCACTTCGCGCGAGTGTCGGATGCGCCACCCGCGGCTCTGCAGATCGCGCTGCTCCACCAGGTCGCGCTCCGTTCGGAGAAACAGCGCCAGCTCAAGCGGCTGGCGGGTCAACCGGGGCAGGTCGGCGAACTCCAGGAATGCCACACGCTTGGTGTTTTCGTACTCTTCCTCCCGATCCACGACCCAGTCGGACGAATCCCAGATGGAGACCGTGGTGAACGCCTCGGCGCGCGGATCAAACGTATAAGGCCATCGTTCGAGACAGACCGGCGGTTGAATGGGAATCCAGTCCAAACCGCAATCGGGAATCCTGCCGCCCGGTTTGCCGACGTTCTCGCTGATGGTAAAATAGAAATCATGTCGTGGCACTGACAGTTGTTTGCGACTGATCCAGAATTGCAGCAATCCCGGATCGATATCGACCAGCGCCGTCCTGCGGAAGCGCGCCAGCAGCCCCGGACTGATGCTATAGTGGAAATTCAGCAGCAGGTCTGCCCGCTCAAAAATGGCTTCGGCCTCGTCGCGGGTCATGTTGACGTACTCCGTCGGAGCTTTGGACGATGGTTTATTGCTGCGCATGAGGTAGAGGACGGCGTTCCGGCCCAGCCCGAATTGTTCCATCCGGGCGCGGAACGTGGCCAGCGCGGCAGCTTTTTTTTCCGCGTGGCCCGTGGCGCGGAAGCCTTCCAGCCAGTAAACCTCGCATCCGAGTTGCCTCAGGCCGAGCGCGTATTGCAGGTACACCCAGAAGTGCCCGCTGCCTTCGGGGTAATTGACGACGTTGAAGGGTGCGATGACAACGGTGGGCATGTTGCTAAAAGAACGAATGTCGAATGCCGAAGGCCGAATGACGAAGGCCGAAAAAATGACGAAGCCCGAAGGCCGAAACCCGGCCAGCGGGAGTGACTTCAGTTATTCGGATTTCGGGCTTCATGCGGCATTCGGCATTCGGCATGCTTCCTTTAAGGAAGCCGCGTCTCACGTCGCCGAGCTCACCACGAGTTTGCCCAGATCGTGATAACTGACCAGTTGAATCGCCTGCTCCGCCAGCGCCTGGCGGATGCGCGGATCGCACAAGGCGCGCAACTCGGCTTCGCGCTCCGTTGAGTAGCCGCTCGAGTAATCCGGATCGACATAGCCCGGGTGACAGCTCAGTTCGGTGAACCCTTCTTTGATCTCCATCTCCAGCATACGCGCGAGACTTTCGACGCTGATCTGCTCCAGATGCGTCTTGCCGCTCCATTGGCCGTAGAATTTCGAGAAGTAGCGGACGGCCGAATGTTCGCGCAACGGCAAGCCTTGCTCCCGCGCCAGGTCCAGAAACTCGGGGAGCGCCCGTGGATCGCGATGCACGTTGTGGTGGGAATCGAGATGGGTAGGCGGGCGGCCGAGCAACTCTTCGAACCGAGCCAACTGCGCCTCCAGAGCTCCGCGGAGCCGAGCCGGTCCGGCGTTCGCGTTCAACTCGCTTCTGAGATCGGCGTGCAGACCAACGCTCAGATCCGGCGCGCTGCGACTCAACTCCGCTGCCTCCCCGCTGGCCGTCGCGTTCACCAGCAGGCTCGTGCTCGTCAGGACGCCGCGCTGATGCGCTTCGATGATGCCTCGATCGATCCCGCGGCTCGCGCCAAAGTCATCGGCGTTGACGATCAAATATTTCACGATAACACCTCTCTCGCGGCCGCCCAGTCCCACATATCTAGCGAAACGTTAAGAGCCCCGATCAGTTGCCTGGCCGCGGCTTTCTTGCGGGGTTCCCCTCGCTGGAGACGATCGAGCAGAGCGAACGCGACGTGGAATCGCAGCTCGTCCTCGTCGATGGGGTGTCCTGCGTTGGCGTTGTAGTTGCTCAGCAAGGTGTCGTGGCAGATGCGAAACACCTCCGCATCGTGGTGAGCGAGAGTGAAGCAGAGGAGGTCTGCCGCGAATCCTCCCAGATCGAGCCCCGGATCGGCCTGCCGACACATTTCAAAGCGATAAAGATAAAAACAACCGTCCACTCCGTAGTGAACGCAGTCCCAACCGAATGCGCCGTGGATCGGCGCCAGGGGTCTCGCCCCCCTGGAGGCAGCGCGCTCTTGAAGCCGCTCAACGCAGGCGTGGAAGTGATTCACAAGATCCGATCCCCTGGGCAGCATTTGAAGGTTTGTCACAGCGCGCGTGACCATCGTCTGGAGTCCCGCTCCGAGGGGATCAGTCTCCATCACGGGGAGCGAGACCTGGCTCCGGTGCAGAGCCGCCAGCGTCTGCCCGATCCTTTCTGACCGGTGCCGGAGGGACTTCAGGCTGTTTCGAAAAGTCAGAAACTCCCGAAGGTTCATCCACGAGTCGAAGTTGTAAAGGACAAGGCGCGGCTCCGCGGCGAGCCGCGCCACCGGCCGTGGGATCAGGACGCGCTTCGATATCTTCGCCTCGTGCAGACGGGTTGCCGCCGCGAAGTCAGCCACCGCTGCGGCCTCCGTCGCGTGGAACCTCCCGGTGAGAATCCGCGTCTCCATCGGCTCCCCATTGTGCCCGGCGACTCGCAATAGGTAGCGATTCCCGCAGCAATCACCGGCCCGCCCGCCGGCAGCGTAAATCCGGCAGGACTCTAGCCTGGTCTGGCCGTTGGCGAACTCTGGCAATTCGGTTGATAGACTGGTTCGGATCCATTCCTCATCGAGAATGTTCGGGAAAACCTCCACGGCTTCCGAGCCGTGCGCGCGGACGCTGAACCCTAGAGTAGCCGCCGACGTGCGGAGGCCCTGATCGATTTCGGATTTCGGATTTCGGATTTCGGATTTTGAAGAACGAGCCTCCTCACGTCGGCTGCTACCAGGCTCATGGGCAGCGTGACCTTCGGCAGGAGTTTCTCCCGGCGCCGTGGTCGAATCGCCTGTGGACGCCGGGCAGGAAGAGGACGCGAGGTCGTCCTCCATTGGCTGGAAGCACAGGAGAACGGTACGGCCCCCGTTTTCGTAGCTGACCGAAGACATCGCCCGGTGCAGATTGCGGAACCCGCACCCGTGATTCACGAAATAGTTTTCGTCCCCCTGGAAGCGTCGAAACGTGACCGCCACATCGAAGCCGGCGCCCTCGTCGGTGACCGCGATGAGGGCGCCCTTGCGGGCCAGCACGAGCTCCACGGAAATGGTCTTGGTGGGATCTCTTCCGTTGCCGTGCTTGAACGCATTGCCCAGCGCGTTCCGCAGCGGTATGAGCAAGTCCCGGATCAGTTGCAGCCGCGCCGCCGCCGCGAACCGTTCCAGGAGCGCGGCCTTCAAAAGCGGGAAAAGATCGTGCCGCCCGCGGCCACAAACGCGCACGCGGACGTCTCTGGTTGCAACGCGCGGGTCGGTAATATTGCTCAGAGGTTCGCCCTCGGAATCCGCTGCCTCGATCTCCGCGAGGAGCCGTGCCCGGGTGTAGCTCAGGTCGATCATGCGTTTGCGTGAGCACGAACATCGTTCAGTGCGTGGCTGAGGATGCTTTCGGCGACCTGTTTGGCGTCGAAATAGGCCTCGACCAGATCGCGCGCGGCGCGGCATTGCCTTTCGTAGTCGGCATTGATCGCTTCAAACGCCGCGGCGGCCTGCTGCGGAGTGCTGAAGCGGAACATGCCCTCGCCATTGGGAAGGAACGCGCTGGGGCCGGTGTCCTGCACGACGACGGGTTTGCCGCTGGCCAGGTAACAGAGCGTGCGATCGCTCACCCAGGCGTTCTGGAATCTCATGCACGACCGCTTGGCGCAACTGAACTCACCACGCGACCGCTGGATGTAAGCTTGATACATCTCCGGCGTGGCGGAGACTTCGCGCGAATGGCGGACGCGCCAACCCCGCTCCTCCAAATCGCGGCGTTCCTGGGCGTCTCTCTCGGTTCGCAACGACAGGGCGGCTTCCAACGGTTGGCGGGTCAATCGCGGCAGGTCCGCAAACTCCAGGAAGGAGACACGTTTTGTGTTTTCGTACGTGTCGTCGCCGTCCACGATCCAATCGGAGGAATCCCAGGAGGAGATCGTCGTGAACGCCTCGCTGCGCGGATCCATCCGATACGGCCATGCTTCCAGGCAGACGGCCGGCCGGATGTGAATCCAGTCCAGACCGCCATTGGGAATTTTGCCGCCGGGCTTGCCAACGTTCTCGCCGATGGTGAAATAGAAATCATGTAGCGGCACGGACAGTTGCTTGCGGCTGATCCAGAACTGCAGCAAACCGGGATCAATATCAATCATCGCCGTGCGCCGGAAGTGTGCGAGCAAACCGGGACTGGTGGCGTAATGGAAATTTACCAACAAGTCTGCCCGCTCAAAGATGGCCTCGGCCTCCGCGCGGGTCATGTCGAGGTACTCTGTCGGCGCTTCCGGCGAGGGTTCCTTGTTGTGCGTGACGTAGAGGATGACTTTTCCGCCCAGGCCGTGCTGTTGCATCCGCGCGCGGAACGTCGCCAGCGCGGCGGCTTCCCGTTCTGCGCGGCCCTTGCTGCGAAAGGCTTCCAGCCAATAAACGTCGCAGCCCAGTTGGCGCAGCCCAAGCACGTACTGCAGATAGACCCAGAAATGCCCGCCGCCTTCAGGGAAGGC